>Ga0315281_10003163_pt1 | contig 24204 bp, 21 predicted proteins | sample YL17G07_0_MG_FD_204540 | JGI IMG/M metagenome (GOLD analysis project Ga0315281, IMG submission 204540) | Sediment microbial communities from Yellowstone Lake, YNP, Wyoming, USA - YL17G07_0 | ecosystem: Environmental > Aquatic > Freshwater > Lake > Sediment | place: USA: Wyoming | collected... | reverse complement strand
GAGGCGTGATATAGCTCAATCTTGATGAGGACCCCCCCCCCTTCAATGGCGAATGCAACCAATCTCTCTTAATGACATCTTGCTAGCCTGGGCTACGAGTCATAGTCTAGAGAGGTTTAGATTCCTCCCAATTGCAGCCCGAGCATTCGATGTCATCTCGTTGACGTGGAAGAGGATGCAAAAGGTCTTCATCTCGGTGCATAGAACCCCGAATTGAAGAACAGCCAGATGTCACGGTTCATGTCCGGCTCCCTGCACTTCATTCTTCCTCAGGCTATGGGGATGTCTGTTCGGGCTCGATTCGCCTCTATTACGGGCAAACGTCCTGCGGTGGGAAGGCACGGTAGGGAATCCGCCATGGTCTCTCTCGGCGCGCAAGCGTCCGCCTAGTGAAGTCGCACCTCAAAAACAACATACTGACTCATCATAACCGTTAATTAATCGCGAAGTATATTCCCCCCCGGCTAGGGCCCAACAGGGGGTCTTACTATGGGGGGATAAACTGAAAGCAACAAAGATAGCATGTTTTGCGTTAGTCATGCTGATGATCGTGGGCGCCTTCGCTCTGGCAGTGCCCAACGCAGCGGCGGCCTCGACCATAGCTGACGTAGTGAAGAAGGATATTGGACCTGAGATCAGGAAGATGCAGCCCAACAAGGCGGAGGTCGCAGCAGCCGCCTCGGGTGCTTCCCTTCGGTACGGTCTGTCCGACGTGTACGAACTCGGCGACAAAGTGTCGTATTATGTGGATGGATACGGCGTAGAAGGCTTCATTGATTTCGAGAAGAGGGGCGAGGGCAGCCTGGTGGAGGTATGGATCGCGACAGACCTGAGCTTCCCGACTGGAGACCCTCGGAATAGCGACCCGAACAAGATCACGATCTATGACTGGCAGGTCGAGTACCTCATCAATGAATACGAGACAGTCATCTATCCAGTTGAGTCGAAATACTTCGGCACGCCTGCATTCCATGATGGCTCAAATGCTACCATTGATGAAATGGGATATCCCACGTTCGACGATGCTGCTGGAAGGCTCATGATCATGGTATTCAACATGGTCGATGAAAGCTACTACGATTCGACCTATCCGAGCTACGTAGTCGGCTACTACTCGCCATCCATTGAGAACTACTATGACCGTAATGTCATCCACCTCGACAGCTATGACTGGACAAACAGGCTCGGTGCCGACGTAGCCAGACCGTTCGTGTACGAATCCACGGTCGCTCACGAGTACCAGCACCTACTGCACGACGACCTCGACGCGGACGAAGTATCCTTCGTCAACGAGGGATGCTCGATGTACGCTGAGATGCTCTGCGGCTACGGAGAGCCATGGGGATACATTGAGCAGTTCCTGTACACCCCTGACAACTCGCTGACCGAGTGGGGCGACCAGGGCGACATCAACATCATCGCCGACTACGGCGCAGCTGCGATGTTCGCAATCTACCTCAATGACCATTTCGGAGGAGCGGACTTCATCGCAGCTTTGGCTGCCAACCCAGCAAACGGTGAAGAGGGAGTAACATCGACTCTAGTGGCTGCTGGCTATACTGACTGGGACTTCGAGAGGGTATTCGATGCGTGGAAGATGGCCAACCTGATCCACTCCGATGACTTCGGTGGCGGATTGTACAACTACGTGTCGATCAACCTGAACGATCCTAGGGCGGGCAAGCTCACGACCCTGAAGATCAACCCTGGAATGGGCTTCGTAACGCAGTCCTATGCCTTCCAGTACACCTGGACCCAGGACGGATACAACACCGGGACTTACCTGCTAGGGCCTTACGGGACTGACTACCTGAAGATACAAGGCACAAGAGCTGGGCAGCTTCCGAAACTGAACTTCAAATTCGACGGCAACGACTTCTACGAGCCCGGTTGGACGCTTACGGCGGCCCCTGCAGTCCCTGGCTTCTCAGGGATGGTCTGGTATTCAGGCGCTAGCGACCTCAGGGATGTCTCCGTTGTTGGAACGGTCGATTTGAGCGGCATGACCAAGGCGATCCTTTCGTTCGACACCAGCTACGCCATCGAAGAACAGTGGGACTTTGGCTTCGTGCAGGTGTCAACGGATGGCGGGGCCACATGGACATCGCTGGCGAACGAGTTCACCAGATCCGACATTGTCCTTGAAGGACACCCTGACATCGCAGCGAACCTGCCTGGGTTCACAGGATTCGGTTCCGGGAACATGGAATTCAACCTGTCCGCTTATGCCGGCAGCGAAGTGATGCTCTCGTTCCGGTACATGACCGATTGGGGCTACACGGAGAAGGGTTGGTATGTGGACAACATCGCCATCAACGGCAAGGTCGTTGACAATGGTGATGACATCCGGTCCTTCAAGTCGATGCAGCCGCCGATAGAGGTTGACTTCTCGGTCATCATGTACGCTCCAGCGTACACCAACGACGAGATCTCGCTGCCGTACAAGATGGAGACCCTGAGCCTGGCGGATGGTGCCGAGACGGTCCTGCACAGCCTAGCGGGTTACGCGGGATACAAGGACATATACATCATCATATCGCCCGACCATGGACCGACCAACTACAAGTTCGGACTGCTCAAGGCTTGAGCCGAACCCGACCTAAACCTCTTTCGTTTTCATCCTTTCTTGCCTTTTCTATCCGACGAGAGTCGTCTGGATGTCCTTTGACAGCGCCGGCTCCGCGATGTTCAAACTAGCCACTACACACGACGTTGAGAACAGCCCATAGGGGAGAAAAGGTGAGAAGAAGAGGCTTGGAAGGAGTCTAGCCTGGTGCAATAACCCTCTGGTTGAAAAAGAGCCAACAGTTCGGGTTCACACACGGCTCCGTCCACACCCAGGGCCTGCACAGGGGGTTTCCCGGTGGGATCTTAACCGCTGATCCGTGGTCTCGCCTCATGACGTAGGCAGGGGACCTCGTCTACACACGATCCCTTTCCCCAGATTCTGTTTCAGTGATGGTCAAGGGATGCTGCGCGCAGGAACGTCGAGACTCTCGATCAACGGAGCGCCGCATCCGATGCACTTCTCTTCATCCTGTTTGTTCAGACTTCCGCAGTACCTGCACCTGACTCTGATGGCTGACGCGTTCCTGAGCTTCTCGACCCGTTCGGCGTAACCCCTGAGAATGTAGTATCTGGCCAGAAGAAGGACAATCCCCGCGACGACAAGCCCCGACGCAGGTATTACCATCCCCAGGCCGACGAAGTAGCCCGGGATGAGCAGGAACAGGCCGAAGAAGAGGCACATGATGGCGAGCATCATGTAGATAGTGGCTCGGTCCTCCGTGTGAGAGCCCTCTGGGGGAAGGATCATATCGACCCCCTCCGCCTTCAGGGGGCTACCGCACGACAGACAGAATGTGGAATCATCTGGAATCTCGGTCTTGCACGTCGGGCACTTCAAGGGTATCAGCAGTCAGTCAGACGGGTGCGGGCCTTTATCTGCTTTTCACGCCCGATTTCGATTTTGATAATCACGGTTCTGACGCCAGTTCCCCCAAGTGGCGAGAAAGCATCGATTGGCAAGGGAATGAACTCGTGCCAAGAGCCCGGTTCACGCACGGCTCACAGCGTGCCTGCTTTGCCCCTCTGACGGAGAGCCTTCCAGGAATCAGTCGTGAGGAAACTCTCGTTCATGTTGTCAACCATCCTCTGCAGCTTCGGGAGCGGGACCGCGAACGAGAGCGTGTTCTTGCCGACGCACGGCCTCGCAGAGATGTCGAACATTCCCAAGATGCATCTCGGGCGGGGCGATCGCAGCTCTGAGTAAGGATGGTACACGATCGAGGAGCATCCGGATCCGAAGGGGCAGATTACAGCGTTCGGTTCGGCCTCGTCGAAGTTCGCCAGCGTGAACAGCCCAGCTAGTGTATCCAAGTCTGCCAAGAAGACGACTATCTCCGGTTCATCCGACTCAGAGAGCTTGTCCCAGCGCTTGAAGACTATGAATGGCTTGGGAGCCTTCAACGAAGGCGAAAAACTCGCGCTCTCGCGCACTAGCTTGGGGGACTTCTTGTACCTCTCGCCCTTCAGCTTGCCCGGGATGCCGTATGAGAGGAAATACTCGAAGTTCGGCATCCAATCCTCAGCTGCGAACCCCAAGTATCTCCTGGCGCCCCCACAGATGCGGCTCTCAGCCGAGAAACACAGAGTCTTCCCCTTCCTCACGAGGGGGAGCATGTCGACGATGCACTGACCGGACTCGGCGACTGTAGCGGCCTTCGGTGCTAGCTTGTCTGAGAAGAACACCGCCACGGGCAGCTCTGCATCGCCGAAGTACTTGCGCCACAGTGAAATGAACCAATCACGCATCTCCTCTTCCATCTGGACTCACTCAACCTTAACAAGCGAGGGAGATGAGGTTCACCCTTGAAGGTTCTTTCTAACAGCTAGATTCCGGCCCACTGCACACTCAGGAAAGGACCGTAGGGGAGGAAAGAAGAACTGGAAAAGGGTTTGAGTTCACATCCACTGATTGCGCGTGTCATGCAGGAGGCCAAGGAATATCGATAAGGCCAGACTCAGAAACGACTGCGTCAACAAACCAGTATCCGGACGTCCCCAATGGTCCCGTCCATTCTCGTACCATTGGACTCCACCATTGAAGTGCTAGATTGCCGATGGAAGCTGCTGAGAACTGCAGTTGGAGCTTCGAGCCATCGACTGAGAACGGTATGGACGTCGTGGCCCTCGTGCCATAATCCATCACGAAGGCGGCATAGCTCGAACCGTCGTACCTCAGCGCGATCAAGAACAGCGGTGCCACCGGATTCGTGAAGTAGTTGTATGGCGACGGATCGATCCACATGGCCCATTCTGCGAGATGGATGCCACCGGGCAACGGCGAACCCTCCTTCGGGAGCGCCGCAGCTAGTTCCATCCCGAACGTGTAAGCCTTTCCCTTTTGTGAAAGCGACACGGAAGTCATGTCGAAGTATCCGGCTTGAACTATTGGCGTATTGTCCCCCCATGTGTGCATGGTAAAACCGGTCTTAGGGTCGACACCGAAGCCGATGTCTCCCGTGTTGTCCTGAACCGTCATCATGGTTACAGCCGAGACACCGCTCGGAACCACCATCAGTCCTGCTACGATTGCGCACAATAACGCTATTGTTACATTCCTCACTTACTCCCTCCTCCTCGAACCACTCCTGAGGCATTCGCCATGCCCTCACCCCGACATTTGTGCCGGGGCAAGGTCCTTGGTAGTGGCTTCACGAGTCATATGCGCGCGTCTAGAGAACAGATGACAATGGGGTCACAATCGGCCGAGGGGCTGCCCTTTGACGTCCGGCTATGATTGACAGAAGGGACATCCCCAAAGCAAATACAGGGTGCTCAGCTTGCGGATAAGGATCAATGCCTCCTGAGCCCGGAACGCAGACTATCCGATCTGGCCTTCTCAGAGGGGCGTGTCAGGACATCGGGCAACTTGTCTCGCCAGGTCGTATAAATGCGTTCAAGATAGGCGAAATTCAGCATTACGGACAGGACATCTTCATCCTCACCGGTCTCTCTTAGAACCTTGCGTATCTCAGGGACCTTGCCCGACCAGAAAACCCACATGAGGAGACTTGGGAGATTGCTGTGTGTCCTGATGTACTGATCCTGGAAGTAGTGCTTGGAAAGCAGCCTCCTGCCGACCTCTCTTTTGTCAGCACCGTCCCTGAGGTTCACATGCATGATCAAGAACAAATCTCCGCCTGAGGCACCATCCACAGGCACGCTCATCTCCAGCGAACCATCGGAGATCATATCCTCCAGGTGTCGCCTGACCGTCTTGGCCGAGACTCCAACCATACCAGCGATCTGAGCTATTGGTCTGCGTGCGTCGTCCCTGAGCGAGCCGATGATCTTCAGGTCAAGGGGAGAGAGTTCCTTGTAACTCTGCTTCCGCTTCCCCCCTCCATCAACAAGATAGCTAGGCATTAGCGCGTCATCGAGACAGTATATGCCCACAGTAGGCTCCGGCATCTCCGCTGCTCGTTTCACGAATTCGACATAGCTGTCGAGCTCGGATATGTTTCTCAGAAACCCGACGACATAGAGGTAGTTCCCTCCGGCGACGACGACGCGACGCGTTAATTCGCTCTCCCCCAATCTATCCAAGGTCTCCTCGATCGATGCTGTCCTGGATCTGCCGGAGATTGCCATAGGAACCGCATTGAGGTAGGAAATGGAAATGCCCGCAATCGCGGCTTTGATCACCCCGATTTCCGTCAAGACTTTCATTCGGTGGTGAACAGCTTGTCTGGAGATCCCGAGCCTCTTGGCAAGCTCCAGGAAATGCATCCTAGGTTCCGCACCTATCAGAATCAATAGCTTCCGATCTGTATCATCCATTTCCTTCGGAATGCCTAAGCCATGCGTAGTATTGAACCTTTCTCACAAGGACCTGGATGGATGACCTCCACCGAGAGAACATCATGTAGCGCGCGCTCTCTGAACCTTCTCGTTCACGCGGAAAGGAGAAAGAAAGGTTTTTGATTCGGTGCCAAAACCCCCTCATTGAGGAGTAGCTAGATATTCAAGTTCGAGTCCAGCTCCCTGCCCATTGCGGGAGGAAAAGAAGTCGACATTCAAATCATTGTCTCGGGCTTCACACTGAATCGAGTCTCAGGCCCGCACAGGTTCTAGAGGATGATGCCAGCTGGATCACCAATTCGCTTGGCATGTTCCAGCTCGATGGTATTGCACAACGAGACCGTTCGAATCCACTCATAATACACGACTTTGAGGCTTGTCACGACTGCACCGGCGGCTCTCATTCGCTCCAAACCGATTTCATGCGATCCACCGGGGGAATCCGTTGCATCAGAAATCGCCACAACCTGAAACCCGTTCTGCATCAGCCCAATTGCTGATTGCGACACGCAGACATCTGTCTCCATTCCTACCAGCACGGCAGTCTTTCGTTTTGTCTGCTGGACAGCTTTCAGAATGTCAGGCTGACCTGCGAGACCGAATACTGATTTGTCATGAATCTGAGTGCCGGGCGGTAGTGTCTTGGCTAGAGTGGGCAGGAACCCGTCGATCCGGTCCGGCTCCTCTGCCGTTGCCACCATTGGCACACGAAGGATCTTGGCAACCTCAATCAACCATCCTACTCGGTTGACCAGGGTTTCGGCCCGCTCTTGTGGGAGTTTAGCTACGAAATGACCCTGCATATCTATGATAATCAGGATGCAATCATCGACGTCTATGAGCGATTTCTTCAAGTCCATCTGGCTGTCTCCTTTCGGATTTCCCTATCATCTTCTGAGTATCTATTCTTCCCTCCTTAGCCCTACCGACTATCAGGATCTTCTGGATGTCTTCTGAGGCGACAGAGTGGATTGCGCGCTTGACATTGAGCGGAGAGCTGCCCAAGCCTTCGGGTCTTCGGAAAGAACGGTTCAGTCGTCCAGATCTTGCCTGGGCTCTCTTGTCTCGCTGGCCTTGTTCTCTAAGCCGGCGTGCGGCGGCTGTCTCGGCTTTCTCATCAGCCTCGTAGCCCATAATGTCAGCGCCACGGGTACGACTAGGAATGGAACAGCGAGGGAGAGGAGCTGGCCCCAGTCAAACTGCACCCCCAAGATCTCCTCCCTTAAGCTGTTGCTGTAGTTGCCGTAAGACGTAGGACTCAATCCGGACTTGTCATCAGCGCCAGGCGATCCAGTCTGCTCATGGGTCATTCCAATATACGAGAAGGACAACAGCAGAACGACGGCTATCAGGACTACCCACGAGGAGGAGAGCAGGATGATGATCTTCGTGTTCTCGTTTGGCGACAGGAGATCTCTTGCCTTCCAGGAAAGGCCGTAGTAGACGAACCCATGATCCTCGAAGCGCTTCACAAGCCCTCCATCTTCCATCTTCTTGAGATGCCTGAACACCGCGGCCTTGTCGATGTTCATAGACTCAGAGAGCTGTGTAACGGTCCTTCGCATCGGCTGAAGGGAATGGAGTATCTCCAGCCTCGTGTCGGAGGCGAGAGCGAACAGCGACTTCTTGTCCAGCTCGACCTTCATATGGTCAGCTCCAAGTAGGAAAGGGGGCTTCGGGAACATTAACCTCGCTCCACCATCCCCTCAGAGCGCCAATGTCGCATACACCTCGATGGGTCCGGGATTGATCGATGGGGGCGCGTAGTAGACCAGACTGCCTTCATCCGACAGGTCGTCGATGTTGTTAGCCTTCACCTGCGTGTATGATACCGTGTACAAGTGGTTCCCTATGTAGAGGGACCTCATCACATTGGACATGTAGTAGTTGTCATCCGAATGCGTGACGACGCCCTTCAGCGAGATACCGTTCTCCGCCGAAATGGTGAAGACATAGGCCCCTTGCTCGTACTTGTAGTAGTCTCCGTTGCTGTAGGATGAAATCGGGATCACTAGGATTCCCCTGTCGGCATCGTAAAGCACGGCCTTGTGATTCCATTGAGCTTCCGAGTACGAGTAGTCCGCATCTACCACGAATTTGCTGACCTCGCTCGGCTTCATCGGGTCCGTGACGTCGTAAAGGGAGACCTTCACGTTATTGTTCTCTCTCCCGACGCCCAATAGATGGTTCTTGTCGATAGGTTGGAGATAGCTGGAGAAGCCAGGCATCTCGAGCTCGCCTAGGACAACGGGCGACGAAGGAACGCTCAGGTCGATCACGAACAACGGGTCCGTCTGCCTGAAGGTGACGAGATAGAGCGTGTCACCCACGAACCTAGCCGAGTAGATGCGCTCTCTGGGTGCGATCCCTTTGAGAACCCCGACTGTGCTGAGGTCTGACCCAAGGACATAGACACTGTTCTTCATGTCCATCCAGGACGTGGTGGTTGCGACCCTCAGATACGGGCCGTTCTCATCCATCGAGAACTGATTCAAGAGCCATCCTCCCACATCCCCCTTTGCGGTAGCGGCCATCCGGACTCCCTCGACGGCTATCCTGTAGATCGTGGTCTTCGTCGAGTCTTCCTGAGCCGCCACGATCCCTGCGTCATTGGAAAGGGCGATGTCCCCGGTCCACTTCTGGATCGTGATGTACAGCGCATTCTGAGACATGTAGACAGTTGATGCCCATCCCGCGACGATTGATATCACATCATGCGCCTCCGTGCGAATGTTGACTGACAGCACGTTCAGGAATCCACCCGTCTCCCTAGTCTCAGGGTCGTAGTGAATCTTCTCCAAGGGCATCTTCCCGCCCATGTTTCCGATCCAAATTTTCGGTGTCGCGATCTCGTCGCCGTATATCCAAGAATAGGACTGAGTGACGAGGAAGACCACGTCGCTCGTCATCCTGGAGGTCAGGATCCCACCCGAAACGCCGTAGGACGAGAGGCGCCTGGGACTCTGGGCATCCGATATGTCGTATGTGACAACATATGACCTCGGTCCCTCGTAAGCTATCGGGCTTGATGGATTGAGATATGTTACATCGTAGCGGTATGACCCCACATCGTAGGCGCTCGCTATGATGACCAGTCTGTCGCCGGACAGGTAGATGCCTTGGATGCTAGCGGTAGTGTCTGTGACCATCATGCCTAGAACGTCCTTAGCCTGTATCGTGGACACATTCCGCATCTCCGAGGGCGGATTTGCCTGCATGATCTCCACGCTCGTGTATGAGACGATGTAGATGTAGGTTCCATCCGTCTTCACGATGTCCTCTTCATCCACTCCTGAGACCTGGATGTTCGTTTCTGAGTGCGGCTCCGATCCCATCGAGAGGCGCAAACTGCTGGGACCGAAAGAAGCGTCGCCCATGGAGCTCTGGTTCCCCTTCTGCGCCGTCATGAAGTCCTTCAGGTCGCCGTAGCTTCCGAAGGTTGAGAGGAGATCATTCAGTTCATGCGGCCCAGGCCCCATGCTCCGGGCCATGTACACTGCTCCGGCAGAGGATACGCAGGCCACGACCACGAAGACCAATACCATCTTCGACACGACATTCATAGTGATCGGCAGTATACTGGCCCCGTGTCTATATCAACTGGGCTTCCGCGTTGACTTCCAAGTCAACCGTGATGCGTCTGGCCGTCCCAACCCGATTTCTATCCCTTGTCAAGGACCGCTCGGACACCCTCCGTGCTCCCTCGAGGTTGTACTTATAGAATTCGTCCTTTGCCAGGGATCGCTCACATACTACCTGAATGCCGATGAAGGCCAATGCGGTTGCGACCAGAGGTCTCAGTTCACACACATGTCCCTGCAACCTGCTGCGAACAGATGCGATCCTCGCAAAAGAGAGAGAGTCTGCACCATCGGTGCAGCCCTCACGAGAAACGGTTTGTCAGTCGTATCCCGAATCACTTCCTGGATCTCTTCGATTTCTTCGGGGGCAGGACACTCCACTCCCCCACGTCACGAAGTATGACAGTGTTCATAGAACCAGGTACGTAGAAGTCCGCCTCCTCGATCCATAGCTTCTCCATCACGGGATCGGAATACTCACGCACGGCGTCCAAATCAGCGAACTTCTTGAACTCCCAGATCCAGGTCACGTCATACTGACCAATGTTGAATGTGGAACCATAGACTCCCTTGAGGACACACCCCGGCGGGGGACGCTTCTTGTATGTCGCGAGATTCTTGGCCATGAAATTCTTGTATTCCAGATCTCTTCCTTTCTCATAGTTAGCGCTCCAAAGCAACAACATCGTTTCACCTCCCCCTCGAACCACCCTCGAGGCGACATACGGAACCGCATCGGGGCTCTTAGGCCTTTCCGCCTAGCCTTCGTCGTTTGCCGTGATATCGAATATCACGCTACATCACAGTTCGTCGGACAATGAGGGAATTGGAGGAATCTAGCTCGGTGCAACAATCCTCTGATTGGAGAATAGCTAGTCATTCAAGTGCGCACACGGCTCTTCCTAGGAAAAAGCCTTTGAGAAGGAGCGGCGATTCACTCTTTGTTGTGGTGATACTATGAGAGTACTCGCATTGGGAGGAGCTGGTGGAGTCGGCCAAAACACTGTACCTAAACTGGCCGCTTCCGATCTCGTGTCCGAAATCGTGATTGCTGGCCGCAATCTGGAGGCCGCCAGGCGAATCGCTGCCGGCCTGGGAGGCAAGGGCACCGCCATCCAGGTGGACATTCTGAATGAGACAGCACTAGCGCTTCTCGCTGCGGACTCCGACATCATCGTGAACACGGCCGGGCCAGAGCACAAAGTTGTGCTTCCAGCTCTCCGCGCAGCTATCAAGGCCGGCGTGAACTACTGTGACATATGCTGCCAAGGAAGGACGACGGAAGAGGCTCTTGATCTAGATGCGGCAGCGAAGGCAGCAGATGTAACGGCCCTTATGGGTATCGGGATCGATGGGCTGTCCAATCTGATGCTACTGCATGCGACGCGCCAGCTCGACAAGGCAGAAGATCTCAGATTCTGCATCGTAAACATAATCGCCGTGGTCGGGGGCGATCCCCAGACCGTCCTCGAGCAGTATCGGAAATCGAACAGGATTGACGCGTCAATGGAATGGGTTATGAAGTCGGTCACCGGGAAGGTCCGCACCTACCGTGACGGTCGTTGGCTCGATATTGACCCCATCGAAGAGGCGGTTCGCATCACTTCCCCACACGGGAGTGGATTCACCGCGCACCCGATAGATATCTCCGATCCCATCACACTGCCCCGCACCTTGCTAGACATACGCTCCGTGTCGGTCGTGATGAGCATGTTCCCGCCGCAACTCAACGAGCTTTGGTGCGACCTGGGACGCCGCATCGCTCGGGGCGAGCTCGATGATACGGCGGCCGCAATCGCATTCTACGAGCAAATGGTAACCCTGCCGAAGTCGTCGCTCGCAGCTCCCAAGGGCTTCGAGTCGGGATGGGTCATGTGGGCAGAGGCAGTGGGCATGAAGCAGGGCAAACGAACGCTCTACAAGTCCTGGCCAAGCGTCGACTGGATGACGACTTCAGGACCTCTAGCGGCCGCAGCATTGAAGATCCTCCGAGGGGAAATTCGCACCAAAGGTGTACTCTCGCCAGAATCATGCCTCGATCCTATGTCCTTCTTCGCAGAGGCCGCACAATACGGCTCCGAGAAGCCCTCGGAAGGGAAATTCCTAGATGAGTCCTTCGAGGTCCTACCCAAATGATACAGCGAATCCCACAGAATCAGGAACACTCTCTGTTTGTTGAAGATCGATAGAAAAGACGCAAGAAGTGGTTTGGTACGGCGCCGGACTCATTTGACTGACTTCAAACAGTCATTTGAATTCAACTGCGATTCATTTCCTCGCTGGCAGGCTGCTGTTCCATATGTCTCTATGCAAACGCCATTCCTTGTCGGAATCCTGCTTCCAGAGGACCACGTACTTACCCCGGTCTTCAAAGGGAGCCTGCCCTTCAGGATGTATCGTGAGTGTGTAGCGTCCTATCTCCTCAACGACTTCCCCCTTCTCGTGAAGCTCTTCTGTCTTCAATATCGCGTCCTTGACGCCCATCTTGATTGCTCCTTCCCAGAACTTCTGCGTTCCCTCTCTCCCGCGAATCGTTTCGAAGTTGGGGGGCATCAGGAGCGCATCTTTCGTGTAGAGGATGCCGACTGCAGCGGCGTCACCCCTTCTGATTCCATCGCCAAACCTCTTGTTCGCGTTCTCTATCTCCTTTCGTAGTTGCTCATTCATCTTTCCACGTCTTCCTCGAACCACCCTCGAGGCAGAATCCGAATCGAATTACGAGCTATTTGGATTCTTCTGCCAGGGACCTCGCAAATAGACTGAGGAGTAGAAGAAGAGAGAGAGTCTAGCTCGGTGCGGTAATCCTCTGATTGATGAATGGCCAGACATCTCGGTTCACATACGGCTCAATGCAGGAAAAGACCATAGGTGGGAGAGGCCATTCCGGACCGAGGAGATAGACTTGGTGGACTTTCTGCAGGTGCTGGAAGGAGCAGCGTATGTGGGCTTCATCGCGGGCGCGATCTTCGCGGTTCTGGAACTGCGAGAGATTAGGAGGGACCGGAAACTAGATTTGCTGATGCGAATGCACGATTCTTGGTGCACTCCCGAGTTTGAGGAAGCAACTATCAAGATCATGAGAGGGAACTTCACGACTGGCCCAGAGGCCGAGGAACAATGTTCAGTCGTTTCGCTGAAGATGGTGGCGGATTACTTCGATCACGCCGCATCGTTAGCTAGACAGGGGCTTGTCGATGCCAAATGGATTGTAGATGTATACGATTTTGAGGCATGTTATGAGAAGATGAAGCCGTGGATTCTTGCTTGGGAGGAGCAAATGCCTGGAAGGTATGATGATTTCAGACATATGGCAAATGAGACGCGCACGCGACGATTGGCAGCGGAGAAGAAAGTGAAAGGAGGATGAATCACATTACGAAGTGGATTCCTTCTCCACGATCTTCCAGTACGAATCCTTCCTGTGGATCTTCCCACCCTTGAACTCAAAGAGATCGGTACCGCGAACCTCCAGTCGCATGCCAGTTGTGGTCGTTCCAGTGAGAGTCCACTCCGAACATCCCCGGTCTCCTGCAACCCAGTGGCGATCCTTCCCATAATGCACATCTGGTAAGCCCTTGAATCGACTCTCACAGGCGTCTCGGACCTCCTTCTTCCCGACAGTGCGTCTGCCCCAAGGATCTCGACCGCGCGGCATGTCCATCACGCAATCTTCCGCGAAAAAACCCATGATTGCGTCAAGATCGTGTCGGTTGAACGCCTCAAGGAACTCCTTCAGGAACTCGACTGTTGTCATTCGCCTTCCAACTCCTCCCTCGGAACATCTCCAGGGTAGGTCGGTAGATTCGTCTCCCGCATAATAGGAATTTGCCAAGCAAGATGGCAAATGGTCGGAGTTCGAATCATCCCGACTTTGAGCTCGAGTTTTGCGGGGAAAGTGGATAAAAGGGTTTCGATCTCGGTGCAGTAGCTCCCCTGATTGAGAACCAGCCAGATGTCTCGTTTCACGTCTGGCTCTCCGCACATGAGGTTCTGCACGGAATCCAGCATTGGGACGAATCCCCGTGCATGGGGAGTCCTGCTATGGCTCCGAACGCATCCTCGACGAGATCAGTGCCCGGTCCAGACAGGGGCTGTCCATGCGGTCACGCCCTCCACTCCTGAGAGATCCGACGCAGTGGTCACTCTCAAATAGAAGTAGCTGGCGCTGGTCGATGTCAGCGTGGTCGTCCATTCGACGGTTGCGCTGTTGGTGCTCTTGCTCGCCACGACCGCTCCGCCGTCGGATACTATCTCGATAAGCTTGATCGCGTCAGCCTGGCCATCGGGGTCCGAGATACTAACCGAGACTGTGTATGCGCTCGCGGGCGACAGAACAGACCCCATGACCGCTCCGTTGAGCGTATATCGGATCTGCAGGTTCTTGTCGAGCGTCGCGTAGCCCCGGCAGGCATTCATGGCAGCGTACAGGTCGTTCGGTGTGAGGCTTGGCGCAAGAAGCACTGTCCTCTCCTCGTAGCCCGCGATCCAATCGGGATTGTGCGTGTCCGAGTTAGCAGAGGGCATCACGTGCCAGCCTGCGTCCAGGGCCATGATATAGCTGTCCTCGATGACCCGAGAGTTCCACACCTCGATGATGTTCATAGCGTTGTCTCTGGCCTTAGTGTAGTTGCTGTAGTCCTGGAAGTTGTCGGTCATGTAATAAGGGTGGTTGAACTGGCCGGTTGCGCCCTGTGACGCGAGCCAGTCATAGAAGTCAGGGAGTCTGTCGAACCGATATCCCAGCTGTTCGTTCGGGGGAAGCTCTCGAACGTTGAACACGTTGATCTCCCCGAGGTGTCCGAGCAGCCAAGCTTCGTAGCCTGCCATCGCCACGAACTTCTTTGATGTGTAGTAGTCCGCCGCGGCCAAGGTGTCGGCCCACTCCTCCGAATCCATGGTCAGCCCGCTGTATGCGTTCCAGAGTGAGACGTGGTCTGTTACAGCCATGAAGTCCGCTCCGGCGTCAATAGCAGATTTGTAGGCGTCCCACGGTGTGCCTTCCCAGGCATCTGAGTACGAAGTGTGAGAATGAAGGTCTCCGAAGTACAGGTTGTAGGCTGTCGTTCTCACGTGGCTTCCTGCAGAACTTGCGTTCCCGCAGGAGAATGGCACAATCATAACTGCGACCGCCACGACGAATAGGGCGGCCTGCATTGCCCGCTTGAACATGTTGTCTTCCTCCCCCTAGCTCAAAGGCTACTGGCGCCCCTTAAAGATGAACCGAAATATAATACCTTCCTGCTTTCGGACACAAGTGGGTGCGCGCGACCTTCTTTCATCTAGTAGTTACCGAGGAATAGCCTGTCGACCATCTTCTGAGATGAAATCAAAGTGGTCTGTGAGGTGTTGCGAACTCCCTCGTTTCTGATACCCTTCCCGAACTGCCATTTTGGAAGATCTTCGTACCGTTTGCCCCCGAGCCGGTCGAAGAAGACTTACCAAGAACCCCTTCTGCCCACATCCCCGGGATGGACGACAGGGAAAGCCTGAGCACGGTCCGACTCCTTGGACCGAGGTCAACGGACTCGAGCGACCTCCTTGTAGCGGAAGCAGTCGACGAGATGGTCGTTCACCATGCCCGTGGCCTGCATGTGCGCGTAGCAGATGGTCGGTCCGACGAACTTGAACCCACGCTTCAGAAGGTCCACGCTCATCCTCTGGGCTTCGGTGGTGATAGCCGGTATGTCCGCCAGTCTTCTCCATTCGTTCCGAATCGGCTTCCCACCGACGAACGACCACATGTAGGAGTCGAAGCTCCCGAACTCCTTCTGGACCGCTAGAAAGGCCTTCGCATTGGTTATCGTGGCCTCGATCTTCCTGCGGTTCCGTATTATCCCGGAATCTGCCAGTAGCTTCGCGATCTTCCTTCCATCGTAGCGGGCGACCTTCTCAGGAACGAAATCGTCGAACGCTTTGCGGAAGTTCTCCCGCTTCCGGAGGATCGTCATCCAGCTGAGACCCGCCTGAGCCCCTTCTAGCACCAGGAATTCGAACAGCATCCGGTCGTCGTGGAGTGGGACTCCCCATTCACGGTCGTGGTACTCGCATGACAGCGAATCCTCGGGATCGACCCATAGGCACCTCTTCTTCATGGGATCTCCCCACATATCCCCCAGGAATCTGATAAAATCTTGCGGAGCGAGAAGAGCGGTTCGAATAGTCTGTAGTCTGGGCCCGCGACGCAGATCGTAGGTATCACTTCTTCGTGACGGCCTTCAAACCTTCCTCGAATATCGCCATGCCAGCATCGAGGAGCTCATCAGAGATGACTAGAGCTGGCATGATCCGTGCGACGTTGGCCGCCCTGCCACCCTTCCAGACTATGAGCCCTTTCGGGAAGCATTCCTTCTGAAGCCTGACCAGAAGGTCGGCATCCGGCGAGTGCGAGGCGTCCCTCTTGACGAACTCGACGCCGACGTACAATCCACGACCCCTGACGTCGCCAATGGCGTCGTACCTAGCCTGGAGCTCCATGCATCGCTTGAGAACCTTCTGCCCGAGCCTCATCGACCGGTCCGCCAGCTTGTGGTTCTCCATGAACTTGATCCCCGCGACCCCGGCGGCACATGAGAGCGCATTGCCACGGAAGGTTCCGACATGCGCTCCGGGAGCCCATGTGTCAAGCTCCTTCCTGAAGACGATCCCCGAGATCGGTAGGCCGCTGCCCATCGACTTCGACACCGTCATGATGTCGGGCGTGATGCCTTCATGCTCGACAGCGAACATCTTGCCAGTCCTGCAGAAGCCTGTCTGTATCTCATCTGCGATCAGGAGCAGAGCGTTCTGGTCGCATATGCGTCTGACCTCCTTCATGTAGCCCGCGGGCGGGACGATTATCCCGCCCTCCCCCTGGATGGGCTCGATTATCAACCCGGCAGGCGCGGCCAGTCCCGTGTCATTGTCCTTGATGATATGCTCAAGGTAATGGGCGCAGGCTAGGCCGCATCCCGGATGCTTCATGCCGAACGGGCACCTGAAGCAATACGGATACGGAGCGAAGTATATCTCAGGAACGCCAGGAAGGTAGTTCGCCTTGGCCGCTCGCTTCGCTGTCAGAGACAGCGAGACTCCTGAGACACCGTGCCAACCACCTTCGAAGGAGATTATTCCCGGCTTCTTCGTGTGAAACTTCGTGAGCTTGATCGCAGCTTCGACCGCGTCGGCACCCGTCGGTCCACACATCAGGACCTTCGAGCCGTCCCTCAACTGCCCCGGAGCGAGCTCCACAAGCTTCCTTGAGAGAGCGACTCTGGGTGCGGATGGGAAGTCGAGGCCATGAGCGAACTTCTCCGCTTGTTTCTTGATGGCGAGGACGACCTCCGGGTTCGAGTGGCCCACGTTGAGCGCCCCGACCCCTCCACTGAAATCAATGAAGATGTTACCATCGAGATCCTCGACGGTCGCTCCTAGACCTCTCGACATGGCCAGGGGCACCTGGTTCGGATAGACCAGAGCGTTCGAGTCGTACCTTCTCTGCTCTTCGAGCAGGGACGCCGACTTCGGGCCCGGGATCTTCTCGGACACCCTCAGCGCTCCCTGGAGGTTGTACTTGTGGAAATCGTCCTTCACCAAGGATAGCTCACCTGCTACCTGAATGCCGATGACGGCTAATACGGTTGCGACCTGAAGGCTCAGTTCACAACCGGCTCCTTGCGAAAGAAGCTCTTAAGCCATAGGCGACGATTCGGTCACGGCCGGCGCATAGGTCGCCATCGTGACTTGAACGGGAGGGGAACAAGGATGTCAGAGGAACGAAGAGATCTCAAGTCTAGACTTAGAGAGGTCTGTCTCAAGAAAGGGGCCGTCGTTTTTGGAGTCGCATCAGTCGCTGATGTCGATTCCCTCCCGAGGGTAAGAATAGGACCAGCGATGAAGTCCTTGCTTGGGACGAAGCTCAACTACACCAAGAAACCGTCAGAGGCGATGCCCGATGCCAAGAGCGTCGTCGTCTTTGGGATACTGTCGACCGACGACTCATGTGAGCTTGGAATCCGCTTGGAGGACGGAGAGTACGATTGGCCAGGATACTATCCCCTGAACTGGATACGCCGCGACGCTGCGCGAGTCCTCGAAAAGGAGGGTTACAGAGTCGTCTATCCGTATGAGGCGTCCGCGCCGGATTCCTACAAGCGGGTCTTCAGGCTGGCGGGGATAGGGGCGTTCGGCAAGAACGCGCTCATAATCTCGCCCAAATACGGCCCTTGGCTCAGATTCAACTACTTATTGACAAATGCCGAACTTGAACCTGACGAGCCGTTTGAGAAGGACCTCTGCAAGGACTGCAGTCTATGCGTCAAAGCATGCCCAGTCGGCGCCCTGAAACCCTATGTCGTGGATCCCGAGCGATGTCTGGTCGGCGTGCATATCCGCTCGACGATACCGAAGCGTCTGCGGCCGGTGCTTGATCGGCACGAACCTCAGCTGACGCCCGTTACTCACGTCATGTGCACGAGATGCCAAATCGTGTGCCCGTACACATCTGCTTCGCGGCGCAAGAATGTGATCGGCTTGGTGCGACGGCCCTCTGACTGAAGAACCGCCATACCGCGATGTTCAAACCCTCTGGGCTCAAAAGCGAACGTCATCGACCGTGAATGAACACCCCGGATCGAGACAATAAGGTGGCGCGAAGGTTGTTGGCCGGAGATTGAGAAGGCGTTCGAAGACATCTGCTCTGAGTGGTGCGGCATGGCCATGACGCCAAGTCAACCATCGAACCCACGTCCGAAGATTCTGCACATCATTCGAATGAGGTCATCCGTGCTGGTTCGGACTTTCGTCAGGAGATCATGTCCTCTTGATGAAGACAAACTTGTGCGGACCGTATTCCACGGTTTCGCATATCATTCGAAATGGAATTAGTCACGGTTAAGTACATTGCGGTCTCTCCACTCCTGGAACAGCTGGTGAACAATGGTCAAGACAAGTTGCGGCATGTGCTATGGTACCTGCACCGTTGACGTCCGCGTCGAGGATGGAATCGTCGTAGGGGTCGAGGGCGACCCCGATTCGCCGCAAGGCTACGGGAACATTTGCGCCAAAGGCATCTCTGCCCCGATGATGCTCTACGACCCTAGCAGGCTCAACTATCCCATGATCCGGACGAATCCCGTGAAAGGAATCGGTGTTGACCCCGGGTGGAAGAGGATCAGTTGGGACGAGGCGATGGATCTCCTCACCACAAAGCTGCGAGAGTGTATGCAGAGAGATCCACGTGGACTGTACTGTGTCGGCAGCCCCACTTTTCCTGCGGAGAGAGCATTCAACATCCTCAGCTTCAGAAAGGCGTTCGGCACCCCCAACTACTACACTGGCGGCGGTGGACTGCATTGCGGGAACGGAGCACATATGATCGGCGGGATCTATCACGCCTCTTGGTCCGTCATTCCAGATTTCAAGTACTGCAACCTCGCTATCTACTGGGGTTGTTCCAAGGGCCACGGAGCGGGGCATGCTGCCAACGTCGCGGCCAAGCAAGCGGCCGATGCCAAGGCAAGAGGAATGAGGCTCATAGTATTCGATCCGTTCCTGAGCACCCAAGCATCGACCGCAGAGGAGTGGGTGCCGATCAAGGCTGGCACTGACGCGGCGGCCGCACTGGCGATGACCAACCTGCTCGTGAACGACTACGGGCACTTCGACACCCAGTATCTGAAATGGAAGACCAACGGACCCTATCTTGTCGGGCCCGATGGATTGTACATACGCGACAAGAAGTCCGGAGTCCCTCTTGTTTGGAACAACGTCGACAACAAGCATGAGGCTTTCACATCGAAGAACGTGAAGGACTGCGCATTGACGGGCGACTTTGAGGTCAACGGAGTGAAATGCTCCCCCTCCTTCCAGCTCCTCAAAGAGCATCTCAAGAAGTACTCCCCCGAATACGCGTCAGGAATCTGTGGAGTCCCGGCCACCACGCTGAGGAGAATCGCAAAGGACTTTGGTGAAGAGGCAAAGATCGGAAGCACGATCACGATCGACGGGAAAGTGTTGCCCTACAGGCCGGTGGCTTCGATCTACTTCCGGGGATCGCAGGGACACTACAACCAGGCTTGGGACTGCATGTCCCTGGTCCTGCCGAACCACATAGTTGGGGCCGCAGATGTGCCCGGCGGGGCTCTGGCATTTGGTCCGCCCGTTCACCTGGGATATCCCGGGACTGGAAAGCTCAAGTACTCAGTGGAACCCGACAAGGACGGACTCCTTGTCGCCCGCAACTGGCCATACTCCCATCTGCCCTATCCGCCACCTGAACCCAAGGACCCGCCCGAGAGGCTCGATCTCCAGGACATGTTCTACATTCCGACCTATACGACGATCATGGCCTGGGACAACAACGAGGAACTTTGGCAGAAGTTCAAGATACCCTACAGACCCGACGTGATGATCAGCTTCGCGACGAATCAGATCATGTCGGTGGGGAACCCGAAGACCCTGCTGGAGAACTTCCTCAAGAAGTTCAGGTTCATCGTCTCGTTCAACATATACTCGACGGAGTTCGAGGAGGCGGCGGCGGACTTGGTCCTGCCAGACGCTTGTTTCCTCGAGCGCTATTCATCCGCAACCACTTTCCCGACCGTGGGGGTTTCGTGTCACGCCACGGGGATGGGCGAGTGGATATGGGCGATCAGGCAGCCAATCGTGAAGCCGATGGCCGAACGGAGGCCGATGATAGACGTCATCCTGGAATTGTCGGAACGGCTCGGCCTGCGAGACAAGTATCTGGAAGCCGTTGGAGAGTGGGTCGACCGGGCCTACGGAGGCGCCCTCGACTTCAAGAAGGTGCTAGACCCGAAAGAGAAGCTCAACTTCGAGACCATCCTGGATGTCATCATGAAGGACAGGTTCGGCACGGACAAAGGACTGGTCTGGTTCAAGGAACACGGCTATCTGAAATGGGACAAGCGTGTGGAGGAGGTCTACTGGCGAGCCTTCAACGATGTGAGAGTCCCGGTCTATCTGGAATGGATCATCAGGGCCGGCAGGAAGAGCAAGGCCATAGCTGAGAAGTATGGGGTACCCGACCTCGTCGACTGGACCGCTCACAACGCGCTACCAGACTGGCGGCCGTGTCCGACACACACGGAGAAGAACCCGGAATACGACCTCGAGGCATTCTACTGGCGCTCCGCCTTGCACACATACTCCATGACGATGCAGAACCCTTGGTTGAACGAGATCTCGCAGAACGACCCCTACACCTACACGATACAGCTCAACACGGATACTGCAGCAAGAAAGGGCGTGAAAGAGGGTGATTCTGTCTGGCTCGAGAACCCGAAGGGCTCGAAGGCAAGAGGGAGGGTCCACATCACAGACGGCATAAGGCCGGACCATGTGGCCATTGCCGCGAACGCTGGCCACTGGGGAAGGGGATTGCCGATAGCGAAGGGCAAGGGCGTCTTCTTCAATGAGTTGATAGAGATCGACAAGGAGCATACGTGCCCGGTCTCCCTTGGCCAGGACATCTGCGTGAAGGTGAAGCTTTACAAAGACGGAGGTGCCGGGAGTGGTTAGGTGGGGCATGGTCATAGACCTGAAGAGGTGCACCAGTTGCCACTCATGCTCCGTGGCCTGCAAGGCGGAACACCATACTCCGCCGGGCGTGTTCTGGGCGAAGGTCGTCAGGATCGAGTCAGGGAAGTATCCGACGGTGATCAGGCAGGGCCTGCCCCTGCTCTGCATGAACTGCAAGGAGCCGGAGTGCGAGAAGGTCTGCCCCACGGGGGCCACGAAGAGAAGGCCCGACGGGATCGTAGTCGTCGATTCGAAGCAATGCGTCGGGTGCAGATACTGTGCGGTTGCTTGCCCCTATGGGGCAAGGTACTTCGTCAACGAGTGGAAGGACTACTTCACTGGAGACCGCAAGCCTTCCTCCGCGTACGCTGAACAATCGAAGAAGAAGTGGCTCGAAGAATCCGACCGAGGGGTCGTGAGCAAGTGCAACTTCTGCGTTGACAGGGTAGAGAAGGCCCGGAAACCGGCCTGCGTCGACGCGTGCCCGTGCGAGGCGAGGACCTTCGGGGACCTGGACGATCCCGAATCCGAGGTCTCACAGCTTATCAAGAAGAGGCGAGGAATGCAGCTGCATCCCGAGTACGGCACCGATGCGAGCGTGTATTACCTCCCCGCGAGGTGAACCTGGCTTGTCGATCTTCTCCAGTTTCGATCAAGGCGGTGGATGAGTTGGACGTGCTGCAGCATGAGGATTTCAAGCCTGGGCCACGAGCTCAAATGGAATGGGGTTTCGGCGGCCGAAGAAGATGGCGGGACGGAGCACTGTTGATGGCTCTCTTCCTCGGGGGCATCGGGGCAGGTCAGTTCGTGATCTCGACATGGTTCATACACTCCACCACCAGCGCGCTTGTTGGACTGTTGATAGTCGTGGTCGGCAAGACCGCCGCGCACCTGGTCTATCTCGGCCAGCCAACCAGGTTCTATAGGTTGTTCTTGAGACCTCGGACCTCATGGATCAGCAGGGGACTCATATTCATGGTGGTCTTCGCGGTCTTTGCGGCGGCCTACCTGGCGCCCGATGTCGGCTTTGGCTGGGTCCCATGGACAAGTGAGACGACGCTGGGTCAGGCACTCTGGGTGGCCGCTGTCCTTAGTGCCTCCCTGGTGATGGTCTACGACGGCTTCGTCCTGGCATCATGCAAGTCCATCACCGCGTGGAACACGGCACTGATGCCGCCCCTCTTCTTCACCTATGCCATTGCGGGCGGGGTTGCGATGACTTTCCTAACGATGACCATCACCGGAGGCGAGATCCTCAACCAATCAACGATGACCAACCTGGACGCGATACTCCTAACGACGATGTCCGCGCTGGTGGTCATCTACATAGCCAACATGGCCTCATCGACGCCGACCGCGAGAGAATCGCTCAGGAGACTGACGACCACGAAGCTGGCGATATCGTTCATAGGCTTTGCTATCGTTGCGGGCCTTCTGGTGCCCCTCACTCTAACATACTATGACCAGCTTGGAGTCGGAGGCACCGTGGCATCGGTCCTTCTGGCCGCGTCTTGTGTTCTGGAATTGGCGGGGGACCTTTCGGTCAGGCACTCGATCCTCAGGGCGGGCCTGCACGCTTCCGTCTTCTCCGAGGGATTCTAAGCCATGTGTGAGCGAATGGTTGATGCAACATGAGCGGCGAAACAAGTCGCCTTGAAATCTTGCGAATCATGGGGGGCAAGACGGGCAAGTTCCGAGATGTCCTCGTCAAGGAGAGGCCTGTGACGATCTTCTTGGATGACATCGAGTTCGCCAACATGATGTGTTCTCCGAAGGACCTGGATAGTCTGGCCGTCGGGTTCCTGTTTGCGGAGGGGCTCATCAGAGGCAAGAAGGATATCAAGAAGGTCATCGCGGACGAGAAGGATGGAGTGGTCTGGGTGGAACTGAGGAAACCCAACAAACCGCCTGAGAATCTCATCGCAAGGCGGTTCATCACGACCGGCTGCGGCAAAGGCCTGACATTTGTCGACACGGAGAAGAATAACATGCTCCTCAGGAGCAAGTCTATGTTCAAGGTACGTGTCGCTTCTATCCCGATACTGATGAAGGAATTCCATCGGAAGTCACGACTCTACAAACTCACAGGAGGAGTCCACAGTGCGGCAATTTGCGGCACGAGAAGGATTCTGGTCTTCAATGAAGACGTCGGAAGGCATAGTGCGATCGACAAGGTTGTGGGGGAATGCATTCTGAAAGGGATCAAGACGAACGATAGGATCATGGTCACCAGCGGCAGGATATCGTCGGAGATACTGGTGAAGGCCGCCAGGAGCCGGACTCCGGTAATCATCTCGAAATCCGCACCCACAGACCTCGCGGTCAGACTAGCTACGGACTTCGGCATCACACTTGTGGGATTCGCCAGAGGGTCAAGGATGAACATTTACTCGAATTCGTGGAGAGTTGTGACAGAGGGGCATAGGATAGGTAGTGAGCGCGCCTGAGAGGCTCGAGCTTTCATTGAGTGCGTCCTCATTGCGGCGGTGTCCGCAGGCATAAAATACCGACCCCGCAAATCGCATTGGAGGTGATTCAGACCACCGCAGCATCTGCCGCAGCCATAACCGGTATCGTCATCGCACTTCTCTTCTGCTTCACAAACGGGTTCCAGGACGCCGGAGCGAACACTACGACGATTGTCGCCAGCAGGAGTCTCGACCACAGAAGGGCAGCAATCCTCGCGTCGGCAGCGGGGTTCCTGGGAGCGCTTCTCGGGGGAAGCGCGGTCGCATTCACC
>Ga0315281_10003162_pt1 | contig 24208 bp, 26 predicted proteins | sample YL17G07_0_MG_FD_204540 | JGI IMG/M metagenome (GOLD analysis project Ga0315281, IMG submission 204540) | Sediment microbial communities from Yellowstone Lake, YNP, Wyoming, USA - YL17G07_0 | ecosystem: Environmental > Aquatic > Freshwater > Lake > Sediment | place: USA: Wyoming | collected... | reverse complement strand
GTCTGGTTGCCGGAATCGGGCGCGACCACGCCGAAGATGGGGTTGGAGAACGGGCTCCAGGCGAGGACTTCGTTCATGTAGGCGTGCTTGAGAAAGCCGATGCCCATGCCGCCATATTCCTTGGGGAGGTGGGGCGCCCAGAGGCCGGCCTTCTTCACGTTCTCCTGGAGCTCGCGGTAGAGGCGCGGGCGGTCGGGGCTCTCCCAGTCGCCAAGGCGGTCCTCGTTGGGGATGATGTAGCGGTTGACGATGTTGGCGGTCGCCAGGCGGACGTCGTTGATCTCAGGGTCGAGATCCGGAATGGGTGCGATCTGCATGCGGGACTCCTGTCGGGCGGCAGTCTCAGGCCTGCCGGGATGGCCCGGGTAGTCTAGCCGACGTGCGTGAGGTCCGCTCAGGGCCGGTGGGCCCGGGCGCGGGGGGCCATGCGCCCGGTGCCGGGAGGGTTCGAAGCAGCGCCGGGAGGGCGGTCAGGGCGCCCGGCAGGGCTCGACGCACGGCTCGACATCACCGCCGGTGAGCGCGGCGTCCCACCAGGACCAGAACGCGTAGAGCGCCTCGTCTGCGGAGTGGGCCGTATGCACGGCGGCGCGCGCGGGGTTCGAGTATGGCAGGCCGCCTTCGACGTACCAGGCGAGGTGCTTGCGCAGCTGGTTGAGGCCGTACTTCGGGTTTTCGGCGAAGTGCTCCTGGATGAGCGCAACGTGGCGGCGGATGACCTGCTCCTTGCGCTGCCGCTGCCCGGCGGTCCCAAGGCTCTCGAAGGTTTCGTCGAAGACCCACGGGCGCCCGAGCGCTCCGCGGCCGATCATGACGTTGGCGCAGCCGGTGGCGGCGGTCATGGCGCGCGCTTCTGCCATCGACGTGACGTCGCCGTTGCCGGTGACCGGGATGCAGACGGCGTCCACGACCTCGCGGATGACGTCCCAGGGGGCCTTGCCGGTGAAACGCTGCGAGCGCGTGCGCGGGTGCACGACAATCGCGTCGACGCCCTCGTCCTCGCACATGCGGGCGACCTCGACGGCGTTGAGGTGCTCGTCGTCCCAGCCGCCGCGGATCTTGACGGTGAGGGGCACGCGCACGGCCCTGCGGAACTCACGGAGCAGGGCGGCAGTGGCGCAGACGTCCTTCATGAGCGCCGCGCCCTTGCCCTGGCGGGTGATCTTGGGCATGGGGCATCCCATGTTGAGGTCGACGATGTCTGCGCCGGCCTCCTGCAGCATGTCTGCGGCGCGGACGAGCGTGGCCGCGTCGCCCCCGAGGAGCTGCATCGCGAGGGGGCGCTCCGCTTCGTAGACGCGGGCGATGTCGAGGGCGACGGCGCTGCCGCGCACCAGCGAGACGGCGTCGATCTCTTCGGACGTCGCCAGGCCGCTGCCGCATTCGCGCGCGACCATGCGGAAGGGCGCGTTGGTCACGCCTGCCATGGGTGCGAGCCGGGCGAGACCCGGGACCTCGACGTTGCCGATGCGCATCGTTCGAGGTTAGCAGCCTGTGCGGTTCAGTTCCCCCAGACGGTGCCGCCGTCGACATTGATGGCCTGGCCGGTAATCCACTTGCCCCGGTCGCTAACGAGGAAGAGGACCATCTCGGCGCATTCGCTGCCGTCCCCGGGATATCCGAGCGGGATCATCCGCGCGACGGTTTGCTGCCAGACTTCGCCGCGGCCGAGGTCGTCCATCCGGAAGGTGTCGATGATGCCGGGGCAGACGGCGTTCACGCGGATGCCTTTCGGGGCCAGCTCCATCGCCATCGCGCGACTGAGGGCGTTGATGCCCGCCTTCGACGAGGAGTAGGCGGCGGTGTTCGCACCGGCGAGCTTGCTGGCGATGGAGGAGATGTTGACGAGGCTGCCGCCATGCCCGGCGGCGAGCATGTGGCGCGCGGCGGCGCGCGAAAGGAGAAACGTGCCGTCGAGGTTTGTCACCAGCACCTTCTTCCAGGTTTCGTAGTCTAGGTCGGTGACGGGCTTGCGGTCGTCGCCGCGGGCAGCGCCGGCGTTGTTGACGACGATGTCCAGGCGGCCGAACTCGCGCACGGTGCGGGCGACGAGGCCGTCAACGGCCTGCTCGTTGCTGATGTCCGAGACGAGGGCGAGGCACTTGCTGCCCTGCGCGCGGACTTCGTCAGCCACACTTTCGATGTCACGCCAGCCGGCAGCCTTCTCGTCATCGGGGTAGCGGTCGGGCGGACGGCCCGTGCCGCTGATGACGACGTTGCAGCCGGCTTCGGCCAGCTTCACGGCGATGGGGCGGCCGATGCTGCGCATGCGGCCCGCCCCGGTGACGATTGCTACCTTGCCTGCGAGCTCCTTTTCCATGGCTCACCTCCAGTTCGAGGGACTGTACGCGGGAGCGCCGAGGCCGCGCAAAGCGCCGCACCGCCCGCGCTCCGTTACGATGGTCCCATGACGCGTGAGGAGATTCGCAAGCTCACGGACAGGACGAGCTGCGGGGGCTGAGCATCCAAGGCGGGGCCTTCGGCCCTGGCGCAGGTGCTGTCGCCGCTCGCTGGCCTGTTCGACGCGGAACACCACCCCGGCCTGCTGGTCGGGCTCGGTGTCGCCGACGACGCCGCCGTGTATCGCATCAACGCGAAAACGGCGGTGGTGGCGACGCTCGACTTTTTCGCGCCCCTGGTGGACGACCCCTGGACGTACGGGGCGATAGCGGCGGCGAACGCGATGTCGGACGTGTTCGCGATGGGCGGCGAGGTGGTGCTGGCGCTCAACATCGCGGCGTTCCCGCAGGACCTGCCCCCGGCCGAAGCCACCGCTATCCTGCGCGGCGGCGCCGAGAAGGTGAACGAGGCGGGCGGCGTTGTCGCGGGTGGCCACACCGTGTGGGACGACGAGCCGAAGTTCGGTATGAGCGTGCTGGGGCTCGTGCATCCCCGGCGAATCTTCACCAAGGCTGGATTGCGGCCCGGGGACGTGCTCTTCCTGACCAAGCCGCTGGGCACGGGTGTGCTCTTCGCGGGCCGAAAGGACGTGCGCTCCGATCCGGCCTGGGTCGCGGCGGCCTGCGACTCGATGCTGCGCCTCAACCGGCACGCGGCTCACCTGGCGCGAACCGCGCGCGTGAGCGCGGCGACGGACGTGACCGGGTTCGGACTGCTGGGCCACGTCTGGGAGATGGCCGAACGGTCGGGCGTGACCGTCCACCTGGAGTCGGGGTCGGTGCCGCTGCTCGAGGGCGCCTATGCCTGCTCGAAAGCGGGGCTGCATACGGGTGGGGAAGGCCGCAACCGGGAATGGGCAGGTCCGCACGTGAGGTTTGCCACGGGTGTGGACCCGGTAGTGGCGTCGCTGCTGTTCGACCCGCAAACGTCCGGCGGGCTGCTCCTGGGCGTGCCCAGGCGGCGCGCGGGCCCCTTCGAGGCTGCGTTCGTGGCGGACGGCGAGCCGCTCTGGCGGGTGGGGCATGTGACGGCTGGCGAGGCGGAGATCCGGGTGCGGTAGTCCCTCACCCCCGGTCCCGTCTCCCACTCCGTGGGACAGGGGGAGATGGCGGCGTTCGCCGAAGCTACCAATTGTCCAATGCTCCGGGCTTTGCCTATACTCGGGAGGCGTCCCCGGGCGGTTGGAGGAAGTGTGTGGCTGCTGTAGCTACGGACTTCGAGACGGTCATCGGCCTCGAAGTTCACTGTCAGTTGACGACGAAAAGCAAGATGTTCTGCGGTTGCAGCACTGCGTACAGCGGCGCTGCCCCGAACACGCACGTGTGCCCGGTTTGCCTTGGCATGCCTGGCGTGCTGCCGGTGATCAACGAGCGGGCGATTGAGTACATCGTGATGACGGGGCTCGCCCTGCAATGCACGATCTCGCCGTTCAGCAAGTTCGACCGCAAGAACTACCCGTATCCCGACTTGATGAAGGGATACCAGGTTTCGCAGTTCGACCTGCCTGTCTGCAACGGCGGGTGGCTCGAAATCCAGGTCGAAGGCGAGGAGCGGCGGCGTCTCGGCATCACGCGCGTGCACATGGAGGAGGACACGGCACGCCTTCTGCATCGCACCGACGCGGTCACGGGCGAGACGTACAGCCTCGTGGACGTGAACCGCTCGGGCACGCCGCTGATGGAGATCGTGAGCGAGCCCGACATGCGCACCCCGGCCGAGGCACGCGAGTACCTGATGCGTCTGCGGCAGATTCTGCGCTACATCGGTGTGAGCGACGCGAACATGGAAGAGGGCAACTTCCGCTGTGACGCGAACATCAGCCTCCGCCCGTGGGGCCGGGAAGCCTTCGGCAGCAAGGTCGAAGTCAAGAATATGAACAGCTTCCGCGCCGTGCACGACGCGCTCGTGTTCGAGCAGAAGCGGCAGGCGGCGGTGCTGATCGCCGGGGGGACCATCCCCCAGGAGACGCGCGGGTGGGTGGACGAGCGCGAGGTTACGGTCAGTCAGCGTTCGAAGGAAGACGCGAACGACTACCGGTACTTCCCGGAGCCGGACCTGCCACCGCTGCGACTGGGCCCGGACTACATTGCGGCCATCGGCGCGAAGCTGCCGGAACTCCCGGAAGCCCGGCGCCAGGCACTGCTCGCACTGGGCCTGAGCGACTACGAGGCGGCCACGCTGACGGAATCGCGGGAGCGCGCGGACTACTACGACGCGGTGCGCGCGGCGCTCAGCGGTGACCCGGCACGCCGGGCGAAGGTGGCTGCGAACTGGGTGCTGGGCGAGGTGCTGCGCTGGACGAACGCGACCGGGCGGGACCTGGCAGACCTCCCGGTGGGCGCGCCGGCGCTTGCCGAGCTGGCCGGGATGGTGGACGCGGGAACAATTACGGCCTCCGTGGCGAAGGAAGTCTTTGAGAAGATGGCAACTTCGGGGCAGACGGCGGCAGAGATCGTGCGCGACGAAGGACTCGCCCAGATGAGCGGGGACGACGAGTTGCGCGGCGTCGTCCGCGAGGTGATCGCGGGCAACGACAAGGCCGTGGCCGATTACCGGGCGGGTAAGGAGGCTTCGCTGAAGTTTCTGATCGGCCAGGTCATGCGCCAGACGCGCGGCCGGGCGAACCCGCAGGTAGCGCAGGCGTTGATAACGGAGGAGTTAGGATAAAATTGTTCAGTCTTCCTAGCAATATGATTCACGGGTGGTATACTCCGGCCGCATGACGCTGCAGAACATCCGCGAGCACAGCGTTTTCAAGTGGCTGTACCCGGGCATGCACATCAAGCGGTGGCTGGTGCTGCTGCTGTTTGGCGTCTGCCTGATGGGCCTCGGCATCTCTTATGTCCTGCGCGAGGCATACCTGACGTACACGCTGCCGGGCACCTTCTACTACCTCACGCTGCAGTTCATCCCGCGGTGGGGACGCGGCATCCTCTTCATGGCCCTGTCGCTTTCGACGGTGGCAGTCGCGACCTGGAAGCTGAACCAGTCGCTCCTGTACGCCTTCGTCCGGCCCGACCGGGACGCGAGCGTGGCGCAGACGATCTACAACAAGCGCATCCTCGGGCGAGGCCCGAAGATCGTTGCTATCGGCGGCGGCACGGGGCTCTCGATGCTGCTCCGAGGCCTCAAGGGCTACACGTCGAACCTGACGGCGATCGTCACGGTCGCGGACGACGGCGGCAGCACGGGGCGGCTGCGGCAGGAGTTCGGAGTGGTCGCGCCGGGGGACCTGCGGCAGTGCATCGCGGCACTCGCGGAGGCTGAGCCCCTGATGTCGCGCCTCTTCCAGTACCGATTCACGGAAGGCACGGGGCTCGAAGGGCACTCCTTCGGCAACCTCTTCATCGTGGCGATGTCGGAAGTCACGGGGAATTTCGAAGCGGCGATCCACGAGACGAGCCGGGTGCTGAACGTGCGTGGCAGCATCCTGCCTTCGACGCTCGAAGACGTGACGCTGAGCGCGCGCACGCACGAAAACGAGATGGTCCACGGCGAGCACAACATTACCGAGCGGGGGAGCGGCATCCGCGACCTCTTCCTGAACCCGTCCTCGGCGGAAGCCCACCCGGACGCCGTGCGCGCGATCCTGGAGGCGGACGTCGTCGTGATCGGGCCCGGGAGCCTGTACACGAGCGTGCTTCCGAACCTGCTCGTGGACGGCATCCGCAAGGCGCTGGCGGCGACGTCGGCGATTCGCGTGTTCGTCTGCAACGTTGCCACGCAACACGGCGAGACCGACGGTTTCGCGGTGCAGGACCACATGGAGGCGGTGGAGCGGCACGCGGGCAAGGGCCTCATCCACGCGGTTATCGCGAACAACAACATTGCGCCGGAGCTGCCCGAAGCGTGGCATTCGAACCCGGTACCAATCAGCCGCAACGGTGGATTCGCGGCGCTGCAGGGCATCCGCCTGATTGAGGCGGACGTGGTGGCGGAGGAGAACCGCTACCGCCATGACCCCGACAAACTCGCCGCTACGATCCTGCGGTTGTACGATGATCGTGATTCGATGCCGGCTCCCGCGCGACGGGCCCCGGCCGAAACACCGATGTTGCTTACGCGGTAATCAGCCATGTTGAACCTCCTCCAGATCGTTATTTCTGTCGTCCTGATCCTGGTCATCCTGCTGCAGGTGAAGGGGTCGGGCTTCGGCGCCGCCCTCGGCGGCATGTCGGGCGGTTCCGTGTACCGCACGAAGCGGGGCCTGGAGAAGACGCTCTTCCAGGCGACGATCATCCTGACGATCGTATTCATCTTCGTTTCGTTCCTGAGCGTCCAGGCGCAGAAGTAACCCTTGCCCGCTGTGCCCGGGGCCTCTCGCCCAAGCCGCAGGTTGCTCGTTGCCGCGGTTGTGGCCGTGGTCGCGGTTGTTGCGGCGGGGACGGCACTCATCCTTCGCCTCTCCGACAGCGAAAGCGTGGTGCTCACGACGCCGTCCGGCTACGTCGAGGGCGTCGCGGGCACGTGGCAGCGGGTGAACCCGCTGTATGCGACGACGAACGACGTGGACGCGGACCTTTCGCAGCTGGTGTTCTCGGGGCTCGTGCGCGTGGGCCCCGACGGCAGCATCTCGGGCGACCTGGCGGACCCGCCGGAAGTGAGCGCCGACGGCAAGGCGTACACGTTCCACATCCGCAAGCAGGCAGCGTGGCACGACGGCGCGCCGGTCACGAGCGCAGACGTCGCGTTCACGATTGCGCAGCTCGAAGACCCGTCGTTCAAAGGCGACCCGGCGCTGGCAGAGGCGTGGAACGGCGTGGAAGTGGAGACGCCCGACGCCGCGACGGTGATCCTGAAGCTGAAGCAGGCTTCGGGGCCGTTCCTCGCGCGCAACGGGACGCTGGGCATCCTGCCGGGGCACCTGCTGGCGGGCCTCTCCGCGCAGGCGCTGTTCGAGGCGCCGTTCAACGCCAAGCCGATCGGCTCGGGCCCGTACAAACTCGACTCGCTCGATTCGCGTGAGGCTGTGCTCAGCGCCAACGAGCAGTACCACCTCGGGCATCCGCAAATCGGGACGCTGCGCGTGCGGTTCTTCACCGACTACGCCTCGGCCACCCGGGCGCTCAGCGCGGGTGAGCTGAACGGTTTGATGGTGCGCGACACCGTCACGGAAGCCCAGCTCACGGAGCTGACGCGCGCGAAGGGGATGAAGGTCGAGCAACTCGAGCGTCCCGCCTACGTCGTCCTCTATCTGAACAACGACCAGGCGGCGTTCTTCGCGGACGAGCAGGTGCGGCGGGCTCTTTCCCTCGCGATCGACCGCAAGGCAATCGTGGACAAGGTGTTCCTTGGGGTGGCCACCCCGTCGAGCTCGGCGGTGGCGCCCGGCACGTGGGCCTACACCAGGGAGTACGACACAACGGCCGCGGACGTCGCCGAGGCAAAGAAGCTGCTCGACGCCGCGGGCTGGAAGCGGCACCCCACGAGCGGCATCCTCGTGCGGGAGGGAGCCGAGTTCCGCTTCACGATCCGGACGGACAACGATCCCGTGCGCGTCGCCATCGCCGGGGAAATTGCGAAGCAACTCGAGCCACTCGGCATCCGGGCGACGGTGGCGAGCACCACGTTCTCCGTGCTGCGCCGCGACTTCCTTCAGGAGCGGCGCTACGACGCGGCCGTCGCGGGCTGGGACCAGGGGCCCGACCCGGACCCGTATTTCGGCTGGCACAGCTCGCAACAGGGCACGGCAGGGCTGAACATCGCGAACTTCGGCGACGTGGTGGTGGACGAACTCATCGCCAAGGGACGCACCTCCAACAACCTGGAGGTGCGGAAGGAAGCGTACCGGCAGTTCCAGGAGAAGTGGAACGAGCTGGCGCCCAGTGTGGTGCTTGCCTATCCGCGCTATGTTTATGTCCACAGCGATTCTCTGAAAGGGTTCGTGCCCGGCGTGCTCACCAGCCCTGCCGGGCGCTTCTTCGACATCCAGAAATGGCACATGTGACGCGGCCCATCTTCCTCGTCAGCGACTTCGGCCTTCGTGACGCCTACACGGGGCAGGTGAAGGCGGTCATCGCAGCCATTGCCCCGGGGGGGCGGATCTTCGACCTGAGCCACGACGTCGAACCGTTTGCAGTGGACGAGGGCGCCTGGCTGCTCGAAACCTCGATCGAGACACTGCCGGGAGACGCCGTCGTGCTGGCGGTGGTGGACCCGGGCGTAGGCACCGAGCGGCTGGAGATCGCGGTTTTCGCGGAGGGCCGCGTGTTCGTGGGACCGGACAACGGCCTGCTCTCCGGGGCGTTTCCGGAGTCCTGCCGTCCGCCCGGCGAACGGGTGTCCAGTGTGCGGGTGCCGCCCGGCGTGGAGGTGCGAGAACTTTGCTCGCCACTCTTCCGGCGTCCGGTGGTGAGCAACACGTTCCACGGCCGCGACATCTTCGCGCCGGCGGCTGCCCACCTCGCGCAGGGAGTGGACCCCGGACGTCTCGGGCCGTGCCTCGAGCGGGTCGAACTGCTGGCCGCATTCCGTGGGGTTCCTGTCGGCTTCGGCGAGCTTCACGGGCGGGTGATCCACATCGACCGGTTCGGAAACCTGATCACGACCATCCGCTGCGCCGAGTTGTTCCCCGAATTCGAGGTGTTCATCGGCGGCCACCGCATCGACACGCGTGTGCGGACGTTCGCGGAGGGGCCGGCCGGGGTGCCGTTCTGTCACGCTGACAGCAGCGGGTATCTCGCGGTGGCGGTGAATACGGGAGACGCCGCACGCACGCTCGGGGTTTCGCGTGGAGAGCCCGTGCTGGTGCGTCGCCGGTGAGGCGCGTGGTGTTCATGGGCTCGCCCCGGTTCGCGGTGCCATCGCTGCAGGCGCTGGTAGCGGCGGGATACGACGTGGCGGCCGTGGTCACGCAGCCCGACCGCCCGGCGGGGCGCGGGGGCAAGCTGACGCGTCCCGAGGTGAAGGTGGCGGCGCTGGAGCTCGGCATCCCGGTGCTGCAGCCAGAGACGATGAAGGACCCCGCAACCGTGGTTGCGCTGGCGGCCATCCGGCCGGAACTGCTCGTGGTCGCGGCCTACGGGAAGATCCTGCCGCGAGCGGTGCTCGCATTGCCCGCAAAGGGGTCTGTCAACGTGCACGCTTCGCTGCTGCCACGATGGCGCGGCGCCTCGCCCATCACGGCGGCTATTCTTGCCGGGGACGCGGAGACGGGCGTCTGCATCATGGAGATGGCGCCGAAGATGGACGCCGGCCCGGTCATTGCCTGCGCGCGCACGGAGATCGGACCCGCCGAGACGGCGGGCGAGCTGGAGGCGCGCCTCGCCGCGCTTGGGGCGGAGAAGCTGGTCGAGACACTGCCGGGCTGGCTCGACGGCCGCCTGCGGGCGGTGGAGCAGGACGAGAGCGCGGTGACTTACTGTTCGCTGGTGACGAAGATGGACGGCTACCTGCGTGCTTCGATGACCGCCGCGGAAGCGGCGCGCGCCGTGCGGGCGTACAACCCCTGGCCGGGGGCCTCTGTCGAGTACCGCCGCGAAAGGCTCGCCATCTGGCGGGCGACCGTGGCGGACGACGCGGCAGACGCGGCAGACGCGGCACCCGGGTGCCTGGTGCGCGTGGGGCGCAACCCCGCGATCGTGCTCCTCAGCGGCCTGCTTGTGCTGGAAGAGGTGCAGCGCAGCGGCGGGAAACGACTGAGCGGCGAGCAGTTCGTCAACGGTGAGCGCGGCAACCTCGCGGCGGAGGCCGGCCTCGCATGAGCGACCTCTACCGGCTGCTGCCCGGAGAGATGGACGCACTGGTGACGGGGCTCGGCGTCGCTCGGTACCGGGCGGACCAGTTGCTCCAGGCGCTGTACCACTCCTTCCCGGCGCGGGTGGACGACATCACGCTGCTGCCGGTGGGGCTTCGCGAGAGGCTCCAGGCCGAGGGCTATCGCACAGGCGCCGCGACCGAGGTACACCGAGTGGTCAGCGACGACGGCCAGACCACGAAGCTCCTGCTGCGCATGGATGGCGGCACGCTCATCGAGACGGTGCTGATGCAGTACGCGGAGGAAGGCGAGTCCCACCCGCGCTCGACCGTGTGCGTTTCGACGCAGGCGGGCTGCGCCATGGGGTGCGTGTTCTGCGCCACGGGCCAGATGGGCTTCGAGCGGAACCTGCACGCAGAGGAAGTGGTGGCGCAGGTCGTACACGTGGCGCGGCTGCTCGCGGCCCGCGGGCAACATGTGACGAACGTCGTGTTCATGGGCATGGGCGAGCCGCTCGCGAACTACGCGGAGACTATGCGGGCGGTGCGGTTGCTCACGCACCCGCGCGCGTTCGGGCTTGCGCAACGGAGCATCACCATTTCGACGGTCGGCGTGATTCACGGCATCGAGCGGCTGGCAGAGGAGGGCATGCAGGTCGGCCTCGCCATCTCGCTGCACGCGCCAAACGACGCGCTGAGGCGGCAACTGGTGCCCACGGCGGCGCCCGGTTCGGTGCGTGCGCTGGTGAAGGCCGGCAAGCGCTACTTCGAGCGCACGGGCCGCCGGGTGACCTTCGAGTACGCACTGATCGCGGGCGTGAACGACACGCCGGAGTTGGCGCGCGAGCTGGCCACGCTCCTGCGCGGCAGCCAGAGCCACGTCAACCTCATCCCGGTGAACCCGACCAGCGGCGAGTTCCGCCGGCCGCCGCGGCGCCAGGTGCTCGCCTTCGAACGCATCCTGCGGGACGGCGGCGTGACCTGCACCGTGCGAGTCGAGAAGGGGACGGAAATCTCGGCCGCGTGCGGGCAGTTGCGGACGACCGCGGCGGCCGAGGCGGACGCTACAGCGCCCGGCGCAGCAGCGCCCGTGAGCCCGCGATCAGGGCCTTCCCAAACGCCATCCCCAGCCCGATAGCGAACGCGGTGCGCAGGTCGAACCAGGTGTGAACGTCGCCGCGCACCACGGGCGCCGCGAGGAAGCCAACGTGCACCTCGTCGCAGGCGACGGAACGGGCGATGACGACACCGGCGGCACTCTGACGAATCGTGGCGCGGCGGGCAGCGACAACGGCGGCGACGCTGCGGTCGAGCGAAGCACGGCCGGCATTGAGGCGCTGCGCGGCCGCCTGTTCGAGGCGCACTTCGTCCGCTTCGACGCTCCCCACGGCACTGCGCTCGATCACCAGGTGGGCGGCACGGGTGCCACCGTCGCCGGTGGAGGAGGCTGCGCCGTCGTGCCCATTCCTGAAGGCCACTGGCTCCCCCCGGGTGTCCCTGCACCGTAGACCGGGCCTCCAAAAGGCGCAATGCTCGGGTGGATGCGGACCACCGAATTCGAGTTCGACCTGCCGCCGGGGCTGATCGCGCAGGAGCCGGCAGAGCCGCGGGACGCCTCCCGGCTGATGGTCCTGCGCTCCGGACGCAGCACAGTCGAGCACCGGCACTTCCGCGACCTGCCGGAGTTGCTGCGGCCAGGAGACCTGCTCGTCGTGAACGACACGCGCGTGATGGCCGCGCGGCTCTTCGGGCGCAGGCCCGGGACGGGCGGACAGGTGGAGGCGTTGCTCGTGCGCCCGTTCAGCGACCGGCGCTGGGAGGTGCTGTTCCGGCCCGCACGCCAGGCCGTTCCCGGGCGGCGCTTCGAGTTCGAGACGGCTGACGGGGCGCTCTGGGGCGAGGTCGTCGCGCGTGAACCTTCTACCGTCGTCGTCGAATTCGAGGGCACGTTCGACCCGGCCACGGTGGGCAGCGTGCCGCTCCCGCCCTACATCAAGGGCTTCCGCGGCGATCCGGAGCGGTACCAGACGGTCTATAGCCGGGACGCTCGCAGCGCCGCAGCGCCGACCGCCGGGTTGCACTTCACCTCAGCGCTGCTCGCGCGGCTCGACGCGATGGGCGTTGGGCGGACGGCGGTGACGCTCGCGGTCGGGCCGGGCACCTTCAGGCCGGTCAGCGTCGAAGACCCGCGGGAGCACGAGCTTCACGCCGAGCACGTCGCCGTGCCCGTCGAGGCAGCGGAGGCCATCGTCCGCGCACATGCGGAGGGGCGGCGGGTGGTGGCCGTGGGCACGACGGTCGTGCGGACGCTGGAGCACGTGGCGCGGGAGCGCGGCCAGGTGGAGGCCTACTCCGGGTGGACACGCCTCAAGATTCTCCCGGGAGACGACTTCCGGGTGGTAGACGTGCTCATCACCAACTTCCATCTGCCACGGTCGACGCTGCTGATGCTCGTCTGTGCCCTCGGTGGTCAGGAGCGGGTGCTGGGCGCCTATCGCGAGGCTGTGCGCGAGCGGTACCGGTTCTACAGCTTCGGCGACGCCATGCTCGTGGAGCCCTGAGGGCGCGCTCTGGGAAGGCTCCAGAGGCCGTCGCGGCACTCAGCGAGCTGGTCACGGGCGAGGGCCTCGAGGTGGGTGGCTGCGCGGGCGGCGTGCGCGGGCGGGAGAAGCGCGACAACGGATTCGAGGCTCAACCCGTCCTCGGCCGAGCGGAGTGCCTCGACAATGCGGCCGCGGGCGAAGCGGGACGTGGTCTCGAAGCGCGGCGTGCGCGGCGCGGCCCGCGGTGGCTCCGGGCGGCCGGACGCGTGCCAGGTGCAGAGGCTCCGCAGCGGGCAGGATTCGCAGCCGGGGTCTCGCGCGCGGCAGACCGTCGCGCCGAGGTCCATGAGGGCGAGGTTGTGCGTCCGGGCGTCGCGGGCGGGCAGCACGCTTTCTGCGAGCAGGGAGACTTGACCCGTTGGGAGCGTGCTCGGGTGGGCCTGACCGGCGAGACAGCGTGCCAGCACACGCGCAATGTTCGTGTCCACCACGGCGACACGTGCACCGTGGGCGAAGCAGGCCACCGCCGAGGCAGTGTACGGACCTACACCCGGGAGCCGCTGGAGAGCGGCCGGGTTGCCCGTCATGCCCGGCGCGGCGGCGGCGATCATCGCTGCCGCCGCGCGCAGACTGACGGCGCGGCGGTTGTACCCGAGGCCCGACCACGCGCGGATGACCGCGGACGGGTCAGCAGCGCCAAGCGCGTCCGCGGTCGGCCAGCGCTGGAGCCACGCGTCGTAGTAGGGCAGCACCCGCTCGACCCGGGTCTGCTGGAGCATCACCTCGGAAACGAGGACGGCATAGGGGTCGCGAGTCTGGCGCCAGGGGAGGGCGTGGCGGCCATGCTCGCAATACCACGCGCCCAACAACCGGCGTAAGCGTGCGGTGTCCATGCGGAGATTCTGGGGCAGGAGCGGGCGAAGGTCTTGGGGCGACGCCTCGCGATTCGGGTCCGGACTGCGGGTTCTTCCCTATGGGCAGTCCGCGCGACGTCAGCCAGACTGCGCCTATGCACGCGGTGGACGAGCAACGCGCCGGCCCGCGAGCCCTGGTGTTCGGGACGCTCGCGGGCCTCCTCAGCTGGGCGTCGCTGGGCGGACTCGCGTTCGCGCTCTATAGCGTGACTTAGGCGCGCTGGCTACCCGGCTCCGAGGCTGCCGTACAATCGGACCCGTGAGCCGGTTCGACGTGATCGTTGTGGGGGCGGGGCCAGCGGGGAGTACGGCCGCGCGCGAGCTGGCCGCCTCCGGCGCCCGTGTGCTCGTCGTCGACCGCGCCGAGTTCCCGCGCTACAAGGCATGCGGCGGGGGCATCCCGCTGCGCACGGAGCGGCTCCTGCCGTTCCCGCTGGAGAGCGTGCTCGAGGACTCCGTACACCGGCTGGATGTGGCCTGGCGCGGCCGCTACCGCTTCGTCCGGGACTCTGGCACGCCCTTTGCGCACATGGTGATGCGCGAGCGCTTCGACACGCTCCTGCTGGACCATGCGCGCCGCGCGGGCGCCGAGTTCCGTCCGGCGACGCGGGTGACGGCGCTTCGCCAGGACGCAGGCGTGACCGTCGAGGCGGACGGTTTCCGCGCCGAGGCCGAGTTCGTGGTGTGCGCCGACGGCGCCCATTCGCCCGTTGGCCGGATGGCGGGGCTGGGTGCGGGAATCGCAGAGTGCGCCGCCTGGGAGGTAGAGGTGCGCGCGCCCGCGGAGCGTCTGCGGCAGTACCGGGGCACGTCGATGATCGAGCTGGGCTTCCGTCCGTGGGGGTACGCGTGGCTCTTCCCCAAGCGCGACGTGCTGTCGTTCGGCGTCGTGCTGCCACAGGGGCAGGCGAACACGATGAAGGCGCGGGTGAACGCGTTCGTGCGGCGACTGGGCCTAGACGGTTGCGACGTGGAGGTCGCCAGGGGCCACAAGCTGCGCTTCCGGCGCGGGCATGAGCCGATCGCCGGCGGGCGGGCGCTGCTGGCGGGCGACGCTGCCGGGCTCGCGGACGAGTTCACGGAAGAGGGCATCTTCTACGCGATCGAATCCGGCCGGATGGCTGCTCGGAGTTTGCTCGGGGCGCTGGGCGAGAACGGCTCGCTCGCCCGCTACGAAGCCGACGTCGACCGCGACATCATGCCCGAGTTGCAGGCGGCGCGCGTGGTGAGCTACATGTTCTACGGGATGTTGCGCCACATTCCCGGCCCGTGGATGTTCGCGAGCGCGCACGTGCCGCTGCTCTGGGACGCCTTCTTCGCCATCCAGAAGGGCGAGTCGACGTACGCCCGCGAAGCCGCGCGCGTGCCGGTGCTCCCGGGCGCGGCAGCGTGGCTCATGCGGCGCCGCGCGTGACGCTCAGGCCGGCAGAGGTCATCTCCCGGCTGGCGGACGTGTACGGCATGCCGGTACACACGCCCAGCGGCGCGCCCGTCGCCGAGCTTGTGCTCACCGTCCTCTCGCAGAACACCGCAGACACCAACAGCGGGCGCGCCTTCACTCAACTGATGCGCAGATACCCTTCATGGGAGGCGATCGCGGCAGCGCCGATGGACGAGGTGATCGCCACCATTCAGCCCGGCGGCCTCGCTCCGCAGAAGGCGCCGCGCATCCAGGCGATCCTGCGGGCCGTGGGCGAGCGGTCACCGGACTGGGACCTCGCATTCCTGCGCGAGGCGCCGCTCGATGAGGCTCGGGCCTGGTTGCGGTCCCTGCCCGGGGTCGGGCCGAAGACGGCAGCCTGCGTGCTGCTCTTCGCGCTCGGCCGGCCCGCGATGCCTGTGGACACGCACGTGGAACGGGTCGCCAAGCGGCTGGGGCTCATCCCCGCCTCTCTCACGGCTGAACGAGCGCACGACGCGCTGGAGGCGCTGGTCGAGCCCGCCGACTACTACCGCTTCCACATGCTGTTGATCAAGCACGGCCGGCGAATTTGCGCGGCGCGTCGGCCGGACTGCGGGCGCTGTCCGCTGGAGAGAGACTGTCCAGCCAGCATTCTGCGGGGTTCGGCCCCCGAGCCGGCCAAGAAGGCCGCTACAAGAGGCTAGCGTCTTCGACTGCGGGGTCGAGGTCGCCGAAGTCGTAGTCCAGTTCGCGCTCGTCCGGAGGCTGGAGACGGCGGGCAGCGACGCTGAACGCGATGCCGGCGGCGGCGACGACCACACCCAGGACCGTCACGACCAGGAAGTTGCGGAAGAACACGTCGAGCAGCGAGCCCGTGACCTCGTGGAAGCCAGAGCCGAAGGCGTCGTTGCCGCCGACCCGGTCGACGGCCAGCTTCAGGACCAAGAAGAGCACCACGCCCGGGAGTGCCCCGCCAGCAGTGCCGACGCCGAGCGCGCGCACCCGCACGAACCCTTCGTTGCGCAGCACGACCAACAGGGCCACGAGCACGACCGCGGCCGCGAGGAGGTAGGTGGCGACGACGGCGCGGCTGTGGGCGCCGTCTGAGAGCTGGCCAGTGACGAGCTCGAGCAGGCCCTGGGTCGAAAACGTGCTCAGCGCCTGGTGGCCGGTGCGGTCGAAGGCGTCGAGGCCGTTGACGTAGACGAGCGCGGCGGAGCGCTGGAGGACGACGCTGCGCAACTCGGCCGGGCCCGCCCGCAACGCCTCATCGCGCGTCAGGCGGACGTCGAGCGGGTAGCCCGGGATAGAGTAGGCGGGCGCGGGCTGCGTGCCCGCAGTCTCCTGCAAGGCGGGACGTTGCTCCATGAGCACCCGGTCAATCTCGGTGAGGCTCGCGACGCCAGTCTCGATCAGCTTCGTGGCAGTGCCGGCGGACGTGACCTGGCGCCCGCTGAAGGCGAGCACGAAGAGGAAGACCAGGATCGCGAGCGAGCTGGTGTAAAGCGCACGGCTGCCGTCGTGGCCGCCGTCATGTCCAGGGTGGCGCAGGCGGTCGCGTGGGGAAGGCTGTTGACTGGCCATCAGCTGCCTACTGGAGGCGGACGACGATGGTGCCCGCGATGCGGTCGTGCAGCGTCCGGCGGTGAGGGTCGAAGGCGGCCCAGAGGAAGCCCGCCAGGGAGAGCAGCAAAGCCCCGGTAATCGCGCCGCCGGCAGAGGTGGTGGAGTCGCGCAGGACGAACGCAGCGATAACTCCGACGGTAACCACCAACACGTAGAAGAGCATGCCGATGACGCGCGCGACGGACCCGAGCACGCCCAACGGGCGCCCGTCGGAGCGGATGACCATCAGTTGCATGACCGCCGCGCCGACCGTCTGGCCCTTCCAGGCGAACGAGACGAAGAAGTAGAGCAGGTAGCAGGGCGCGATGGCCCCGACGCACCCCCAGAAGACGTTGATGGACATCGTCGAAGGGTCGACCCGTTCGAAATCGGACGAGACGAGCACCACGAGCGAGCCGGCCACGACGAGCAGGGCGGCGATAATGAAGAGCACGAGCACGTCGAGCGTGCCGGCAGCGACCCGCGACTCGAAGGACGCGTAGCTGATCCGCACGGCGGGCCGGGACGCTCGTTGGGCGGTGCGGGCAGTGGCGGGGCTCGCGGTCATGTACGCAGCCTATCGTACCCGTTAGGAGCCAAGAAGACAGAAAACCGGGCTTGACGGCTGCTTTGGCGGGCTCCCCGGTATGCTTGGCCGCGTGATGCGCCTCGGTTTTGCCCGGCCCGCCCCCGAAGCTGAGCTTCGCCCGTGGCGGCCGGGCACATGGTGGCTCGTGTGCCTGGCGGCGGCGGTCGTGGGCCTCGCTGGCGGAGGGCTGGTGACGCTCTTCTGGGACCGGGGGCAGCTCGGTGGCGATGAATACCATCTCTGGCGCTGGCAGGCGGACACGCTGCTCGACAGCGTGTTCGCGCGCATCGGGATTGGGCCCGACCCGGACCAGACGGAGGGCGAAACAGCGGTCCGGGCCTACTTCAAGCTGACCAGCCAGATCCGCGCCGCGCTGGAAGCGGACCCGCCAAATCTGGCGCTGGCAGACGCACTCGCGAGCGAGCGCTCGGCCTACGAAAACGACGTGGAACGCTACGTGGAGGGGCAGATCGACGAGGCGGTGGCTGCGGAAGGTCTGCAACGCGAGTTGCCGCTCTTCAACGGCGTGAAGATCACGTGGCCACCGGTCGACTTCGAGATGACGAGCCCGCCGCAGCTGCTCGTGCGCTCACCGCGCAACGCGATCAAGCGCACAGGCGACACGCTGCTGAAGAGCGGGCTTTCGCTGCGCGACGTCGAGCAGATCGAGCAGGAGACGGACGACGCGGACACGGTTTCGCTCGTGATCGCGATCGGCGGCCTCGCGGCGTACCCGGCGATCGTGCGCGACGACCGCTCGTTCAGCTCGCTGCTCGACACGGCGTCGCATGAATGGACGCACCACTACCTCGCGTTCTATCCGCTGGGGCAGCAGTGGGGCAAAGGCGGCGACGCCGAAGCGTTGAACGAGACCACGGCGAACATCAGCGGCCGGGAGATCGCGAACCTCATCCGCAAGGCGCACCCGCTCGAGCTGCCCGAAGGCGAGGACGGACGCGCGCCGGCCGCCCCGCCACCGACGGTCGACTTCAATGTGGAGATGCGCAAGCTGCGGCTGGAAGTGGACGCGCTGCTCGCCCAGGGCAAGGTGCAGGAGGCAGAGCAAACGATGGAGGAGCGCCGCAAGTACCTGGAAGAGCACGGCATCACGCTGCGGAAACTCAACCAGGCGTACTTCGCGTTTTACGGCACCTACGCCGACACGCCTGCGTCGTCGAACCCGATTGGCCCGAAGATCGAGCGCGTCTGGGAGCTGACCCACGACGTCGGGCTCTTCTTGCGCGCGATGCGAGAGGTGACGAACGTGGCCGACCTGGACCGCACGCTCGCCGCACTGGCGGCGGCGGCGCGCTGAGACTCAGCGGAGGACGAGCAGGTCGAGCAGGTCGACAACCGGGACCGGGCTTCTCTCCGCGGCGGCGGCAGCTTCAAGGCGGGCCAGGCCTTCGGCGAACTCGGCGTCGTCGAGAAGGCGGAGCGTGGTGTCGGCGCGGAGGCGGACGCGTTCGAGGGCCGCGGCAAGGCCGGGCACTGTCACCTGGGGAACGCTCTCCAGACCTTCGAACTCGAACCCGGCCTGCTCGAAGGCGCTGACCGTCTGCTCGACGGTCGGGAAGGTGCTCGCGACGCGCGACGCGCCCGGGAACCAGCGGAAGAGACTGATGCCTTCGTGGCGGCCGGGGAACGAACTGCGGATGAGGACCGGCCCGTCCGGAACGACCACGCGCCGCAACTCGGCTGCAGCGGCTCCCAGGTCGGGGAAGTGGTGAATGACGGTCGAGAGCCAGGCGGCGCCACAGGAAGCGTCCCTGAGCGGAAGGTGGCCCGGCTCGCCGGCTACCAGCGCCGCTCCACGGGGAAGGGCCGGCAGGGCGGCGGCGCGCATGGCCCGGCTGGGCTCGACGCCCACGAGGGGGAACTGCCACCACGCCGCGAACGCCTCCAGGAACTGTCCGCCGCCGCACCCCAGATCGAGGAGCGGGAGCCCGCCGGCGGGCGGCAGCCAGCGTTCGAGGGCAGTGCGCCAGGCGTCGAGGCCTTCGCGGGTGAGCCCTCGCGCGGCACGGTAGTCCGGGGCGGCGGCGTCCCAGTCGATGCGCGACACGGCTCCTCCGGCTTGTGGTCTCCGCGAACGGCGTGCATCATGGCGCCGCCGGAGACCAGGAGGCAATCGCATGGACTCGCTCGTATCGACTGAATGGCTGGCCGCCCAGCTGGCCGAGGCGGACTTGCGGGTGCTGGACTGCACGGTGTTCCTGCGGCCGCCGGCAGACCCAACAGCGGGCCGGGCGTCGTACGTGCAGGAGAGTGGGCGGGCGGACTGGGAGCGGGCCCACATCCCCGGGTCGGTCTTCGCGGACCTGGCGGGCGACCTCTCGGAACCGGGGACGCGGCTGCCGTTCACGATGCCCACAGCGGAACGGTTCGCCGTTGCCATGGAGCGACTGGGCGTGGGCGACGGCACGCGCGTGGTGTGCTACGACGCGAACATGAACATGTGGGCGGCGCGCGTGTGGTGGATGCTCCGGGCGTTCGGTTTCGACAACGCGGGGGTCCTCGACGGGGGCTGGAAGAAGTGGAGCCTGGAAGGGCGGCCGGTGACCACGGAGTCACCCTCCTGGCCCAGCGCAGCCTTCACGGCGAAGTCCCGGCCAGAACTGATCGCCAGCCGTGAAGACGTCCTCGCCGCGGTGAAGGACGGGGCTACCTGCATCGTCGACGCGCTCACGCCCACCCAGTACCGGGGCGAGGGCCCGGCGGTGTACGGCCGGCCTGGCCACATCGTCTCCAGCGTGAACGTCTCCGCGCGCGACATGGTGGACCGCGAAACCGGGGCGTACTTGCCCCTCGACGTCTTGCGCGGGCGGTTCGCAGAGGTGGGTGCGACGGGCGCCGGCCGCGTCATCACCTACTGCGGCGGGGGCATCGCCGCGACGAGCGACGCACTCGTGCTCACGGTGCTCGGGCACGCCAACGTGGCGGTGTACGACGGCTCGCTATCGGAGTGGGCGCGCGACCCCTCGCTTCCGATGGAGACCGCCTGACCCACTGTTTGCTACGCTGGACGGGTGCCACTGAGGCACGGACCCACGAGCCGGAGAAGAGTCATGCCGTCGAACGTCGAAGGATTCGTGCCGCGGTCGGCAATGGTGGTGGTCGCCCACCCGGATGACGCGGAGTTCATGGTGGCCGGGACGGTGGCGAAGTGGACGCAACGCGGCGCCGACGTCACCTACGTGGTCATCACGAAGGGCGACAAGGGCAGCGAGGACCCGGCAATGACGCCGTCACGCCTCACCATCATCCGCGAGGCCGAGCAGCGCGCGGCCGGCGCCCTGCTCGGGGTGAGCCGCTACGAGTTCATGGGTTACGAAGACGGCTATCTGCAGCACACGCTCGACTTGCGGCGCGACCTGACCCGGTTGATCCGCCTCCACCGGCCGGAGGTGGTGATGTGCTTCGACCCGACGACCCGGTTCCTGGGCGACTTCTACCCCAACCACCCTGACCACCGGGCAAGCGGTGACGCGACCGTCGACGCTATCTTCCCGAGTGCGCGCGACCGGCTTACATTCCCGGAGCTGCTCGCAGACGGCCTGGAGCCGCACAAGGTCGCGCAGATCTGGATGGGCTCCACACGCGAGCCGAACGTCTGGGTCGACATCGGAGAGACGCTCCCGATCAAGCAGCAAGCGCTCCGTTGCCACCCGAGCCAACTCGGCCCGGACATCCATGAGTTCGCGGTACAGATGGCGCACTGGGGTGCGGAAGGCCAGGACTTCGAATATGGCGAAGCGTTTCGGCGGATCACGTTGGATGGGGCGCCGGCGGACCTGGCTCGGGACGCGGGGAAGTAGATGGGGGTCCGGCTACCCGGCCTGCGTTAGAAGCCTGCTTCCAGCATGCGCCGGGCGACGTCGAGCGGGTCGGGCTGGTACTGTCCGTTTGCGATCTGAGACTTGAGTGCCTTGAGCTTCTCGGCACGGACGTCAGGCGCGTCCTCGACTGCGGTGCGCGCACGGGCGAGCTCGCGGGCGCCTTCGGTGATGCCTGCAGAATCGGGGGCTGCCACGGGGGCGGCCGCACGGGCACGTTCGCGTGCGGCGGCGAAATCGTAAATGACGCCCCGCGCTGCCCCAGAACCGGGAGTCTTGCGTACCTCTGCCATCACAACCCCTCTGCCGATGATATGCCCCCGGAGGGGCCGTTACAACGCACTTACGAGCGTCCCGGTGACCACCAAACGATTCTTCAGGTCGCGCGTGCAGGTGATGAGCGTGAGCGTCGACTGGTGCCCCGACTTCAGGATGGACACCGCATTGGCCGGCGCGACCGAGACCGCGCTCACGCGGTAGTGATAGACCGTGTCGCCAGCAGAGACGTCGACGATGTCCCCCGCTTTCACGCTGTCGAGGCTCTTGAACACGGCGACGTTGGACCGGTCGGCGACGGAGACGTGGCCGGTGATGACCATGTTGCCGGGCTGGCCGGGGCGCGCCGAGTCGAGGTGGTGGCCGGCTGCGCGCCAGGCCGTCTCCCAGAAGGTGTGCCCGGCGCCGTCGCGGCTGACGCCAACTTCCACAATTGGCGTGTCAACGCCCGCCGACGGGATGACGAGGCGGGTGGGCAGGTTGCCCTGGGAGAGCAGGGGGCCGTCCGCAGCGGCCACCTCCACGACGGGCCCCGCCCCGGACGGGATTGTGACCGTGCCGGAGGGGGCGGGCGCTTGCCCGCCGCCACCGGAATTGCTGCCCACCCACGCGACAGCACCGGCCGCCAGGACGAGCAGCGTAGCGACGGCGGCTGACGGTGTGACGCGCAGGCGGTGCGACATACAACGCTCCTCGGAGGTGAGGGACTCGCCCACACCAGCGTCTTGGTTTTCGGCACAACCGCGCTCATCTTGACCGGCGGTGGCCTCGCCGGACGCTCCGGATGGTGGGCGAACGGTGACAGGCGGGGGAGGGCGCCGGGCTAACCCGCGCGGGTCATCCCCGAGTCCGGGTGGCCGGGTTCGAAGTAGGCCCCGGCGGCCTGGCGCCGGCGCGTGGCAAGCGCGAGCCGGGCTGCCGTGGCGCCCTTGAGCCGGGCCACCTCTGCGGTTACCCGGCCAGCGAGCTCCACGAGCGCTTCCAACTCTTCTGAGGGCGAGGCAGCGGCGGCGCGCTGGCAGGCCGCCAGGTAGACCGGCTCGCTGGCGAGGTAGGCCTCGAAGTCGTCGCGTTCGAGGGCTTCGAGTGCAGCGAGCGCGAGCTGCTCGGCCCGGGGGGCGGCAGCCATGTCAGGCAACGGCGGAGGCGGCCGTTTGCGTGGAGGCGCGAAACTCTGTGGCGGCCTGGCGCCATGCCTGGGCAACGCGCCCGATGTGCTTTTCGACTTCGTCGAGCTTCGAGAGGTCGCCAAGCGTCGCGTCGACGATGCAGCGGATGCAATAGCTGTAGAGGGATGCCATGTTCGCCGCGAGCTCGCCGCCCTGTTCGCGGTCGAGGGTGGCAAGCAACTCGCCCACGATGAGGTGTGCGCGGCCGGTCTCGTCGAGGAAGCGCTGGCGGTTTCCCTGCTCCTGGAAGAGCCTTGCCTTGCGGATCGCCTTGAGCGCTCCGTCATAGAGCATGGTCGTCAGGGTGATGGGGTCCGCGGTGGAGGCGCTGACGGTCCGGTAGGCTTCGTGGGCGGTGGTGGTCATGCGGTTCGCTTTTCCCTCGCAGCTGGCGGCCCCTGGAGGGACCACCACGATGAGCATCGGCGGAGGAGGGCTACTTGCGCATCGGGAATGGCCCCGATGCGGGCGACAGAGTTTCGTTACTTGTTGCTGTTGCCGATGTTGGTGATAGCGCTCTGGATTTGCGACATGGCGGTCTGCGCACGCGCCTGCGCCTGCTCCATGCGGGCGAACTTACTGCGAAGGACCGACATCTCGGCGTCGATGCCGGCCTGGATCTGCGCCTGGCGGGCGGCGATGTCCTTGGTGCGCTTGTCGTAGATCGCGGCGCGCTGGCTGAAGGAACCGTTCACCCCCACCTGGCCTTCGAGGAAGTCCTTGATGCGGTTCATGACGCTGCTGGTCGTGGGGGCGACGGTGATGGTGTGCGTGCCGGCGGTCAGAGCACCTGCGATCTGGAGGGTCATTCCCGGGACGAGGGTCGTGTTGGTACCGGCGGCTGTCACCGTGGCCGTGGTCGTGACGGGCGTGCTGCCGTCGTCGGGCGTGAAGAGGGAGCTGAGGTTGCCCGCGCCGTCGTCCGTGATGACGTAGCTGCCGGCCTTCGAACCCGTGTAGGTGCCGGTCATGCTCGCGACCGAGCCGGCGCCGCCGGGCACGAGGGTGGCGCCGAGCTTGTACTGGCTGAAGACGGCCTGGACAGAGGCCGGGTCGCTGACGAGGGCGGCTTTGAACTTCGTTTCGTCGAGTTGGAGGTTGTTGGTCGAGCCCAGGGCCGAGCCGACGGCCCCGAAGCTGATGCCGACCTGCCCAAGCGTGCTGAAGGCGCCCGTGATGTTCACGCCCGACCCGGCAACGATGGTCCGCAGGGACGCCAGGATGCTGGTGACGCTGGAGTCGCCCGCGAGAGCACCGCGCTTGGTGGCGTCCTTGCCATCGGTGTTGGTGGCGGAGGCCACGGTCTCCCGCATGGCATTGAAGGTGGCCACGAACTGCGTCGCGGCGGCCACGGCGGCGGCAGTGTCCGCCGAGACGGTGACCCTGGTGGCGCTCAGCGGGTCGGTGAGCGCGGTGAACGTCACGGAAGCGCCGTTGATGGTGACGCTGTTCGAGTCGGCGTACTGGGTCGCGCCGCCGTCGACGGAGTACTGGGCGGTCTGTCCGAGGGTCTGGGTGGCGCCCGCCAGGCCGAGTTTCGAGAGCAGATTTCCGCCGGCGCCGTCGTCGGCGAGGACCATGGGCGTCGACCCGGTCTTGATCTGTTGAAGCTTCACGGTGTCGGTGAGGGAGTCGTAGCGCGCGGTCACCCCGGCGGTGCTGGCGTTGATGCGGGTGATGACGTCGCTGAGCGAGTCGTTTGCGGCGTTGTAACTGATAGAGACGCCGTTCACTGAGATGGTGTGGTCGCCGGCAGCAGGCACTCCAGCGAAGAGCGAG
>Ga0315281_10003161_pt1 | contig 24208 bp, 19 predicted proteins | sample YL17G07_0_MG_FD_204540 | JGI IMG/M metagenome (GOLD analysis project Ga0315281, IMG submission 204540) | Sediment microbial communities from Yellowstone Lake, YNP, Wyoming, USA - YL17G07_0 | ecosystem: Environmental > Aquatic > Freshwater > Lake > Sediment | place: USA: Wyoming | collected... | reverse complement strand
CGAAAAAACGTTCGACCAGCCTCACCCAATAGGTCGCGCCGAGAGCAAGAATCTCGTCGTTGAAATCGTAATGCGGGTTATGCAGCAGGCAGCCGCCGGCCTGGCCACCATTGCCGATCCACACGTAGGTTCCCGGCTTCTCCAGCAGCATGAACGAGAAATCCTCGCTGCCCATCACCGCCGCGGTGTCGCGTTCCACATTTTCCGGCCCAACAATCGAGTCCATCACGCTTGCCGCAAATTCGGTTTCCTTCGGGTGGTTGACCACCGGCGGATAACTGCGCCGGTAGGTGAGCGCCGCACTGACCCCGTGCGCCGCGGCAACACCCTCGGCGACGCGCTTCAGACCCGATTCGATCAGGTTCTGCATGTCGACGCTGAAGGCACGCGCAGTGCCGCGGATCACCGCTTCGTTCGGGATCACGTTGTAGGCATCGCCGGCATGCACCTGCGTCACGCTGATCACCGCCGGCTCGAGCGGATCGCGGTTGCGGGTGACGATCGACTGGATGCCCTGCACCATGGCGCACGCCGTCAGCACCGGGTCGGCCCCCATGTGCGGCAGCGCGGCATGCGCGCCCTTTCCGGTCACCTTGATTTCGAACTGGTCGCTGCACGCCATCATCGGCCCCACGCGCACGCCGAATTTGCCGGGCGCGAGTCCCGGCCAGTTGTGCATGCCGAACACGGCCTCGACCGGGAAATTCCGGAACAGGCCGTCGTCCATCATTCGCTTCGCGCCGCCGCCGCCCTCCTCGGCTGGCTGGAAAATGAAATTGACGATGCCATCGAAGCCTCGATACTCCGCAAGGTGCTTCGCCGCGCCGAGAAGCATGGTGGTGTGGCCGTCATGGCCGCAGGCGTGCATCTTGCCGTCGTTGCGCGAGCGGTGATCGAAGGTGTTGTACTCCTGCAGCGGCAGCGCATCCATGTCTGCGCGCAGGCCCACGGCGCGAGATGAATTTCCGCAGCGCAGGGTGCCGACGACGCCGGTGCCGCCGAGGCCACGCACCACCTCGAGTCCCCACGACTCGAGCTTCGCAGCGACCAGGTCCGAAGTGCGGAATTCCTCGTATGCGGTCTCCGGGTGGGCGTGGATGTCGTGCCGGATGGCCGCGAGTTCCTGGTGAAACGCAACGATCTTGTCGACCAGCTTCATGTCGCTTCCCCCTTCAACGGTGCGCGGCGAAAATCATCGCATGGCGACCGCATCGTAAAACTCCGGAATGCATCATTCGGCCATGGCCGCCGGCTACGCTGGCGCCAGCCGCCGCCAGACGCAGTGGCCTTTGGTTTCGCGGTCAATCCCGGCAAGCAGTTCATCGTGCCGCGCCAGCTCTTCCGCAGTCGCCGCAATCACCTGCGGTGTCCGCCCGGCAACGCCGGCTGCGGGCGCTGTGACGGCGGGCGCAGGCTGCTCGAGATCGATGATCAGGCTCTCCTGTCCGCGCGTCATCGCCAGATACACTTCCGCGAGCAGCCGCGCATCGACCAGCGCGCCATGCAGCGTTCGATGCATATTGCTCACCCCGAACCGCTCGCACAGCGCGTCGAGGTTCGCCCGCTTGCCCGGGTGCAGGTCGCGCGCCATGCGCACGGTATCGACAATGCTGACTGCGATCGCGGCAACCGGGGACATCTTCACGCGCCCGAATTCAGCATCGAGAAACGCCGAATCGAATGCCGCATTGTGAATGATGATTTCGGTGCCTCGCAGGTAATCCGCGAGCGCGGCCGAGATCTCCGCAAACAGCGGCTTGTCGGCGAGGAATTCGGTGGTGAGGCCGTGCACCTTGAGCGCCTCGGGATCGCTGTCGCGCCCCGGATTGAGATAAACGTGAAAATCCCTGCCGGTCAGCGTTCGATTGACGATCTCGACGCAGCCGATCTCGATGACGCGATCGCCGAGGTGGGCGTGAAGGCCGGTGGTTTCCGTGTCGAGGACAATCTGGCGCATGGCATTCAGCGGAAACACCGTGAGGCGTCGGACGGCGGCCGCTTGCAGGCCGCCCGCATCATCGGCTTTCCGGCGGGGGACCCGGGGCAACGATTCGGGTCGGAATTATAGCGTAACGTCGACGGGTACCCTGTTCCAACGGCTCAACGTGCCTCCTCAAGGCCCAGGCTTGCCAGCGCATCGGCGCGTTCGTTCCCGGGATGGCCGGCGTGTCCCTTGACCCAATGCCATTTGATGTGATGCCGTTGCGCCGCGAGGTCGAGCCTGATCCAGAGATCGGCGTTCTTCACCGGCTGCCGTTTCGCAGTTCGCCAGCCGCTGCGTTTCCAGTGATGGATCCACTCGCTGATCCCCTTCTGCACATACCGGGAGTCGGTGTACAGCGCGATCTCGCAGGGACGCTTCAACGAACCCAGGGCTTCGATCACCGCCATCAGTTCCATGCGGTTGTTGGTGGTCGCCGCCTCGCCGCCGCACAGTTCCTTCTCGCGGTCGCCAAAACGCAGCAACGCGCCCCAGCCGCCCGGCCCGGGATTTCCGCTGCATGCGCCATCGGTGAAGATCCTGACCTCGGCGCCATCGTGCGGTGTGATCTGCTTATTCATCGGAAAAGCGCAATGGCATGCGGGAACTGCCGCGCGCAGGCCGCAGCTGGCCCAAAAACGGCGCAGCGAAGGCAACGCAATGCTCGCCTTGGATGCAGAGCGGATTCAGCTGTCGCGCCCGCCCTTGATCACCTTGAACCCATGGGTGCCGTTGCGCGCCACCGTCGCCAGGCTTTTCTGGGGCGCTCCCACCGTGCGCCAGGCCGGCGTGACCAGCCGCATGCCCTGCACCCTCTTTACCGCCCGAATAATGTAAAGGCCGCCTGCGATCGGCCACCAGCGGTCGCCCGCTTTCTCCATGAAGGCAAAACGACGCAGCCATTTGCCCTGCAGGGCCGGCGGCGCATAACAGCCAAAACATCCCCGGTTTGCCTCGAATCCGAGCAGCGCCAGCCAGTCCTTGATGCGCGGCAACGACAGGTAACGCCCGCACCACGGGTAGCCGCCGCCGAAGCGCCGGCGCAGCCCCCACAGGCTGAACGGATTGAAGCCGGCGATCACGACATGCCCCTCGGGCATCAGCACGCGCTCGACTTCGCGCAGGATCTGGTGCGGGTCTTCGGCAAACTCGAGAACATGCGGCATTACGACGAGGTCGATGCTGGAGGTTGCCAGCGGCAGTTGCGTCAGTTCCGATACCAGCGCCGCGCCCGCTTCGGCCCCCGCACAAAAACGCAGCGCGATCCGGCTGCTGCCGAGAAAATCATGGGAAGGAAGGCCAAGCTGCACCGCGTTGTAGCCGAATATGTCGGCGACGATGTGGTCGAGTTTCGCACGCTCCCAATCGGCGACGTAACGCCCCTGCGCGGTGTCCAGCCAGGCGCCGAGTTCGCTTGCGGCGTGCGTGCGTGCCTGCGGTTTTGAAATTTGAGTCGATTGGTCCACAATGCCCCCGTGATTTCCGCAACGACCATGCGCGTCGAACCGATTCCGGCGTTCCGCGACAACTATATCTGGGCGCTCACCGACGGCCGATTCGCCGCCATCGTCGACCCGGGTGACGCCTCGCCGGTGCTCGCATATCTGGCGAAAAATCAGCTCGATCTGGTCGCGATCCTTGCCACGCACCACCATGCCGACCATGTCGGCGGCGTCGCCGGCATTCTCCAGCATCACCCGGCAACGGTGTTCGGCCCGCGCGGAGAAAACATCCCGACGGTCGCGCACCCGCTCGCCGAAGGCGACGAAATCGAGTTGCCGGGGCTCGGTGCACGCTTTCGCGTCCTCGACATACCCGGGCACACCCGCGGGCACATTGCTTATTATGGGGTAAATTCCGTGTTCTGTGGCGACACGCTTTTCGCCTGCGGCTGCGGCCGATTGTTCGAAGGAACGCCCGCGCAGATGGCTGCATCGCTCGCCAAACTGGCGGCGCTTCCCGATGAGACCAAGGTCTATTGCGGCCATGAATACACCCTTGCGAACATCGCGTTCGCCAAGGCGGTCGAGCCCGGCAACGCGGCCCTGCTCGCGCGCGAAACCGAGGAGCGCAACAAACGCGATCGCGGTTTTCCGACGCTGCCGTCGCGCATCGGTTTGGAAAAAGCGACCAACCCATTCCTGCGCGCCGCGGTCCCCGCGGTCGCCGCCGCAGCCACACAACATGCCGCGCGCGAGCTAGGCAACGCAATCGACGTGTTCGCCACCCTGCGCGAGTGGAAAAACGCGTTTTGAGAACGCACTGTGCGCGCCTCTGCGGGGCCTCTCCCGATACGGTTTCGGGCGTCCAGCCTCCGGTCGCCGGCATTGACGCCCCATAAAGCCCTGATTACCATTGCAGCCGTGTGCTAGCGGCGAATTCCAATTGTTCAAACACGCATTGCCCATCGCCGTCTTGGTCATTTCATTGTGCAGCAGCCTGCTGCCGGGCGCGGCTTCCCGTTCCATTGCAGCAGAGATCGAGATGCCCGCAGCAGTGAAGGTGGGCGCCGGCCCGGCGCCCCGGGATTTGCCGGTGATGCCATCCGCCGATCCGGGTTCCGCGCCTGCGGCGCTCGAGCCTGCCCGCGAGATCCGCGAAGCGCCGGCGTTGCCGCGGGCCATCGATCTCGTATCCGAACCGCGTGATATCTGGGAACGCATCCGCAACGGCTTTGCCATGCCCGACCTCGACCACCGGCTGGTGGCCGACCGCCAGGCGTACTACCTCAACCGGCCGGAGTACCTGACGCGCATGATCGAGCGCAGCCGGCCCTATCTCTATCATATCGTCATCGAAATCGAGAAACGCGGCCTGCCCACCGAACTCGCGCTGCTGCCGATCGTCGAGAGCGCGTACAACCCGATGGCCTATTCCCGCAGCCACGCATCCGGCATGTGGCAGTTCATCCCGTCGACCGGCAAGCGCTACGACCTGAAGCAGACCTGGTGGTTCGACGACCGCCGCGATATCGTCGCCTCGACCACCGCCGCCCTGGATTACCTGCAGTCGATCTACGAAATGAACGGGGACTGGCATCTCGCTCTCGCGTCCTACAACTGGGGCGAAAACGCAGTTGCGCGCGCCGTCGCGAAGAACCAGGCCAAGGGGCTGCCAACTGATTTTTCCCATCTCACGATGCCCGGCGAGACCCGCTACTACGTGCCGAAGCTGCAGGCGATCAAGAACATCATCAATAACCCGGCGTTGTTCGGCCTCGAGTTGCCGGTCGTTCCGAACCGCGCCTTCTTCACCACCATCGCAACCGATCGCGACATCGATGTGAGGCTCGCGGCAAAGTTCGCCGAAATGCCGCTCGCAGACTTTCTCGCGCTGAATCCCGCGCACAACCGGCCGGTGATCTCGACGCAGGCAAAGACCTCGATCGTGCTGCCAATGGAAAAAGTCGACATCTTCAACGCCAATCTCGAAGCCAACGAGCGGCCGTTGTCGTCGTGGAAAACCTACGCCCTGAAGTCCGGCGACAAGATCGAGAAAGTCGCCGCCTCCTATGGCGTGAGCGTGTCGAAGCTGAAGGCGATCAACGGCATCAAGCCGAAAGGCAAGTTCGCGCCGGGACAAACGCTGCTGCTTCCCGTTCCCGGCAGCGGCGCCGCCAATGAGCCGCTGCCAATGATCATCCCGGCAGTCGCCTCCGCTCCCGCGCCGCGCGCGGCCTACGTGGTGAAGAAAGGCGACACGCTGGCGACCATCGCCGGACGCTTCGGCGTCTCGATCGACGATCTTCGCCGCTGGAACAAGGCCGCGCAGGGGCGGCTTGCGGCGGGCCAACGTCTTGCGGTCACCGCGCCGCAAGCCGCGGCGAAGAAATCCACCCACGGCAAGCTGGTCAAGAAAGGCGGCCAGCCCGTGAAGAAAACCGCCAAGCCGGTGCAGAAGGGAAAGCCTGCGCACAAGAAGTCATGACGCGGGCGCCTGGGCCACGACGCGGTGGGGAATAACCGTCGTCGGATTGCAGGCTGAAGCTTTCGCGTGTGGTCCCGGTCGCCGCGACGGATGAAGGTCGCCAACAACAGTCGAGCGTCGCCTTTTTGTTTCGCCCAGGGAGGAAAAGATCATGAACCAAGGCCGGTGGATTGGAATCGCTGCGGCTCTTGCCTGTATCGCCCTTTGCATTCCAGCGCAGGCGCAAAGAATGTACCGCTGCGGCAACGCCTACCAGGACCGGCCATGTGATCCGGGTACGCAGGGCAAGGTGATTGGCAGCACGGGGGGCCGGCAGTCTTCCGCCACGACGGTGACGGATCAGGAGTGCGCGAAACGCGGTATCGATGCGCAGAAGATCATGTGGATCCGGGAGACAGGGAAGACCGCAGACATGCAGCTCGCTTCGGCTAACAGCGCCGGACAGAAGAAGCTGATTTCCGATGTATACGCCAAAAGCGGAACGTCCAACGAGGTACGCGCCGCCATCGAGGCGGACTGCGTTGCCGAAAAGAAAAGAGCCGAACAGGCCGCGGAACTGAATGCCGCGGCTGCCAGGTTGCGGGGGCAGGATCAGCCCGCCGCCGTAACCACACGGAGCGCGCCAGGCAGCGGAGCAGATGCTGAAGCAGCGGCCGCACGACAGCGGGAGAAATCGGCAGCGGGCGATGCCGCCACGAAGAAAACCCGCTGCGACGACTTTACTTCAAGGCTGCAGAGCATTGGCAGCCAGCAGCGACTCGGCGGGAGTAACGCAACGATGGAGCGGCTCAAACGGAATCGCGAGGATGTCCTTAGACGGCAGAGTGAGGCGGGCTGCTCTTAGAATTAAACGTTCACTCCGCGCCGGAAAACGCTCGGACCGGCCTGCTTCTTTCGGAACTGCACGGATACTGAACCGGGGCTCGCGCGGAACGCGGGTGTAGGAGGCGGAATCGCCGTCGAACGGAGCGCAATGACATTTGCCGACGCCTCTTGCATTTCCTTATTTAACAACGATGCGTGCCTACCGATGTCTCGCGGAGCCAATCTCCGAAAACAAAAGTTAGAAAATATTCAAGCCTGGCCCAGGTGTTGCCTTGGTTGGCAGGTTTCGCGCCGGCTTATGGATTTTGTACTGTGAAGCGTCGCCTGAACCAGGCGTCAAGCATCTGCTTCTCATAGGGCAACGACTGGCTCGAATGAAGCCCGCCCTGGAGTTCCGGGTAGCCCAGGTCGGAAACTTTCTCCTGCTGGTCAACCAGGACGCGGCCACCCGCCTCCAGCACGTAGTGCAGTTCGATGCGCGGCCAGTCCGACTTGCCCCGCATGATGCGCACACCTTGGCCAAAGCGGCGTGAGAGGCTCCAGGTGCCCGCCAGATCAACGTCAAGGACCTCTATCTTGAGCAGCTGGTCGGGCGAGAGATAACGCTCGCCAAGTCTCTTGAGATGCGCCTCGATCTCCTTCATTTCGTCGTTCGGCTCGTCGCGGTACCAACCAATGTCGGTGTAGCGTTCAGGGTTGGTAAACGAGACCGTAACCATGGCACCGGCCGGGGACGTCCACAGCCAGGCGGAAAGCAGAAATGACAAAGGGTACAGGTTCGCGCGCATGGCAGCCTCCAGGTCAGGGGACGTGGACAGAAAACCATATTAGCACCATAGACCGGCGACACCTTCATTAGGTTCCAAAACCGAACCCGGGTGACTACTGCTGCCATCGGTCTCTGCGTCGGGTAATTTACCGGATTTGGCGTTTCAACTGAGCAACCAAGGGGCCGGGCTCGACATATTTCAGTCCAGGATACCCGGCCACTGGACCGGTGTGGGTGGAGGACGCCGCGCAGGGAGGCGCCTTCGCCGCCGGCGGCGGGGAAATGACGAATTCGGACGCCTCCATCAGTATTAGAGGGGCAGCTTCGATTCCCGGTTCATGCGCGCCACAGACCTGTCAATACGGCTTCACGGCTAGCCGTCCCGCGTAATCGATCCTGCTCAAAAAAATCTTCACGTTGTGGCTTCGAACGTATTCGTCCACTGCCTCTTTGCATCCTTGCCAGTGGCCGTAATCGTCTACGATCAGGATCCCGCCGCGCGCGAGCCTGGGAAACAGGTGAACCAGTTCGTGCTTTGTCGATTCGTACCAATCCGTGTCCAGCCGCAGCAGCGCAATTTCGTCCGGTGCCGACGCCGGGATGGTGTCTTCGACCTTCCCCTTGATCAGATGTATCCGCTCCGCGTCATAGTTGGTGCCGGCCATCGCATTTCTCACTTCGTTCATGGTGGCGTAGGCCCAGTCCGAGGAGTCCTGGGAAAGCTTCCGTTTTTCAAATGTCCTGCCGGCAGCATTGCCGCTCAAATCGACGTCGCGGTCGCCCGGCCTGGTCATCCCTTCGAAAGTGTCAAACAGGTAGAGGTCCCGGCTTTGCGCGTTCAGCTCCATCAGCGCAAGCGCGACGGCCATCATGCTTCCGCCTTTCCACACGCCGCACTCCACAATGGCCCCGGGGACGTTGGCGCCGACCACGTAGCGGGTGGCCTGGATCAGGGACCAGATCCTTTCGGGGGAGGTCATGGTCAAGCTTCGCACTCTGCGTATGATCTCGATGTCCCCGTCACCGAAGTCCTTGGGCAACGTTCTGGAATCGTCACGCACGATGTTGTAGCCGTATCTGCGAAGTATTCCTTTGATGAGCCGCTTGAACATGGAAGATTTCCCGCCCCCTCCAAATCCTCAGGCTGCCGCCGGCACGAATCCCCGCGGTATCGCAGACAGCAGTTTCTTCGTGTAGTCATGCTGCGGCGACAGGTAGATGTCGTCGGAGTTAGCCATCTCGACCAGTTCGCCGTCGTGCAGCACCATCACCTGGTCGGAGATGTACTTCACCACCGCGAGGTCGTGCGAAATGAAGATGTAGCTCATGCCGAACTCGTCCTGCAGGTCCTGCAATAAATTCAGCACCTGAGCCTGGATCGAGACGTCGAGCGCGGACACCGATTCGTCGCAGATCAGCACGTCCGGCTTCATGGTGAGGCAGCGCGCGATGGCGATCCGCTGCCGCTGGCCGCCCGAAAATTCGTGCGGATATTTGTTGAACGCGGCACGGTTAAGGCCAACCCGGTCCAATAGTGCGTAGACCATCTTCGAGCGCTCGGCGAGGTCGGCGCCGATGCGGTGGATGTGCATCGGCTCGATCAGGATGTTGCCGACGGTGAAGCGCGGGTTCAGCGACGCATACGGATTCTGGAAAATGATCTGGATGCGCCGCTTGTACGGCATCATCTCGCGCTGCGTGAGCTTCAACAGGTCGGTTCCCTCGAACAGCACCTCGCCGCCGCTGGCGTCGATCAGACGCATCAGCGCGAGACCAATGGTGGTCTTGCCCGATCCCGACTCGCCGACCAGCCCCAGCGTCTTGCCCTTGGCGAGCTTGAACGACACGCGATCGACCGCGCGGAACACCTTGTGCCCGAACAGGCCTTCGCGCAGCCTGAATTCCTTCGACAGATTGCGCGCTTCGAGGATGATGGCGTCGCCGTCGCCGACGCCGCGCTTCCGCTCCTGCTGCCCAGCCGGCTTGCCCTGCGAGCGCATGAAATCGTCGATTACGGGCAAGCGCTGCGGCCGCCGGTCCAGCCGCGGCCGGCATTCGAGCAGCGCCTTGGTATACGGATGCTGCGGCCGCTCGAAAATGTCGGCGACCGGCCCACTTTCCTTGATCTCGCCGTTCTGCATGACCAGCACCTGGTCCGCGATTTCGCCGACCATCGCCAGGTCGTGGGTGATGAACAGCACCGACATCTGGTGCCGTTGTTTCAGGCTCGCGAGCAAATCCAGGATCTGCTTCTGGATGGTCACGTCGAGCGCCGTCGTCGGCTCGTCCGCGATCAGCAGCTTCGGCTGGCAGGCGATCGCCATCGCGATCATTACGCGCTGCTGCTGGCCGCCTGACAGCTGGTGAGGGTAGGAATTGACGCGCAGTTGCGGCTCGGGGATGCCAACCTCGGACAGCAGCTCGATGGTCCGGCTGCGCGCCGCCGCGCCGCCGAGGCCCATGTGCAGCCGCAGCACTTCGCTGATCTGGTCGCCGACCGTGAACACCGGGTTGAGCGAGGTCATCGGTTCCTGGAAAATCATCGACAGTTCGCTGCCGCGCAGGCGTTGCAGGCCCTCGCGCGGCTCGGTGAGCAGATTGCGCCCCTGGTAGATGACGCGGCTGCCCTCGAGGACCATCGCGGATTCCGGAGGCAGCAGGCCCATGATCGCCATCGCCGAGACCGACTTGCCGCTGCCGGACTCGCCGACCAGCGCCACCGTGCTGTTCGCCGGGATAACGAAGCTGATGCCCTTGACCGCGTCGAAGGTCTCCGTCTTGTCCAGGCGGAAGCGGACCCGAAGGTCGCTCACTTCGATCAGGTTCTGCGGTTCGCTCATAGCGCCGCCTTCAGCTTCGGGTCGAGCGCGTCGCGCAAGGCGTCGGTCAACAGACCGAACGCGGTGACCAGCAGCGCCATGCTCGCGGTCGCGGCGGCGAGCTGCCACCACTTGCCGATCACCAGTTCGTTCTGCGCCTCGGCGAGCATGGTGCCCCAGGACACCAGCTCGACCGGCACGCCGAAGCCGAGGAAGGACAGGATCACCTCGGCCTTGATGAACTGCACCACGTGCTGCGACAACTGCACCAGGATCACGTGGCTGACGTTGGGCAGGATGTGCACGAACATGCGCCGCGTGTCGGAGGCGCCGATGGCGTCGGCGGCGCGCACGTACTCGCGCTCGCGGTGCTTCAGGTATTCGGCGCGCATCAGCCGGTAGATGCCGGTCCAGCCGGTGATGCCGAGGATCATGATGACGGTGAGGATGCCCTTGCCGAACACCGCGGCGAAGGTGAGGATCAGCAGGATGTACGGGATCGAGGTGAACACGTTGTAGATCCACTCGAAAAGATCATTCACCCTGCCGCCGAAATAGCCCGAGCAGGCGCCGAACACGGTGCCTAGCAGGGTCGCGAGGATCGCCGCGGCGAAGCCGACGAACATCGAGATCTCGGCGCCCTTCAGCGTCTTCTTGATCACGTCCTTGCCCCACTTGTCGCCGCCGAACGGCAGGGTCTCGGTCCGCTGTACCTCGGTCACCTTGATTTTCGCCGTGCGCTCCTCGATTTCCTTGTAATAAGGCGCGAGCGGATCGATGTCCGACAGGTCCACCGGCGGCGCCTTCTGCTGGGCGCCGAGGTTGCGGCTGGATGCGGCTTCGAGGTTCTCGAGATGCGCGAGGAAACCCGGGTTCGCGTACGACACGCCGACTTCCTTGTTCCAGTCGCCGGCGACGACCCCGACCGCGGTCAATGCCATCGTCACCAGGTAGCCCGCGACGATGACCACGCAGACCATGCCGATCCGGTCGCTGCGGAGCCGGCGGAACGCCGCGCGCCAGGGTCCCGCCGAATCGTGCCGCGTTTCCGCCTCCGTGCTTTCGATCGCTGCGCTCATCTGTGCCTCACTTGAATTCGACGCGCGGATCGACCCACTTGTAGAGGACGTCGACCAGCAGATTGAGCAGCATGGTGAACACCGCGAGATACACGGTGATCGCCTTGATCACGGGAAAATCGCTGCGCTCGACGGCGGTGATCACCTCGCGGCCGAGCCCGGGTATCGAAAAGAATTTCTCCAGCAGGAAGGTGCCGATCATCAGCCCCGGCAGCGCAATCGCGACGTTGGTGAGGATCGGGATCAGGGCGTTGCGCATCACGTGCTTGAACATCACCGCCTTCTCCGACAGGCCTTTGGCGCGTGCGGTGCGCACGTAGTCCTGATTGATTTCGTCGAGGAAAAACGAGCGGTACAGCCGAAGCGTCGGCGCGATGCTCACCAGCAGCGCGAGGAATACCGGCAGCGGCGTGTAGACAATGAGGTTCTTCCAGTAGGACTCGCTCCAGCCCTGCACCGGGAACCAGCCGAGCAGGAAGCCGAACAGCCATTGGCCGAGAATGATGTAGACCAGGAAGGAGATCGACATGGCGAACGTACAGGCCAGCATCACGCCGCGGTCGGTCACCGTGCCGCGCACGTAGGCGACGCCGAGGGCGAAGAACACGCAGATCACGGTTTCCAGGAACAGGAGAGGCAGGATGATGGTCAGAGTCGGCCCGATGCGCGTCGCAAAGATCCGCGACACTTCCTCGTTGGTGCTCCAGCTGCGGCCGAAATCGCCGGTCACGATCTGCTGGCAGAAGATCAGCAGCTGCTTCCAGTAAGGCTGGTCAATGCCGAGTTGCTTGCGGATGTTCTCGATCTGCTCCGGATTGGATATCTTGCCGGCGAGCACCTGCGCCGGGTCGCCGCCGACCCAGTTGAACAGGAAAAAGATCAGCAGCACCACCCCGAGCAGGGTCGGAATCAGCTGCCACAGCCTGCGGATCACATAGGCGGTCATGCGTCCCCCTTCATGGTCTTGTCACCGGCACCGAATTCGACTGCCACACCCGGTTCTCAACGCGTCCCGGATATTTCGGCAAAGAACGCCTTGCTGTTGGGCGCGCGGCCGAGGAATTTCTTCACCAGGTCCTGCGCCGGTACCTGGCCGCCGTTGGCGAGGATCACGTCGCGGAACCGGTGGCCGACTTTCGGGTTCATGATGTTGCCGTCGAACGCGGACAGCATGTCGAGCGCCAGCACTTCCGACCACATGTAGCCATAGTACCCTGCACCGTAGCCGTTGAGCAGGTGCGAGAAGCTGCCCGGGAACTGGGTGCCTGCAACGTAGCCGAGCGGGGTCGCGGATTCCAGTTTCACCCAGGTGTCCAGCGACGCTCCAGGCTGCGGCCCGACGACCAGCATGTCGAACGCGGCATACAGGTGCTGCCGGCTGTAGCGCACGCCGGCGCCAAACCTGCGCGCATCGTCGAGCCGGTTGATCGCTTCGGGATCGAGCACCGGGCAATCCTTGCACCATTGCTTGAGCAAAGCGATCGATTCCTTGCGGCGCGCCCATTCCTCGAACATCTGCGACGGCGCCTCGACGAAATCGCGCATCACGCTGGTGCCGCCCTGCGGGTTGTACTCGGTCTTCGACAGCACGCCATGCAGCACGTGGCCGAACTCGTGGAACAGGGTTTCGACTTCGCGATGCGTGAGGCCCTTGCGGTCGAAGTTGGTCACCAGCACGGACACCGGGGTGCGGCGGAGTTTGGTCGACACGTTGTGCACCGGGAACGCCGCGGCGTGCTTGAATTTGCCGTCGCGCGGATATAGGTCGAGGTAGATGCCGGAGAGGAACTTCCCGGTCCCTGCTTCGCGCACGTCGTAGTAGCGCACGTCTTCATGCCAGGTCGGCACCTTCACTTCCTCGAACTTGACGCCATACAGGCGGCTGGCGACGTCGAGCACCCAGTTGACGCTCGGTATCGTCGGAAAATATTTGCGCAGCGCTTCCTGGTCGATCGCGTAGCGGGTCTTGCGGATTTTTTCCTGGTAATAGGGCACGTCCCACGGCCCGATCGCCACGTCACCCAGCGGCTTGCCGAGGGTCGCCGCCTTCAGGGTGCGCAATTCCTCCACTTCGCGCTTCTCGGCGTCGCGCACCGCGCCCTTCACGCCGTCCAGAAACGCGTTCACGATTTCCGGCGTCTCCGCCATCTTTCTGCGGATGACATAGCTGGCGAAACTGGGCAAGCCATAGAGCTTCGCCATTTCGAGATTGAGCTGCATCGATTCGTCCATCAGAACCAGGTTGCGGTCGCTGCCGCGGTTCTGGAACGCAATGTAGTAGCGCTTGCGCGCGGACTCGTCGTCCGCGTTGGCCATGAACGGAAGGTACTCCGGGTAGTCGAAGCCGAGCAGGAAGTTGCCCTTGTCGTCGCGCTTCGCCTTGTCGAGATAGGCCTGCGGCATGCCGGCAAGTTCCGGCTGCGCAAACGTGAGGCGCGTCTTGTTGTCGCGCACGTTGCGGTCGAATTCCTGGCGCAACAGCTCGAGCTTCTGGATGATTTCCTTCGCCCGCGCCCGTTTGCCGGCGGGCAGCACGACGCCGGTGTCCTCGAACGCCTCGATCAGGTCGCGCTTGAACTTGACGGCGTGGGGCCGGGTGGGCTTGATCGCGAGAAACCGCTGGTACAGGCCTTCGCGTTGCATCAGTTCGGTCCTGAATTCGGTGATCTTCAACTGGCAGTCGTCGGATGCGTCGCGCGCCGCCTTGTCCGGATGCACGCTGCCGAGCAGATAGATCACCCCTTCCGCATCCTCGAAATCCGCGGACATGCGGTTCCAGGCGTCGATGGTGCCGGCAAGGTTTACCTTCGCCAGCGGCAGCGCCTCGATCTCGCCGGCCTGCTGCTGCGCCTTGGAGATTGCGGCCGCGCACACCGACTTCATTTGCGCGGCGTCATACACGGGCACCACCACGCGCGCCGGGGCCGGCGACGGCCCGGCAGCGAAGGAGGCCGTCGGCGCCGCGAAAAAAAGAATGCCCAGAGCGATGCGTTTCAGATTGGGAATATGCATGAAATCTCCGTCAGGGTGGAAGGCGCGCAGGCGCCAGCAGAAAAAAAAGGATGCTTCCGTTCGGTCACGCCAGTGAATCAGTATCCGTTTCCATTTTGTGCCGACCGCGAAATCCGCGAATCTTATCAAAATCCATGGTCCGCGAGTCCCATTTCTACGGAAGCAGGAATTGTCGCCGGCAACTCGCTGTCGCGCGACCCGCTGCAATGCAGCTTGCCTCACCATCAGCGCGTGGACGCACGCTGCTTCTCCAGGTCGACGTCGACGTAGCGCAGGACCGACCGCATCGTCGGGTGCGGCTTGTATCCGGTTACCCAGGGCTGCGCCAGGTAGGTCTCGATGCGATAGATGCCGAGTTTCCACGGCGCGTACACGACAGCAAGTCGGGTCAGTTCATGGTACAGCGCATCGCGCTCCGGCGAATCCGGCAGCCGCTTCGCCTCGCGGTAAATCCGGTCGTAAGCCGGAAGACGAAAGCGCGCGTCGTTGTTCTGATCCGCGTTGGGGCCGTAGAGCAGTTGCAGGAAATTGTCGGCGTCGGGGATGTTCGCGAGCCAGCCGATGGTGCGCATCTGCAGTTTCCCGAGCCGGGCGGCTTTCAATAAATCCGGCCAGGTCGCTTTGCGGAACGTCAGCCGGATGCCGATCGCGTCCATCGATTTCTTCCACAGTTCGTCGTACTGGCGGTCGAGCAGCACCGGCTGCGACGCGAGTTCGATGCTGAGCGGGCGGCCGTCCGGAAGTTCACGGTAGCCGTCGCCGTCGCGGTCGACATAGCCGAACAGATCGAGCAGGGCCCTGGCGCGCGGCGGGTCATATCGGTTCAGGGGGTTGCGAAATGCCGGGTCGTAACCGGCGACGCCGGGGCCGATCGGCTGTTCGGCGGGCACCGCCTCGCGCTTCCTGATCACCGCGATCTCGTCGTCGCGATTGAAGCCGTATGAAATGGCGCGGCGCAGTGCGATCTTCTCCGGCGTGTAACCGCCGACAACGGGGTCTTCCATGTTGAAAAACGTGTAGAACAGCGCCGGTTCATGACCGCGTTTGGCAGTCACGCCGCGCTTCGCGAGATTCGGCGCGAGCTTGCCGTTGGGCACCGCGAGATTGATGTATTCATTGGGCACGCGCTCGAGGATGTCGTGCTCGCCATTGAGGAACGCCAGCCAGCGCGGCTGCGTTTCCTCGACCACGTAGTATTCGACGCGGCCGACGAGCGGCAGCAGCTTGCCGCGATTCCTCGCGTGGATCGCCCGCGATTCGGCATCGTCCCCCGGCGTTGCCTCGAAAAGCAGTTCGCGAAATCCCGGATTGGCTTCGAGCACGACTTTGCTTGCGCGCTTCCATTCGGCCAGACGGAATGGGCCGCTGCCGACCGGGTGCGCGCCGAGGTCGTTGCCGTACTGTTCGACGACTTCCCGCGCCACCGCAGCGGACGGCGGCGTAGCGAGGACGTACAGGAAAGTGTAGTCAGGCCCGGTGAGCCGAATGCGCAGCGTGTAGCGATCGACGACCACGATGCCTTCGATCGGCGCGTCGTAGTCGAAGCTCCCGGTCTTCTTCGCGCGCTCCATCGCGTCGTCGGCGCCGATGATCTTCTTTTCGAACTGGAACAGCCAGGGCGAACGCCAGCGCGGATCGAAATGCCGCCGGAGCGTGTAGGCGTAGTCCTCGGCAATGAGCTCGCGGCGGCGCCCCTTGAACGCCGGATCGTCCTGGAAATAGACGCCGCGGCGCAGGTGAAACGTGTATTCGGTGCCGTCCGCGCTGACCTCAGGGAGGCGTTCCAGCGTATTCGGAATGAGCCTGGGCGGCCGCGCCAGGTAATCGTACTGAAGCATGGCGTCGAAAATCGCCTCGATCACCGCCGCGGAATAGATATCGCGCTGCTCCAGCGGATCGAAAGTGGTTTCGGGAACCGGCCACGCGATGCGAATGATTTTTGCGGGATCGGCGGACAGCGCGGCGCCGGGTGCGAGCAGCGAGACAAGTCCGGAGACCACGGCGGCAAGCACGCCCGACGCGAGCGCCGATGGCCGGTGGAAATGTGCGGAGCGGTCCACGTGCATCGCCCCCGCCTAGTTGTTCGCCTTGCGCTGCATTTCCAGGTCCACGTCGAGATACTTCCACGCCTGCAGCACGATGGGATGCTTCCTGTAGTTGAGCAGCCACGGCTGGTTGAGGTGCGTCTGCACCCGGTGCAGGCCCAGCCTCCAGGGCGCGTAGGCCAGCATGAGTTTCGTCATCTGCCGGTACAGCTCGGTGCGCTCCGGCGAATCCGGCATCCTGCGTGCCCGCTCATACAGGCGGTCGAACGCCGGCAGCGCGAAATTCGCCGCGTTGGACTGCGGCGACGAGTTCGGGCCGTAGAGCAGTTGCAGGAAGTTGTCGCCGTCGGGATAGTCGGCGTACCAGGCGAGGAAGCTGCCGACCTGAAGCTTGCCGCCCCGGCTTTCCTTGTTGAGATCGGGCCACCGCGCCTTCTTGAACTTGATGTTGACGCCGATCGCGTCCATCGACTTCTTCCAGATCTGGTCGAGGTTGCGATAGTCCGACGTCGGCGGCGAACCGAACTCCAGCAGCATCGGGCGTCCGTCGGGCAGTTCGCGGTAGCCGTCGCCGTCGCGGTCCAGATAACCGAACAGATCGAGCAAGGCCTTCGCCTTGGCGGGATCGTATTCCTTCGCGATGCTGCGGAAATTGGCGTCGTAGCCCGCCGCGCCGGGCGGCACCGGGCCTTCCGCGATCATCGCCTGTCCCTTGCGCGCGATCATCAACTCTTCCTGCTGGTTGTAGGCAAGGTTCATCGCCCGGCGCAGCGCCACTTTTTCCGGCGTATAGCCGCCGATCACCGGGTCCCGCATGTTGTAAAACGCAGTAATGGTGATCTCGAGTTCCGGCTCGCGCTGCATGTGCAGCCCCAGTTTCGACAGGTTCGGCGCGAGCCTGCCGTTCGGCGCGACAATATTGACGAATTCGTTCGGCAGGTCCTCGATGTAATCGAATTCCCCGTTGAGCATCGCCAGCCAGCGCGGCTGCGCCTCCTCGACGATGGCGACCTCGACGCGGCCGACCAGCGGCAGGCGCTTGCCCTGCAGGCTGTCGTAAATCGCCTTGTCGTCGGGGGTCTCGCCCGGCGAACCGGAGAAATATTCCTCGCGGAAATTGGGGTTGGCTTCGAGCACGATCCTGCTCGAACGCCGCCATTCCTTGAGCATGAATGCGCCGGTGCCAACCGGGTGCGAACGCGCGTCCTCACCGTAGAATTCGACCACCTCGCGCGCCATTCCCATCGCCAGCGGCATCGCCATCACGTACAGGAAATTGTAGTCGGGCTCCTTCAGCCGGATCCGCAGCGTGTAGCGGTCGGGCACTTCGAGGCCGGCGATCGGCGCGTCGTAGTCGTAGTTCCCGGTCTTCTTCGCCTGCTGCATGACCTCGTCCGCGCCGATGATCTTCCCCTCGAACAGGTAGAGATTCGGCGAACGCAGCCTGGGATCGTAAAAGCGCCGGATGCTGTAGGCGAAGTCCTGCGCGGTGAGTTCGCGCTTCGCGCCCCTGAACGCCGGATCGTCCGAAAAATACACGCCCTTCCTGACGCGGAAGGTGTAGGTCGCGCCGTTGTCGGCAACGTCGGGCATTGCAGCGGCGACGCCGGGAACCAGCTTCGCCGGCCGCGCAAGATAATCGTAGGTGAGCAGCGAATCGAAGATCGCCTCGCAGATGAAGGACGAGTAGCGGTCCGATTCGCGCACCGGGTCGAAGCTGGTTTCGGCGACGCGGAAAGCGTGGCGCACCACCTTGTTCACGTCGGCGGCATCGGCGTTCGACATAGCGCAGCCCAAGGCCAGCGCAAGGACGGACAACAGCGCGATGCGGCGTTTCGCCATGCCGGTTGCGTGCCGAAGACCTGTCATTGGCGCGCCGCTGCCTGTCTTGCAACATCGATGTCGAGGAAACGCCAGGGCGCGCGGAGGATGGGATGCTTCTTGTAGCCGATCACCCAGGGATGGATCAGGTTGCCGTCGACGCGGTAGGTGCCGAGCTTCCAAGGCGCGTACACCAGGATCAGGCGGTTCATTTCCTCGTACAGCCGGCTGCGCTCGGGCGAGTCCGGCATCCTTTTTGCCTTTTCATAAAGGCGGTCGAATTCGGGGAGACGGAATCGCGCGTCGTTGCTCTGGCCGGTGTTGGGGCCATACAGCAATTGCAGGAAATTCTCGGCGTCCGGATAGTCCGCTCCCCATGCCAGTGCGCGGAACTGGAATTGGCCCACCTTGGTCGCTTTGAGCAGATCCGGCCACTTGGCTTTCCTGGAGGCCATGCGGATGCCGACCGCGTCGAGCGATTTCTTCCACAGCTCGTCATACATGCGGTCGATGAACGCGGGCGTCGACGAGTACTCGATCACCAGCGGCTTGCCGTCGGGCAGTTCGCGGTAGCCGTCGCCGTCGCGGTCGAGATAGCCGAACAGGTCGAGCAGCGCCTTCGCCTTGGCCGGGTTGTACTCGCCGGCCGCGCTGCGGAAATCCGCGTTCGACCCGGCCACCCCCGGCGGCACCGGGCTCTCCGCCTTCACCGACTGGCCCTTGCGGATGATCTGCAGTTCCTCGTTGATGTTGTAGGCGAGGCCGATCGCGCGGCGCAGCGCGACTTTCTCCGGCGTGTAGCCGCCGACCACGGGATGGTCGATGTTGAACGAGTAATAGGTCAGTGTCGGCTCGATCGGCCGCTGCAGCGTGATGCCCTGTTTCGCGAGGTTGGGCGCAACCTTGCCTCCAGGCGTCGCGATATTTGAATATTCCTCGGGAAAACGCTCGATGTAATCGTGCTCGCGATTCAGAAATGCCAGCCAGCGCGGCTGGTTTTCCTCGACGATGGCGATTTCGACGCGGCCCACCAGCGGCAGCTTTTTTCCCTTGAGGTGCGCGGCAATGCCCAGGTCGAGCGGATTGTCGCCGGCCTCGGACTGGAATATTTCCTCGCGGAAATCCGGGTTCGCCTCGAGCACGATCCTGGCCGAGCGCTTCCATTCCTTCACCATGTAGGGCCCGGTACCGACAGGATGCGAGCCGATGTCTTCGCCGTACAGGTCCACCAACTCGCGCGCCAGCGCGCCGGACGCCGGCATCGCCATGATGTACGGAAGATTGAAGTCCGGAGCCGTGAGGCGAATCTGCAGCGTATAGCGATCGAGCGCCTGCAGGCCCTCGATCGGCGCATCGTAATTGAATTTGCCGGCGGCCTTGGCGTGTTTGTGCGCGTCCTTGCCGCCGACCAGGTTGTCCTCGAACAGGAACAGCCAGGGCGAACGAAGCCTGGGATCGAAGTGGCGCTTGAGGCTGAATTCATAGTCGGCCGCCGTCAATTCGCGCCGCTTGCCCTTGAACGCTTCGTGCGGCGTGAAGAAAATGCCGGGCTTGATGCGGAACACGAACGTGGTGCCGCCGTCGCGGATTTCGGGCAACGCCGACAGCGTGTTCGGGCGCAGCTTCACCGGGCGAGCGAGATAGTCGTAGGTCAGCATCGGCTCGAGGACGTTTTCCATCAGGGTGTTGGAATAGCGGTCCGACACCCTTGCCGGATCGAAGCTCGTTTCCGCGATCTGGAACGCGTAACGGATCACCTTGTTCGGATCGGCCGCCTGCGCCGCGAGCGCGCAGCCCAGGGCAATCAGCGTTGCGCAAAACAGCCGTTGCATGGCGTGTCTCACCGGGCCGCCGCCTGCTGGCGCGGGACGTCGATATCGAGGTAGCGCCAGTGCGTCTGCACGAACGGATGCTTCTTGTATCCCGACACCCAGGGATGGACCATGTGGTTCTGGATGCGGTGCACGGCAAGGCGCCACGGCGCGTACACCAGCACCAGGTTCGCCATTTTGCGGTACAGCGCATTGCGTTCCGGCGAATCAGGCATGGCAGCGGTCTCTTCGTACAATCGGTCGAATGCCGGCAGCGCGAAGCGCGAGTAATTCGCCTGCCCGGCGTTGGGGCCGTACAGCAACTGGAAGAAATTTTCGGCGTCCGGATAGTCCGCCTGCCAGCCGTCCTGGCGCATCTGCAGCTTGCCCTGCTTGCCGAGCTTTCTCAATTCCGGCACCGGCGCCTTCTTGATGGTCATGCGGATGCCGATCGCGTCCAGCGACTTCTGCATCAGCTGGTCGAGCCGCCGCTGGAACGCCGTCGGCGCGCTGGCGTATTCTATCGTCAACGGGCGGCCGTCCGGCAGTTCGCGATAGCCGTCGCCGTCGCGGTCCTCGTAGCCGAACAGATCGAGCAGCGCCTTGGCCTTGGCGGGATTGGGCTCACCGAACGGGTTGCGGATTTCGGGATCGTAGCCGGGAATTCCAGGCGGAATCACCGACTGCGCCTGCAGCGCCTGGTGGTTGCGCACGACCTCGATTTCGGTGCGGGTGTCGATGGCGAGGGCGATTGCGCGCCGCAGCGCAATTTTTTCCGGCGTGTAACCGCCCACCACCGGGGTTTCCATGCCGAACAGGGTGAACCATACGTCCGGCTTCGCTTCGCGCTCCAGGCGAATTCCCTGCTTCGCCAGGTTCGGCGCCACCTTGCCGCCAGGCAGCGCGACATTCGCATACTCCTCTGGCAGGATTTCGATCAGATCGATCTCGGCGTTGAGAAATGCCAGCCAGCGCGGCTGCTCGGCTTCGATGATGTTGATTTCGATGCGGTCGCTCATCGGAATGCGGCGCCCCTTGAGCGCCTTCACGATATCTGCGTCCCACGGCGTGTCCTCGGGCTCGGCATCGAAGTAAAGCTCGCGGTAATCCGGGTTGGCCTCGAGCACGATGCGGCTGCTGCGGCGCCATTCCTTCAGCACGTAGGGGCCGGTGCCGACCGGGTGCGCGCCGATATCGGTGCCATAAGTTTCGACCACTTCGCGCGCGAGGCCGCCGGTGGCGGGTGTCGCCAGGATGTAGGGCAACTTGAAATCGGGCGCGGTGAGGCGGATGCGCAGGGTGTAGCGATCGAGTGAGCGCAGGCCTTCCATCGGCGCATCGTAATCGAAGCGGCCGCTGGCCTTCGCCGCCGCCGTTACCCGCTCCGCACCCAGAATCTTGCCGTCGAGCAGGAATTTCCACGGCGAGCGCACCTTCGGGTCGAGCAGCCGTTTAAGGCTGAACACGTAATCGGCGGCAATGAGTTCGCGCTTTTTTCCCTTGAACGCGGGATCGGCGGCGAAGTAGATGCCCGGCTTGACCCGGAACGTGTAGGTCGCGCCGTTGTCGGCTACCTCGGGCAGCGAGGACAGCGTGTTCGGAATCAGTTTCGCCGGCCGCGCCAGATAGTCGTAGGTCAGCATCGCGTCGAACATGTTCTCGCAATACTGCAATGAGCCTTCTTCGGATTCGAATGCGGGATCGAACGAATTTTCGCTTTGGATCGCCGCAAGATGCAGCACCTTTTTCGGCTCCCCTGCCAACGTCCCCGCCGGCGTGCCCAGCACGAGCATTGCGGCGAGGAGCAAAACGAGGCGGGGTGGCGGGGTCATCGTCGTCGCGAAATGGCGGGCCGGTGGGCGCGGATTATACAGGCATGCCATGCCCTTTCCGATATAATCGCGGCTTTGTCGCCGTGTCGGCGGGAAGCATCGAATCGGAGCATCGTGCACATGGGATTTCTCTCCGGCAAACGCATCCTGATCACGGGATTGCTCAGCAACCGTTCGATCGCATACGGCATCGCGCGCGCCACCCATCGCGAGGGCGCCGAACTCGCGTTCACCTACCAGAACGAACGCTTCCTCGAGCGCGCCACCGAAATGGCCGCCGAATTCGGCAGCACGCTGGTATTTCCCTGCGATGTCGCCAGCGACGGCGAAATCGAGGCGCTGTTCGACGCGTTGCGCCGCAAGTGGGACGGCCTCGACGGCCTGGTGCACTCGATCGGCTACGCGCTCCGCGAATCGATCGCCGGCGACCTGCTCGACGGTTTCACGCGCGAGGCGTTCCAGGTCGCCCACGAAGTCAGCAGCTACAGCTTTCCGGCGCTGGCCAAGGCGGCACTGCCGATGATGAAAGGCCGCAAGGCCGCGCTGCTCACGCTCACCTATGTCGGCGCGGTCCGGGTGGTGCCGCATTACAACGTCATGGGAATGGCGAAGGCGAGCCTCGAAGCGTCGGTGCGTTACCTCGCGGCGAACCTCGGGCCGATGGGCATCCGCGTCAACGGCATTTCCGCGGGCCCGATCAAGACGGTTGCGGCAAGCGGCATCTCCCACTTCGCCAAGATCCTGAAATACGTCCAGGAGAACGCGCCGATGCAAAGCAACATCACCATCGACGAGGTCGGCAACGTCGCCGCATTCCTGTTGTCCGACCTGGCGTCCGGCATCACCGGCGAGATCACCTATGTCGACGGCGGGTTCAACGCGGTCGTCGGCAGAATGGGAGAATAGGCCGGCCCCGCGTAACCGGCGCTGGCGGTCCCCCGCAATTCAGCGCAATTCCCTGCTGTCGATCAACGACAGGGCAAACCAGTAGAACAACCCGGCAACTGCAAAGAGCGCGAGCTGCGGAGCCCCGAACGACCACTGCGAGGTGACCGCCAGCGCAGCATGCCAGATGAATGCGCCGCCGCCCTGCACGCCCAGCCCAAACAGGCAGGCGAGCGCTCCAAATCCCGACAGGATCCAGCGCCGCATGGCGGAGGGCGCCGTCGATGGAATGCGCGCCAGCACCTTTGCGGTGAAGCCCGCATCGTCAACATGAGGTTCGCGCCGCGCCGCATCCCGCAACAGGGTGTCGAGCCAGTCCGGCGAACCGGCATCCCCGCCGGCCTGCCCTGCCATATCGGTTTTTGTCGTCATGCCAGGTCTCCGGCTTCCCATCCTTCGAGCGCGTCCCTGAGTTTCTGCTTCGCTTTCAGAATGTGCGTTTTCACGGTGCCCAGCGGCCATCCGAGCACATAGGCCGCCTCCTCGTGGGTGAGGTCGTTGAAATAACACTGGACGATGGCGGCGCGCTCGGCTTCGTTGAGCCGGCGCATGGCGCGCTCGAGATCGATCCGCAGGTCATGCCGCGGCAATTCGGCGCGGCCATCGCCTTCCATTTCCGCGTCCTCGCCGAGTTGCTCCTCGCGGCGCCGGCGCGTGCTGCTGACGAACACGTTGTACGCAATCCGGTAGAGCCAGGTGCCGAACTTCGCGTCTCCGCGAAAACTTCGCAGCTTGCGAAACGCCAGCAAAAAGGTTTCCTGCGCGAGGTCGTCGGCGAGTTCCGCATTGCCGCGCGTGAGCTTCCGCAGCGAGGCACGCACCGCAGACTGGTTGCGCCGGACCAATTCGCCGAATGCGTGGCGGTCTTCATCGACGAGGACGCGCGCGATCAGCGCTGCGTCGGACACCGGTCCCGTCTGCATTCTCGCCGGCGGGCGTCGCGTCTACGCGCCGGCTTGCTGGGATTTTTCGATTTTCCATGCCACCAGGTAGCCGATGCCCATCAACAGCGGAATTGCCGCCAGGCTCGAAGGCGCGCCGACTTCATAGAAAAACAGCATCAGCCCCGCCCCCGCAGACAGCAGGATGATGCCGGTCTTGAGGTCGGATTTGGGCGTATCCTGCTGCGGCGCTGCGATGAGTTCCGGCGGGATCGGCACGCCCTTCTCCGCCAGCTTCAATATGGTGTCGTGCACCAGCCGCGTTTTTCTCATGCGGTACCACAGCACGCTCGCGACGATGATGATCGGGGAGCCGAAGGTGACGATCAGCGCGACCACCGCGATGACTGCACCGGCGACCGGTATCCCGCCATCGCTGACGCTGCCTGGATCGATCTGGA
>Ga0315281_10003160_pt1 | contig 24210 bp, 18 predicted proteins | sample YL17G07_0_MG_FD_204540 | JGI IMG/M metagenome (GOLD analysis project Ga0315281, IMG submission 204540) | Sediment microbial communities from Yellowstone Lake, YNP, Wyoming, USA - YL17G07_0 | ecosystem: Environmental > Aquatic > Freshwater > Lake > Sediment | place: USA: Wyoming | collected... | reverse complement strand
TATGATTCATTTCATCTTTACAATCCCGGTAATTGTAATCTTTCTTTTCGTCTATCATAAGACACCTTCATTCTCGTGGTTTTACGGGATTCCACTGTTATTATTTATACAATTTCTGACGACCTATGGCATCTGCCTTAGTATCTCTTCCGTAAATTTGTTTTTCAGAGACCTTGAACGGTTAACGGGTTTGCTTATTATGCTACTTTTTTATTTTACGCCGATTCTCTATCCGGAAACAATGGTGCCAGAAAAATATCGAACTATTATGCTTTGTAATCCACTGGTACCTTTAATGATTAGTTGGAGAGACCTATTCTTAAAGGGTACACTACATCCATTCTATCTCTCCTTAAGCTTTGTCTATGCTGGCCTTATTGTTGCTTTTGGATACGGGATATGTAAGAGGCTTTCGATGAGATTTGCAGAGGTTTTATGAGTGGCGCGGTAATAACTTTTGATAACGTGAGCAAAAGCTACCCTCTGTATCATCATATAACGGGCGGATTTAAACATTTCCTGCTGAATCTTCCCAAGGGGATAAGCTCTTTAAAATATTCACGATTTAACGCCCTTTGCAATATTTCATTTGAGGTATCCAGGGGGGAGACTTTCGGGATTATCGGCAAAAACGGCGCTGGAAAGAGTACGATGCTCGGCCTTATTGCAGGCGTTTTAAGTCCATCGAAAGGAACTGTCGTCGTGAAGGGAAGGATTTCCCCGCTCCTTGAGTTGGGTGCAGGATTTCATCCCGAACTTTCCGGCAGAGAGAATATTATTCTGAACGGAGTTCTTATGGGACTTTTACGGGTAGAGGTATTGAGAAAGATTGACGAGATTATCGCATTTTCTGAGCTGGGAGATTTTATCGATCAACCGATAAGGATGTACTCGAGTGGTATGCTTGCAAGATTAGGCTTTTCTGTAGTAGTCCACCTTGATCCTGAAATCTTGCTACTTGATGAAATACTTGCCGTTGGAGACATTGAATTTCAAAAAAAATGCGTTGATAAGATGATGGATTTCAAGAAAAAGGGCATTACGATGGTCTTTGTTTCCCATTCTTTAGACAGCGTGAAGATGATGTGCGACAGGACCCTTTGGATAGAAGACCACGCTATTAGGTTGTTGGGAAGTACAGAACAAGTAGTTGATGATTATTTACAAAGTTACGCAGTCTGAATTTTTGAGAGCAAGGTTGATGTAGTGGTTCACGGGGAAAACGGTTTTTTCTTTAACACAAACAAGCCAAATGAGACATCAGAATATAGCCAAACAAGTCAGATATCTGATGCTTAAACCAGGAAAAACAAGTGATTCGCCCTGTATTTTTGAAAAGCAGAAGCTTTTGGCTATATCTATTAGAACTTATTAATGGAAATGGTGTTTGAAGATGCATCAGAACTCCAAGAGGAGAACTTTGCTATGAAAATACTCGTAACGGGTGGTGCGGGTTTTGTTGCCTCTCATCTGGTAGATCGTTTGATAACTGACGAACATCAAGTAGTTGTGGTTGACAATCTTTCAGCAGGGCGGCGGGAGAACATCAATCCTAATGCGGTATTTTACGAGGTAGATATCTGCAATGCCGGGGCTTTGGAAGAGGTTTTTAAAAAAGAAGAACCTGATATGGTAGACCATCATGCGGCGCACGTTAATGTCCGCAAATCGGTAGAAATGCCCGTTTATGACGCTACGATCAATATTTTAGGCTCTCTCAATCTTTGTGAATTGTCGAGAAAGTATAGTGTTAAAAAAATTGTTTACATATCAACGGGCGGTGCGGTTTATGGCGAGCCTAAAGACCTGCCGGTGCCGGAGACCTGCACGGTAGATCCCCTTTCCCAATATGGCGTAAGCAAGCATACGGTAGAACATTATCTGGCTATTTTTTACCGGTTATATGGCCTAAATTTCACCGTTTTAAGGTATCCGAACGTTTATGGGCCACGGCAGTCACCCCACGGTGAAGCAGGGGTAATTGCAATCTTTAGCGAGTTGATGATTCAGAATAAACAACCAACCATTTTTGGTGACGGTTCCAAGACTAGGGATTATGTGTTCGTGAGTGACGTCGTGGCGGCCAATGTGCTCGTTATGAACGATAAGATTGGCACGGGCGAAATATACAACCTTGGCTGGGGAAAAGAAATTACTGACTTGGAGGTATTTCAAACCGTAAGAAAGGCGCTGTCATCCCATGTTGAACCTATCTTTGACCAGAAACGTCCGGGTGAGATTGACCGTATTAGTCTGGATAGCTCGAAGGCCACAAGGGTTCTTGGCTGGCGACCGAAGGTTCCTTTCGAAGAGGGTGTTAAATTATCGGTAGCGTATTATCAGAAATTGATGAAACGTTAAATTCTTAAAAAAATTGAAAATATATTATAATTTGTGTATAGTATATTTTTAACAGTATATCCTACCGCAGAAAACGTTGAGACCGCTGAGTATCTAAAAGAAAATAGATGAAAGGTTGTCCATTTCCCTTTAGTTCTCTGCGTTTTTTTCATTGATGTCGGTGGTCATTCATATTTTGAACAAACAAGGAGAATAAGATGAGTCGGAAGATGGTAACCGTTGACGGTTGTACGGCGTGTGCGCACGTGGTGCACGCCACGAATGAGATTATTACGATTTACCCCATTACGCCGTCCTCGCCCATTGCTGAGATATGTGATGCTAAAACAGCCGCAGGGCAAGTGAATATATGGGGTTCGGTACCGAAGGTAAGCGAGATGCAATCGGAGGCAGGAGTGGCCGGGGCTGTACACGGGTCTTTGACTACGGGCGCTTTGGCGACTACGATTTCAGCCTCACAGGGGCTTCTCTTGATTATCCCCAACATGTACAAGATCGCCGGCGAACTTACCCCAACGGTTTTCCACATTACAGCACGTTCCCTTGCTTGTCAGGGTTTGTCCATCTTTGGCGACCATTCCGACGTTATGGTTGCGCGCGCCACCGGCTTTGCCATGCTGTGTTCAAAAAACGTTCAGGAAGCGATGGATTTTGCACTGATATCACAGACGGCCACCCTTGAATCCAGAATACCCTTCATGCACTTTTTCGACGGATTCAGGACGTCCCATGAGGTGCAGAAGATTGAAGAGGTTTCCTTTGACGATATGCGGGCGATGATTGACGACGACCTCGTTTTTGCCCACCGCAAGCGGGGACTTACGCCTGACAATCCGTTTATACGTGGAACGTCGCAAAACCCGGACGTATATTTCCAGGGAAGGGAAACGGTTAATAAATACTACATTGATACTCCAGCCATCGTACAGAAGGCGATGGATAGATTTGCAAAGATTACCGGCCGCCAGTACAAACTCTTCGAGTACTTTGGTGCGCCTAACGCGGAACGCGTTATTATCGTTATGGGTTCGGCCGGAGAAACGGTGGTTGACACCATCCAGGCACTCAACTCAAATGGTGAAAAATTAGGAGTTATTCAGGTAAGGCTTTACCGTCCATTTGACGTGGATGCCTTTGCCGCCAGTATGCCTGCAAACGTCAAGGCCATAGCCGTTCTTGACCGCACCAAAGAACCCGGCGCTATTGGAGAACCTTTATATCTTGACGTAAGGACTGCCATCGGTGAGGCAATGGACAAGGGATCGGCTAAGTTCAAGGACTATCCTAAAGTTGTGGGTGGTCGGTACGGTCTTGGTTCAAAGGATTTTACTCCGGCGATGGTAAAGGCGATATTTGATAACCTGGCTCAGGGTAAACCAAAGAATCACTTTACGATTGGTATTAATGATGACGTTACCGGCACCAGTCTCAATTACGACGAATCCTTTACGATCGAGGGAAAAGGAACGTATCGTGCGTTGTTTTACGGGCTTGGTGCAGATGGCACTGTTGGCGCAAACAAGAACACGATCAAGATTATCGGCTCGGAAACAGAGAATTATGCACAAGGATATTTTGTGTACGATTCAAAGAAGTCCGGTTCCACAACGGTATCCCACCTGCGTTTCGGGAAGGACAGGATTCTGAATCCTTACCTGGTCTCAAAGGCGAATTTCATTGCATGCCATAACACCTCGTTCCTTGAGAAATACGACATGTTAGCCAATGCGGAAGAAGGCGCAACGTTTCTCCTGACTACTTCAAAGAAGAAAGATGAGGCATGGGACAGCCTGCCGGTCGAAGTTCAGGAGCATCTCATTAATAAAAAGATGCGATTTTATATCATTGACGCCATCTCCCTGGCTGAGGAGATCGGAATGGGCTCTAGGATTAATACCATCATGCAAACGGCCTTCTTTGTCATTTCCGGGATTATTCCCAAAGAAGACGCCATTGCGGCAATTAAGACAGAGCTTAAAAAGACGTACATTAAAAAGGGTGAGGATGTGGTTAATATGAACTACGCCTCCGTAGACACGGCGCTCAAGAACATCGTTGAGGTGCCTGTACCAGGCAAGGTTACCAGCAAGATTATGATGCCCAAGCCGGTGCCGGATCATGCGCCTGATTTTGTCAAAAATGTTACGGCAAAGATGATTGCCAACAAAGGCGATTACTTACCAGTTTCCGCGATACCGGCGGATGGCACCTGGCCAACTGGGACGACCCAGTACGAAAAGAGAAATATCGGTGTGCACATCCCTGAGTGGGAGCCGGACGCCTGTATCCAATGCGGTCAATGCTCCTTTGTCTGCCCTCACGCGACGATCAGGATAAAGGCGTATGACCCTGCAATGCTAAAGGATGCGCCTTCAGATTTCAAGTCAGTTGATGCTATGGGCAAGGAGATGAAAGGGCTGAAATTTACCGTCCAGGTAGCGCCGGAGGACTGCACGGGCTGTGCTTCCTGTGTGTTCAATTGTCCGGGACAAAAGAAGGACGCGCAAGGGAACAAGATACCGAACGTTAAGGCGATAAACATGAAACTCCAGGAACCGCTTCGTCAAAAGGAGGCATTGAATTACTCATTCTTCCTTGACCTCCCGGAAACGGACCCGACAAAATTCAACGTGAATTCGGTAAAGGGAAGCCAATTTGTAAAGCCGCTTATTGAGTACCACAGCGCCTGTGCAGGGTGCGGTGAGACGCCTTACATAAAGCTGCTCACCCAGTTGCTTGGCGACCGGCTGCTCATTGCAAACGCCACGGGGTGTTCCTCCATTTACGGCGGTAATTTGCCGACAACCCCCTATACGAAAAGGGCAGATGGCAGAGGCCCGGCCTGGTCAAACTCCCTCTTTGAGGACACCGCTGAATTCGGGCTTGGAATGCGGCAGACCGTTGACAAGTTTCACTCGCAGGCAGTTGAATTCCTGGATAAACTCGCTAAAACCCCGGAGTATTCAGGCGCTAAGGAGCTTTTTGAACTACTGAAGACCGCCGACCAGTCTAACCGGGAAGGCGTTGACAAGCAGCGGGCGCGTGTGGAAGAATTGAAAAAGATGCTGGCAAAAGACGCCTCATCGGACGCAAAGAGGCTGCTGTCCTTTGCTGATTATCTCGTGAAAAAATCGGTATGGTCTATCGGTGGCGACGGTTGGGGTTATGATATCGGCTACGGCGGTGTTGACCATGTGCTGTCCACCGGCGAAAACCTAAAGCTTTTGATTATGGATACCGAGGTATATTCCAACACCGGCGGGCAGATGTCAAAAGCAACACCGCTGGGTGCTATTGCACAGTTTGCGGCTGGTGGAAAGAGGACGCCCAAGAAGAACATCGCCCTCATGATGGCCACTTATGGCAATATATACGTGGCACAGGTGGCATTCGGTGCAAACCTTGCGCAGACCGTTAGGGCATTCACGGAGGCCGAGGCGTACAATGGGCCGGCGCTTATCGTCGCCTACTCGGTTTGTATTGCGCATGGATTCGATATGAGCACGGGGATTGAGCAACAGAAAAATGCCGTTGCAAGCGGTTATTGGCCGCTCTATCGTTACAACCCGCAACTTGAGGCGGAAGGGAAGAATCCGTTGGTTATAGACAGCAAAGACCCATCCGTCCCCTTTGCGGAATACGCGTACAAAGAAAACCGTTATCGTTCACTAAAGGCAAGCAACCCGGAGGTCGCCGCTGCGCTCCTGAAACAGGCAGAGGCGGGGATCCAAAGGAGATGGAAGCTGCTCAAACACCAGGCCACCTGGTCACCGGTATAGGTTGTGTTTGAATGAAAACCGATAAATACTCATTATGTGTGAAGGCGAGGCAATTTTTGGATTTTATAATTCAAGAAATTGCTTCGCCTTGCTGTTTTATGGAGTAATGGTTTTGCTGGTTTGTTTTTTTTGTGTCTCATAAGCCGAACGAGATTGTTCTGGTTAAGTAGTAGCGTCGTGTCTCTTTTGCAGAGGTTCAGCTACTGGTGCTTGCTGCATACCGAAGAAGATTTTTTAGTAATTTTGTGTTTGTTGCAAAATGAAGGTGCGCGTAGGATGCCAGTACGCGGTTATACTGAATTCCGTCACGTTTTGTCTTTTTATCGCCGTATCGAGCTACGGTGTATGCATACGTAGTGTCATTCGGCGACTGTAACGAAGACCAGTGAAACTCATGAGCCCTGAAGGTATCCCCTGTTTTACACAGCAAATTATCCCTTACGGCATTTACCGTAATGTAACCAAGCCCTTGCCTCTTATTCTCCATTTTTGTCACACCTTTTAATATGCCGCACATATCGTGGCTCTTCCCCTTGAAGTCTATCAAGTGCTCAAGCAAATACATCATCCCTCCACACTCTCCGTAAATCACGGTGCCTTTCTTGTATGCATTTTGCATGGATTCCTTCATTGTTGTATTCGCCGCCAGCATCCCTGCGTACATCTCAGGAAAACCACCACCGAGATATATTCCATTGACGTCTGCCGGAACGTATTTGTCGTATAAAGGGCTGAAATACGCAAGTTCAACCCCAAAGGCCTCCAGGAGGTCTAGATTGTCCTGATAGTAAAAGTTAAATGCCTCATCAGATGCAACCGCAAACCGTAATGGAAATTTCTCGGTAATCCCGCTAAATATGGTACTCCGAAATGGAGGAACAACCCCGCTGGAACCAGCCAGACTAATCAATTTGTCGATATCTACAGCGTCCGACATGGCTTTGCCGATTTCATAATACGTGGATTTTGCAAACACCTGTTCAACAGAGGGTACCAGTCCCAGGTGCCGCTCGGGTAGCGTGATTTTATCCTCAAAAGGAAGGTATCCAAGCACCGGTATCTTGCAAGTATCTTCGATGGTTTTCTTTACGGAGGCGTAATGCCGCTCGCTTCTGATTCTGTTTACAATGACGCCACTAATCTTCAAATCTTTGTCAAAGTTTTTGTATCCCAGGACGACGGCTCCCGCGCTGCGAGACATGCCCCTGGCATCCAAAATCAGCACAACAGGCGTATTGGTAACCTTTGCAACGTGCGCAGAGCTGCCGGATTCAGTGCCGTCCATGCAACCGTCATACAACCCCATGACACCCTCAATTATCGCAATGTTTGCCCCGTCTTTCGCATGATCAAACAATTCCAGACACACGTCCTTGTTCATAAGCCACGTATCCAGATTGCGTGAAGGTCTTTCCGTAACGGCGGTATGGTGGGAGGGGTCGATATAATCAGGCCCAACTTTATATCCCTGTACTACCATTCCTCTTTCCTTCAATGCAGACATCAAACCCAGGGTAATAGTTGTTTTGCCGACGCCGCTGTGGGTACCTGCAATTATTAGTCTTGGATAGTTTAGCGTATTTGAGTTCATAAGAGTTGAATGAATACTTCGGTAACTGGTTGAGATTTTTTGTAACAGTTCACACGGTGTTTGTAACGGTGGGATACTCATGCTTCAATCGCCATTTTTAAAGGAGAATTTCGTAACTCTACTTTTCCTCCCTTATACGGCAGGCTTGTGCTGTACCTGGCTACCTTTTCTTTTTTACCTTTTTCCTAAACCTTCCAATGGACAGATAGGTGCCTAAATTTGCGTTGCTGTCGATGTAGGGGATTATTTTGCCGGTGGACGAGGTAAACAACGTTGTTACTCCTGGGCCATGTCCCGCTGTTACACAATTACTGTGGACGACAACACCCACGCTTACTGCCCCGGTCTTGAATATCCTTCCGTAGGTATGGTCGGTGTCAGTGATGGCTACGATGTCTCCGAAGCGTAGTGACTGCAGGTGGTGTTTTGTCGCTATTTCGTTGTCGAAGAGTTGTATATCGTAATCGCCACGGTAACAGTGCTGGGCGCCCAAACCGGATCCCATAATAGCCGCGGGGATGATGTGGGTGACCGGTATGTGCAATTCATCTTTTGCCTTATCTTCCTTGATGGGCATGGCCTTTAAAAGGCTTGGAGACATGTTGAGGAGTGTGATGTGCGGGTACCTTGTCAGCGCAAAGCCGACGCCGACGCCCCGGATGTGTATTTTGTCCCCAATCACAAGCTTGTCCAGCGTTCCATCATCAAAGTCAACCAGCACGTTTTCAATGCCGCCGTGTTTTCCGGTAACGATGCCCGTTTCGCCTTTTGCGTCGCCGGTGATGATCTTTGCCGTGTTTCCAATACAGGCAAGTAAGTTTAATGCGCCATTTTCATCAACGTCTTTGTTTCGCACGGTTACGCACGGCTCTACGTGGTCTGCCTCCCAATGAATGGCGTTATCGCCTACTTTGACGTTATACGTAATGCCTCCCAGTCCCGGTAAAACAACGGGCTTTCCTTCCGGGGTAATACGAAAAGGTTGTCCGCTTGATCGTGGGCTGGCTACTTCGCCGACTACTGATATTTCTACAAGTTTTTTTTCGTTTGTTTCCATAGGGGTTGAATGGTTTAAAAAATTTTAACGCGGTTTCAGGTTCCGAGTTTCGAGTACTTTAACAGACAGGGAATTTACGACCCGACGTGAAACTGGCAGAATTCTTCGTAATCGATGAGTTCCTTGATTGTGGCCTTATCGCTGCAGACGGGGCAGTTGGGATTTTTGTGTATCTTCACCTTTTTGAAGTCCATGTTCAGGGAGTCGTAGATGAGTAATTTCCCCTTCAATATTTCTCCCTTGCCGAGGATGAGTTTCACAATTTCGGTTGCTTGTATGGAACCAATTACGCCGGGCAATACGCCAAGCACGCCGGCCTCCTGGCACGAAGGCACCAGGCCGGGGGGAGGAGGGGCTTCGTACAGGCAACGATAACAGGGTCCTTCAAAAGGTATAATCGTGGTAACCTGGCCTTCAAACCTGAAAATAGAGCCATGTGAAAGGGGTTTTTTAAGGAACACGCAAGCGTCGTTTACCAGGTACCTTGTGGGGAAGTTATCAGCGCCGTCAAGCACCACGTCGTAATCTTTAATGATGTCCATGATGTTTCCTGAAGTGAGGCGCTCCGTGTAAGGGACTACTTCAACGTCAGGGTTCAACGCCTCTAAGGTTTTTTTGGCCGAAAGAGCCTTTAAATGTCCGATATCGGCGGTGGAGTGCAGTATTTGGCGCTGGAGATTCGAATGGTCTACCGTGTCGCTGTCCGCAATGCCGATCTTGCCAACCCCCGCCGCGGCAAGATAAAATGCTGCCGGTGAGCCAAGTCCCCCTGCGCCTACTAAAAACACCTTGGCATTGAGAAGTTTTAATTGTCCCTTCCCACCCACTTCCGGGAGGATGATGTGCCGCGAGTAGCGCTTTATTTGCTCTTCTGTAAACGATGATGACATCTTAATTTCCTTGAGTTAGCGTTGAATTAACAAGATTTTCTTCAAAATCCACACGTTTTTTTGTTTGCATAAAAAAAGGTCATGTACAACAACATGACCTTTTGCTGTGCCGGGTTGCGACAACAGATATATCAATTACCGTTAACAATCTCTGGCGGGGCAGAGCCTCAGACTAATTTAAAATCGGTTTTTAACAATATAAAACATATTACCAACAAATACGGCGCAATTCAACTAATTTTGACGATCATACCGAAACGAGTTTGATTTTGGAGAGGTCGTCTTCCCCCAATCCAAGCCGGGCGGCAGTGGCTATGTATTTGGGTTCACGGCGTGCCTGTTGCAAAGAGGGTAGCTTCATCTCCTTTCGCTTTTCTTCAATAATCTGATAACAGACCCTGTCCATAGCCACCGGGTCTGTGCCAACGATTATTCCCTTATAATCCCATGTCCATTGCGGTTTATAGCCGGGGCCGCCATTGTATTGCGCGAGGATCGCATCGCATACGATCAGCCTTACCTTGTTTCTGATATAAGGATGGGTGTTCAATTCTGCGACGAAAGGATTGCAGTTATTGCCGTGATATTTGTTGGGATTGTGAATGACGCCGAAGAAGTTTTTCAGGGCGGCGCTTACGCCTGCAAGGTCGTGGTCTTTCAATACCGGTACATTTATCAGTGCGGTACAGAGTTGTGATACGATTTTGCTGAAACAAGAGCCAACGCTGCCCGCCGATTGCGGTTCGGCGTCATAACCGCCGCCGGGCAGTTCATTCGTGCCGAAACATTGAATGCCTTCCGTCATACGTCTGGTGCGGAATCCGGCCGTTTCAAGTTCCCGATTCTGTCGCTCGAAGACGATGATGTTGCCGTCCTGTATCCCAGCTATCTTTAGCCCCTGTATGATGGTCTCTACGACCTCAACGTGCGGGGACATGGTTTTCCCCGAAAGGCAATTCAGCTTTATGCCAACAATGTCATGTGGTTTAAACAGTGACTGCCATGCCTTTTCCTGTGACGGCGCGCCCGTTACCAGCATTACGGCCTTGTGTATCATGTTGGAAACGGTTGCAGCGTTTATCCCTCCCGCGCTTGTATAAACGCTATCGTCTTGCGCAAGCGCTATGGTAGGAGGAGGTGCGCCGTCGTCTCCGAGCGCTAAGAAATCGGGATGATACAGCAGGTATTTTCCAATAAGCCCGGTGGCGTAAATACCGCTGCCTATTGTTAACGTCTTTTTAAGAAACAATCTCCGTTCTTTGTTTGTTCTCTCCATAGCGATCTATATTAGAAATAATGGGAGAGAAAGTCAATCACGTATCTTTTTAGGTGTTGATGCAACCTTGCACAAACACCTCATTAATCTTTTTCAGCAGTATTTCTGCGTTAACGGGTTTTGCAATGAAGGACAGGCCTTTATTCTGTATCTCTCTGTTGGTAATGACGTTTTCTGAATAACCGCTTATAATTTAGAGGAATAATGGCAAACCACAATGTCAACCGAATACGGTTAACTTACAAGGAAAAGTTATAACGCAGCAACCAAATCCCCCATAAAAATCGGTGTCAATAGGCATACGCGTTAAGTTATAGTTAGTATTTTCATTCCTTTTCATATAAAATTGCCGTTAGTGTTGCCATTGTCGTGTATTATGGAACTGGAGAAAGGGTTGTTGGAAAACGCTTGTGGAGTGAGTTTTTGCAGGAATACCGTGGAAAACAATAATTTGATTCTTGTAATTTAAAAAGTATTATGTATGATAAAATTCACTTGAGCAGATTTCGTTGTATTGAAGACTTATTTCCAGATACTTTTGAGATGGTAGAGTAAAAAACTATGGCTGAAGATTCGCTTGAGGGTGACGTGGAAAATATAAGGATGTCGATAGGATCGCATCTCGAAGAACTGCGGCGGCGCGTGATATACTCTATGATCGCCGTTGTTTTCTGTTTTATCCTGTGCTGGTTTTTTAAAGTAGAAATCCTTGACATAGCAAAAAATCCTCATAAAATTGCCATGACAAAGTCCAACCTTTCTACCGAGTTGCAGGTACTGAGCTATCAGGAAGGTTTCTATGCGTACATGAAACTGTGTTTCATCACGGCCATGTTTCTGGCCTATCCTATCATGATATACCAGGTATGGCGGTTTGTGAGTGTGGGTCTTTACAAGAAAGAACAGCGGTACCTCCTCTTATACCTCCCTGTTTCATACGTTGCGTTTGTAGTGGGGGGGCTTTTTGGATATTTTCTACTTATTCCATTTGGCCTGCAATTCCTGATCGGTATACTTGGCCCCGGCATACAGCCCATCATTACCATGGAGCAATATGTTTCCTTCGTATTCATGCTTACCGTTGCGCTGGGGTTGGTGTTTCAATTACCCCTTATTATGCTGCTGCTGTCAAAGATCGGGTTTATTAAGCCTGAAAAGTTCATTGCGTGGAGGAAGTATGCCATACTTGTTATCTTCATTATCGCTGCCGTGGTTACGCCGCCCGATCCCTTTACTCAGACAATGACGGCCATCCCTATGATTGTCTTGTATGAGTTGGGGATACTCATTGCGCGTCCTTCAAAGAAGGGGTTTATTTTCCTGGGAGTAATTGTGGGGACGGGGATGTTCGCTTTGTTTGCCATATTCTTTTACCTGACTAACAAAAGCGGAGAAATCAAGCTGGTAAATGAGCAGGGGGAGGTGCAGTTTCTGTATCACGGAGTTGCTAAAAAGACAAATCCGGCAAAACCTATTGATTTGAAGAGAGACATTGTTATAAAAACCGGGAATGGAGGCAAGACGGTATTTTCCATTAAAAAAGGGGTTAAGCTTGGGGTAGACGCTAATACCGAGGTGCAATTTTTGGACCCATGCAAACTGCGGCTAAGAACAGGCCAGGTCATCCTTACGGTAAATGACTCTCCCGCGCCCGTGGAGGTGGACACGCCTAACGGAACGGTGCGGATGAGCAAGGGAACGCTTAATATTCAGGCGTGTGAACTTGTCACAATCGTAACGGCGGTGAAGGGCGAAGCCATACTATCGCTTGAAGGCGAAGAAAAGAAGTTGTTGGAAGGACGTCAGCATAAGATGTCGATAGGGGGAGAACCCGTGGATATTGGGAGCATTATCAATTGGTCTGAAGGGGTATTGACGAAAGACGGGAAGTAAGATTGGCGTTTGAGAGGGGGGGGATTGTGGACGAGAAGGGTTCAAAGGGTTACACCGAATACCAGAAGAAGGTCATCAGGAATTTTTATGAGCACAAAGACGTTCGGCTTATACAAAAGCTGGGGGAGACCGTCTCCAATTTGTATCTGGAGACAAACGGGAAAAAACGGGATTCAGACTGGAAAAAGATAAAGAAGATGCTCACCGATTTGAAGGTGCATCCTCATGAGGTGGAATATTTGACTAAAGATAAAAATCTTGCAATGATTTCAAAAAAACTGGCGGAGATATTTTGATAGGTAACCGTTTAGCCATACATATTCGGTAACACGTAAAGAAGAAAAATTTATTTGATGTGTTGCGCCTGTAATATTTAGAATTTATTGAAAAATACGAACAAATGAAGGCACAAATCGGGAGTTCTTAAATTAGTGTCAACAGGTATCCTGCAATCGAACTTCCAATCACAATCCAGAGGGTATTTACTTTTTTAAATATGAAGGTGACCGCAACACTCAAGCACGCGATGAGCCACGTCTGCCAGCTAATAAGGCTGACACGGGCAAGGTGGATTACCGCAACCACCATGATCGCCACGGCGCCTACGTTAACTGAGTCAAGAAAGCAAGACACCCACTTTGAGGCCCTCATCTTCGGAATGAATGGATTCAGCATGGCTACAAAGAAGAAAGAAGGTAAAAACATGCCAAGGGTTGCAAGTATAGCGCCTTTTATTCCAACAATCTGAAAGCCGACAAAGGTAACTGCGCTTGAGACCGGGCCGGGCGTGAATTGCCCGACTGCAACGGCATCAACAAGCTGTTGTTGCGTAAGCCACCCTAGTCGCTCGATAAGTTCGTTATGGAGATAGGCAAATAACACATAGCCGCTGCCAAAGAGCACAGAGCCGATCTTCAGAAACACCAGAAACAATTTAACCAGTGATACGTTAGCAGCGACGTGTTCTGTGGAAATGGCAGTTGCGACAACCGCCAGCTTGAGATATCCTGGTTTTACAGGCAGGAGAGGCGAAAGGGGAAAAAATCCTTTCATACTATCACGCGTTTGGCCGGCTAAAAGCCAGAACATGCCAAAGAGTCCGCCGGTAAGAAGTACCAGCACCTCACTTACGCCGGAAAGAGAAGCAAGCATTACCATTGAGCCGATGATGCCCAATTGCCAGCTTTTCACGGCCTTCCTGCCAAACTTGTATACCGCGTGGATAATGATAGCCAGGACGGCCGGTCTGATACCGTACCAGATTGGCATGATGTCAGGGATAGAGCCATACTGCTGGTAAAACCAGGCTATAATCCCTGTTATCAATGTTGCCGGAATGATGAAGCCACTGCCTGCAACGATCATACCCACCCATCCGGCCCTGTGGTATCCGCAGTGCATTGCCATCTCGGTTGAATTGGGGCCGGGGATCAGGTTGGTCGCGCCGATGAGGTCCAGAAAGTGTTCCCTGGTCATCCATTTCCTTTTACTGACGACCTCCTGCTCCATCATGGCAATATGTGCGGCAGGACCACCGAATCCGATTATACCGAGTTTGAAAAAAACGGCGGCAAGTTCCTTCAAGTGTGTTAATAAATCTATTTTTCCTTTCACGTCAATACTCCAGGTTTTTATGTTTTATCATTAAGAAATACCATTCTTTGCATTGAGCTTAACGCCCTTCAGGCGGAAGCAACAACTTGCAAGTTCAAGTTTGCCGTTGCAAGGTTGTTTGCCTTTCTTTAGCCCCGTAGGGGCGTCCTGTTTGTAGCATTTCATGCGAACTAAGGTATTTAGCTCCGTAGGAGCGATCTGTTTGTTTTTTTGTCAAGCGCAGAGACACATAGCCTGGCAACATACAACAGGTCGCTCCTACGGAGCTTTTGTAGTGTTTAGATTTCATTTCTACAAACAGGTCGCCCCTATGGGGGCTACATTCGTCCAACTTCGGAATTCCACTCCACTGAGGAGCGTTGGAGAGGATTTTTCCCGTTACTTTGCCACTGCACGCATTATCGTTATACCGACCACAAACCCGCATAAATAAAATGAAAATTCCTATACAATCAAGGTAAGTCTGTACATTTCTTTCCTCAAAAATCCTTTAATACACTAAACCAAATTCTGTTGTCAAATTCATCCCGTCCGGTGATAGGAAATTCCACTCCCGGCATAAGCCAGAATTCGTGACCGAGATTCCATCTGGCCCCAGGAAGAATAGTGACTACCGTAGTATCATCGTCGGTTCCCCTATCTGAACTTCCGTTACATTCCACAAAAAAGGTAAGATTTCCAAAGAATGGCGTATCTTTCGGCGTGACGGTCTTAGTCAAGGCGGCGCCATAGTTGACGGTAGTATCCGGATCGTCATTTGATTTCCCCCCAGATGGGATATCAAACCCCAAAAAGCTGTGGAGGGCAAAATGTCCACCAAGGTCTCTCCACATACCAATGCCAGGACTGATAGTCGTCATACCACTTCCTAATCCAAGTCCTTTGTTTCCTGTGGAAAATTTTACATTCAAGAGAGAGAGTAGTGTCGTGTTACGGGTTTCGAAAAGCATTACCCTGGTTACGAGTGAAGTATCCCCCAGGCCGCTGTGATTGTTACCATTCCTGGGGGATATCGATACAATAGACGGCTCAACTTCTATTAAAAGTCTTCGACTGATTGGCATTTCAAATTCGAACTCCCATTCATGTTCATCATGTTTACCACGATCACCATTATTGGTAAACGAGTAATTCATACGCACCTCCCGCTCAAATACGGTGGCAGGAATCTTAAGGAGCCGGAAACGGGGAGACTGATCCGGTTCTTGCACAGGCTCTTCCCATTGACCAAACTTCCAACCTTCAGAAAAGAAGTTTGAAAGCGAAATATCCGGTTTTTTCCCAGAAAGTTCTTCCGCTTGAAGAAGTGCGGAAAATAAACTGGCGAGAAGAACAAAAAGGGATAGAGAACACATAAGGATAGAGGGTTTGCCGGGAGCGAATGTAACCTTTTTGTACGGCCTCTGGAGCCAATTTCTTATTCTTTTTTGTTTCATCTGAAGCCTCCTTCCATCCATGTTCAGGAATAAAAAAACCCTTTAATTTACGATTTGCGATTTTTGGATTTGAAACTTAAAGGCAAATTCTAAATCGTAAAATTATCCTATGAATCCCCACCCAAATATGATAAAAGCAAAGAGAATGGCCAGTACAAATTTTGGGGCTAAACGCTGATGGTAGGTCTCAGGATTGGCTAAACGAGCTTCCCGTATGGAAAAATAAATTCCTGTAATAACAAGTGCCATTCCCGTAAGAGAAACAACTGAAAGTGACAAAAGAGGTGCGGGCTGTGGAATAGCTTTTGAACGTATCCCTAAAGCAGTCCTGATGCCCAAAGGGTCTTTTAATGCGTAAGGGAGAAAGCCAATCCATGAGGTGGATTTTGCCAACCCCTTTGCCATGTGTCCGGTTGAAATGACAACAGCCGTGGGAAGCGCCAAAAGTCGCCAGGATTTTACCATTATGGACGCATTATCACTATTCAGTGAGGCTATTGCGCCGAGGACAATCCATAACGCCAGCGGGAAGAAAAGTATCGCCCAAACACCCTCGATCCAACCGCCAACGGTAGAAAGACCGAAGTGACCAATGAAGCGCTCTGGAAGCCAGAGAAACAGGGACTGGGCCGTTTTCCATTCGCTACATAACTCCGCCGTTACGAATCCGGAAACCATCATGATAAAGATAGTGACCGGCCATGATGCCAATGGTTCACGGGTGTCTGCCGGATGGAATGGACGACGCAGTACCAATTGCATATTGTCTGGCTTGCATGACTTTATACACTGTCCGCAGACAAGGCAATCGCGATTGCTGTTTAATTTTGGCGGATTCAACAGACTTGGGCAGCTTCGTCCATAAAGCCTGGTACGGTTGCACGCCATAATGCAATCTTTGCCCGTGCACGTATTGCAAATCTTGCTTGATCCGGCGCGCACCGCCAGCATTCCGCCTCGCCCGTAGGTACTTAACAAAAGTCCCACGGGACAGAATCCACGGCAAAAGGCACGGTCTTTAAAAAAGAAACCTGCCAGACCGGCCATTCCAAGTAAACTTAACAAAAATAATGAAGTATATGCAGGAACACGATGGAGATGGGCGCCGGCGACACAGAGTTGTATCGTCGCATATAATCCGGCGATAAGCGCTCCTGAGCACAGCCATTTACCAGGAATAAGCTGTTTAACACCACATTTTCTGCCAAGACGCTCAGCGCCGTTGGCAACAAGTTCAAGCGGACATATCATACACCAGGCACGGCCAAATAATACGGCAAGCCATACCATCGAAGGCCACCATATCCCCCAGATTACCAGGTTCACGAGATTGGTTTTGGCGAAGAGTTTATCGTTCACCCCTTCCGGCGCAAAATGTCCCCAGCCAAGAATGGCCAAAGCTACAAATATCCCAAGCGTCAGGAACTGGATAAGGTACGGAAACCAGGGCCATAAAATCACTGCCCGAATCAGCCGTATTCTTAACACGTTAAATCCCTGGTAATTTTGACTCTCTGTCATTTTCCCTTTACCACCTCGTCATACAATTCTTTTAATTTTGCCCTTACGTCATTCAGCAGCGCCATCCCGGAACGGGTAATCTTGTAATATTTCCGCTGTTTGTGCTGCACCGTCCTGCATTCACAGGTTAAAAGACCCGCTTCTTGCATTTTAGCCAGCGTTGGATAGAGGGTGCCGGGGCTCAGTTTGTATCCATGCCTCCCTAATTCCTCGATCAAACCAATACCAAAAACCTCTTCTTCTGAGGCGTGGTAAAGGATATGCATTTTTATAAATGCGAGGTGAATGTCTCGTAACATTAATAAGTTAATATCGCTCATAAATATTTACTAACAATATCCATAATAGATATTAAAGTCAAATAAAAAACCGACTCTTAACTACTGGTCTGAAAAAGCCCGTCCATTATACCTTTATTCCAGGAGCACCAACCCGTAAATATTTGCCTCATCTTGCTTGTTTTGCAGGGTTTTAATGGCTAAGTTATGGTTTCTTACGGTTTGATAGACGTCAATGCCGCACGCCTCCATAGATGGCCTGGCCTCTCCCGGGCGGATACAGGCGGAGCTTGTTTCGCAATTATCACATAATTTACAAGGCCCGGCGCCAAGTCCAAACGCCTTATAAAATCCCAGGGTAAACGCCTCTTTCTCGATCTGTGCGGTAATGTATCGCATTTGCCAGCTCATGCGCCCATGGATAAGCAACGCCTTGTCGTATTCCTGCAAAATTTCCTTCATTTCGCCAAAGGAGGGGGAATGCGGAGGGCAGGTCAGTTTTTTTCCATATTCTTCACAGCCATACTTGCACTTTAATTGAACCCATCGTCTGACAACAATCGTTTCCGTCGGTATTACTATGGCCCGTTCACAGCCCAATTTCACTGAATTTTCAATCAACTTCCCGGATAGGATGCCAAAATCCTGAGACGACGGCAGGGTGTCATAAACGTTAGGAATCGTTGAATCCTGTGAACGCATGGTTATGTATCTCCCGTTATTAATATGCAGAACAGAAAGAGGTTTTCGTTAAGAGGTTGAGCCAGTGTTGCAGTATTGTGTTACTATAAACGAGAGGGTGCTTAGAATCAAACTTTTTTTCCTGTAATGTCTCGATTTCCGGCATTGTTACCAGATGGTTGAATACCTCGTTGCAACGGTCTAATATAAAACGAATTTAAATCTTTGAAAAATAGTGACGTGGTGGTAAACTTAACGAGATTAGTAGGACTGAAGATTTCGGTTACAAAGCGAGTCTGTTTCTAAGCAGATATCAAAGGGGAAATCCAGTGAAAAGAAGGGGTTGTGGTGTTTTACTTCATGTTACTTCGTTACCGTCGCCTTTTGGAGTGGGTGACCTTGGGCCGGAGGCTTACCGTTTTGCCGATTTTCTTGCGGAAACCAAGCAGGGTTACTGGCAGTTCCTTCCTTTAAATTTAACCGATACTGCCCTTGGCAACTCTCCATATTACAGTGCGTCCGCCTTTGCATCCAATACCTTACTGATCAGCCCTGAATTGATGGCTGAAAAAGGGTTTATTAAAAAGTGCGACCTTGAACCGATTCCCTCTTTTCATAATGACCAAGCCGACTATCACACCGCTTCTGAATACAAGAGGCGTCTTTTTAGTAGGGCGTACGGATATTTTAAGGAGAGTGGAGATCGGTATGAGTATGAAAAGTTTTGTTCGGAAAACGACTACTGGCTGGACGATTTTGCTCTTTTTATCACCCTTAAAATTCAGTTTCACGGCCAGGTATGGAGCGAGTGGCCTGCGGAAATAAGAGATAAAAAACCTGAAGTGATACGGATGCTAAAAGAGAAGCATCACGAGGGTATCGAAAGGGAAAAACTTCTTCAGATGGTATTTTCCCAGCAATGGTCTTCCCTCAAAAAGTATTGCAACAATCACGGCATTCAACTTATTGGGGACATACCTATTTATGTGTGTTATGACAGCGCCGACGTGTGGGCCAATCCTGATCTATTTAAATTAGACGAGAGCAGGCGCCCCTCTTGTGTCGCGGGGGTGCCGCCGGATTATTTCAGTGAGACGGGACAACTCTGGGGCAATCCGGTTTACCGATGGGATCGCATGAAGGAAACGGGATATCTTTGGTGGGTTCAACGAATGAGATGCAATCTAAGCCTGTTTGACGTGATACGCATAGACCACTTTCGGGGTTTTATTGCGTACTGGGAGGTGCCGGCGGGGGAAAAAACGGCGATACATGGGCAATGGGTTGAAGCCCATGCGAACGGCCTCTTTGCCACCCTTCAGAAGCGTTTTCCCTTTCTACCCATCATAGCGGAAGACCTTGGGATAATTACCTCAGACGTAAGAGAAATTATGAATCGTTTTGAGTTTCCCGGCATGAAAATACTTCAATTTGCCTTCGGATGGGACCTTCCCACCAATTTGTATGCACCGCATAATTACGAGCGAAACTGTGTGGTTTATACGGGTACTCACGACAACAATACGGCGCGGGGCTGGTTTAATAAAGATGCCCTTCCGGATGAACGGAAGAGGCTGGCCTCTTATCTGGGACGGGAGGTTTCCGGGGAAACCATTCATTGGGAATTGATCCGGCTGGCACTGGCCTCAGTTGCGGATATGGTTATTATCCCTATGCAAGACATCCTCGGTTTGGGCGAGGAGTCCCGCATGAATCGTCCCGCAACTATTACTGGCAATTGGAAGTGGCGGCTTTCCACCGACCGGATAGAGCCTGATGTCTCGCGAAAACTATTGGAACTGACAGAGATTTATGGAAGGTGGTAATTCCATTTCAGTTTGTATTTTTTACGAATGCCAGTGCCGATACAACGTGGATGGTTACAGCGAGAACTTTAAGGAGGATAAAAGATGCGGTTGGTCGGAAAATTGTTGGTTGTGCCTGCATTATTTGTGGCTAAATCTAAAAATGCTTTGACGATAATTCTGTTTTCGGGTAACATCAAATTGCAACACTGAATCCGAAATAAATTCACGAAAAGGAGGTAATTACCATGGTAGACGGCATTACGTCACGGGTTTCTGTCGATAGTATAGAAGCGGTAAAGATGGCCATGGAATTAACGAAAATGCAGGGAGAAACAGTACTAAAGCTTATCAGCGATCAAAAACAGCCGGGTGAAAATCAGGGTAATCAGGCAGGCGTTGGCAGGCAGGTAGACGTACTCGCTTGATGGCCGTTATTTTCGATCCCGGTAGGCGATTTGAACCTGCACGAGAAATTTCGTTCATTCCTCTTTGAGCCTCCTTCAATTCTTGCATAAATTTTTTGAAGCTTTGTTTTGCGGCACTGTTCTGCGATGGCGTAATTTCAAGCGTTTTTGTCCCAATATCCGTCCTGCCATACCTGGTTTTTGTTTGACAATTCATATTTTTGATATATCCTGAACTTTTTAATATTTTTATAAAGACGTGTGATTATCCATTCCGGTCTGTTTGTGAAGGAGTTTAATAGAATATTATGAGTCCTCTTTCCAAGAATTTCGTCCGTGCCAGCCTGATATATTTCTTCATTGCGGCCATACTTGGCGTGCTTATGATTTTCATGAGGGGTTATCCGGCACAGTTGCTTTTTGCTCACGTTCATCTCAACCTGTTGGGGTGGATGTCCATGATTGTCTTTGGGGTCGGCTATCACATCCTGCCGAGGTTTTCGGGCACGCCTTTGGCATATCCGAAGGTGGGTAATTTACAATTTTATCTTGCAAATATCGGCCTTGTGGGGTTGGTGAGTTTTCGCCCAATACACCCGCTGGCGGAAATTTTTGCTATCGTGCTGGTTGTATCGGCAGGTCTTTTTGTGTTCAACATTTGGATGAGTTTGTTACCTCCAAAGCCGGAACCTGAATAACTAATTTATCATAAAATTTAAGGAGATTCTGTAAAGAATGTATACGATAGGAATCGATATTGGTTCAATGTCGGCCAACGGAGTTCTGTTAAATGAGAAGAAGGAAATCCTTTCTTCCGTGATTATCCCAACCGGGGCCAGCAGTAAGAAGGCCGGTGAGAAGACTTACCAGCAACTACTTACGGAACATAAACTATCAGAAAAGGACATAGATTATATTGTTGCCACCGGTTACGGGCGCATAAAGGTGCCATTTGCCCAGGAAGTGGTAACGGAGATTACCTGCCATGCAAAGGGCGCTAACTATTATTTCCCGAATGCAAGGACGATTATTGATATCGGCGGACAGGACAGCAAGGTTATCAAGGTTGATGCAAGCGGAAACGTGCTGGACTTCGTTATGAACGACAAGTGCGCTGCCGGAACGGGACGCTTCCTTGAGGTAATGGCCAGGACTCTCGAAATAGAGCTGGAGGACATGGGCGGTATCTCTTTGGCGGGGAAAGATAACGTCTCTGTCAGCAGCCTGTGCACGGTTTTTGCGGAATCTGAGGTGGTATCCCTCGTTGGCGCCGACCATAAGACCGCTGATATATGCAGGGGGTTGCACATTTCTATCGCCAAACGTATCACGGCCCAGGTAAAGAGGCTCGGTCTGGAAGAAGAGGTTGTCATGACGGGTGGCGTTGCGAAGAACATTGGGGTGGTAACGGAATTAGAGAGAAGTCTCGGCTGCAAGATTAAGATAGCGGATGAGCCTCAAATCAACGGCGCGCTCGGAGCGGCGTTAATCGCCCTGGAAAAGGCGCGGCTGAAGGCAACTCCGGTTACTTCCTCTTCGTCCGGTAGTGTGTCCGGTTCGTCGGGAGCGTCCACCATAGAATTTTCAGCAGAAGACAATACCCTGCCAAAGATAGGGTACTTTTGTTCCTATACGCCGGTGGAGCTTATACGCGCTGCTGGATTTCATCCCGTCAGGATTAAAGGCACGGACAAGGAATCATGCTCTGCCGATGAGGTGCTTTGCAGCAACATCTGTCCTTACATCAAGGCGGTCGTCGATCAAAAAATCAACGGCTATTTGGATGATTTCAAAGGAATGGTTTTTGTCAATTCGTGTGACGGGATGCGCAGGCTATACGATGCATGGGTCAAGCTGGATGGAAAGAAAAACACCTTCAACTACATCCTTGATATCCCTAAAAACACTGATGACGACGCGGTTTTGTATTATGCAAACCTGCTGAAGAATTTCAAGGAAAAGATGGAAAGTTATTTTACCCTGAAGATTAATACCGATGATATCAACCGAAGCATTTCCCTTTACAACACCACAAGGGAAAAGGTGCGGCTCTTTCTGCAAAAGTATTGGAATGGTTACGTCGGGCCTTCCGGTTATGAGATATTTTCCCTGCTAAAGAAGGGGGTTAACGTCCTTCCTGAGAAGTTTACTGCATACCTGAACAACTACGCCAAGCAGGTGGAAAATATCCGCGATACGCGGGACGTGCCGCGTCTGTTCGTTTGGGGCAGTATCATGGAAAATGAGAACATTATAAAGGTGATAGAAGATGCGGGTGCAAAGGTGGTTGCCGAAGACCTCTGCAATGGTAGCCGGTATTTTGACGCCCAGATCAGTGTTGACAGTGACCCTATCTTGTCCATTGCCAGAAGATACATCAAACGCGCGCCATGCTCCCGCATGGTTAACGTACTGGAAAGGATCAATAACGCGCTGACCCTTATGCAGGAAAAATCCATTCACGGCGCAATTTATCACACGTTAAAGTTCTGTGACCACAATCTGCTTGATTATCCGTTGATTAAAAAGACCTTCCATGAAAAGAACGTCCCGCTCCTTCACCTCAATTGCGACTATACGATGAGCAGCGAAGGGCAGATCAAAACACGGGTAGAGGCTTTCCTGGAACAATTGAATTCCACTTCGAAATGATGGAATGCACGATGCTTGATACGGGATGTGGGATGCTTGTGTTTGGAAATATTTTTTTATCGGTTTGAGGCGTTGTTTCGCTAATTTATGATATCTAATCGTTCAATCAAGGTGTGGGCAAAACGTTCGTTGATGCGTTTTGCCCCCTTTCTGTTTAAAGAGCTTCTACGGTTTGTCCGGTTATACTACTTCTTTTTTCGAGGAAACAAGAAAAAGGAACTGGTTTCTCTCCGCGTACAATCCCGCGTTGGTGTGATCCATTTGTTCAACACCTACGCCCATCCCGAGCTTACAATCTGGACGACGATGTTCGTCCCCTCTGAAATATTGTTTGCGATGGGGCTCTACCCCTTTTGCCTCGAAATTGGTGCCGCGCTTTTTGCGAACCTGGGGCAGAGTTCACATGGGCTTTTAGAGGCTGAATCATTCGGGGTTCCTACGGATATATGCACCTTTCACCGCTCTGCAATTGGCCATACCTTAAGAAACTTGTTTCCTAAAAACATCCTTCAGGCGGCAACGACAACCTTATGTGACAATAACACAAAGACGATGAAGATATGCGAAACGATATCCGGAAAGGATACCGTCGTTCTCGACGTACCGTACGAAGCCGATGATTATTCCGTAAAGTACCTTGCGAAGCAACTGGAAGATTTTACGAAACGGCTTGAGGTGGTGACAGGAAGAAAGATGACCCGGGAAGGGTTTGAAAAGGCGATTCAGTACTCGAATCAGACCCGTGAAAAGATACTTGAGATTAATGAGTTAAGAACAGACCCCTATTGCCCATTGACGGGCTGCAACGCCCTGGGGTTTATGTTTCAAACATACTTGCTAATCGGTTCGAAACTATCCCTTCAATTCTTCACCTCCCTGGCGGATGAATTACGGGAGAAAATAGACGAACTGAAGAAACAGCCGGATCTGGCGCCTAAAAAAGACTTGATCAAGATACTCTGGTTGGAG
>Ga0315281_10003159_pt1 | contig 24212 bp, 20 predicted proteins | sample YL17G07_0_MG_FD_204540 | JGI IMG/M metagenome (GOLD analysis project Ga0315281, IMG submission 204540) | Sediment microbial communities from Yellowstone Lake, YNP, Wyoming, USA - YL17G07_0 | ecosystem: Environmental > Aquatic > Freshwater > Lake > Sediment | place: USA: Wyoming | collected... | reverse complement strand
TTGCGGCTTCCGAATCGCTCCGGTAGCATTGATTGCACGCTGTTCTCTCCGGTCCGCGAGCCGTTTCTCTGAGTTCGGAGCCTCGATTCCATGCGCGTCAAGTGTCACGGATGCAAGTCTCTTTGGGACTTTCCGGATGCGGCCTCGAGCAGCCGCTGTCCGTCCTGTGCCCTCCTCGTCTCGGCTCCTCCGAAAAAAGCATTGCTGGGAACCGTAGAGACAACCGAGCCGAACGATTTTGTCGTTCTCGGAATCTCTCCGGACTCGAAGCCCGATGTCGTGCGCAAGAATTGGGTTGTCCTTCTTGCGAAAATTCCTGCGGATCGACACCCTGCTGCGCTGCGACAAGCCCGGGAGTCCTACGAGCGAATCAAGGCATCGCTGGGGAAGCCGCGGGTGATTCAACTCTGGGGCCTGGAAGACCCCTGTTTCCTGTGCGCTCCGCTTCGTGCGATCGGATTCCCGGCTTGTCTGGTCTGTCGAAATCCAGTCCGGTCGTCTCTTTCGCGAGGCACCGTCTCCTCCTCGGTTCCGGCTCGGCCTGCAGTGGCTTCGGCGCGCCTCAATATGGCGCTGCGCGAAGCCGAAGCTCGGTGGCGTGTCCAAAAGCCCAACGAAGCGCTGGCTGCGGCGGAGCGTGGTCTCGCGGAACCGGAAAAGGGGGGGGAAGAGCAGGCTCGAGCCCGCCTCCATCTGCTGGCGGGGCATTCCCTGGCAGCCCTGGGCAAGAGGAACGAGGCGAGGGTTCGGTGGTTACGAGCACTTCCCGACTCCACCGAATCGGCGGAATCGAGGCTCTGTCTCGCTGCCGCTGCCTATGGAGACGCCGACCCCGATGAAGCGGCTCACTACCTGGCCTCGGCTGGCGAGGGTCGAACGGCTGCGGAACGGTTGCTTCTCGCTGCGTCGCGTCACTCCGCCGCTCGATTTCCGGAAGCTATTGCCGAACTGACCGGCGCGTCGATGGAAGGATCCGACCGCGATACGTCTTTGTGGATTCTTTCGGCGGTGAAGTACGAAACGGGAAACAGCCCCGCCGCGGTCGTTTTCCTCGCGGAGATTGTCTCGAACCGGATTCCCGCTCTCGCCGCGCCTCCGGTCGCGGGATTCAATGCCTCCAAAGTCGACTCGCTGACCATTCCTTCGTCCCCGTTGGATCCGAATCTCCCCGTGCGGTTGTTTTGGCTGATCGGTGCCGCTCTCGTCGGAGTGGGGCGTATGTCCGACGCCCGCTGGTGGCTCGCCGAGGGAGCGAAGAAAGCGCCCGCCGATCCGATTTTCCCTCGAGCGATGGGATTGCTCGAGCTCCGGGAGCGGCGGTACGACGAGGCTCGTCAGTTGTTTGCCGGGGCGCGGGAAAAGGGAGATCCGGCTGGTGCGCAAAAGGGGATGGCGCTTCTTGAGGCCTTGAGACCGGGCGGCAGCGGCCCTGCAGGCCTGGCCGCCGCAGCCGAGACTCTCGGCGACGCCGAGCTCTTTCATCAGGCGGGTCGACTGATGGAACGCCGCAAGGACGAGGGGGGGGCGGCGAAAGCCTACGTTCGCGCGACACAGCTCGATCCGCGCTTCGCTCCCGCGCTGACGTCCGTGGGATTGATCTTCGCTCGCCGCCGGATGAACGAGAAGGCTCTTGCGTCCCTTCGGAGGGCTCGCGATCTGGGCGACCATTGTGACGACCTTCTCCAGGCTTTGTCGACGCTGCTGGTTGAGGCCGGGGCTTTCGAAGAAGCGGAGCCGCTGCTCGTCGAGCTTCGCGAGCGTCATGCGTCCGACACGAGCGTCGCGCGAAATCTCGCCGGAATCCATACAACTCTTGCGCTCTGCGCGGCAAATCGGGAAAACGAAGAAGATGCCATCGAACGAATTCAGAAGGCAGTGGCGATCCAGCCCGAGCCGCTCGTCGCGGAGGCCTACCGAACCCTGCTCGCCGAGCTTCACCGCCGCGCCGCCGTCAGGTGCCTGAGCGGTCGAAACGCCCAGGCGATCGACGAGGCGCGGGACCACCTGCAGCGGTCTCTCGAATTCGAGCCCTCGAGCCCGCAGAATCGATTCGCGCTGGGGCTCGTGGGTCTCGCGTCGCTCACGAAATCGAATCCGTCGGGGTCGTCCGAGCCACCCGATCGCTCGGCAATGGCCCGTTCCGCCGTCAGCGATTTCGCCGAGGCCGGCGACACACCTCGGACGAGAATTCATCAGAGCATCGCGTTGCTGATCGCAGGCGACGGAGACGGCGCCATCACGCTTCTCCAACCTCTGTTGCACGGAGCCGACGATCCGGGAATTCGTCTTCGCGCCCGCTGGGTCTATGCCCTGGCTCTCGCGGCCCGCGGCCGGCCGGCCGAAGGACGAGCTCTTCTCGAGCAATCCGAGGGGGAGGCGCTGGCCGGGGGCGGGCTTGGCGGGTTTTCGCAGCTGCTCGGCTTGCAGGTCTTGAAGTTGCGGGCGGCCGAAAAAGGTGGCGCCGAGATCGAAAGGGAGATCGCGTCGCTGGCGCCTGCGGAACGAACCGCCGACCGGATGCTTCTTTTCGGGATCGTTCTGGCAGGAAGGAAAAGTTTCGATGAGGCGGAAGTGGCGCTCGAACAGGCATCTCGCGATCCGTTGCTCCGTTCCGAAGCGAAGTCGACTCGAACTCTCATGCAGATGTCGCGAATCGCAGAGCTCATTCGCACCGAAAGACCGGCCGAAGCTTTTCGTCTCTTGACTCGAATTCGGCCGGTCCTGCCGAACGATCCCGAAATCGATCACTGGCTCAGCTCCCTCGAAAACGAAGCGGTGCCGATCGCGGCGATTCGAAAAGGCGACGGCCGCCCCGCTGTCGCGACCTGGTCGTCGCGGGTCCAGGGATGGAAAAAGACCAAGGATTCCGGGTACTTCGAGCTGGTGCGATCTCTGGCCATCGCCGCCCACCGGACCGCGATTTCGCTGGAAAGGCAGAAGATTCGAATCGACGCGGAAAGATACTGGAAGATCGCGATTGATCGCTGGCTCGAGTTGCTCGCCGCCCCGGTTTTCTGGGATGACTATGCTGCGCGGGCGCGGGAGTTGTTCCAGAGCTTCGAGCCGGAAGTTCTCGACGAAGTCCGGAATGAGCTCGTTCAAAAGTATCTGGTGGGCGGCCTCGGAGAAGTGATCGGCTTTCTTCGCGCCAACGGCGAAGAGCTCGTCGCAGCCGAGCGCTACGACGTTCTCGACGCGATCCAGAGCTGGAGGCTCAGGGGCGAACCGAACAACCTGGAGATCCGGCGCGCGCTGGCAAGCTGTCACGCTCAGCGCCTCATTCTCTTTTCGAATGCCGGGCTCTGGACCGAAGCGGTCAAGTTCGGAGAGAAGGCGTGCGAAACCGACCCGACTGACCCGGTCCATTTCAACAATCTGGCCGAGGTCTACGGAAGTCAGGCTCAACCGATTCTTTCGTATATCAACCAGGAGGTGGAACGCGGGTTCGGCGGACCCCACCTCCGCCCGCGAGCCCTCCAGGTTGTCGACCTGCTCTCGCTGGCGTTGGCCTGGAATCCTTTTCACGCGCCGATCCGGAAAATTTACAACAACGTCTCGCCGCAGGTCGGATACACCGGGATTCTTCCGATCGATCCCCGTTTTCAGAAAGCCGAGAAACTTCGGCAGATGCTCCTGCCCGGGGTCCTGGAGAACTATTCCGGCGGCGCCGGACAACAGGCCGAGCCGGCCAGGCAGGAAATCGACCCCGGAGTCTCACCGGCGCAGGTCGCTGAAATGGCCCGAAAGTTCAAGCAGCGAGGGATTGTCGATCCGGAAACGATTCTGTCGGCGATTTTCGTCACGTATCCGGCTCTAAGAAATGTTCCGAAGGACCAGATTCTCCAGACGATCGTCAACGCATAGGAGTCCCCCATGTCGGCCCAGACGCCCGAACGCTCTCTTGAACTGGAAAACGATCCGTATTCCGAGGAGGACCCCTATCAGGTTCTCGGCGTGGCCCGGGATGCGGATCGGGCGAAAATCAAGGCTGCCTATCGCAATCTTCAGAAGCGGGCCAGGCGCGGCGACGACGTCTGGACGAAAGCCCAGGTGGCCAACGAGTCGCTCACCAAGCCGAAGAAGCGTCTTCTGGTCGACTTGTTCGTGCTCTCGGAGCTTCGGCTCTACGATGAAATCGTCCGGCGTTATGGCGAAGTGAGCTTCGAGGCGGTTCCCAGGGATCTGGCTCCGCTGCTTCTTCGAGTCAGCGATCTCGAATGGGGGTCGATGACCGACGACTTCTCGGTGCCCGATCTTCCGCGAATTGTTTTCTCGAGGCTTTCTCCAAGACCCCTCGAGACGGACGAAGAAATCGTGACGCTCGGGGCTCTTCCCGCCTGAGGGAGAAAGAGCGATGAAAAAAAAGGTCCGGACGAAGTCTGTCGAGGCGGTGGCCCCCGCTCCATCCCTGGTGCCCGAGATCGAACGGCTGGAGCGTCAGCTCCGGGAGGAGAAGGCTTCCTCGGAACAGCGGGAGCGCCAGCTCCTCCTCGCCCTCGTGTCGGTGCTCGACGGCTTTCTTCGCCTCGAGAAAGCCACGACGGCCGAGCCTCTCCCGCAGGAGGCGAGGCGCGTGCACGATCGATTCATCCTGATTCGGCGGAAGCTCGAAGCGGCTCTCGAACGGGAAAGCGTGATGCGAGTCAATTCGCACGGGATGACGGTGAATCCTCAAATCCATCAGGTCGTCGAAATGCGATCGGTCGAAAACACGGCAGGAGGGACGATCGTCGAAGTCGAAGAACACGCGTTTCTTTTTCGCGGAAACGTCCTGCGTCAGGGGAAAGTCGTTGTCGCGGAGTGAGCCGCCGGATTCGTGGATAATCAAGACTGACACTGGCGCACGAAAGGAACTCGGGGATGGCAATCATCGGTATCGACCTCGGCACCACGAACAGTTGCATGGCGATCTTTCGCGGCCAGGGTGCCGAGATCATCCCGAACCGTTCCGGCGGACGAACGACCCCCTCGGTCATCGGATTGACGAAAAAGGGTGAGCTCCAGGTCGGACAGAAGCCGAAGACGAACCGCCTGTTGCTCGCCGAGGGGCCGATCGAAGAGATCAAACGCGAAATGGGAACGAATTACACGGTCGATTTCGGCGGCCGACCGCGAGCGCCGCAGGAGATTTCGTCCTACATCCTCCGGTCGATGAAAGAAGACGCCGAGCACTATCTCGGAGAACCGGTCACCTGCGCGGTCATCACGATTCCCGCCTACTTCAACGAACCGGAACGACGCGCGACGAAGGAGGCCGGAGAAATCGCCGGCCTCGCCGTCGGCACGGTTCTCGATGAACCGACGGCCGCGGCCATCGCCTACGGACTCGACAAGGGCGAGGACCAGACGATTCTCGTGTACGACCTCGGGGGCGGCACGTTCGACGTGTCGGTCATCGAGATGGCCGAGGGGCATTTCGAAGTGCTGGCGATCTCGGGGAACAAGCGGCTGGGAGGGCGGGATTTCGATCGCATGATCATGGATTGGATCGTGCGGCGCGCGAGGCAGGACGGTGTCGATCTGAACGGAAACGCGAGAGCCTTGGAGCGGATCACCCTCGCGGCCGAAGACGCCAAGAAGGATCTGTCGATGTCGAGCTCGGCCCAGATCATTCTCGAAGCCCTCACGCCGTCCTATGACGCCGATTTCGAGATCACGCGCGAGGATTTCGAATCGATGATCCGTCCGCTCATCGAATCGACCGTGGAACCGATGAAGAAAGCGCTGTCTGAGGCCTCGATTTCGCTCCGCGATCTGACCAACGTCGTGCTCGTCGGCGGATCGACGCGGATTCCGCTGGTCCAACAGACCGTCAAGGGATTCACCGGGCGGGAACCTCTTCGTGACGTCAATCCGGACGAGTGCGTTGCCGCGGGCGCCGCGATCTTTTCCGTTCTTCTGCCCGACGATGTGAAGAAGAAGCATGTCAAGGCCGCCGACCTTCCGGTGTTCGAGGTCGACGTTGCGCCGGAGAATCGGAAACTCCAGATCGAAGTCGTGCCGCGGACGGCGTACGCTCTCGGGATCGGACTCATCGGCAACGCTTATTCGGTCGTACTCGAGGCGAACAGCTTCTATCCCGTCTCGATCACGAAGCGAGACTATTCGACGGTCGAGCCCGGCCAGACGGGCCTCAAGATCCCGGTCTTCGAAGGGGACAACCCCGTCGCGAATCAAAATACTCCGCTCGGCCTCGTTTCGCTTTCGCTCCCCCCCGGGCTTCCTGCCAACACTGTGGTCGAAGTGACGTTTTCTCTGAATGAAAGCCGAATTCTCGAGGTCACTGTCGCCGTTCCTGATGTACCGGGAGCGCGCGCGATTGCGACCATCAACGCGACGGGCGCCATGGACGACGCAGCGAAGCAGCGTGCGATTGAAGAAGCGCGGAGAATGATGGGCGCGCCCGAGCGGGGCGGCGGGGGAGGGGACGACGCGGCCTCCCGGATACTTCTCGACGAATCACGCCGCGCCGTTACCGCGAACCGCGCGCGAGTCGATCCGGCCCTCGCAGCAAGAATGGAGAAACTCATCGTCTTGCTCGAAGACATCCTGAAGGGCGGCAATCCGGTCGCCATCGCCGAAGGGCGGGCGAATCTCGCTTCGGCTCTCGAACAGGTTCGCCGAAGTCTCGTTTAACTCGAGCGGGAGAACGATGCTTCCTGAATCGAAGCGCTTTCCGATCGATTACGTCGTCGCGGAGCCGGGAGAGACCGGCCGGCTGACGAAGGCCGCGCTGAGAATCCAGGATGACGACCCCATCGTCCGGCTTTCGAAAGCAAACGGATGGCCGGTCGAGCCGGGCGAAGGGAAGTGGCTGGTCGAAGTCCAGATCGGAGGAGTCCTGCGGCGCGTACAGGTCGACGAGCTCGGCGGTGCGAGCAGCGGGATAGTCCGCTTTTTTCACGCCAGCGACTCTCACCAGGCGCGAACGGCCGAGGAGTGCGCAGAGCTTCTCAGGAGAAATTCTCAAATTGCGTATGCCGGTTTCGGGCTCGGGGTTCCTGGCGAACCCGGGCGCGTCGTGGTCACCGCGACCCTTCTCAAAGAAACGGCCGACGACGCCGAAATCGTAGCCGCCCTTCGTTCGGTCGCGGGAGGAGGGGAGGCCGTGCGCGCCGAGCCGCTGAATTCGTTCGACCGGAGCGGATACAAGGTGGCTGCGTCCGGGTCGGCCATTGGGAGTTGGGAGGATTCGATTCTGGCAGCGTCTCTGGGAGGCACCGGAATCGCATTCCAGCGAAACGGAGCGCGAGCCGATACCCTCGTCCGTCTCGATGGGGGGAGAACGCAGCGTGTTTACCTTTTCTTCGACCGCGCCGATCCGGACGGAAGGCAAGTGGTCCAGATGATTTCGATCTGCGGCCCTGCGCGCACCGAACATTACAAGATGGCGCTTGGGTCGAATTCGAGTCTCGCGTTCGCCACCATTGCTCTGGCCCGAATCGGCCCTGAAGAAAATCTCGTCGTGACGAGGACGCAGCTGGCTGAAACCGCCGACCCGGAAGAGATCCTGATCGCAATCACGACTCTGGCGCAGATCGGAGATCGTCTCGAGAGTCAGCTCACGGGCGGCAAGGACGTTCAGTGACCGAGAAGATGAACGCGGGCGGAACCCCCGTAACGGAGGCTCCCGAACGGTACAAGCTCGTCCGGCGCCTGGGTTCCGGCGCGTTCGGCACGGTCTATCTCGCGAGAGATCTTTTTCTCGACGAGGACTGCGCCGTGAAAATGCCGCTCAAGCCTCATCCGGACATGAGGGAGTTTCTTCAGGAGCCGCGGCTCCTCAATCGTGTCAAGAGCCCGGCGATCGTCGCTCTTCGCGACATCGAATCGATACAAGGAGTCCTCTGTCTGGTGATGGAGTTCGTCGGGGGCGGCTCGCTCCGTGATCGAATGGGGAAGGCCGGGCAGGGTCGCCCGATGCCGCTTTCCTTCGCCGTCCGCGTCACACGCGAAGTTCTCGCTGCGCTCAAGGCGGCCCACTCGGTCGGTGTTCTCCATCGCGACATCAAGCCCGACAACGTGCTTCTCACGGAAGAAGGGCACGCGAAGGTCACCGATTTCGGAATCGCCCGGATCGTCGAGGCGTCCGGAGGGATCGACTTCACGATGCACCCGGGCGGGACGATGATCTACATGTCTCCCGAAGCCCTCGCCGGAGAATGTTCCCCCGCCTCGGACATCTGGTCGACGGCGGTCCTTTTCTACGAGCTCCTTTGCGGGCGGTTCCCGTTTCCCGGCCCCGCGACGGCGCAGATCGTTCACCAGATCGAGGAGGGGAGAATCGTCTCGATTCTCGAGCAGAACGCCAACGTGGGCGATGCGGTCGCGAAGGTCGTTCACAAGTCTCTGCTTCGCGCGCGCGAGCAGCGCTATCCCGATATCGATTCTTTCGACCGGGCCCTGGCAGCCCTCGGCGAGACGGGTTCCACCGACCCGATCACCGGAAGGCTTCCCGCTCCCGCGGCCGCAGAAATCAATCAACGTTTCCAGAGCGTGGTCGGGCATCGTGAGGAAGCCGAACGGAATCTCGGCGCGCTGATCGCGGCGGCTCCCACGCGCGCAAAGGATGGTGAGTTCCCCGAGGTGGTCGACGAGCTTCGTGCGCTACTCGCCGATCACGCAGGTCATCCGGGACTTCACCGCGCGCTCGCTCAGGTCTATCGCGATCACGGCGACGACGGATGGGCCTACGACGAGTATGAGCGGGCCTTCCTTCTCGATCGCACCGACCGCGTCGCCGCCGAGGGTCTCGCTGATCTCGGGCTCCGGCTTCGGCGACCCCACCGAACGATCGAAGCTCTCGTCGCTCTCGTCGAGATCGAACCGCAGAGCGCGTCTTACCTTCGCCGCCTCGCCATGGCCCTCGCCCAGGAAGGGGATCGTACCCGGGCTCTGGCCCAGATGCGGCGATCGCTCGAAGTCGATCCCAATCAGTCCCACGCAAGGCGGATTCTTCAAAGGTGGGAAAAAGGAGGAAGCCCGGGCGAACGGGAGGGATAGGCACCGTCACCGGTTCACGGGACCAGATCACCTCGGGGGGCTTCTACTCCGGGAAATGGCCGACGCGTGATCCATACCAAATAGTCCATTCGGACGGTTTCTTCGATAACAGGCGTTTCGTACGCTCGCCCAGGGCGAGCGTTCTCTCGCCAGGAGGCTTCATGAACGAACTGCTGCCCAAAAAAACCCGTGAATACCAGGAGCGCGCCCGCGAAGTTGCTCAGAAAGCGGTGCGCCCCGTTGCGGCGGAGCTCGATCGGACGGGAGAGTACCCCTGGACGGTGATCCAGGCGCTTCGCGAAGCCAAGCTCATGGGGATCTGGATTCCGGAAGAATACGGTGGTGACGGCGCGGGTGGTCTGGATCTGTGTGTCGTCGTCGAGGAACTGTCGCGGGCGTGCGGTGGAGTCGGTGTCGCCTACGCGGTCAATGCGCTCGGGAGCTTTCCGATCGTGATCGGGGGGACCGAGGAGCAAAAGCGCCGGTGGCTTCCGTCGGTCGCGAACGGCGAAAAGCTGATCGCTTTCGGTCTTTCGGAAAAGGCGTCCGGATCCGACGCGGGGAGCCTCCGGACGACCGCGGTGCGCGACGACGGCTCGTGGGTGATCGACGGCGACAAGAAATGGAACACCAATGGAAATGCCGCGTCTCTCTACACGATCTACGCGTCGACCCGGCCCGACCGCGGCACACGCGGCATTTCGCCGCTCGTGGTCGAGAAAGGGACTCCCGGCTTTGAAATTGGAAAACGCGAAGATCTGATGGGAATCCGTTGTGTTCCGGTTCACGAGCTCCATTTTCGCGGCTGCCGGGTTCCCGCCTCGCACCTGTTGGGCGAGGTCGAGGGAAAGGGATTCGGAAACGCCATGATGACTCTCGATCGAGCGCGCCCCGGAGTTGCGTCGCAGGCCGTGGGGCTCGCGCAGGGGGCTCTCGACTGGGCGATGAGGTACACGAACGAACGGCAGCAGTTCGGCCAGTCGGTTCTTTCGTTCCAGGCGATTCAATTCAAGATCGCAGACCTGGCGACCGAGATCGAAGCGGCCCGCCAGCTCGTCTACGCGGCGGCACGGGCGATCGATGCGGGTCTTGGCGGGATGTCGAAATATGCCGCCATGTGCAAGGTTTTCGCGACGGACGTCGCGATGCGGGTCACCACCGACGCCGTTCAGCTCTTCGGCGGCTACGGCTACTGCCGTGATTATCCGATCGAAAAATACATGCGTGACGCCAAGATCACGCAAATTTACGAAGGGGCCAACCAGATCCAGCGCCTCGTCATCGGCCGCGCCCTGACCAAGGAAGCGAGCCATCTCATGGGAGAGCTCGACGTGAAGGTCGAGCATTTCCAGGCACAGGATCCGGCGGTCGCGGTCGACCCGGCTTCGTCATGATCGCCGCCGTTTCGGTTCATGCCGAGCTCGAGTGCGAGGGAGAAATCCGGCTCGGGACGGTTTCGCGCGAGCTGGCCGAACGCCTCGGCGCCATTTCGGGAGAGTGGCTCGAATTCGCCCCGGACAAGTCGGCTCTCGTCGTCCGGCACGTTCAACCGGGAGGGGAGCCGGCGCTGATCGCCGTTCCGGCCGAGCTCATTGCGTTTCTCGATTCGATCCCGCCGGCCGAACGCGAATCCATGCCCGGGGGGGCCCTTTTTATTCGCGACCGCGCCCATCGTCTCGTCCGGCTTCTCGTTTTCGGCGGCGAGCTCAGGGTGCAGTGGCCTCGCCAGGATTGGACCCACTCGATCGAAGTCGCCGCCGGACGAGCCCTGGCTTCGGTCGATCCCCTCGCGGCGCGCATCTCGGGTCGGATTCGCCTGTCGGTGCGGCCGGAGCGGGCATCGTCCCTCACGGAATTCATCGACAGGTTTGAAGGGCTTTATCCCGAGGGTGACGTCGTCACCGTTTTCGACGGAGAAGTCCTGAGCGTCGAGCTCAAGGACGTCAATGTCGGGCCCTTCGAGCTGCTCGTCAAACTGCGCGAACTGGCTAGTCCCCTGGAGTCTCTCGACGGCGAGCTCGAAGTTTCTTCCTTTGCGCATCACTCGGCCGACCACGACTTCTGCCTGACGGTACGCGGAGCGGAGGAAAAGGCGGTGCGGCCCAGCGTCTGGAAGGAACAGGTCTGAAGCCGGAGGCCGTTTCGGTCTTCTCCTGCTGGAGATTCTTCCCTGAACTCCTTGACCCTTTCGCTGGCCGCCCCATAGAATGACTTTTGCCGCCTCTGCGGCGATAAACGAAGTTATTTCAATGATTTCGGGAGAGTATGACGCTCGGGGTCAACTCGGAAATCGGGCGGTTGCGGACGGTCCTGGTTCATCTTCCGGGGGAAGAAATCGACCGGATGCTGCCGTCCATGATGGAAGATCTTCTTTTCGACGATATCCTTTTCGGAAATCGCGCGCGGGAGGAGCACCGCCGTTTCCGGCGGCTCGTCGAGTTCGTTGCCGACGAAGTTCTGGAGTTACGAGAGCTTCTCGTCGACGTTCTTCGGGATGACTCGTCCAGAAGCGCGATCCTCGAGGATCTTCGCGTCAAGCTGAATCTGGCGGAGGACGCTCGGCAGGTTCTCCATGGCGATTCGGCCGACGAGCTCGCCGGGCATTTGATCGAGGGAATCCTTCGGCCGGGTGTTTCCCGCGTGCCGGAAAATCCGCGCGACCTCTACCTTCTCCCTCCGGTGCCGAATCTCTTTTTCGTGCGCGACCCCGCCGTCGTCATTGGCGACCGCGTGGCGCTGGCTTCGATGGCGACCGAAGCCCGTCTGCGCGAACCGCTTCTTGCGAGTTACGTCTTTCATTACCATCCTCGCTTTTCGGTGCCCGGGCGCTCGCCGCTCCTGTTCCATCAGTTCGACCCCGATTTCGGTCCATCGCTCTCCCTGGCCAATCCCAGGCCATCGTTCGAAGGGGGAGACGTTCTCGTCGCGCGAGAGGATCTGCTCGTCATCGGCATCTCGATTCGCACGGGGCGGCACACGGTCGAGCAGGTCAGCCGCGCACTCCAGGCGCAGCGGAGCCTGGTCAGGAAGATCATCCTTGTCGACATACCGAAGGCGCGCAGCTTCATGCATCTCGATACGGTCTTTACCATCATCAATCGGGACGAATGCCTGATTTACGAACCGGCGATTCTTCCCGGAGAGGTCGAGGAAGTCGACGTCTATCAGGTCGATCTCGGAAAAAAAGAAGTGACTTACACGGCCAAGGAATCGCTCCTCTCGGCCCTGAAAGGGGCGGGAATGGATCTTCGTCCGATTCCGTGCGGCGGGCCGGATGATCCGATTGCCCAGCAGCGGGAACAGTGGACCGACGGCGCCAACGCCTTTGCCCTGGCCCCCGGTATCATCCTTTGTTACGAGCGCAACGTGAAAACCTCGGAGCAGCTCGATCTCGCGGGTTACGAAATCGTTTACGAGGACGATCTCCTGCTGGGCCGGTCCGAGATCGAAGTTTCCCCCCGGAAAAAGAAAAAGTACGCGATTCTGATTCAAGGGCACGAATTGTCGCGGGCCCGCGGCGGCCCCCGTTGCATGACGATGCCTCTGGAGCGGGATCCGGTGTGACGGGATCACCGCTGATCTTTCCTGGCGTGGTCATGACGCCACGGACGCGCTCTCGGAGATCCCACGGATAAGTGAACCCGGAAGCATCGACGTTCAAAGGCAGGGAGGTTGTTTCGCTTGTCGCAAGAACCGCTCTTTCCCCATCGTCCGCTCGCAGTCGTCGCCTTCGGCGGCAATGCCCTGCTGCGTCCGGAGGACGAGGGTTACCAGAACAAGCAGATCGAGCGTGCCGAGGAGGCGGCTCGATGGCTGGTGCAAACGGCCCGTGCGGGATATGACCTCGCGATCGTCCACGGAAATGGACCGCAAGTGGGCAACCTCCTGATTCAAGTGGAAGAGTCGGTGACGAAGATTCCGCCGTCGACGCTCGATGTCTGCGTCGCGCAGACCGAGGGGTCGATCGGCTACATGCTCGAGATGGCGCTGCGCAACGAGCTTCACACCGCCGGCCTCGACCGTGAGGTTGCCACCGTCGTGACCCTCGTCGAAGTCGACCCGAATGATCCCGGATTCCAGAACCCGACCAAACCCATCGGGCCCTTTTATTCGGCCTACCGGTCGCGGGCACTGATGGACGAACAGGGATGGTCGATGGTGGAGGATTCGGGGCGCGGCTTCCGAAAAGTCGTGGCGAGCCCGAAGCCGCTTCGGATCGTGCAGCTGAAAACGATTCGCGACCTGCTCCTTTCCGGCGTCATCACGATCACCGCGGGAGGAGGCGGAATTCCGGTCGTACGAAATTCCTCCGGCCGCCTCGTTGGAGTCGAAGCGGTCATCGACAAGGACTATGCATCGGCTCTCCTCGCGGCCGAGCTCAAAGCGGAGCTCTTCGTCGTTTTGACCGGCGTGCCTCAGGTCATGAAGAACTTCGGCAAGAAGAACCAGGAGGCGCTTCCACGCCTGACGGTTCGGGAAGCCAGAAAGCTTCTCAGCGCGGGCCAGTTCCCCCCGGGCTCGATGGGTCCCAAGATCGACTCGGCCATCCAGTTCGTCGAGCGGGGAGGAAAAGAAGTGTTGATCACGAGCGCCGAGGCGCTCAACGATGCCATTGCAGGACGAACCGGAACCTACATCTCGGCGTGAAGCGAAGCCGCCGGATCAGAGGTTAAAAAGAAGGAGACCATCCATGTCCCGTCATCTCATTTCCATTCACGAATTGACTGCCGAAGAAGTCTCCGACCTGTTCGTCGCGGCGGCCGACATCAAGAAGAATCCCAAGTCGTACCGCTCGGCGCTCGCCGGGAAAACGCTCGCAATGATTTTCGAGAAGTCGTCGACCAGAACGAGAGTGTCGTTCGAGGTCGGCATGTACCAACTCGGCGGCGCGGCCCTGTTTTTGTCGTCGCGTGACATTCAGCTCGGGCGCGGAGAACCGATCTCCGACACGGCGCGGGTGCTCGGGAGGTACTGCGACGGAATCATGGCGAGAACGTTCGCCCACCAGACGGTTCTCGACCTGGCGAGCTTCGGCTCGGTTCCGGTCGTCAACGGACTGACGGATCTCCTCCACCCCTGCCAGGCGCTGACGGATTACTTCACGATGTCGGAAAGATGGGGAGGCGGCCCGGAATCGCTTCGGGGACGAAAGCTCGCTTACGTCGGCGACGGAAACAACATGGCGCATTCGCTCATGTATTGCGGGCCGAAGGTCGGCATGGACGTGGCGATCGCGACTCCGGCCGGCTACGAGCCGAATCCGGAGGTCGTTCAGAATGCTCTCGCCGACGCAGCGGCAGCAGGGACGAGGCTCACGCTGACCAACCGGATGGAAGAGGCGGTGGAGGGCGCCGACGCGGTCGAGACGGACGTCTGGGCGTCGATGGGGCAGGAAGGGGAGTCGGAAAGGCGCAAAGCCGATTTCAGCGGGTGGTGCGTGACCGAGGAGCTGATGCGCCGAGCGAAGACCGATGCGATTTTTCTTCACTGCCTTCCGGCTCACCGTGAAGAGGAGGTCTCCTCCGAGGTTTGCGATGGGCCGCGATCGGTCATTTTCGACGAGGCCGAGAATCGATTGCATGTTCAGAAGGCGATCCTCGTCTGGGTCATGGGAGGAAACACTGCGTAGCGAATCGGGGCGCCGGCGTGCTGTGTCGCGCTCGAGGATTCCGGCTCGTTGGGCCTTGTTTGCGCTCTCCGTCGTCGTCTTCGCCGGCGGCTGCCGCAGATCGGGCGGACTGGCGGCGAAATTCGAGGCCGGCCACTACTTCGTTCTCGCCGGTGAGGTACAGGTCAAGAGTGCGCCGGACGGAACGGCCTCCGGAAAGCTCCGTTTCGGTCAGGAGATTCGTGGCGGTGAAGAGGTGCGGGGATGGGTTCGGTTCCGGCACGAGAAGGAAGACGGTTACGTTCCCAGGAATGCCGTCGAGTCGGAGCAGGAACGGGAAGTCCGCCAGAAAGAGACATCGGACATTCTGAAACTTCCGCCGCAGGCGGCCGTCGTGACGAGGGATACGGTGATGTCATGGGGGCCGAGCTTTCACGCCCCCTCTCTCGGAACGCTCAGGCGCGGCACCCGGGTGAAAATCTACGCCGCCGAGGGGGAGTCTTACGCCATCGAGCTGGCCGAGCCCGGGCGCGAGCAGCGATACGTCGCCTATGCTCCGATGAGCGCACTCGAATGGGAGCCGAGCGAAGCTCCGTCGGGCGGCGAGGGACCGACTCGCTCCGTGGAAGTGGAAATGGTTGAGAACGAGCCGAACGAAAAAATGGGCGGGAACGAAGGGGCAGCGCCGGTCGTTCCGCTGCGCGGCGCCGGCGCCGAAACAGGGATCGATCGAACCGGAAATCATCCTGCGGAAGCGATCGCAAAGATCAATCCGGTTTATCCGGCGGCCGCACGGCGGGCGAAGGTCGGCGGAACGGTTCGACTTCGTTTGTACATCTCGAGTGCCGGGTCGATCGAGCGGGTCGAAGTGGTAGAGGCCGCTCGCGACGATCTGACGGCTGCGGCCGTCACAGCGGTTCAAGCCTGGAAGTACCGTCCCGCGGAATCGAACGGCCGGACTGTTTCCGAAACCAAGGTCGTCGACGTTCGCTTCGAGCCCGACTAGCCGCGTCCGGCGCGTATAATCGATTCTCGACATGCCGCCGGATCAAGCCCTTCGCGCGCTCTCAGCGCATCTCGCCGAAAAGGCCCGCCCGATTCTCGAATCGGTTCGAGAGGAGGCGCGATTTCGGTATTGTTTCTATCTCGGAGTCGAACACCTTTTCGTCGCGCTCGTGAAATCGGCGGACGGACGCTTCGCCGGAGCCCTCGCGTCGATGGGAGCCGATTCCAAACCGGTTCGAGACGCGGTTCGCCGCTTTGCCGGCGCCGGGGGGGCTGAAGAGCCATTCGCGGCGCCCATTCAGCCGACTCCGCGGCTCCAGCGAATCGTGAAAGCGGCGAGCGAGCGGGCGAAAGCCCGCGGAGAAGAGGGGGCGACGGAGGTCGATCTCGTCGCTGCTCTTTTTGCCGATCCGGATGCCTCCCCGACCATCGTGCTTTCGCAGGGGGGAGTCGACCTCCCGTTACTGTTGCGCGCCATGGAAACCGGCCAGGCGGCGGTTCCGGCACTCGCGGACGGAAAAGGGAGGCCGGCGAAAGGATTCGGGAAGCGGGGAATCCTCGCGCGGTACGGCCGCGATTTGACGGCGCTGGCTGCGGGTGGCGAGCTTCCCGACGTGATCGGAAGAGAACGAGAGATTCGCGAAATCCTTCGGGCCCTTTGCCGCCAGACGAAAAACGCGCCTCTGCTGATCGGCGAAGCCGGGGTCGGGAAGAGCGCCGTGATCGAGGGGCTCGCCCACCGGATCAGCCGCGGCGAGGTCCCGTCGAATCTCACGGGGAAAAAACTGATCGAAATCAGTCTGACGTCCCTCGTGGCGGGGACGAAGTATCGCGGCGAATTCGAAGAGCGGATGGAGGGGCTGATCGCGGAGGCCAAGGACGACCCTGACGTGCTGCTTTTCATCGACGAAATTCATTCTCTCGTCGGCGCGGGACGCGGCGACGGGCCCATCGACGCCGGAGACATCCTGAAACCGGCGCTGGCGCGCGGAGAAATTCGAGTGATCGGTGCAACGACGCCCGCCGAATACTCGAAATCGATAGAGAAGGACGGCGCGCTCGCCCGGCGGTTTCAGACCGTTCGGGTCGAAGAGCCGAGCCCCGAAGAAGCCATTCAGATTCTGGAGGGGCGGCGAGCATCTTTGTCGGAGCACCACGGATTCGAGATCGAACCCGAGGCCATTCGCGCCGCGGTCGCTCTGTCGGTGAAGTACCAGTCGGACCGGCGGCTCCCCGACAAGGCGCTCGACTTGCTGGACGAAGCCTGTGCGAGGCTTCGGGTTCGCTCCGTCACCGCCGACATGGCAGATCGAGTCACCGGCGAAATGGTCGCAGCGGCTCTCGCCGACAAGACCGGTATTCCGATCACGCGATTGACGGAGAACGAACAGGAACGCCTGCTGCACATGGAAGACGCGCTCCTGCGGCGGATCGTCGGTCAGGACGCCGCTTGCCGGGCCGTCGCCGAAAAGATCCGTCTGGCCCGGGCCGGTCTGCGCGATCCCAGGAAGCCCACGGGCGTTTTCTTTTTCCTCGGTCCGTCGGGTGTCGGGAAAACGGAGTTGGCCAAGGCTCTCGCCGAGTTTCTGATGGGATCCGATCGCGACATCGTTCGGATCGATATGTCGGAATACAAGGAGCAGCACACGATTTCGCGCCTGATCGGCTCTCCCCCCGGCTACGTCGACAGCGAAGAGGAAGGGCAGCTGACGGGGCGGCTGAGGCGCCGTCCCGCGTCGGTCGTCCTTCTCGACGAAGTCGAAAAAGCGCATCCGAACATTTGGGATCTGTTTCTCCAGGTCTTCGACGACGGCCGGCTCACCGACGCCCAGGGGAGAACGTGCGACTGCCGCCACGCCCTCTTCGTCATGACGTCGAATGTCGGCTCGGAGCTCTGGAAGAAAGCGCACGGGCAGATGGGATTCGGGCTGGCGCGAAAGACGGACGACATCGATCCGGGAGCGGTTTCCACTCCGATGGCGCGCCCGCCGGTCGACGAGGTCCTCGCGCGTCTCCGTTCCACCTTTCGCCCCGAATTCCTGAATCGCGTCGACGAATTCGTTCTCTTCGATCCTCTCGGAATCCGCGAGCTGGCGAGTATCGCGAGGATTCAGCTTCAGGCGCTCATCGACCGTCTGGGGGACCGCGGAATCAGGGTCGAGCCCACGGAGGCGGCGCTCCGGGAAATTGCGGAGCGCGGGTACGATCCGGCGCAAGGGGCGCGTCCGATCGAACGGGCTGTCGAGGAGCTGGTGGCGAGGCCGATGTCCCGAAAAATCCTCGCCGGGGAAGTCAAACCGGGCGAGACTCTCCGGATCGATTCCGCAGAGGGTGAGCTTCGATTCGACGTGGTGACGGAGTCCGAAGAGGAACTGAGCGGTGCCGTGAAAAATGACACGGCGGCGCAGCGTCCTCAGGATTTTCCGGGGCGGCTTCCGGCTGACACCGGATCCGGGCCCGTGCCGAGGCGGCCATGAAACCGGGAGCTCGTCTGGTTTTCGTGTCGGGACCCGAGGATGGAAACGAGATCCGCGCGAAGTTTCCGGTCGTTTTCGGAAGACTTCCCGACAACGAAGTTCCGCTCCCATACGATTCTCTTTCGTCGCGAAAGCACGCGCGTCTCTCTCTCGATGGAGACAAATTCGTACTGGAGGACCTGGGCAGCCGCAACGGAACGTATCTGCTCACGGGCGAGCCGCTTCGTGCCCCAAGTGAAGTCTCGCCGGGCGATTTATTTCGAGTGGGAGGAATCTGGTTCCGGCTGGCCGGCCGCGTCGAGGTGGATTGACGCTTCGGCCCCGGGCTCATCCCCTGGTGGTTCTTCGGCGGAGGAGTGTGAGCTCTTCCCAGAGCCGGGAGACGTTTCGGGACAACTCGGCTTCGTCCCCCCCGTTCTCGACGATGTAGTTCGCCCGCCGCCGTTTTTCTTCCGGTGAGATCATCCGTCCTTCGCGCCGGTCGAACTCTTCCGGCGTGAGGCCGCGTGAAACTGCACGCGATCGGCGCAGGTCACGGGGGGCGTCGACGACGATCATCACGTCGTGCCGGCTCTCGGTTTTCGCTTCATAGGTGAGAGCCGCCTCCACGACCAGGATCCCCGGTCCGGAGGATTCGCTCGCCGCCGCTTCCCGCCTCTGCTCTGCGATCCATCGTTCGACTTCGGTCCGGACGAGGGGATGAACTAATCCCTCGAGCGTTGACGTCGCTCCGGGGTCGCCCATCGTTCGGGCCGCCAGACGGGCGCGATCGACGCTGCCGTCAGGTGCGAGCATTCCGGGTCCGAATTCCCTGACAACCGCGACAGCTCCCGCGGCCCCGGGAGCATAAAGATCCCGGACGAGCGCGTCGGAGTCGAGTGTGACGGCGCCGAGTCCTGCGAGAAGCCGCCGAACCGCCGATTTTCCGGACGCGATGTTCCCCGTCAATCCGGCGACGAGGATCGGCACCGGTCTCAACCTCTCCGGAGCCCTGCGGCCTTGACGGTGTTCGAGACGAGCATCGCCACGGTCAGCGGTCCGACCCCTCCGGGCACCGGAGTGATGCGGCCGGCAACCGGGAGAACCCGAACGAAATCGACGTCGCCGATGAGTGTTTGCCCCTTCTTCTCCAGCATCTCGCGCCGCTTCCCGTCCCCCGGAAAAAATCTTTCGACGTCCGAAGCGGTCCGCAGTGCGTTCATTCCGACGTCGATGACGATGGCGCCCTCTTTCACGTGCTCGGGGCCGATCGTTCCGGGGCGGCCGATGGCCGCGACGAGAAGATCGGCCGAGCGGCAGACCGACGGAAGGTTGCGCGTTTTCGAATGGCAGATCGTGACCGTGGCGTCGTTTTGCAGGAGAAGCGAGGCCATGGGCTTCCCGACGATGTTCGACCGCCCGACGACGACTGCGTGGGCGCCGGCGAGCGGGATCGATTCGCGCCGGAGCATTTCCAGGATGCCTGCGGGAGTGCAGGGTGCAAAGCGGATTCGTCCCGAGCCGAGGAGTCCGACGTTCTCGGGATGGAATCCGTCGACGTCTTTCCTGGGATCGAGCAAATCGAAGAGGGGAGCGGCGTCTTCGGGTCGGGGAAGGGGGAGCTGAACGAGAACGCCATCGACGTCGTCCCGTTCGTTGAGAATCCGAATCGTGCGCGCCAGCTCGTCGAAAGTCGTGTAAGCCGTCAGCCGAAGGGTCTCGGCCCGGAGCCCGGCCTTCTCGGCGGCGGCCGCCTTGTTTCGCACGTAGATTCGGCTGGCGGGGTCGTCGCCGACGAGAACCACCACGAGTCCGGGCTGGACCCCGCGTGCGCGAAGAGCCTCGACCTGAAGTCGCGAAGTTTCACCGATGGCGGCGGCATGAGCCTTCCCGTCGAGGATTTTCGTATCGCTCACTGGTTCCACGATCATGGGCTCCTCCCGGCGAAGAATTTTATCGCAACGGAAGAGGGGCGTCGCTGGCGCGTTTGGTCGCGGTGTGGAGTGCGGCGGTTCCGAGGGTCAGAGTTTCCCACCGTACGTCTTCGAAGCCTGCCGCGCTCAGACGTTCCGCGAGTCGTTCCGGAGAGAGAAACTCGATCATCGAGGCGGGGAGGTAGTCGTAAGCCGAACCGATCGGCGACACGAGCGCGCCGATCCGCGGGAGCAGGCGGGTGATGTAAAAGCGGAGCATCGCTCCCCAGAGCCCTGGGGGCGGAGGAGGGAATTCGAGAATCGCGACGCGCCCGCCCGGACGCAGAACCCTCGCCATTTCCAGCAGGCCGAGGTGAAGGTCTTCGAAATTTCGAACGCCGAATCCGATCGTCAGCCCGTCGAAGGATCCGTCTCGAAACGGAAGAGCGAGGGCGTCGGCGCAGGAAAGCGGCACCGGACGCCGGAGGGCGCGCATCTTGCGTCTCCCCAGAGCGAGCATCTCGAAACAGAAGTCGGCTCCCGCCGGACGATAGCCCTGTGAATCGAGACCGAGAGCGAGATCAGCGGTCCCGGTGGCCAGGTCCAGAACCCTGGATCCGGGCGGAAGTCCGATCGCGGCGATCGCGCGCCGGCGCCAGAGCCGGTCGAGATTTCCGGAAAGGAGATGATTCAGGAGGTCGTAACGGGGTGCGGCTGCGGCGAACATTCCGCGAATCGCATGGGAGCGCTTGTCCAGTCCGGAACCGGTCGCCGTCATGGATTGAACCTAGCACGGAGGGGCCGCCGCGCGAAGGCGCTTTTCAAAAAAAACGGTCCGCCGGAGTTTCCGGCGGACCGCGAAATGGCGCACGAGACCCGGTGCCGCTCTACTCTTTGGCCGATTCCTGAGCGTCATGGTGAGAGTGGCCGTCCTTCAGAGAGGAGAGGTCGGGAGGAAACATTCTGCGAATCTGGTCGATTGCCGCGTCGGTCATCGTGGCGGCGCTGGCCGAACCGGCCATGAGAGATTCGGAATTGCCGAACATGTAAGGGAAAAGATTGACCTGCGGGATCTTCAATCCGTAAAAGTCGTCGATGACCTTCACGAACTCGTTGGCGAGAACTGCATATCCGAAGTTGTTCGGATGGATGCCGTCGTAGCTGAACATTCCTCCGGTCAGGTAGGCGGCGTTGAATTCGATTCCGCCGTAAATGAGTCCGTTTGCGGCGATGTCGCGGAAGATTCCGTTGGTGTCGAGAACCGGAACTCCAAGCTGAGCAGCGGCCCCTTCGATTTTTTCGTTGAACTCGGCGGTCCGGGTTTTGATCGCGGTGATCTCTTCGGGGTAGAGAAGCACGCCCGGCTGAAAGGCGCCGTTGACGATTCCGCCGTCGGGGAGCGGGTACCCCTCGAAGTTGTTTGCAGCCCCGAGCGAGGCGCAATACCCATCCCAGGTGGGGCTCACTCCGACCGGAATTCCGAGGCAGTGAGATTTGATGAGCTTGGACGCGGGCAGCGTCACGCGCGTTCCGAGCCGGAGAGGCTTCGTTTCCTGTCCCTGTTCTTTTCCGAGGAGAGGAATCAGCTGGCCGGTGGAATCGAGAACCGGCTGGCTCGTGATGGGATCGAGCACGAATCTCGGAATGGTGGACACGAACGGCAGGGACGTCACGTCGGGGATGTTGGCGAGAACCATTTTCGCCGACGTGTATTGTTTCAGGCCTCCGAGGATCGTTTGCAGGTCGGTGTTGAAGCTCTCGACCGATGTCAGCGTGACGTTGTCGATCGCGGCGCCGTTCGTCGCCGCGCCCAGGACGTCGTTGTTGCCGGCGAAGACGAAGGCGAAAGTCGGCGCGAGCCCGATCGATTGCTGGAGTGCCGTCGTCGCTGCCGCGGGATTGACGAAGTTCCTGAGGATCAGGTCGTAAAACGGATTCGCGCAGGTGGGATCCTGGGGATTGAATCCGCAGACGGTCTTCGTCGCGACGATGTCCTTGATTCGGGCGCCGGGAATTCCGAGATTGTTGTAAACCTTCGGATAGGTGATGATTTTCGGCTGGCCGGCGCCGGCCTTCGCGTCGATCGAAAGCGGGATCAGGCTCTTGAGATAGAGCTGACCCGGAATTCCGGGGTCGGTGATGAGCGGCTGGGCAAACACCGGGCTCGCGACCTGTTGAGCGAAGATGTTCCCATACGAATTCTGCTGTGCCTGCTCGAAGAGCGAGCCCGACTCGAACCCGGCCGTGATCGAATCACCGAGGGTCAGAATGTTGGTGAAATCAGGGGCGTCCTGCGCTCGGGCCGGAACGCCCGCGAATCCGATCGTCACCGCGAGAGCGGCGGCCGCCGCCGCGAATTTTGGTTGACTCATTTTCTTCCTGTTCATTGGAATCGTGGCCTCCTCGACATGAATGTGATCTTAGTCTCTGCTTCGCTTTCCTGGTCGTGCTAGAAGCGGTACCGCGCGTGGATTCCGAGCAGATGCGCTTTGCTGTCGTAGGTGCCTTCGAAATGATCGGTGTTGAGCCCCTTCGACTGGGATTTGCGGATGGTCAGGTACATGTAGGCAATGTCGACGCCCCAGGTCGCCGTGTTGTGTCCGTAACCGATCGAATACCCCACGCGATCGGCGTCGGGAAGAAGCGGGCCGACGGTCTTGTTCGGAAGCGGGGTCTGGTCGTATACGAAGCCGAGCCGGAACGCGCAACCCTGATCGGGATATCGCTGTTCGAACCCGATCCGGTAGTTCCAGGAGTTCTTGTAAGACTCGTCCGTCGAGGAATTGAGATCCGATCGATCGGCGAAATTGATGTCGAGCTTCTGGAAGCGATTCCAGCCCGTCCAGTTCGCGTCGACTTCAACCGTCATATCCGACGCGACGTCGGTCGCGATGCCGACCGAAGCCATCGACGGGAACGCGACCGACGTCGCGACTTTTTCCTTTTGGTCGAAAGGAAGCGCAGCCGCCACCGCCGCGTCGAAATCGGGGTAGCCGGTCGGGATTTGCGTGAACTTCGCTTTTCCTTCAATGTCGCCATCGATGTGGTGGCGATACGAAACGCCGAGTCGCAGCCAGGGTGCCGGCTTATAGAGCATTCCGGCCGCAAATCCCCAATCGCTGTTGTTGCCGGAGCTCTCCAGTTTCACGTGCGCGATGTCGACGACGGTCTGAGTGTAAGGATTGACTTTCGGGACGTCCCGTTCGAGCGCGACGCTCGACATCCTGTATTCCGCCCCGACGGCCAGACCGAATTCATCCGAGATTTTCCAGGCGATGGTCGGTTGAATCGAAATCACCTTGAGCTCGGCCCTCTGCGAAATGAAGCGGCCGGAAAAGTTGTATTTGTCCTGCCAGCGGGTCGCGAGACCGAAGGGAGTGAAGACCCCGAGACCGGCAACAAAACTGCTGGATAAGGGCTGGACGTAATGAATGCCGATGGGAGTGAAGATCGGCGACTCCAATTTTGCGCGCGATCCTTCTCCCGGGTACGGATTGTGACCCTCGAGCTCCGCCTGCGGGCGGATCAGAGTGGTGCCGCCGTAAAAATCGGCTTTGTCGAGAAATGCGATTCCTGCGGGGTTGTAGAAAAGGGCCGACGGATCGTCGGCCGTCGCCGTGAAAGCCCCGCCCATTCCCGTCGCCTTCGAACCCATCTCGAAGATTCCGAATCCCGCTCCCGATGCCGCAATTGGCATCGCGAGCGCGGTCAAAACTGCGATCCACCGAAGCCCCCCCGGTATCGTTCGTTTCACGACCGTCCTCCTTCCAAGTTTTGTTCGGCTCCCGTCGATTGGATTCCGGCAGCCAAACCCTTCGAATCTCGAGTGATGTTCCTGAGCTAACTTATCCCCGACCGAGGTTTGGAGTCAAACCGGCCGGGCGCAGGGCGCCCGGCTCGGCTATGCTCTGTCGCCGGAGACGATCCGGAGGCGAAGGGGGTCTGGTGGCCCTCACGGTCTTCAAAACCGTCGGGACGTCGGGGAACCGGGGTCCGGTGGGTTCGATTCCCACACGCCTCCGCCAATCGTTCTTTGTTTTGTTAGGTTTACGCTGGCACGGTTCCTTCGTCTCCCCCAGGCCTCCTCCGAAATCCTGGGAAGTTCTCGAAAACCACTGGTGCGACGTTCTTTTCGCGTGACGATTGATGTGGCTTTCCCACACGCTCGATCCGGTGACGCGAGTCGATTAGAAGCGACACAGGGACTTGCGGGGAGGCTCCGAAGGC
>Ga0315281_10003157_pt1 | contig 24228 bp, 23 predicted proteins | sample YL17G07_0_MG_FD_204540 | JGI IMG/M metagenome (GOLD analysis project Ga0315281, IMG submission 204540) | Sediment microbial communities from Yellowstone Lake, YNP, Wyoming, USA - YL17G07_0 | ecosystem: Environmental > Aquatic > Freshwater > Lake > Sediment | place: USA: Wyoming | collected... | reverse complement strand
CGCGGCGTGGGCTTTCCGGGGCCCCGTGACCGACACGCTCCTCCGTTCCCCGCGGGCCTCGGAGAGAATCGCCTCGGGCGCCGTGGCGCGCGCCGATGCGGAACGGACGGTCCGCGCCGCGCTCGCCCGGGCGGCGGTGGTGGCGCCCGTGTCGCTGGCCGTGGCCGCGGCTGCCGCCTGGCCGGCGGTGCCCGCCGCGGCGGCGGGCTTGCTCGCGGGGGTCTGGTCGGCGGCCGACCTCGTCCACGCGGCGCGCCCGTTCCTCGAACTGCGCCCGGCGGCGTTGCTGGCGGTGCCGGACCAGGTCGGCGAGTACCTGGATGCGCAGGACGGGCTGTTCCGGGTCGTGTCCGGCGAGGGGGCGGCGCAGAAGAACCTGCGCATCGCCCGCGACATTCACTATGTCTGGGGATACCATGGCGTGCCCCCGAGCGCGTTGTACCGGTTCGGCGCGGCCCTGAAACGGGCCGGGTTTCCCCGTGGGATGCTGGCGGTCATGAACGTCCGCTACTACGTCACGAAGGAGCCGTTCGTGGCCGGGGACCTGAGGCTGGTCGGCGGCATGCGCGGGCCCGACGGCCGCGTCGTCTACGTCCACGAGTTCCGCGAGCATCTGCCCCGGCTCTTCTTCCCGGGTTCCAGCCGCGTGGTGGCCGACGAGGAAGCGGCGCTGGATGCCATGGTCGAGCCGGAATGGGACTGGCGGACGGCGGTGGTGTCGGGCCGGAGCGCCCGGGACGCGCACTGGTCGCCGGCCACGGCTTCTCCGCTGGTACTCCGGCCGAACGAGCGTGAGGCCGAGGTGACTGCACGCGGGCCCGCCTTCGCGGTCCTTTCGGCCGTCTTGTACCCGGGATGGCTCGCGTTCCTGGACGGCGAGCGGGTGCCCATTATCCGGACCGACGCGCTCCTCCTCGGCGTCGAGGTGCCGGCGGGGGTCCACCACCTGGTCTTTCGCCGCGACCCGCGGTCGTTCCGGATCGGGCTACTATTGACCAGTATCGCGGCGGCGGCGCTGGCGGGCGGTGCCCTGTCGGGCACCGCCCGAGCGGTCGCGGGGTTCCGGCGGGGCACGGGACCGGAGCCGGCGGCGTGACGGCCCCGGCGCCCGCCCGGCCGATCATGCCCATCGACCGGATCCCGGACTGGCGGAGGCGGATCGAGCGCGTGGACGCGTGCCTCGACCGCGCGATCCTGGACCGTCCCGTGGTCTGGTGCACGCTGTGGCCCCGGGAGCCGAGGGTCCCGTGGCCCGCGCGCAGGCGCTGGAACACGATCCGCGACCGGTGGATGGACGCGGAGTGGGTGGCGGATGCCGCCTACGCCGCCGCCATGAACGCCGACTACCTGGGCGACGCCCTGCCCGTCACCCATCCCAACCTCGGTCCCGAGGTGTTCAGCGCCTTCTTCGGCGCCGAGCTCGAGTTCAGCGACGACTCGTCCTGGTCCATCCCGTGCCTCCGGCGGTGGGAGGACGCCGGGAAGCTCGAGTTCTCGACCGGGAACCCCTACTGGAAGAAGATGGAAGAGCTCACCGACGCCCTGCTGGCCAGGGGCCGCGGCGTCTTCTACACCGGGATCACGGACCTGCATCCCGGCGGCGACGCGATCGCGGCGTTCCGGGACCCGGAAACCCTTGCCGTGGACATGATCGAGGCGCGCGACGAGGTCAAGGCGCTTCTCGCCCGCGTGAACGAAGCGTACTTCCGGGTGTTCGACCATTACTGCGGGAAGCTGGAGGCGGCCGACCAGCCGATCTCGAGCTGGCACCGGTACGTGACGTCCCGGCGCCAGTACGTGCCGTCCAACGACTTCTCGTGCATGATCTCCCCGGCCATGTTCGACGACGTGTTCCTGCCCGGGATCCGGGAGGAGTGCCGGCGCACGGGCGCGTCGGTCTACCACCTCGACGGGCCCGGCGCGATCCGGCATCTCGACAGCCTGCTCGCCATCCCGGAGCTGAACGCCATCCAGTGGGTGTGCGGCGCGGGGAAAGGCCCGGTCACGCGGTGGCTGGATCTCCTGCGCCGCATCCAGGACGCGGGCAAGGGAATCCAGGTCCTCGAAGTGCGCCCGCCCGAGCTCGACGCCGTGATGCAGGCCCTGCGTCCCGAAGGCGTCTGGCTGGACCTGGCCGGCGTGAAGACGAGGGACGAGGGCGAGGCGCTGATCCGGAAGGTCGAAAGATGGGGGAAACGGTGACCCGGTCGCGGCCGATGGATGCGCTGGTTCTCGTGAACCGCGCGAGCCCGGGGTACCGGGAAGCCCGGCGGTTCCTCCTGCCGTATCTGGACCACTTCGGGGTGCCCGCGCGCGTGTGCGATCTTGCCCGGTCCCGGCCGCCCCGGGATCCGGGCGCGTGGCCGCTGATCATCGTCGGCCACCGGGGCCTGGGCGCGGGAGCGGCCCTGCGCCGCGCCGTGGCCTCCGCCGTCGAGGCCGGGGCGGGACTCGTGACCTTCGACCCGGACTGGCCGCTGGCCGCCCGCGCTAGGTCCCGGGTCGTCGAGGGGGATATCGTCGTCGCGGGCGGCCGCCACTGGATCACGGCGCGGCACCCGGCCGTTGAGCGGTACCGGACCGGCGCGTCCATGGTTCTGCGTCCGGCCGGCGGCGGGACGCCGCTGGCGTCGGCCGGCGGCGCGACGCTCGTCTCCGCGTTCCGGTTCGGGGAGGGCCGGGTCGTCCGGTGGGCGACCCTGCGCTGGGCCTCGCCGCTCGTGCTGGGGCCGCTCGGGGGCCTCGACGACCTCGTCTGGCGCGGGTTCGCGTGGGCGGCGCGCAAGCCGTTCGCGCTCCGGGGCCTGCCGCCCCTCGTCGCCATGCGCGTGGACGATGTCGCGGGGCGCGGCGGGCTCTGGGGCCGCAGTCCCCTCTACTGGGTGGGGGAATCCATCCGGGCCGGATTCAACCCGTGGATCGGGACGTTCATCTACAACCTCTCGCCGCGCACGCTTGCGGAGTTGCGGCCGTGGCTCGCGCGCGGCATCGTCACCGAGTCTCCGCACGCGTTCGGCCGCCGGCCGGTCGGCGGGAACCGGAGTTTCCACCATGCTCCCGACGCGGTGCCGCTCCACGGGGGTGATCTCGACGATTTCATCTACTACGACCACTACAACCGCCGGCCGTGGCCGGCCCGCGAGGCGAACCGGCGGCTGGCGGCCGTGGACGCGTGGTACGCGAGCCGCGGCCTCCCGCGCCGGGGCGGGGTGCTCATCCCGCACTGGTACGAGGCGGGGCTGAGCGTCTTCCCGCACATCCACGACCGGTGGGGCGTCCGGTTCACTTCCGTGGTCAAGGATCCGGAAACGCCGGGGGAGTGGAAATCGCCGTGGCTCGTGGGCGGGCCGTTCCGGCGGGAGGGCCCGCGGGGTCCGTCGCACCCGCGGTGGTGGCGCAAGGACTGCGTCGGCTACCGCCCCGTCTACTACGCGGACTTCGCCCGGTTCGGGGGGAGACGGTTCTTCAACTGCGTGACCGAGGTCCGGGACGTGGCCGGATACGAGTGGCGGCCGGACAACGACACGGCGTTGACCGTCGACCGGGGGACCAGGATCCTGACCCGGGCCATCGACTCGATGGCGCTCGCCGTCCTCTTCACCCACGAGACCGACCACATATGGAAGATCCGGCCCGACCGGTGGCGTGACGCGATTCGCGGCGTGGCGCGCGGGATCGCGGGAAGGAGCCCAAGGTTCGTCACGCTCGAGGAGGGCGTCAGGATCGTCCGGGCGACCCGGACCTCGCGGCTCGCTTCGTGCGGGGTCGACGAGGAGGGGCGGGTCGCGGCGGACTTCGAGGGATCCGCGGACGTCGAAACTTCCTTCCACCTCTTCACCGAGTCTGCCGGTGCTATCGGTACAAGACTGCTTCGGGTCCCGCCCTTCCGGGGGCGGGCGAGGGTCAGACTGGGTCCACCCCGATGATCGAGCCGTCGTACTTGGCCGCGATCCGGCGGCCGGGCGGCACGGTCAGGAAGTCGGCGTCGTCCCACGGGCCGTCCGCAAGCCGCTGGAGATACCCGAGGTCGCCCCGGATCCTCTCGTACTTCCACCCGAGCTTCGCGGCCTCCTCCCTGGCCCGCGGCTCGAGCTCCTCGAGGGGCTCGACCCCCATGTCGATGTACGTGATCTGGTCGTAGTGCTTGAGGTGGGTCGAGAGCGTGTCGCGGATGTAGGCCGCGTCCTCCTCGCCGAACTTCGCGACAAGCTCCTCCCACGTCGGCACGGGCTGTTCGGGCGCGCCGAACGAGAGCTGGCCGGACCCCATCTGCCCGGACCGCTCGAGCCAGCCCGAGGTCTTGTAGTACACCCGCGGGTTAGCCTCGAAGTACTTCATGTAGCGGTCCCGGCCCCCGAAGAAGAGGGCGAGGCAGTCGTGGGCGCGGGGGACGATGAGGGGGACCTTCGGGGCGGCGAGTCCCACCAGTCCGTTCCCGCACAGCCCGTACCCGAGGAGGACCGCCTTGTGGACGGCCGGATCGGTGCGGTCCACAAACTCCTGGAGCCGGCCGCGCATCCGGGGGGCGCCCAGGTTGTGGAGCCCCTGGGGCACGAACTCGAGATCGACCTGGTTCGGGGACCGGGCGGCGGCGGCGCACAGCTCCCGGAACAAGACCTCGCACGCGATCAGCTTGACGCGCATCGGGTCATTCTATACGCAGTCCCCCTCGCGGCACCTTCCGTCCGGGAAGCCGCGAAACTCCTTTACGGGGGCCTTTTCCCGCTTCGCGCGATGCAGGCTGTACGCGCACTGCGCCGGGATGCTATGATGAAGATGTCAGGGGGATGGTTAGCCGTTGCATACGGTTTCGCCGGCCCCCGCGACGGACAACCAGCGTGTTGCTCCAAGGTCAGTGGTCCCTGTGCCGACCTCTAAGGTCTCGTGGCCCCAATCCTGCAGAGCGCAAACTGAAGTCCAAACTATTCTGAGGAGGCCACATGGCCAAGTTGTATGTCGGTAATCTGAGTTTCCAGACCAATGAGGACGAGCTGAAGGCGTTCTTCGCCGAGGTAGCGGAGCCTAGTCGCGTGACCGTGATCCGCGACAAGTTCACGAACCAGTCCCGCGGATTCGCGTTCGTCGAGATCGACGACGCGGCCCTGGCGAGCAAGGCGATCGCCGCGCTCAACGGGAAGTCCCTGGGCGGCCGGTCCCTCAAGGTCAACGAAGCCAAACCGCAGGAGCCGCGCATGGGCGGCGGTGGTGGTGGCGGCGGCGGCGGCCGGCGCTTCTAAACCAGCGCATCCGCTAAGTAAACGGCCGGGGCCCGCATGCAGGGGGTCCCGGCCGCGTTTTTGATCGTCGAAGTCATCACCTTCGACGACGGATGCTCCGCATCCGCGGGGGCCTATCGAGTCCCGGTTTCTACCGCTTGAACGGATCCCCGAAGACCGCGGCCTTTCCGAGCTCGTGTTCGATCTCGAGCAGCCGGTTGTACTTCGCGATGCGCTCGCTCCGGCACGCCGACCCGGTCTTGATCTGGCCGCCGCCCATGGCGACCGCGAAGTCCGCGATGAACGCGTCCTCGGTCTCGCCCGAACGGTGGGAGATGACGTAGTTCCAGCCCGCGCGGCGGCACATCTGGATGGTCTCGATGGTCTCCGTGACCGTCCCGATCTGGTTGAGCTTGATGAGCACGGCGTTCGCGCTCTTCTCGCGGATTCCCCGCTCCACGAACTTCGTGTTCGTGACGAAGAGGTCGTCGCCGACTACCTGTACCCGGCCGCCGATCTGGGCGGTCATCTTCGCGAACCCCGCCCAGTCGTTTTCGGCCAGCCCGTCCTCGATGGACTTCACGCAGTACTTGTCCACCCACCCCTTGTACATCGCCATCATCTCGTCCGCGGTCTTCTTGCCCTGCCCGGACTTGGCGAGGTTGTAGGAGCCGCTCTCCCAGAAGGATGAGGCGGCGGGGTCGAGCGCCAGCACGATGTCCTTCCCCGGCGCGTAGCCCGCGCTCTTGATGGCCTCGACCAGGACCTCGCAGGCCTCCTCGTTGCTTTTTAGGTTCGGAGCGAATCCGCCCTCGTCGCCCACGCCGGTCGCGTAGCCCTTCTTGCCCAGGATCTTCCGCAGCGCGTGGAAGGTCTCGGCGCCGTAGCGCAGGGCCTCGGCAAAGGTCGGGGCGCCGGTCGGCATCACCATGAACTCCTGCAGGTCCACGCTGGACTCGGCGTGCTTGCCGCCGTTCAGGACGTTCATCATGGGGCAGGCGATGATCCTGGCTCCCGGCCCGCCCAGGTACTGGTAGAGCGGGAGTCCCGCCTCCAGGGCCGCCGCCCGCGCCACCGCCATGGAGACGCCCAGGATCGCGTTCGCGCCGAGCTTGGACTTCATCGGGGTCCCGTCCAGCTTCAGCATCAGCTGGTCGATCGCGGCCTGCCGGGAGGGGTCCAACCCCACGAGCTTGGGCGCGATGGCGTTGTTCACGTTGGCCACGGCCTTCAGGGCGCCCTTTCCGCCGTAGCGCTTCTTGTCCCCGTCGCGGAGTTCCAGCGCCTCGTTCTCGCCGGTCGAGGCCCCCGACGGAACCGAGGCGGACGCGACGATGCCGTTGTCCAGGGCGACCGCGACGCGAACCGTGGGATTGCCCCGGGAATCGAGAACTTCCATCGCTTCGACCGAGCGTATCTTCGCACCCATCTTTGCCTCCCGTTGAATCAGCTTGTATGCCGGTGATTTGTCCGTCGATCAGCCTCACCATGGTACCAAGTTCCCGCGCCTTGGGATCAGGCTATTATGTCTGCATGGCGAATACTCGCGCGGACGGGACGCCCCGACGCCGGACCGTGCTGTCCTTCTACTGCGACGACACGGGGCCCGGCGTGGCGGGGCCCGGGGCGTTCCGGACCTTCCTCGATTACTGCAAAGCCAACGGGATCGCGGGCGAGTCCAGCGTCATCCTGGGCGGCGACGGCTCCTCGATCACGCGCAATCCCGGCGCGGCCGGGCGCGAGTACCTGGAACAGGTCCGGCGGGCATGGGAGTGCGGCATCGACTCGCACATGGAGATCATGACCCACGGCGGGCGGTTCGACTTCGCGGCGAACCGCGCGCCGGACGGAGCCGGGCACGAGGGCCTCTGGCTCTACGAGCCCGCGGTGGCCCTGGAGGAGTACGAGCGCTACCTGGCGAGCATCATCGCGGAAGGGGAGCGCGAGGGCGTCCGGTTCACGGGACTCACCTGGCCCGGATGCAGTTGCGAGGTCTGCAGTCGCCGGTACGACGAGTTGAGGGCGGCGGGCGGGTACGTCCCCAATCCCAACCTCTGGAAGGCCCTCCTTCATCTCTCCGAACAGGGCCGGTTTCGGGGCCCCGCATCCCCTTGCTTCTTCGAGTCGAGCGAGACGGACTTCGGGCTCCATCTCAAGGCGGGCTCCGGCGGCCACGCCGTCTACGACTTCATGCCGAACGCCGGTGACCGGTTCGGATCCTGGGGGAACGGGTTGGCGTATGTGGATGCGGACTACTACATCACCGCCGCCGGCAAGTCCGGCATCCTGCTCGACCACATCAGCCGCGGCGCACCGTACGTCCTCTTCTACGCCCACTGGCAGGGACTGAACCCGGGCAACGGTGTCGGCTGGAAGGCGTTCACGACCGTCATCGACCGGATCCGCGCGCACCTCCGCGGCCTCGTGGTCTGGATGCGCCCCGCCGACGTCGCGGCGCAATACCTCAAGGCGGGGGGCTGGGACTTCCGCGAACCGCTCTAGCCCAAGCCGGACTACGTCCGGGATGTCTCCCGCAGGCCCGCGACCTCGAGTGCCCGGACGTTTTCGAACTGCGGCCCCGGGCGCATGTGCGGCGGCATGGGGCTGTCGTATCTGACCCGCAGGCCCCGGATCCTGAGTGAATCGGCGTTCACGGCCGTGAGGCCCGTCCCGGTCCTGGGCATCAACCCCAGCTCGGGCAAGGTGGGCCGCAGGTCCAAGTAGCCCGCCTTCGCCCGGCTCCACCGGCCCTTCCGGATCCTGAGCGAGACCCCTTCCAGCGAGACGTCGCGGATCAGCCCCGGCACATGACTGTAGATCAGGATGCCGTTCTCGCCCACGGACGAGAAGTTCCGGACCCGGATCCGGTCGATGCGCCCGCGCTCTATCCGCTCCCCGGGCATGGCGGAGATATGGAGGGGTTCGGCGTTGCCCCACCAGGTGCCGGAATGATACCGGGTCTTCACCCGGACGCCGCTGATGGCGACGTCCCGGATCTCGCGCGGTCCCCGGAGGAAGATCCCGATCCCGCGGTTCGACTCGCCGATCTCGAGATTCGACAACCGGACACGCCGGACCGGCGACTGCACGCTCCAGATCCTGACCGCGGCCGACCGGCTCGACATCACGCAGTCCTGGACCGTGATGTCCTCGCAGGCGCCGCTTCGGCGGGTGAACCCCAGGTGGATTTCGGGCTCGCCGGCGGGCCTGTTCCAGCCCGAGATGGCCACGCAGTCGTCCCCGCACCGGAACCGGCACCCGCGCACGACGGCATCGCGGCAATCGGTCATGTGGACGCCGTCGTTGTTGGGCACCGACGGGTCGTTGTCGACGTTGACGTCCCGGAACGAGATGCCCCGGCAGTCCGCGAAGTGGACGGTCCAGTACGACGCGCCGGTCAGCGTGATCCCCTCGATCGCGACGTCCCGGCAGTCCGAGAAGACGACCATGTTGCCCGGCCGGCTCTTCGGCTTGACCGGTCCGTCGGGGCTGGTGGCGGCGAAGCCCCGGCCGCCGCGCACGGCTTGCCTGTTGAAGTCCGCCAGCCCGTGGATCGCATGGAAGTCGAAGAAGTGCCGGTAGTTCCCGTCGATCGTGCCCTCGCCGCGGATCCGGACGTGCCGGGCCTTCCGGGCGAGGATCATGCCGCACAGCTTCCCTTCGAAGACGTGATCCGCCAGCCGCGGACTCCCGAGCAGGCGCGCGCCGCGTTCGAGCTGGAGCGTGACCCCGGTGCGGAGCACCAGGAGCCGGGTCATCCTGTGGATTCCGGCGGGAACGACGACCGTGCCGCCGCCTCTCGCGGCGGCACGGTCCACGGCGGATTGCAGTTCGGCGCTGTTCATGCCGGGATTCTACCGCGGGCGAGGGGTTCCGAGCCGGCTGCGGCCGTCAGGCCGCCCAGGGGCGCTTTCGGGCCAGGTTGCCCTGGAGCAGTTGCGACGCGATCCGGGCGTCGTCGGCCACCTGGAAATCGAACATCCCGACGCAGACGAAGTCCGCTCCGTTCTCGAAGGCGTATCTGAACCCGTCGTGCGGATCGACCACGCCGGCGCCCAGAACCTTGTACGCGATCCACGGCCGGGCGATCCTGGCCATGAAGCCGACGGTCTTCTCCGGTTCGTCGCAGTAGTATTTCGCCGTGTTCAGGGTCTTGAAGTAGAAATCCACGTTCACGTGCGCTTCCTCGCATGCTTCCGGGACCCCGATCTGGTGGCCCGCGACCCCGGCGATCAGGCCGTTCTGCCTGATGAATGCCACCGCCTCTGCCAGAAGCTCGGGGTGGGAGCGTGACCAGTCGTCACCGATGCCGCCCTGGATGAAGGCTCCGACCGCGCCGTTGTCTATCGCGGTCCGGATGTTCTCCCATATGTTCTCCGGAACGGGATTCACCTGCGCGAGCCACTGGATCTTCCCGCCCTTCTTCCGGTACTTGTTGAGGATTCGGACCGTGTTTTCCCCGGCCTTGTTGTTGGCGACAAGGGTGTTGATGCCGTTCCTCTCGCAGATCTCGAGCGTCTCGATCACCTTCTCGTCGGTGAAGTAGTGCTTCATGAGGTCCGACACGTAGGCGAGGTCCCGGCTGTGGGCGTACCCGTTTATCAGGTTCCCGCCGCAGATCAGCCGGCTGATGCTGGCCTTCCCGATCTTCCCCTGCGGCAAGACCTGGTCCCCGGGTTCGGCCGACCGCGGGCCGGTCGAGGCCCTGGCCAGCAGTATCTTCTCCTCCACCCCCAGCGATACGGCCGCCGCCCCGGCGGCGGCCATGAGGGACTTCCTGAGAAAACTCCGGCGGCTGATCTTCATTCAGTTGACGGTATTCTACCCGCTTCGCGTTCCCGCAGGCTTCCGGCAGATGGCCGACAGCCGGTGTCTCGGCGGAGCTTCTCTTCCTTTGCACAGCTGTTCAGGAAGGGTCAGTCGAATTCAGCGACCGGCAAGTGACAACGGCTCCGCGCCCTTCAGGTCCGGCGGGCGAAGACGCATTGCATCCGGGCGGATTCGGGATCGGGCGGAAGCCGCTCGTCGAAATCCCGGCACGCGAGCACGAGGTCGAGCCCGGCCCGGGCCGCAGCGTCCCGGAGCGCCTCCGGCGTGAAGATCTGCCACTCGAACCGGTCCGGCGGGGCGCCCGCCCCGTAGTGGATGGTGACCTCGAGCCGGCCGTCGCGGGCCTCGTGCTGGGCGATGATCGCGGCCCCCGACCGCTGGATCGGGCGACTGCCCTGGTGGCGCTCGAAGAAGGTCCGGTGGTAGAGGTCGATCACGAACCGGCCCTCCGGCCGCAGGATTCCCGCGATCCGCTCCAGGACTTGCTGGTTGGTTTCCTCGTCGAAGAACCCGAAGCTCTGCCACAGGCTGATCACGGCGTCGAAGGGTCCCGGAAGCGATCCGAGTTCCCGCATGTCGAGCAGGAGGCACGTGACGCCGGGCGCCCGGGAGGAGGCCGCCGCGACCGCAGCCGGGTTCACGTCAACTCCCGTCACCCGGTAGCCGCGGCGGGCAAGGCCGGCCGCATGCCGGCCCTGGCCACAGGCGAGATCGAGGACGGCGGGAAAAGTCTCGCGGGGGATCACGCGGCCGAGGAACTCGAGCTCGCGCTCCGTCTGCTCGGGCGCGATCGTGTCGCTGAACGCTTCGTACCAGCGGGCGGAGTAGCCGCCCGGCGATGGCCCTGCCGCATCCATGGAAGAGATCATAGCCAACGCCGGGAGAGCGCTGCCCGAATCGGACTCTGGTAACAACGCCCGGCTCGGTTTCCTTCCCGGGATTCGCCCGGATTCAGCCTGCCATCTCGAGGTGATGATTGACAACTCCGCCGGGGGAGCGGCAATACTACAGTGTGATGGGAACGGGCTCGCTTCTCCTTGCAGGACTGCTCGCCCCGGTCGTCGCCGGTGCCCCGATTTCCTCGACCGCAGCGGTTCATTCCGGGGCCGATGAATACGCCGGGGAAAGGCACAACATGGTGCGAGAGCAGATCGAAGCAAGGGGAGTAAGGGATGCGCGCGTCCTGGAAGCCATACGGGCGGTACCGCGGCACCTGTTCGTGCCGAGCGGGATGGAACATGCGGCGTATCTGGACAGCCCCCTGCCGATAGGCGAGGGCCAGACGATCAGCCAGCCCTTCATCGTTGGGCTGATGACCGAGGCGCTCGCGACCGAGCCGGGGCAGGTTGTGCTGGAAATCGGCACGGGGAGCGGCTACCAGGCGGCGGTCCTGGCGGCCCTGGGATGCCGGGTATACACGATCGAGATAGTCAGGGCGCTGTGCCGGCAGGCGAAGAGGAACCTGAAGAAGGCCGGTATCAGAAACGTCACGGTGATTCACGGCGACGGATGGCTTGGCCTGCCCGGGAAGGCGCCCTTCGACCGGATCATCGTGACCGCTGCCCCCGAGGTCGTCCCGCCCCGCCTGATCGAACAGCTGAAACCAAGTGGACGCATGGTCATCCCCGTCGGCCCCGAGCGCGGCGACCAGCGCCTCTTGCTGGTCAGAAAGCTGGCGGACGGTCGAATCGAAACGGAGGAGATCGAACGCGTCATCTTCGTCCCCATGACCGGCGGTGAAGACTAACGGAGGCATGATGCATGCCGGCCCGGGATTGCAGGGCGTCGAAACGCTGCTGTGGGCGGCCTGGGTGGTGCGGGCGGTGCACTTGGCATTCGGCGCTTTCATATTCCTGGGTTGGCTGGCGATAATCCTGGGCCGGCTGGCCGGGGCCGGCTTCGGGCGGAACCGGTTGTTGCGCGCGGTTCATCTGGGAGGGATTATCGCGGTGACGGCGTTCGCCGCCACGGGACGGTACTGTCCGTTGACGGACCTGGAATTTTGGATGTTGGAGAGGGGGGGTGGACCAGTGTTCGCACGGGAACCCTTCCTTGCGAGGCTCATCGCCGCGGCGCTCTATCCAGCGGTACCACCCGGACTCCTCCTCGCCCTTACGCTCCTTATGGCGGTGACTACGATCGCGTTCTGGTGGCTCATCCCTCCGGATCGTTACCGGGACTGACGAGATGGAAATCTGTTCACCCGGTCGGGAAGTGCTGTCCGTGATGCATGACCTGCCCGTTTCGGACACTGGTAAAAATGGCCGGGGCCTGTACTTGTATCGGAACTTGTCCTGCGACTTGCCCTGTATCTTGCCCCGGGGCAAGTAGCGGACCTACCGCCGCGACTTAGTCACTGACCAAGTCGGTGACTAAGTCAGCGCGAAATGGTTCCCTGCCAAACCGCCCGATGTCCAGGCTGAAATGGATCATGACGCAATAGAATGAATAATGACGCATTCCCGGAATGGATCATTATTTTCCACCTTCCTATGCGCGTTTTTCGGAGGAGGGAGTAGGGCCATCATCGGGCTGTGACTTGGTGCCCACATGGTGCCTACTTGGTGCCTCTCGGTCAGTCGTATTCGGCGAAGGGAATAGACCAGGCTTTCAGGAACTTCGACGATTCGGTGGTTTTATCCAGCTTTCCCGGGCGCTTTCTCGCCGGTTCAATCCGCTGAAATGAGATACCATGGGCATTATGGGACCGATCATCGGACGCTTGCCGCGTCAGGATACCCGCATGGCGGAAGCTGAAATTCCCCAATGAGGATATGCCCTGGAATGCCCTGGCGGGGCGAAGGTGCAAGGTAACGCGGCATGATCGGCGTTGATCAGGTGAACGCATGGCTCAAAGCCCGGGAGGGCGAGGACCTGGAATTCAAAGAGGCCCGGCGCAGTTATTCTTTCGACAAGCTCGTTGAATATTGCGTTGCCATGGCGAACATGGGAGGCGGCAGGATTATCCTCGGAGCGACCGATCGCCGTCCTCGTCGCGTGGTGGGAACGGCTGCCTTTTCCCAGATCGAGCGGCTTCAGGGCGGCCTGCGGGACAAACTCCGGCTGAAGATCGAAGTGGAGGAATGCCCCCATCCTTCCGGTCGTGTCCTGGTGGTTACGGTTCCCGCGCATCCGTTGGGAGTACCGATGCAGGTTGATGGCCGCTATCTGGAAAGGGATGGCGACAATCTTGTTCCCCTGTCAGTCGAGCGCCTGCGGTCCATCCTGGACGAATCCGGGGCGGATTATTCCGCCGGGGTCTGTCCGGATGCTTCGATGGACGACCTGGACCGCCGGGCGATTGAGAGATTCAGGAGGCGGTGGCAGGCCAAGGCGAGCAGCGCGGGCATCGCCCGCCTGGGCGTCAGGCAACTCCTGCGTGACGCGGAAGCGGTGGTTGACGGAGGCGTCACATATGCCGCGCTCATCGTATTCGGAACGCGGGCGGCGTTAAGGAAGCACCTTCAACGGGCGGAAACTATCTACGAATACCGCTCTTCCGAGGCTGCCGGACCGGCCCAGCAGAGGATCGAATACCAGCAGGGGTTCTTCTCCTTCTATGACAGCCTCTGGAAGACGATAAACCTGAGAAATGACGTCCAGCATTACCAGGATGGATTGTTCGTTCTGGACATCTCCACTTTCGATGAGCGCTCGGTGCGGGAGGCGGTTCTCAACGCCGTGACGCACAGGGATTACCGGCTCGGCGGAAGCATCTTCGTCCGGCAGTATGCCCGGCGCCTCGTCGTGGAAAGCCCCGGTGGATTCCCCCCGGGGATAACCCCGGAGAATATCCTCGACCGCCAGAATCCCCGCAACCGCAGGATCGCGGAGATATTCGCCAAGTGCGGCTTGGTGGAGCGGTCGGGCCAGGGCATGAACCTGATGTTCGAGGAGTCCATCCAGCACGGAAAAACACCGCCCGACTTCGGGGGAACGGACGAGTGGCAGGTGACCCTGACGATGGACGGCCGGATGAACGACCCGTCGTTCGTGCGGTTCCTGGGCAGGATAGGGAGCGAACGTGGCGTCTCTTTCTCGACCCAGGACCTGATACTGCTCGATATCGTCAATCGCGGACAACCGGTGCCGGCAGTGCTCAGGCCGAGATTGGGCCATCTGGTAGATGCAGGCGCTCTGGAGGTCGTCGGTCGCGGCCGTGGGGCGCGTTACATTCTCTCGAGAGGTTACTATTCCTCGGCCGGGCGGAAGGGCGCGTATACGAGGAAGCGGGGATTGAGCCGGGAGACCAACAAGCAGTTGCTCCTGAGGCACATTGAAGACTGTGGAAAGGAGGGATGTCCGCTTCGCGATCTTATCGAGGTGCTTCCCTCCATGACCAGACGGCAGGTTCAGGTGCTTCTAAGGGAGCTTATGACGGAAGGGCGCATCCACGTTAGTGGAAAGACAAGAGGGGGAAGATGGTTTCCCGGCCCGGCCTCGGGATTGCACCGGAAATGAACACGGTGCAATTCCCGGTGCAATCGAGGTGCAATCTGGCTTCGTTCACTCCGGAAGGAGCTATTGCAACTTCATCCCCGCAGGTTGCAATTATGTTGCAATTCTCCGTGCAATCCAAGGGGATGAACTTGCGGCATGGAGTTTTCTCGATGGATAGCAGGCCGATCAGAGGACCATCCTGATGCCGAGGATATTCGACAACATCGAGGCCTCGCTCCTGCCCGCGCTCCAGGATAGTTTGGACGAACTTGCCGGTTACCTCGTTCCGCTCGCCGACGAACTTATCAACCGCTATCGTCCCCGACGGGGGTAGGAGGAAACTCCACGCGACTGGGAAGGCCGTATCCGATCCGGAGACGCTCAAACACGCGAACGTCACGATCGGCACGTTGCAGGAGAAGGCCGGCGCCCTCGATAGCCGGCTCGTGGTTCAGTTATGGCGGTGACGCCATTCGGGTGCGCCGGAGCAGTCGAAAGCGGAGGGACGGATGAAGAGGCCCGGTGACGGCGGCGGGGAACCAGCTGACCTGGATCGAATGATCGGGGAGATCACCGCCGGCGCGCGCACCGGTGACGAGCAGTTCCGGGCGTTCCGGCAGGCCCTTGAGGATGCCCGTTTCCTGCCATCCGACGGATTCGTCATCGGCGAGCCGGTGTCGATTCTCGCGTTCGACTATGACGGGAACGAGCGTCGTGGCTTGACGGCACGGTGCCGGCGCGATGACGGCTCCGAGCACGTTGTCGCGACAACGGAGGTCGTCCTCTCTCCGCGATCGAGCGGAGCCCGCTGTCTTGCTGCTTACCGGAAGTGGCTGGGCCTCGATCCGTTTCCTCGGGAGGCCGTCGCTCCTGCCCGCCGCAGGCGCCGGCACAAGGTATCGGCGGCCGAGCTCGACCTGAGCGGCCCGATCGAGCTCGTCGTGCTGTCGGTCAAAGGCAACGCGGCACGCTGCACGCCTCTCGGGAGCGAACGCGTTATTACACTGCGGGCGAGCTGCGTCTGGGACTTCGTTCCCGGCAACATCGCGGTGGTCAAACCGCGGAAGCAGTGGAGCTACGCCGGGCATCCGTACCTTTCCGGCGAGGTCGTGTCCTCGAGGCTCGACGTGCCGGCGCTGGACCTCGTGCCTCTCCGGCTGGAGGAGCGTGGCATCTGGAATCCCGACGAGCATTACTGGAGCGAAGAGGACGAGCCGGTCGAGGAGTGGGCCAAGCCGATCATCGCCCGCGGTCCGAGGCGATCCTTCGAGATGGAACAGATCGTGCCCGGGACCGACCCGGACGACTTCGACTCCGACCCTATCCGTGAATCCGTCGACCTGAAGGAGGCTGGTGACCGGAAAGCGGCGTACGATATCCTGATGGATATGTGCCAATCCGATCTCCGATGTCTCGACGCCCACGCGCATCTTGGCAACTTCGTCTTCGACCTGATGCCGGAGGACGCGATCCGCCATTACGAAGTCGGCGTTCGCATCGGCGAGCTGTCGCTCGCCCGCGATTTCGACGGCCTGCTGTCCTGGGGCGACATCGACAACCGGCCCTTCCTCCGGTGCATGCACGGGTTCGGCCTGTGCCTGTGGCGGCTGGGCCGGTTCGAGGAGGCCGTGCGTATTTTCGAGCGGATGCTCTGGCTCAACCCCTCGGACAACCAGGGCGTGCGCCTCGTGATTGACGCGGTGCGAGCGGGGACGGCGTGGGAACCGGACCGGGAAGAGGGGTGACGCCGTGGGGAAGAAACTGAACCCGAACCAGCAGGCATGGATCGCCGCCCGCGAGCGCCACCGGCTGTCTCACGCCCAGGTCCAGATGGCGCGAGAGCTGGGAATGAATCCGGCGAACCTCGGCAAGATCGACAACCACAAGCAGGAGCCGTGGAAACTGCCCCTGCCCCGATTCATCGAGGAGCTCTACTTGAAGCGGTTCGGCAGGACCGTTCCCGGCACCGTGATCTCCATCGAGGAGCGCGCTCGCCTCAAGCAACGGAAGAAAGAGGCCCAGCGGGACGCCAGGCGGCAACGGGCGGCGGAAACGGCATGAGGTACTACCCCGGTGACCGCATCCCGACGCTCGCGGCCGCTCTCAACGAGCACATGAACGCGAGCGACTTGAGGAAACTCGCCGCGCTCACCGGGGAGAAGCTGCCTGTCAGGAAGGCCGAGCTCGCCGCCGTGGTCATGCGGTATCTCGAAGGCGATCGCCTCCACGCTGTCTGGCGGTCTCTCGACGAGTTTCAGCGCGCCGCCGTCGCCGAGCAGGGATACTCGTACCAGGTCGTCGTACATGATCGGTAGAGTAATAGGCCGGTTACTCGCGGCAATCCACGCATCAGTCATGAGGCGCAGGACGGACGAGTTGGAAGAACCCGGCGGCTTGTCCTATGCCGCGATGAACAGGATCGTCGAGGATAGGATGTCCTCGGACAAGGATTACCGTGAGGAGGTGGAAAGTTCCGGCCGTCCATTGCTGAGTCAAGGGAGAAGAATGACCAGCGAGGAGTTGTTTGCCAAGCTGTCGTCCTTCGGGCTGGATCTCAACGAGAAGACCGTCAAGAAGCTTGCCATGAGGTTTCTTTCCGCTCAGGAGATATCGGAGTTCCTGCTCGAAAGAAGCAGGTCCTTGCGGTTCCATGACCGCTTTGACGAGGACTGGGTATGGATTTGCGCCGCCGTCGTCTGGGAAAGATGCCTTCCCGACAGGCCAAGCATGGAGATGATTGACGACGGAATGCAGGACGGCTACAGCAAACAGGACAGCGAAGGCGATGTCGCGGCCTGTGAGGCGTGGCTTCGGGTCTGGCGGGACATCACCAGGATAATGGACGAACGGGGCATGAAGTCGCTGGCGCAGTTCGACGCCGCGTTCCAGGGCACCCAGTCCGCTTCGAATTGGTGGTGGGACCTTGACACGGCACTCATCAACGCCGGTCGCAAGGACGGCCGGTACCACCGGCGGCGAATCGCTTTTTGCCAGGACCTCGCAGATCGGTTCTCGATCGTCGATCCGGAACTCGCCGTGCGAGCCAAGGATGCCATCGCTGAAGCGTTCCTCGAACTCGGCGAGATAGAGGAAAGCGACGCAAGGTACCGGAAGTTGGTGGAGGAAAATCCAGAATACGGCTGGGGATGGATACATTGGTCGGACTGCTACAATCCGGACAACATACTTCCCAAGGATCACTCGACTCCCGAGGATCTCGCAAAGGCCGAGCGGATACTAAAGCGGGCGCTGGAGGTTGAAGGCGTCAGCGACAGGCAGGACATCCACGAGAGGCTGGCGGTAATCTATGAAGCGACGGGACGAAAGGCGGATGCCAGGAAGATTCGCGAGAGCGGACGGGAACGTGGTTGAAACTACAGGCCGAGATCGAACGGCTCGAGGCCAGGACCGTGGACGCCGAGGTGGTGAGGGGAAACTTCGCCGTGTTCAGCCGCGTGTTCGAGCACCTGACGCCGGACGAGCGCGGCGAACTGGTGCGCCTGCTGATCAAGGGCATCGAGTACGACGGGCGGACAGGCCCGCCTGTGCCGTGTCCGGCACGGCGGACAGGGACGATGAAGATCGAGTATCGCCACCTGCCCGCCCTTGAGGGACTGCTGAACACGGGCTGTCAGGAGCCTGACAGCCATTTTTACCAGTGTCTTGAAGCCCTGGGGCGCCTGGATTCGAACCAGGGAATGCGGGGTTCAAATTCAAGAAAGGTATAGCGGGTACGCACTCCCGTAAAGAGAGAGGCGCCATGATGTACAATCCTGAAGCTGGGCAAAAGGCCGTGCATCCCTTTTGCGAGGGGATGGCCGCCAGGCGCAATGTCACCATAAACACCGTGGGGGCCCGGAAGCTGCAGCCCTCACCCGAGGAGCGACCGTGGGAAGGTTCGTGCTAAACATCATCCACCGGCCCGAACTGCTTCCGGAATACATCGACCGGAGCGCGCAGGCGGGACAGCAGGAAGAGGTCAGCAAGCAGGAGGTCGTCGGCGAGTCGCTGGACATCTTCCGCCTCCAGCAGGACATGGCCCACCGCCACGGCCTCAAGACCACGATCCAGATGACCTACGCGTCGCTTTTCAACCGGGAGTGCATCGAGATCGCGAAGGAGCACCACGCCAGGTACGGTGACGAGATCAGCCTGACCTTCCTGGGGATCCAGTGCAAGGAGTTCCGGGAGAAGTACAGGAGCAAGGAGCTCGCGATCTGGCTGTTCTCCATGGAGGACAAGAAGCGGATCGTGGACGACCTCTTCGCGCTCTTTTTCAGGGAGTTCGGGTTCTACCCGACCTCGACCGGCTGCTACTACATGGACGCGGAACTGGTCCGCTACATCAAGGAGCGTTTCCCGATGGTGAAGATAGCGGTCGCCACCTGCTTCGAGGAGGGCCCCCGCGTCTTCCACAACTGCAACAACAGCTGGTACACGCTTCTGGACGGGGGACCTTGGACGGCCTGGGTGCCGTCGAAGGAGAATATCCACTGCCTGGCCAGGGACGAAGCGGACGACATCGGCATCGTGGCCATCCCCCACCTCTCCAGGGACCTCCTGGCCAGCGTGGACTCCCCGGGACTGTTCTTCGGCACGCATCCGCAGAACATCCTGCGGGGAATGGTCTACGAGGGCGACCAGATGCCCTACCAGTTGAACATGATCGACCAGTACCGCGCGATGGGCGCCCAGAACCGGGGCCTGGGCTACAACATGGTCTTCGTGGGCCCGGGCTGGATGGGCAAGGGCGGCCGCTGGGAGGCCAGCCACGAACTCTGCGTGAAGGTCTACGAGGACATGCTGGCCTACTACGGCGGGCTCAAGAAGAGCGGCGAACTCGTCGACCAGACGATGAGCGAGTTCGCGGACACCTTCCGCGCCCACCGGAAGAGCTACCATGAGCCGCTGATCGGGCTCTGGAAGGACATCCTCTACGGGTCCGGGCAGCAGGTCATGTGGTACGCCGACCCGTTCTTCCGGGTGCTGGTGGACCTGAAACAGGGGGGCGCGATCATCGACCTGCGTCCGTACGTGGCGCAACTCAACCGCCCCGTGGGCGTCGGCACGCGCTGCATGCAGAATGCCTGCTATCCGTACCTGGTCCAGTCCCATTACCGGGCGGGGATCTTCACCCACTACGCCGGCGAAGGGGCCATCAAGAGCTGCAAGGTGCGCCACGGAAGGGAGGAGGTGGACCTGGCGAACTGCCGCACCCACGGGAAGGTCGTGGACGAGGGCGACGCCCGGTCGCTGGTCCTGGATCCGGTCACGGTCGAGTTCCAGGGCCTGGAGGTCCGGATCCAGACCACCATCCGCTTTCCGCAGGGCACCGGCGAGATCTGGTTCACCAGGAAGCTGGTCTCCTCCAGCGACTCGGGAGCCCGCGTGGAGGTGGACGAATACATCACCTCCTGCCACGGCACCAACGAATACTCCGAGGACCTCACCGGCGCCACGCTGTCCCTGGCCGGCCCGGACGGTAACCCCAAGTCCATCGAATACGCCTACCGTTGCCGGGAGGCGGCGGTAGATACGGTCCGGGAAGTGGCCGCCGTCGTGCCGCAGGTGGACAGCCGCCTGAGCCTCCGCCCGGAGGGCGGGGCGACGGGCTACTATCGCGAAGGCTACATGTTCGCACCCAACCTGACCCTTGGCCTCACGAAGACCATCGGCCTCAACGAGGAGCTCAAGTCATGTCTCAAGGTCGCAAAGGCAAAGTAAACTACCGCTGTCCCGTCTGCTTCGACCGGGAGTGGGACATGGACATGCTGTGGGACAAGGAGCGCAACGAATACTACTGCTACCGGTGCGCTTACGTGGGCACCGAGGCGGATATCCTTGCCCGCTACGAGAAGACAAAGACGAAATACCGCGACCGCCTGAAGCGGTTCGAGATGTCCTATTTCGACTGAGCGGGGATGAACGCCCGCAGACTGCCCCCCCTGCGCGTCGAAACGGGGAAGATCACGATGGCGGTCAAGACCAATGCCGTGGGGCTCAACGTCAACTTCCTGGCGGACCACGCCGAGTCCAGGAAGCGCGGGCAGGGATACGTCGCCGCCCTACGCCGCATGGGGGTCCGGTCCCTGCGCTTCCCCGGCGGGGAGAAATCCAACGAGTACCTCTGGTCCTCGCCCCCCTGGGACGCCCCTAGCCCCCGGCTCGGCATCGTCGGTCCGAAGGGGCGGCTGCACACCGAGGGGGGAGGCCTCGTCACCGCGGACGGGCGCTTCCTGGTCGAGACCATGGACTTCGACCAGTTCATCGAGATCTGCCGGGCCATCGGCGCGCAACCGATCGTGTGCCTGAACCTCGGCAGCGCGTACGTCAGGGATGATCCGGCCGCGCGGCGCGGAACGCCGCGCGACGAGGTCCTGGCGAACGCCGTGGAATGGGTCCGCTACGCCAACAAGGTCAAGGGATACGGGGTCAGGGATTGGGAGCTGGGCAACGAGAGCTACTGGCGCGGGTCCGCGGCGGCGATCAAGGCCGGGGACTACGTGCGCGACGTCATCGAGTTTTCGAGGGCCATGAAGGCGGTCGATCCCGGCATCCGTTTCGGGGTGAACGGCCACGTCGGGAAGGATCTCGTGAGCCCGTCCGACGGGGAAGGCGGCCCGATCTGGTGGCAGCACCTGCTGTCCCGCGCCTCGGCTGACATCGATTTCGCGGTCATGCACCCCTACCCCTGCTACGAGTGGGGTTCCTACGACTATTACCTCCGCCAGGACCCAGTGTTCACCGACGGCGTCGAGCAGGTCGCCGAGGCGCTCCGGGAATGGGCGCCCGCGGACGATGCGGCCCGCATCAGGATCCAGGCGACCGAAGCCAACGCCTTCGACTGGGCGGCGAGCAAATGGTACCGGGGCACCAACAAGGGATGGGCATGGGCCAACGACCTGGGCCATGCGCTGGTGCTCTTCGACATCCTGGGCCAGCACCTCGCCCACCCCGGAATCGACGGCATCCAGGTGTGGACGACCCGCTGGTTCGACAACCCCTCGAGGCTGGAGGACGTCATCGACGAGAACAACGAACTCAACCCGACGGGGGAAGCGGTGGGGCTTTGGGGGAGGCACCTGAAGGAGAACCTGACGGCCCTGGCAGGGCTTGAATGCGGACCGGCGTATGCGGCCTATTCGCCGCGGACGAACGAGCTCGCCCTCTTCCTCATGAACAAGGGGCGCGAGGCGCTCTCCGTCGAGGTCGAACTCGCGGGCCATCCCGGCGAATGGCAGGCAACGGTCGAGAGCCTCTGCGGCGAATCGGAAAACGACCTGCATCCCAAGGTCGCCTGCACGGGAGAACGGGCCTCCCGGGGCGGGAAGATCGCGTGCGACCTGCCGCCCGTGAGCATCACGGTACTGGAGTTGCGTCCCAAGGGAAATTAGGGACGTGGGCCGCCTGGACCAGGCTCTACGGAGTCGTGATCACAAAAATCTGCCCGAATCGGACTCTGGTAACAACGCCCGGCTTGGGCCCTTTCGCGTAGGCTTACTGGACTCCACCTGTCTCCTGGAAGACACTTTTCCCATAGCCTGAAGGTATATGTCCCACATTCCGCACTTCGGGCGGTAGCGTTGGGGTGAATAACCGAATCCCGCCCCACCTAGCGGTAGAGGTCCGTTGGGACTTGAAGCAAGCATAGCAGTTGCTTCTGGAGTGGAGTGAGCACGAGGGGGAAGGCGATTACCTCCTCGCCACGGACGAACTCGTGCCAGCCAACGTCGTTGAATGCTTCCAGAATCCTTGGACAGGTCGGCGTTTTGGTTGGACGCCCCTCGGGTAACAGGGGAAGGGACTCGATCTTCTGGCGGGCCATGTTGCGGCGCACTTCGCGCTCAATAAGGCTGGCCGCCACCAGGGCGAAGAAGTAGGCATGCACCAGCGCGGCCGCCCGGCGGGGCTTTTTCAAGTACACCGGCGCGATCTCGAGCTCCGTCTTCAGCCCCGAAAATCGCTTCTCCACGTAGGGCTGGTACTTGTAAATGAGCAGCACATCACGCTTGGCAGACTGATCGAGATTGGTCAGGAGCGGGAAGACCCCGTCACACCGTCGCTCACGGCTTAAGGCCGGTGCGTTGCGCCGCACCAGAAGCGTCCACGTGCGCCGTGCCTCCATCCGGACCGGATCATCGGCCGCCGGTCGGCCCGCCTTCAGCCGGCGCGGCACGAGCTGAACCCGTTGTGTGAGCTTCGCTTCGAGAAAACGCTCCATCCCCCGGTGTTTGAGAATCTCCCGCACGGCCCCCTGGATCGCCCTTCGCTTGCGCAGGTGCCTGCGGTTGAGCTTCAACGCCAACTCCCCAAGCTCCGCCTCGGCTCGGCGCAGTTGCCCCTCGCGATGCAGGCGGTCCTCCTCGGCCTTCAGCGAGCTGCGAATCCATACCAGCCGATACCCGCTGTCCGTCCGCTCCTCTCCCCGGCAGCTCCAATAGACGTCCGGCGGAGCAGTCGCGCTCCGCCGGTTGGAAAGACGCAGTATCTCCTTCCAGCGAACCCCTCCGGCCCGGAGCCGCTCCCGAAAGCACCGGTCTTCTTTCCACGTCCGCGGCATCACCGTCACGAATCGTCCGCCATACGCGGTCAAATACCGCAGATTGTCCAGCGTGCACAGCTTCGAGTCCGCCACGTAGATGAAGTCATCACGCCCCAGAATCCGGCGCAATTCCTCCAGATTCCCCTGGTGGACGCTGTCATCCGTCCGGTTGCCGCTGTGCACCTGGTGATGCAGAGGTACCGCCCCGTCGCTGGAGCACGTCAGGCCAAAGAGCAACTGCTTGAGATCCGGCCGATGGTCCTTGTTGTAACCGTGCGCCAGGCGTGGCTCGTCCACCGAGCCCGCATACTTGCCATGAAAGGTGACAGTCGTGGTGTCGAAGTGCACTCGATCCGTGTTCACCTCGAATTGCTTGATGACTCGTAGCGCCAAGCGGAACCAGACCCCCCGCGCACGCTCGGACACGAGCGCGTCCAGCGCACGGGCTACCCGATCATCGTTGAGCGCTGCCCGCTGATCGCGGGTCAGGCCCAGAACCTGCGGCTCCCATCGGGTTGCCCAGTCTGCAATCCGGTACAGCGGGCCGGGTGAGACCAGAAGGTTGTGTACCAGCACCGAGAGCGTGCGGGCATGGTCGAGGCTGCTCTGCCGGGTGCTCCCCAGCGCTCCCCGCAGGATGGCTTCCAGGTTCATGCGCTGGAGGAAGTGGCCGATGACGGGATTGGGACCCAGGAGGTGGGGGATAAGCTGGGCGGGACCGGTAGCGGTCACGCAGCGGGAGCGGCCGGGGCATTGACTAGTATGCAGATACACTGGTATAAGTATACTAGACATCAATGAGGAAGTCAAGTCGGAAGCGAAAACGCTCCCTGCACGATCTGGAGCACCGCCGGGAGCAGATCCTGGCGGTCCTCCTCTCCGACGAATCGATCGTGGTGGGAACGGTGTACGACACGCTCAGGCGGTGCGGAAATCCCTCATGCCACTGTGCCCAGCGCCCGGCGCACCGGCAGACGCTGCTGGTTTTCACCCAGGCCGGACGCCGTCGCTGTCGCTTCGTCCGGCAGGCCGAGGCTGCCTCACTCCGTCAGGCCGCCGAGCGCTACCGTACTTGGCGCCAAGCTTTCCGTGACTTCTGTGCCCTTCAACAGCAGGAACGAACGCTTCTCAGGGAGCAAGTCCACATGAGACCCCTTCCGTGGGCACAGCGGAAATGACGATACCGCAACGGTTTGTCGC
>Ga0315281_10003156_pt1 | contig 24229 bp, 22 predicted proteins | sample YL17G07_0_MG_FD_204540 | JGI IMG/M metagenome (GOLD analysis project Ga0315281, IMG submission 204540) | Sediment microbial communities from Yellowstone Lake, YNP, Wyoming, USA - YL17G07_0 | ecosystem: Environmental > Aquatic > Freshwater > Lake > Sediment | place: USA: Wyoming | collected... | reverse complement strand
GAGCGCGCGGAGTCCTCCAGGCGGTCCTGGCAGTACTCGCGGACCTCCATGGGGGTCATCTCAGCGTTGCAGATGAAGCGGGTGTTCTGGAAGCGGGCCTGCTGCACCCGCCGGGCACCCTCCACCCTGGCGCGAATGGCCGTCGAAAGCTCGCCGGCGGTGTCGGCGGCCAGCTTCTCATAGTCCACCCGCGGCACTTCCGCGAAGATGTCGATCCGATCAAGGAGAGGCCCAGAGATGCGCTTCTGGTAGCGACTCACCACCGATTCGCTGCATGTGCATTCTTTAGTCGGGTCCCCGTAGAACCCACAGGGGCACGCGTGAAGGTCAGAACTACACCCGACTGCAGAGGGTGGTGGCGCTTTGAGTCGGGTCGGCCAGCGGGCAGCCGCGGCTCCTCTCATCGAGAAGCTCCCGCCCCACGACGTCGACGCGGAGAAGTCCGTCATTGCCTCCCTCCTTGTCGACAGCGACGCCGTTGACCGCGTCGCTCCCATTCTACAGCCTGCCGACTTCTTCCGTGAGGCCCTGGGCTGGATCTATGAAGCCTGCCTGGCTTTGCGGGACCGGGGCGAGGCCATCAACCAGGTCACGGCCGCTCACGAGCTCGGCCGCCGCAACCGACTCGACGAGATTGGCGGCGCCTCCTACCTCAGCCGCCTCGTTGCCGAGCTGCCCACGCCCATCGGCGTCGAGCACTATGCCCGCATCGTCAAGCGGGACGCCATCTACCGCCACCTCATCACCGCCTCGGGCCGAATTGCCCAGATCGCCTACTGCGCCAACGGGAACTTGCCTGAGGTGCTGGCAGAGGCTGAGGGCCAAGTCCGGGTGGTGCGGGATATGGCCGAGCCCATCCTGAAGGTCGAGTCAGAGCCACCGCCCACAGCGAAGCAGCTCCTGGCCACCGACTTCGGCAATGCCAGCCCCATCATTGGCGATGGGGGCGAAGGGGCCATCATCTCTCGGAAAGAGAAGTCCATGCTGGCCGGCCCACCCGGCGTCGGCAAGACGAACATCGGGCTGCGCTCGGCCACGTGCATGGCCGCCGGTGCCCCGGTGCTGGGCCTGGCCGTTCCAGCGCCCGTCCGCGTGGCCTACGTCAACTTGGAGAACTCGCCAGCGGTCATCCAGCGGCGCCTCCGCAAGATCACTCAGGGTTGCGACGACGACATCCTGGAGCGCCTCTTCATCGTCAACCTTCGCGGCCTTGATCTGAGCATGGATCGGGGCGTCACCACTCTGGTGGACATAGCCCGCCACACCCAGGCAGACATCCTCTTCATCGACCCCCTCCGCAACGCGCACCCCTGGGACGAGAACCGCTCCGACGACGCCGCCAAGCTGATCGCCGCCCTGGACGCCATCATCGACGCCACCGGCGTCGCGATGATCCTCGTCCACCATGTTCGAAAGCCAGACCCCCACAGGCCTAAGGGCACGCAGACCCTAGACCAGGTCCGCGGCTCCACCCATCTCGCCGCCAGCATGGAGACCGTCCTCCTGGTCAACGAGGACCCCCAGGAGGACAGGCTCCTCGCAGACTTCGTCAAGACCCGCAACGCCGAGCGTCGACTGCCCCCCATGCACCTCTACTTCGACCGGGACGCCCTGGACTACGACATCGAAGTACGCCCCGAGGGCGGCAAGGTGGGCGTTGACGGCATCGTCAACGCGGTCTGGGCCGTGGGTGGCGCCATCGACGGGCCGGACCTCGTCCGAGGACTGGTGGAGGGAAGCGGTGTCAGTGAGCGCACCGTCCGCGAGACCGTCCGTAGGGCCGTGAAGCAGAACCGCATCCAAGAACTGCCGCCGGGGCCCCACGGCCGAAAGCGATACGGACTGCCCCCTGAGACTACGGAGGAGGTCTCGGAATGACCTTGGCAAACGCCGTTGCCAACCTCTGCCAACCTGCTAACGTTGTCGGCCAGTTGAATCTGAAAGAGCCCCAGGTTGGCAGATTGGCAGGTTGGCACCCTAAAGGGTGTAAGGGGCTGCCAACCTGCCCCCTTCCACCCTAGCCGCGAGTTGCCAAGGTCCAGGTGTCTCCTCGTCCTGGTCAACTGGTCCATCATCGCGGCATTTGAGGCGGCAGTACGTGAAGCGAGCCCTGGACATTGGGAGAGACCTCCGGGTCAAGCCGAGGAGGAACGAAGCGCCATGCCACGACGTCCACTCAAGCCTTGCGCCCAGCCCGGCTGTCCCGCGCTCGTCGAGAGCGGGCGCTGTCCCGATCACGACAGGAAGCGGCAGTACAACCGCGACCATCCGCGAGGGAGCTCCACGGCACAGGGTTACGGACAGCGCTGGCGGTGGGCGAGAGCCCGGTTCCTTCGGGCGCATCCGCTGTGCGTGCAGTGCGGGCGTGAAGGGAGGACCACGGTCGCGACCGTTGTCGACCACAAGGTGCCGCACCGGGGCGACGCCGCCTTGTTCTGGGACGAGAGCAACTGGCAGCCAATGTGCAAGCAGTGCCATGACGCGAAGACCGCCCGCGAAGGCCGGTGGGGGAGGCGGTCGGTATTTTCAGGCTCGACGGCGCCTCGGGAGCGGTCGCGCACCTTCACGCGCGCGTTGCCAAATTAGGCCAGGGGGGTGGTAGCCGATGCAGCCAGGACCAAAGCCGCTGCCGACGCACCTGAAGTTGATGAGGGGGACGCTCCGCAAGGACAGGCTCAACCGGAAGGAGCCCCAAGTCGCGCCGGCGATCCCGGCCTGCCCAAGGCACCTTGGCAAAGAGGCTAAGCGCGAATGGCGCCGGGTCTCAAAGGAGCTGCGAGCAATGGGCCTGCTCACGAAGGCCGACCGGGCCGCGCTGGCGATGTACTGCGACGCCTGGGGGCGCTGGGTCGACGCGCTGGACGCGCTCAGGCGCTACGGCGTCATGGTCAAGTCTCCGAGCGGCTTTCCGATGCAGTCCCCGTACCTGGCCGTGGCGAATAAGGCGATGGAGCAGATGCGGCTGTTGTTGGGTGAGTTCGGCATGAGCCCGAGCTCTCGTACTCGCATACACGCCCAGCCCGTCCCGGAGGAAGAGGAGAGCAAGTGGGCCGGGCTGCTGTAGGGAAGGGCAGACCGGCAGTGGCCGGCGGCGAGCGCGTGGTGCGCTTCGTCAACAACCTGACCCACACCAAGGGCGAGTGGGCCGGGCAGCCCTTCTGTCTTCGGCCCTGGCAAGAGGATATCCTGCGGCCCCTGTTCGGCACCCTCAAGGCGGACGGCCTGCGTCGCTACCGCACCTGCTACGTCGAGATCCCGCGCAAGAACGGGAAAACCGAGCTGGCCGCCACGGTCGCCCTCTACATGCTGCTCGGGGACGGCGAGCCGGGCGCGGAGGTCTACAGCGCGGCCGTCGACCGCGAACAGGCGAGCCTCGTGTTCAACGTCGCCGCCCAGATGATCCGCAACGATCTTGAGCTCACCGCCCAGTGCGAGATCATTGACAGCCGCCGCCGGATCTACCATCCCCGCACCAACAGCTTCTACTGCGCGATTCCCGCCGAGGCCCCGGGCCGCCACGGCTACAACGCCTCAGCCGTCATCTACGACGAGCTGCATGCGGCGCCCAACCGCGAGCTGTACGACGTCCTGGCGACGTCGACGGGCGCACGCCGGCAGCCCCTTGTCTTCGTCATCACCACTGCGGGCTGGGACCGCTCCTCCATCTGCTACGAGCTCCATAACTACGCGCTCAGAGTCCGCGACGGGATCATCGACGACGAGACCTTCCTCCCCGTTCTCTACGCCGCGCCCGACGATGCCGACTGGCTGGACCCGGACGTTTGGCGGTCATGCAACCCGGCACTCGGCGACTTCCGCAGCCTGGAAGAGATGCAGGTTGCGGCCCTGCGCGCGAAGGAGATCCCCGGCCAGCAGAACGTGTTCCGCCGCCTCTACCTCTGCCAGTGGACGGAGCAGGCGGAGCGCTGGCTCGACATGGCGGTCTGGGACGAGAACGACGACGCGGTCGACCCGGAGGCGCTGGAGGGCCAAAGCTGCTACGCCGGCCTCGACCTCTCGACGACCCAGGACATCACGGCGCTGGAACTCTTCTTCCCGGCTGCGAGCGGCGGAGGCGACGTCGTCTCTTACTTCTGGCTGCCCGAAGAGAACCTGCGGGCGCGGGTGCTGCGGGACCACGTGCCCTATGACGTCTGGGCCCGGCAAGGACTGGTCCGGCTCACCGAGGGGAACGTCGTGGACTACGACGTGATCCGCGCCGACATCAACACCCTCGGCGCGCAGTACGACATCCGCGAGATCGCCATCGACCGCTGGAACTCGACCCAGCTTCAGACGCAGCTCATGGGCGACGGCTTCACCGTCGTTCCTTTCGGCCAGGGCTTCGCCTCGATGACGGCGCCAACGAAGGAGTTGCAGCGGCTGGTTCTAGAACGCAGGCTGCGGCACGGCGGCCACCCGGTGCTGCGCTGGATGGCCAGCAACGTTGCTGTCCGGCAGGACCCGGCGGGGAACATCAAGATCGACAAGGCGAAGTCGACGGAGCGCGTGGACGGCATGGTGGCGCTGGCCATGGCCGTCGGCCGGGCAATGGTGCAGGTGGACAGCGTCGAAGAAGCGGGCGTGTTTTTCGTCTAGTGAGGAGTGCAATCGTGACCAAGGCAGCGACAACCATCCAGACCATCACGGTCGAGCAGGTGGATATCGACGACCTGCGGCCCGACCCGGCCAACCCGCGGCGCATCTCGGACGCCGAGCTGGAGGCCCTCACCCGCAGCATCCGGGAGTTTGGCCTGGTGGACCCCATCATCGCGCGACACGATGACCGAATCGTGATCGGCGGCCACCAGCGCCTCCTCGCGGCCCGAAAGCTGGGCCTGAAGACCGTGCCGGTGATCTTCGTCGCCCTCTCCCCCGAGAAGGCCCGCCTCCTCAACCTGGCCCTGAACAAGATCTCCGGCACCTGGGACCAGGAGTTGCTGGCCCGGCTGCTTCTGGACCTCCAGGACATCCCCGCCGTCGACCTCACCCTCACCGGCTTCACCGAGGACGAACTGGGCAAGCTCCTCAAGAGCATCGACCGCCGCGAGAAGCGGGAGCGGCCCGAGGCCTTCGACCTGGATGCGGCCCTGGAAGCCGCACACGCCGCCCCTGTTGCCAAACGTGGGGATTCCTGGCGGCTCGGGGACCACCGGTTGTCATGCGGCGATGCTGCCGACGTCGGCGACGTGTCGCGCCTCCTGGACGGCCAGAAGGCTCAGATGGTCTTCACCGACCCGCCCTACAACGTCGACCTCGGCCACCACGGCGGCCAGCGGCGGGGCAGCCGCCGGCGCACCATCGCCAACGACTCCCTACCGCCCGCCGAGTGGGAGGCCTTCTGCCGCGCCTGGGCCGGGAACCTGCTAGAGCACGTCGACGGCGCCCTCTACGTCTGCATGTCCACCAGGGAGTGGCCGACGGTCTCCCGCGTGCTGGAGGAGCTGGGCGCCCACTGGTCGGACACCATCATCTGGGCCAAGGACCGCTTCGTGCTGGGGCGGGCCGACTACCAGCGCCAGTACGAGCCCCTCTGGTACGGCTGGCGGGAGGGCGCCGAGCACCACTGGTGCGGGGACCGGGACCAGGGCGACGTGTGGACGATCCCCCGGCCAGCGGAGTCGGAGCTGCACCCGACCATGAAGCCCCTGGCCCTGGTGGAGCGGGCCCTGGAAAACAGCAGCCGGGCCGGCGACCTGGTGCTCGACCTCTTCCTGGGCTCGGGCAGCACACTCATCGCCGCCGAGAGGACGGGGCGGGTCTGCTACGGCATGGAGCTGGAACCTCAATATTGCCACGTCGTGGTGGCCAGGTGGGAGGCCTTCACCGATCTGAAGGCGGAGAAGATTCCGAAGAAAGGGGCCTGAACCCGTTGACTTCCCTCGCACACAGAGTGATGTATCCGCTGAGGAAAGGAGGATTCGATGAAAACCGCGATCATCGACACCCGCTACTCCAGCGCCAGCACCATTTGCTCGACCTGCGGCAGGGGCCCCAAGAACTGCGTGCGCTTCGTCCACCCTGTGGACGACCCGGACGAGATGGAGATCAACATCTGCAGCCTCTGCCTCCGGGTCGCGGAGTCAGTCCTGCGCCAAGGGAAGGCCTGGGTCATGGACAGCGAGGGCAACGCCTACTTGGAGGAGACCCTGGCCTAGGGCCCATTGAACATCCTCAGCGGACAGCGCCCCGAGAGGGCGAAGAGCATAAGCCGAAGGAGGTCAACCATGATCGAGGACAGGAACCTACCCGTAGGGACCCGCCTGGTGGCGCGACACAAGGGCTACGTCTACCACTGCGTGGTGACGAGCAGGGACGAGGACAAGGTGGGCTTCACCTTGGACTGCCCCGACCACCCGGACCTGCACGGCAAGGAGTTCAAGAGCCCATCCTCGGCCGGCAGCGCCGTCATGGGTGGCACCGCCTGCAACGGCTGGCGCTTCTGGAGCCTGGCCCCAACAGGGGAGACGCCCGCCCCGGCTGCGGGGCCCGCGAAGAAGGGCAAGGCCAAGTTCCGCACCATCAAAAAGGTGGCGAACCAGCAGGGGCTAGACGAAGGCCAGGTCCGCTACTGGTGCTCCGCCTGCCAGAAGAGCTTCGTGGTCGAGGACGGGCAGGAGCCCGAGGCCTGCCCCGAAGGCCACAGGAACGACGACTCGGAGCCCACGGCCTAGCCGCCGCCCGCAATCCCAGAGAGCAGATCCCCCACGCGGGGGTCTGCCTCGTACACCGGCACAGCGCACTATCGCTTGATAGCGGCGTAGCGAGAAAAAGGCGGATGGCATTTTGCCACCCCACACCCTGCCCGCCGCCCCACACACCACCGCTCGCTATGTCAGTCCCGCCATGGCGGTGGTAGGATAGTCCGGCCGGACCGGGAGACGCGGCCGAAGTCCTGAAGGGATGCCGTGTCCATGAGCCTTCGCTTACGGTACTAGCGGACAGGGGTTACCTGCACCATCTGACGTTGAGAGAGTGAGGTCAGGAATGACGCACTGGACACCGTACGTCTTCTATCTGCTCATCCCCACGCTCCTCGCCCTGGCCGCCTGCAGCGACAGCGCCGTAGAGCGGGAGAAGATGCCATCTAACGACGAGGCCCCCGCCAGCGAGGAAGCCTCAGGCGAACTCACCACGCTAGCCTACAACGTGGCCGGCCTCCCTCAGGAAGTCTCCCAGGTGAACCCACAGAAGCACATTCCGCTGATCAGCCCGCTGCTCAACGACTACGACATTGTACTGACGCAAGAGGATTTCGACTGGTGGCAGCCAGCGCTGGACCAGCTCGACTTCGCCAACTACCATGCGTGTCTGCGCGCCAAGGTCGACCATCCCTACCAAAGCGAGCGTCACCCGGGACCGGAGGCGGTGGGAATCGACGTGGCGACGGAGCGCCCCATGCTACAGGTGGGTGACGGTCTCGGCATCCTGTCGCGCTTCCCGTTCGACGAGTTCCGCCGCGTCCCGTGGGAGACGTGCGGCGAAGGCGCCGCCGACTGCCTGGCGATGAAGGGCTTCGGCATGGCACGAGTCGAGCTCGCTTCGGGTCTGAACGTGGACGTGTACAACCTGCATGGCGATGCCGGCAGTGGAGACTCGGACATCGCGGCACGCGCCGCAGGCTTCGTGCAGCTCGCGGCCTACATTCAAGAGCACTCGGCTGGCCACGCCATCATCATCGGTGGTGACACCAATCTGCACAGCGACCCCCGGAGCGACAATCCACTGGACCGCGAGGACGCAAGGGTATGGGAGACGTTCCTCGCGCAGACCCGTCTCGTAGACGTGTGTGATGCGCTCAATTGCGAGGATCCGACCAGGATCGACAAGTTCGCATTCACCAGCGGCGGAGGGATCGAACTCAAGCCGCTGGCCTGGAAGTTCGAGGCCGAGAGGTTTCGCGATGCGGACGGCGAGCCGCTAAGCGATCACGACCCGCTGGCCGTTCGCTGGCGCTGGTCGGCCACGCGCGACTGACGAGTCGGCCCTGTTGCCCCAGGGCTGGCCCGGACAGCCTACCGTTTCAAGGCCCCAGATACGGATGGAGTGTTGGCACCCCACAGTCGCCAATGTGCCGCGTCAGGTTCAAAGAAGGGGCCCGGTTGGACAGTCGAAGGCCGACTTCACTACTGCTTACGAAGAGCGGCGCCAGCACCGAGGGGCAGCCGAGAGCCCGCACACTATGCGTTCATGGTGTTGTGCCCAAATGAAACCACCTCGATAATCAAGGCCGCACCATGACTGAGTTGACAAAGACGGCAGCTGTTTACGCTCTAGTTCGTTCCCTCCCCCGTCTGAACCATGAGGCTCGGAGCCCGGATCTCCCCCCTAATGGCATCTACCTGTTCTTCGAGCGCGGCGAAACCGTCAAGCGCGAGGGCCAGACCTACGATCGCATCGTGCGGATCGGCACCCATCGGCAAGATGGCCGATTCCCAGCGCGCATTCGACAGCACTACGGCCATGTCTTCTCACTGCGCGGAAACAAGAACAGCAGCGTATTCCGGAAGCATCTGGGTGGCGCGCTGATGAGACGAGTGGATACGTCTGACCAGCGCATCGGGCCCTGGCTGATCCAGGGTGGGCCGTCGTTTCCGGAGGTGGAGGAGTCGGTTAGCCGTCTGCTGCGCGAGTGCTTCACCTTCGCATGCTTCCGGGTAGACCTCCGCGAGGATCGAATGCTCCTTGAAAGCGGCCTCATTGCGCTGCTCGCCCAGCACCCCCTGGGACAACCCTCAGAGGACTGGCTTGGGCACCACGCGGCGAGCGAGGAGATCCGGCGCACAGGTCTGTGGAACACCCAGCGCGTCGACGCGGTTCCCCTGACGGACGAGGAGGTCCAGCGATTCGAGCGGCTGGTGCAGGCCGCGCTGGCCTAGGAGTACATGATTATGCGTGGAGTGCTGGTTGTCGTCCCCTGCGGCCAGGGGAAGGTCTGGGACCGGGCGCCCCAGCTCGGTCCAGTGGCTGCCCGAGACGCGTACACGGGCGCACCGTTCAAGGTCAACCGGGCATTCGCGGAGCGGTTCGGAGCGCGCTGGGTCGTCCTGAGCGCGAAGTACGGGTTCGTTTCTCCGGACTTCATGATCCCAGGCCCATACAACGTGACCTTCAAACGGCAGTCAACGAACCCAGTGGAGGTACCTGTCCTTCGGCGGCAGATCTCGGAACAGGATATCGATCGCTTTGATGCCGTCATCGGACTGGGCGGTAAGGAGTACCAGGAGGCTACCCGGGAGGCATTCTCGGGACTGCCGCCCAGGCTCCACTTCCCGTTCGCTGGACTTCCACTCGGTAAGGCGATGCAGGCGACGAAGCAGGCGGTGAGCCTGGGCGAGCTCAGCTTCCTGTAGGCCCTCAGTGACCGCCCCCGGGGCACACCATGAGCCGATAGTGGGCGGCGCAGGACGCACTGCTAGAGCGCCGCTCCTTCGCGATGGATTTGAGTCTCGCCAGGGCTCTGGGGCGGCTCGCGAGTTCTCGACCTTACATTGCCCCAGACAGATCAAGCGACCTCCCTGGCGTGAAGCGTGCCCTGAGCAGCACTTCTCGCCCTGGCTAATCGCAAGAATGTTTGGTGCCCCCCTTGACAGGCTGTTGATGTAGGAGTAGTTTGCCAGCGCGCACACAAAGGGACCGCCGGTGATTGCCCCACCGACGGCCCCAGTAGCCGAGGCCTGGCGCGACCACGGTCGGCCTGCCCGCCTTGACCTAGCAGGCCCCGGCCGCTCAAGGGCCGGGGCTTGTGTTGTCTCTGCAGGAGGCTGACGCGATATGCGAGCGGGTGTGGCCTACGATTCGACTGGAGCGGCGTCGACTTCGGGGTCACTAGGTTGAAATCGGAAATCCAGCCATGGAAGTGAGGTGGTAGGCATATGAGAGTTGCGCTGGTAGGCGCCGAGTTGGAGGAAAACCTCGCTCTGCGCTACATGGCCTCTGCTTTGGAAGCCTGCGGCCACCAAACGGAGATCGTTCCATTCAATTCGAGCCGTGATGTCGCATGCGCTGTGGCGCAGGTGCTCGCCTTCGCTCCCCAGGTGACAGGCCTATCGATGATCTTCACGACCCGCGCGCGCGAGTTCTGTCATCTCGCACAGGCGCTTCGAGACCACGGCTACTGCGGCCACCTGATCGCTGGTGGACACTTCGCCTCTTTCAACTGCGAACGCCTGCTCCAGGATTTCCCGTCGTTCGACTCGGTGGCGCTCGGTGAAGGCGAGGAGGTCATCTGTGCCTTGGCCGACACGCTTGACCGCCTGTCAAGCATCCCTGGCCTTTGCTACCGTCAACCAGACGGAGCGATTGCCATCAATCCCTCCACCGGCAACCCAGACGATCTGGATGCCTTGCCCTTCCCCAAGCGCATGACATTCCACGAGTACTTCGGCAAGCCCAGTGCGAGCATCCTGAGCAGCCGAGGCTGCTGGCGCAACTGCGCCTTCTGCAGCATCAATGCCTGGTACCGCCGAGGAGGTGGCAAGAGGTTCCGACTTCGCAGCGTGGACAACATCGTAGCGGAGATGAAGGAGCTCTTCTTCCGCCATGGCATCCGTTTCTTCAACTTCCAGGATGACAACTTCTTTCTCCCAAGCCCCGAGAAGGCTCTTCACCGCTTCGAGATGCTGCGGGCAGGACTAACGCGGGAAGGCATACATGGCATCGCCATCGCCGTCAAGGCGCGGCCCGACAGCATCACACATGACTCCATCCGGGTACTGGACGACCTAGGGCTGTTTCGAGTGTTCCTGGGTGTGGAAAACGCATCGGAGAACGGGCTCCGTAACCTGAACCGGATATGCACGCTCGACCAGATCCTCAGGGCCCTGCAGATCCTGAATGACTTCGACATCCACGTTGCCTACAACATGTTGATGTTCGAACCCGACACGACTCTGGAGGACATCTTCATCAACCTTCGCTTCATAGAACGGCACATGGAAAACCCTTTCAACTTCTGTCGCGCAGAGGCATACGCTGGGACGGGGTTGGAGGCCAAACTAAAGGCTGAAGGCCGGCTGCTCGGTGACTACTTCGGCTTCGACTACCGCCTCAAGGATCCACGCTCCGAGGTCTTCCACCAAATCGCCAACTACGCCTTCTATGACCGCAATTTCAGCGACTTCGGACTGCACTACTACAATATGGAGGTCGATTTCCACTTCCAGCTCCTCCGGCGCTACCACCCCGAAGCGCTGACGCAGACCCTACGCGCAGACGTCCGTGGTTTCATCAAGCAGACCAACCTGGATACGTACCGGTGGTTGTGCCACATCTATGACTTCGTCTCAGCCATCGACCCCGACGATCAGGAAACAATCCGGGCCTTTGCCAAAGAAATGCGACAACGCGTGGACACAAGAAGCGAGGAGCTGCACGCCCAGGGCGCGCGCATTCAGCACAGGCTGCTGGAAGCATACGAGCACCGCAGCCAAGGGCTGAAGGCACCGAGGCCGATGCCCGCTACGGAGGAACTGCCGTTCCTGGCCTGCAGGCCGGTGACATACCGCAGCCTAAACAGCCTGAGAGAACTGGATCTCGTAGCGGCGGAGGGGGCGTGGCCGGATCGGGCGGACTTCTTCGGCATCGCGCCCGCACCCATCCCATACCCTGCCTTCGTGAGACGATTGTCCCACCAAAGTGAAGAAGGGAGGTGAAGAACCAGTCCTTCGCGATAGCCCGCAGAGAGGCTGGGCCAGAATCGCTCCGCTGCTCAGCGTAACCGGGTCAGTCCTCCATGGACATCGCATACACAAGGAGGTGCAACATGCCGAGAGCTAGAATACGCGGCACAGGCCCCCAAGAGCCCGCACATCCCATGGTCGTCGAGCGTCAGCGTATCCTCGAGGCGATATACAGGCACATAAGAGATAAGTATCAGGCGGCCATAGACAAGGCATTCGATTCGGTTTCACGACAGATCGGTTTCGTTGTGACTACGGCTGTTCCGGTTGTCCTGGAACCGGGCGACAAGTCCAAAGCACAACGCATCTCAATGGGCGCCGAGCACCTCAAAGGTACTCTCTTCGAGCGAGAGCTGGGCAAAGCAGTCCAGAAGATCGCAGACGATCCGATACCCGTGTCGATGACAGGCCCCTACAACCTGTACCTGTTCTGGTTCGAGGCGCTCAAGCTAAGGGTACGGGCCGACTGGATCGAGCCGGCTCACTTCCGAGTCCGGCCCGATCTGATCGGTCTTGAGGAGACACTCATGACGGGGGGTGAGTCCGTCTCCCTTGAGCCGGGGGCGGTCGCAACGCCGGTGATCCCTCTGCCACCGCCTGGGCCTGGTCAGGTGAGCCTGATGGATCCCGATGAGAAGGCACTGCTTCTGGCGATCGACGAGGTGTACCCTGAGCTGCGGCTCGCCGATCGGATGGCCTTCTACCGGGAGACCGCCCGCAGGCGCGTGAGCCCCGACGTAACAGAGCCAGCGCACTTCCGCCAAATGGAGGGCATGCCCCCGCAAAGCCCTCAGGAGCTGCTAAGGACCATCCGCGCCATGTTGCAGGGGGTCTAGTCCGCGGCTGTCCGGCTCCCAGCCTCGGCTCCAAAACTCTCACAGCGTCGGGAGGAACCGGCATGCATAGATGGGCGCGTTCCTCGCCTCGGGGTTGCCGGCTTCACCACTCTTCGGTCGAGTTCGGCAACCCCGAAACCGTCGCCATGGTGGCCCTCAATCTCAGACAGCACGCCGGGACTTAGGTATCTTCCCCTCGGTGGCTGTGAATCCCGGAGTGCTCGGCGCAGGCGCCCGACGCCCCTGGGCCCATTGGCACCCGGAAGTCAGCCCAACACTATCCGTGAATGGTGTGTAATGCCAGACGCGCGGCGATGCGCCGCTTTTCGGGAAGGTCAGCTGTTCTTCCTGACTGGAATCGCGTTGGGCAGGAAGGCGAGCACGATCAGATCGCTCCTTTCCTCGCCATTGGAAGCGGTGTCGCCCGGCGACTCCCACTGGACCGCCGCTATCTGCGACCTCGCCGCCTCCAGTTGCTGCCGGTACCTGTCGCGAGAGAGCGGCCCGAATCCCACCATGCCCAAGCGTTGCCGACCGAACTCCTCGTCAAACTCGTCCAGGTCCATGCGGGCCACATACTCAGCGGAGCGAGCGAGGATGTTGGCCGCCATCGCCAGGTGGGAGACATATATCGCCCGCCGCTCCTCCGGGGAGGCGGCCTTCATGGTCCGGTCGACGCTCGTGTGGTCGCCCCGAAACGTCCACAGTATCTCCTCCGATAGGCGATAGTACTTCTCAACGCGGAAGCCGCTGGCCACCTCCCGGCAGCGCTCCACTATCCCCGCTTCCTGCAGCTGCTGCAGATGGTAGGCCACGTTTCGGAACTGCAGACCCAGTCGGCCGGCGAGCCTAGTCGCCGTCATCTCTCCGTGGAGCAGGAGCTCATGAAAGATCATACCCCGCGTTCTTTCTGTCAGGGCCTCCTTCAGCGCTTCGCTCGTCCGCTTCGTTACGTGGGTCACCATGTTCCATCACCGCCTTCCCCGTGCCTGCCTCCCTCTCCGTCTGACCTCTGAGGATACCACAGAGTGCCTTGCCAATGTCTTGACAGGCAGGCCGCGCTCGTGTACAAAAGGGAAGCCCATGGAAGTCCCACTTCCATGGGCCAGGAGGATCACCCCGCCTCCTCCTCGGCAGTGTGACAGCCATCCGTGGGGTTGCTGTAGGCATTGGATACGGCCGGAAAGGAGGTGAGCGCCGTGATCCGCAAGGTAAGGTTGCCAGGTGTGGAGCCTGCGACATCCTTCGCCGGATGCTCCAACCGGACCATCGGCGGCAGGTAGACCCACCACGGCGGGGGCTCCAACGAGGAGCCCCTGCCCGACTTGGGATCGAGGCGGATCGAGAGTCTGCTATGGAGAGCATACAAAGGCCAGGTGGTACCTGCATCATCCTTCGGGACGACGTGATCCTCCGCGATGAGCGCCATTATCTCGAGAGCGGCGTCAGCTTCTGCCGGGACTCCCGCAAAGGAGAGACGCTCTACCTCTCGCCGTCAGCCTTTGAACTCCTCATTCATCTCACATCGGCGAGCGCGGTCGATGATGCCTGGACGCACTACACCTCGCGCTGCTCTGTCAACGGCGAGCCGGCCAACAGGGAAGAGTTCGACGACTTCGTGCGCGGCCTGCTGGCAACAGGAACTCTGGAGGCAGCCGGCCTCGGCAAGCGTCACACTCGTCCGCTGTCCAACCTCTCGCTTCCGGTGAGCGGGACAGCACCCATTAAGCCCATGACCTTCCCGACCCGAGTCAGCGTCGAACTCACCCGGCGCTGCAACATGGCCTGTCTCCACTGTCTGCGCTCCTCCTCGCCCGGCCTGAGAAGAAAGGAGGAACTCGCTACCTGGGAGATCTTGGGGCTCCTTCACGAGCTGGACACCAACGGCGTCACCAGCATCGCACTCACGGGCGGCGAGACGACGCTACGGCCCGACATCGAGGCCATTGTTGAGCACCTGCGCTGCCTGCGCACCCATGTCGAGTTCTTCACCAACGGCTTCCGCCTGCGACCGGCTCTGATCGAGAAGCTCGCGGAAACGCAGCGCGCCAAAGGGCAAGGGTTCCACGTACATCTGTCGCTGGACGGCGCCACGCCGGCTACGCATGACTGGCTCCGCGCTAGGGGCTCCTTCGCAAGAGCGACTGCGGCCACGCGCGCCTTGTGTGAGGCGGGGGTCCGGGTCGTGGTGGAGACCTGCCTGACGCCCCTGAATCTCGACGAGCTTCAAGACATCGTCTTCCTCTGTCGCTCCAGCGGAGCCGAGACGGTGTCGATCCACCCGATCTCGTGCACGGGAAGGGGTGGCTCGGGGACCCTTAAGCTTCCCATGGCCGAGGTCTACCGGGCGGCGGACGAGGTCGCCCGTCTCCGCGAGGAACACCGCGACGGCATCGACGTGCGGTTCGACTTCCGCTTCACTCCTTCGGAGTCGGACCGCCATCTGGACGACTTCCCCCTCCCGCAGAACACCGCACCGGCGGGCATGTTTCACATGGCTATCGGCGCCGACGGCCAGGTGTACCCCTGCACGGAGTCCACCGGCGTCCCAGCCCTAGTCATGGGGGACATCCGGAAGGAAACGACGGCGGAGATCTGGCGCAGCCCACGCTGGCACCTCTTCCGAGGAGGGTGGACCATCGGCCAGCTTGAGGGATGCCGCGGCTGCGTCTTCGACGGTCGCTGCGCCTCGCAGGCCTGCCGGTGTTACGCGGCAGCCTCGCAAGGCGATTTCTTCTCCCCCTTCCCTGATTGTTACTTGAACTCCCATTCGCTTTGGAGAGAAAGCGGAGGGCGAACGTGAGCATCGTCAATACCGTGGCACTGTCTACCGAGAAGCCCTTCTTCAACACCCTGCGCCGGTACCCGCCGGGGCCTGTCCTCGACTTCCTCACTGCCGCCAGGGAACACGAGCTGGATTCCGGCTTTCGCGAGGAGTGGCTGCAGCAGAGCAAGGCCCACCGGGAGCTACTCGCGGACACCATAACTCAGAGGCAGGGCCCCCTGGCCGCCAGGGACATTGCCCTTAGATACGAGGAATTCCGGTTGCGAGTCAGGCCCCTGCTCCTTGTGCTCATGACGCTCTACATGAACAGCGATGGATTCCTGCATGACAGGGTCATCATCGAAAACCGAGAACTGCTCGTCCGCTCCCAGCGCACGGGTAGACCCCTCGTTCTGGCGGGCACGCACTTCGGCCTCTACGTCGGCCTCGGGATCGCCCTGGCGACATTGGGACACCGGGTGACGGGGGTTCTGGCTCGCTATGAGAAGCCGCTCATCGACGACCTCTTGGAGACGTACTGCCCCAAGGGAAGAGCCAACCTGACCCTCGTCTCCGTGCCGGACCGCTGGGTGCTGGTGAGGTGCCGCAATGCCCTCCGTCGGGGCGACCATGTAGCCATCGGTATGGAGGCAAGCGAGGCAGAGACTCCTCCCAAGGTCACTCTGGAGTTCCTGGGACACCAGGTGCGCGCACCCGAGGGCCCAGCATACCTGGCCTCCGTGACCGGCGCCGACCTCGTCCTGGCCGTGTCCATTTGCCGGGAGGGACCCTCGCGGGCGCGGCTGATCCTTGATGACCCTATTCGGGTCGAGAGGGGACGCCAGGGGGTAGCCGCAGGGATCAGGAAACTCTGGCAGAGGCTAGAGTACTACGTGAGCACCTATCCCGATCAATGGGTGGGCTGGGAATTGATGCCAGAAAAGATGATGGTGACTCCGTCAGGACTTCCGGTGTAGGAGAAAGAGCCGCTGAAGCAGATACCGTGGGCGACACGGCCCGCCCGCGCTTCCTTGACCGGGAGCAGGCCAATCCCGCGGTGTGCTTCAGCGACGCGCTATTCTACCACACCCTTCAAGGGACCCAAGCTGGGAGGCCAACATTGAAGGCAACCACGCAGCTCCCGGTTGCAGGCGAGGCGCCGATCGGCTTCGCGCAGGTTGTCCGCAACCGAAACGTGGCCCTTCTTCTCTCCGCGTCTACGGTTAGCACCCTGGGCAACTGGCTTTCCTACATCGCCGCTGTCAGCCTGGCCACCTTCCGGTGGGAGGCCAGCGCGGCCCAGGTCACCGCCATCACCCTGGCCGTATTCCTCCCGAGTGCCCTCTTCTCGCCCCTCGCAGGCCTGGTCGTAGACCGGGTCAACCGTCGCTCACTCCTTGTCGCCGCAGACCTGGCCCGCGCCGCCATCATCCTGCTGATGCTGATCACCCAGAACGTCTACCAGGTATGCCTCGTGCTCATCGCCCTCAAGACCGTCGGGACGGTCTACCTGCCGGCCACAGGGTCCATCGTGCCCCGCATAGTCCCCCGCGGCGGCATCATTGTCGCCAACGCTGCCCTGGCCCAGCCAGCTCAGGTCACGCGCATCATGGGGCCGGCGGCTGCCGCCATGATCATCGTTGCTGTGGGCCCGCGGGTGGCGTTCGTCGTCGACTGCCTTACCTTCCTGGTCTCGGCCGGCCTGGTGGCCCGGCTAGCGGGGGACTTCGCTCCGGCCGCTGATAACGAAGCCCCATTTGCCCAGCGGAGCCCACCTCGCGGGTTGCACAGGGCAGTGGACCAGATGCGCCAGAGCTTGAGAACTGCCTTAGCGGTGAGGGGAGTATTGTTGCTCCTCGGCTTGGGAGCGGCCGGAACCATGGTGTTCGGGGCCATCGAAGCCATCTACCCGGTCTATATCCGCGAGTTTGTGGAATCCGGTTCGTGGCTGTACGCGGCCTCCGTGTCCGCCGCTGGCGCCGGCGCAATTCTTGGCGCAATCGCCGTGAGCGGCTGGCTGCGGCGGCACGACCGCCTTCAGATCGTTCTGGGGGGTCTGACGCTGGCTGGGGCGAGCGTGCTTCTGATGGTCGCGCTCCCATATCCCCCAGCCGTCGTGCTCTTGAATGTAGCCATGGCGGGAGGGGGAATGGCAGGCCTGGTCGCAGGCCAGAGCTACATGCAAGAGGAATGCCCGCCTGACCACCTGGGCCGTATCCTGGGAATTCAGTTCGGCGTAACCAATGGCGCTATGGTGGCCGCCATGGCGGCAGCGGGGATCGCTGTGTCTCTGGTCGGGGTAGGGGCTGTCTTTCTCGCCGTGGGCGCAACGCTCGCCTTCGTCGTAGTGATTGCAGCGGCAAGGAGCACCGCAACTGAGGCCTCTTGCCCGTCCGCCATCGAGCGAACCAGGGAAGGCAGCCCGGAGGCTCAGTCGCTGCCAGAGGTCGATCTTCGCTGAGTGTGACGCACGCACGCCATAGCCACGCGCACCTGGATGCCAGGCATGGATGAATACCGACGGCCCATGTCTTCGGAGACGCCGCCGGCAGTCTGGATCGTCCATAGCGATCCCGCACTGCGTGAGGCCAGCGTGACGGCGGCACGCCAGATGGGCCTCGTCGCAACGCCCCTGGCGTCTGCCGCCCAAGCGCTCAAGTGGCTCACCCACGGCCAGGGCCTGATCCCCGATCTCATACTCTTCGACGACGCCGAGGAAGACATTTGCCCGGCCCGCTTCGCGGCCACTCTGACGGAGGGCCTCGGCGAACTGGCGCCCTCTGTGATCTACATTGTCGGCTCCAAGGAAGCCGCCGAAGCTCTCACCTCACCTCCTCTAAGGCCGGGACAGGATATGGTCTTCCAGCGGCCCGTCCTCGCCCATGACGTCATGGGCGCCGTCTTGTCAACGCTCCGCCGCTCCGCGGAAGAGGGCTCAATCTTACACGCCCAGGGCCTCGAGCTCGACGTCATCCGGCGGACGCTGGCGTACCGGGGGCGCAACATACACCTCACCCGCTTCGAGTGCGGATTCATGGAATACGTCATGCGCCGCAGGGACCGGGTCGTCACCAACGACGAACTCCTCGAGCACGTCTGGGGGTTTGAGCCGAGCACCGGCACTTCTGAGGTGGTCCGGGCCCACGTCCGGAACCTGAGGCGCAAACTACAGCTCCTGGGGGCGCCCCGAGATGTCATCTGGACCGTGCCGGGGCGCGGCTACAGGCTCAGGGAGGCCGTGTCAGGGCCGCCTGGACGTGGGGCCACGCCCGAACAAGGTGACACCTACTATCGATGACATGGTGCACCGCGCCACGGATCACTGCGGTGTCTCGAGACCCCAACTGCCTGCATTCCCACTCGAAGGAGCGGTCATGAGGGCAGCGTCCGGTCTCTTCCCCACGCGCTGGGCCGCGACTGCGAGCGTCGCGCTAGGGGGTTGACAGCGGGTGTACAATCGGGTCGGCGAAACCTTCTCTCACCTACGTGTCTTTCCTGCCTTGAGTGGACCCATGGCGTAGCTTCCGGGATGGCCGGCCGTTCTCAGTCCGACCCGACTGCCCCGGTACTGACGGAGAAGGTATCCGATGTGGCGTGCAGTCCTCATCGCAATCGCATGTGCTGCCCTGGGCGCGGCAGCGGTCGCACACACGGTGGTAGCGCAAGCCCATCCAGGCAACACTGACAGCAATGGCTGCCACGTCTGCCGGACAAACTGCACTGAACGGTGGGGCATCCCGTACGGTTTCTACCATCGCCACAATCCAGTCCGTCCGTGCTTTGAACCCGCCCCAACGCCGACGCCTCCCGGGTTGGCGGCGCAGCCACTCAGCGCCGCCCAAGGCTGCAGCGGCCCCGGTCGAGTCACAGTCACCTTCAGTTGGCTCCCATCGCCACTCGCCCAAGTCCAGTGGGTAGACCTGACTCTGTTCAACAACGGCTTTGTCTGGGGCACGTTCTTGGGTGCTGGGCCGTTCGCGCCAACGGCCAGCGTGCACACCTGGGACGGCCTCCTGCCGAATACCACTCACTACTATCGCGTCAACACCTTCGTCAATGGCCGCTGGTATCCAAGCGGTACGTACAGCTTCATCACGCGGGCCTGCTAGCGGGGATGCACGTGCCGTCGCGGCCAGTACTGTCCCCAGGAGGTGCACCATGAAGCGACTCGGCATTGTGGTGGTAGCGGTTGGGCTGGTGGCGGCCGTGGTGATCTACAGCGGTGCACTGGTTCAGGCGCAGCCGGTGGCGAGCATCGCGCTGCCGCCCCCAGGCAGCACCGTGCAGCTCTACGCGGAGTGTAATAACATCAGCCTCACCTTCCCCGACGGGACCGCCAGCGGGACGGTGGTGCAGGCGGTAACCCCCACCGGGGTGGTCCAGGCCATGTGGCGTCACAACGCCGCCGAGAACAGGTTCGCGGGTTTCTCTCCTGCGGCGCCTCAGGCCAGTGACCTGCCAGCAGTGAACTTCCTGGACGCCGTGTGGATCTGCGTCACCGCGTCGGCTGTCGGCCCCAGCCCAACCCCGGCGCCCACCAGCACGTCACAGCCCGGAGCATTCTCCGTCCACTTCATCGATGTGGGTCAGGGGGACGCCATACTGGTTGAAGCTGGCGACGCGGACATCCTGGTAGACGGCGGGCCCAGCGGCTCGGCTGTCTTGTCCTACCTGGCAGGGCAGCACGTGCCGGACCTAGACCTCATGGTGGCCACCCACCCGCACGCCGATCACATCGGTGGCCTGGACGACGTAATGGCTCAGTACCAGGTGCTGGAGGTGTGGACGAACGGCGCTACCGCCACAAGCCAGACCTACCAAGACTTCGCGTCGGCAGTCGCAGCGGAAGGCGCGGCCCAGCAGCAGATCCGGCGCGGCTACTCGACCCAGTTCGGTGGCTTGACCCTCACAGCCCTCCACCCGACCGACCCGCTGACGGGCGACGCCAACGGCGACTCCATAGTGCTCCGCCTGTCCTGCGGCTCCGTAGACGTGCTGCTCACAGGGGACGCCAACGCCGGCAGCGAGACTAGTATGCTGGGTGATCCATCGTTGAACCTGGACGCCGAGGTACTCAAGGTGGGGCACCACGGTTCCAGTACCTCCACCACAAATGCCTTCTTGGACGCGGTTACGCCGAATGACGCCATCATCAGCGTGGGCACGGGCAACACCTACGGTCACCCGGCCCAGGAGACGCTGAATCGTCTGGCAGCCCACGGCGCGACGGTGTACCGCACGGATCTCAACGGCACGGTGGTTCTGACGTCTGACTGCAATACGTACTCGATCAGCACCACCGGGGCTACCCCGACCCCTGAACCAACGGTGGCGCCAACTCCATCAGCAGTGGCGACACCCGTTCCCACGGCCACGGCTGCGCCACCTTCGCCGTCGCCTACGACGTCTGGTATCGATTGCTCGCGGGATCAGTACAACTGCGGTGACTTCAGTACCTGTGCGGAGGTGATGGCCGTCTTCAACGCCTGCCCCGGCGACCCCAACAGGCTCGACGGAAACAACGATGGCATTCCGTGCGAGAGCCTGTGCAAGTGAGCAGGAAGCGGTGTGACATAGCACACTAAGAGTACATGGTGCGTCGAGGCTGTCCCAGACGGCTCGGCCGAAGTGCGCCTAGGTTCGATGCCTTAGCGGGAGGAATCATCCAGACGGATCGGGGTGTGACCCACCCGGAATCTGTCCTTCAATGGCATTCCGGATGGCTGCCAGCGCAGGGAAAGCCTTCTTCACATCATTAACCGTAATCTCCCTGCCTGGGCCGGGACCTTGGCCTCCGTATCTGGCGAGCTCGCTCAGTGCCCGCAGAACCTGATACTCACGGTAAGCCTCCCGCAGTTCCGGAATCTGAAGAACTAGCGCACGCCACGACCGATTCCGCAGCATGTGACTGCCGGGATCCTTCAACTGCGGATCCAGCAACCGCTGATACGCCAATGCGTCATGCCAGTGCAGTGCTGCGTAGAATGACGCGGTGACTGCCCACGACATTGGGCCACCATCCGACTGTGCATCCGCCAAGAAGCGAGCTACACGCTCATCGGATCTAGCCCGTCGAAGATGAAAACGTGAATCAGGCAAGACGAAAAGAGAACCAGGCTGCTACAGATCGATTTTACGGGACGCCCCGGCAGCCACCCTATCCAGCGGCACCTTGAAATCACTGGTCAAGTGCACCACCAGGTCGATATTGGCTTCTTGAAACCGATCCAGAAATGAGTCGTACTCGTCTAAGACTTGACCCCGTGCCTTCTCGTCGTCGACGATAGCGATGGCACGAAGTCCCCCAGTTCCTGAGTAGAGCAACAGGACACGCGCACCTTCAACGCCGGCTAGGCGTTTCTCAAGGAATCTGAGCGGTCGCTGGAGGGCGGGGTCTCCAGGCTCCACAGGCTCGTCTCCGCAGCAGCGTTCGCGCGCCTCCTCAATCAGGCGCCGCGCTTCCCTCAGCTGCGCTACGGTGTCACCGTTAGTTCTCCTGAGTAGAGACCATCGGAGTCGCTCGACGACGTCTACAATGGCGTCAAGCTCCGCTTCGATGACCTCGATACCCTCTCGGGTCACCATTTCATTATCGGCGGAATGAGCCCCGATTGCCACCCCAACCTTCCTTGCGCTTCAGTAGTAGAAACGAGACCGACCGAGATAAGGTTAACGCCCTCTCACATTTCTTTCCGCCACCATGCAGGGACCGGGTCCTGCAAACCTGTATTTGGCACCCTACCTCACCTCTAGGCCAGCCGGCGTCGCCTGAGGGCAACGCCAGACGAGCAGTACCAGGGCCCCGGCGGGGTCCGCTGAGTAATCATTCTTCGGGAAGTCGCCCGAGTAGTCGCGGTCCGCTTGACGGTAGCACGAACAAGACGTCCGTCGGCGGGGAACTTGGTCCCGGGAAAGGGGCTGGCACACCTCGGCATTATACCACAACCTGTCAAGCCCTTCGCTGCGCCTGGCCTAGCGCGCAAAGGGCGTTGCGGGCGCGTGCGCGGCAAGACCCGGTATGCCCCAAAGCCGGGCGGCGCCGCCGGCGCTAGACGCCACTGTGAGGTAGCACCATTGCGTCCGTTCCTCCGCACCCGTGAGCCAGCGATTCGACTGCACTCTCGGGGCCAGGCATCCACAACAACCTGGTGCACCCAGCCTGATCCAGAGAGCTGGCCGATGTCAATGATGCAGATATGGATGGGCTCTGCCGCGCCCCGCCAGCCAAGTTGGCCCCCGCTGCGAACGTGAGTGGGTAGCGGCGTCCGCGGACAGGAGGCCGGACAGACTGCCACCGCCCCACAGCGACTCGCATGTTGACGCTTGAACCGGCAAAGCGCTAACCTTGCGATTGGCCGGGACTGTGCCGCTCCGTTCGCGCGGGAAACTGCGTGTGGGGGGTCGCTTCGTCCCGGCCGTCTCCTCGATCAACCGGTGGTCTGCGAGATCTCGGTGAGCCGGCCTTCGATGTCCGAGTCGAAATGCGCGTTCCGCCAGTTGCGCGCGCCAGTGGCGATGCTTTTGAGCGCGCGTTCATCCAAGACGGCCCCCAAGAAGAACGCGTCGTTTACGTCCGCGCCCTCAAATCTGGAACCAAGGAGCTGCGCACCATTGAAATGAGCCGACTGCAGTCGTGCCCTCTGGAAGCGTGCTCCTTGGAGCTCTCCTTCCTCTAGCCGCGCAGATATAAGGTTGGCCCCGTTGAACTGCGCGTCTCGGCAGTGTGCCTTCCTCAAACGAGCTTCTGACAAATCGGCGCCTAACAGGCGGGACGCGGTTAGATCGAGCTCGACACCACGGGCCCTTCGCAGGCTAGCGCCCGTCAGATTCGCGTTTCGCATCCGGGCGTAGGCCATGTCCGCCTCGCTGAGGTCGAGGCCCGACAGATCCGCGCGGTCAAGAGTCACCCTAGACAGGTTGAGGACGTAAGGGCGATCTTCTGGGCTTGCCGACTGGAGCCGAATGCGTATTGCCTGCTCGAACGCATGGACGAGAAGGGCGTTGACGATCTCGTCATGTTGGATCTTCAGATTGGCCAAGACGATCAGGTACACCTGATCATGAAAGGTGCCGTAGCGCGGCTTGAGGAATGTCGTGAGGGAGACGGCAGCGCTGGCCCGCAAAGCCGGACTCGCGGAGCCCAGATTCCGTACGACATTCGTGAAGTTCGCATCGAAGTGCCGCTGGCTCTCGGCCTCCCGTTGGTTTCTATCCAAGTCCCGCTGTCTTGCCCACTCTGTGGTTTGCCTCCAAATCGCCGCAAAAGCGCCGGCACCAGCTACAACCAGAGTCAGGAACGGAACATGGGAAAGGAGAAGGCCCCACACGCTGCCCGCGCTTCTGTTCTCCAGCTCGAGCTTGACGATCTCCTCGCGCAGCTTCTCGGCCTCCAAGTCACCGCCTTTCATCGCTTGCAATCGTTCTTGAACCTTGGGCAAGGGCTCATTGTCCCAGGGCTGATAGACAATCGACAGAGCCACGACGGCGAAGAGAGCCGCAAGCAAGAGCACCACGGATAGGGGCGCCACCCACCCGGCTGTGAGGCGGTCGACAAGCGCGGTACCGGCTCCGCTTCGGTGGGAGGCCCCCACTGCCTCCTCCGCCTTAGGCGCCGTGTCGCGGTTGCTCATGCTCCCATCTCCTTGAGTGCTTGCTTCTCATGGGCCGACCGCTCGTGGACTGACAGTATTCCATGTGTCTCTCTACAGATCAAGCGGTCGGCCCATTCGGCCCTGCGGCACCAGATCTCCGTGGGGCATGCCGCCTCAAGATGAGCCGAGACAGCTGAGTGTGTCGACGCTCCCGATACGGATGGGGTCTCGGCACACCACCCCACGCTATGTGATGCTCCTATGTGCAAGGGGATCAAGCCGCTCTTTCTGCTGAAGCCGCTATTTGAGCTGGCTGGCACTCCTGCCAAAGGCGCCAGATCGCGCGAATAACGAACC
>Ga0315281_10003155_pt1 | contig 24229 bp, 18 predicted proteins | sample YL17G07_0_MG_FD_204540 | JGI IMG/M metagenome (GOLD analysis project Ga0315281, IMG submission 204540) | Sediment microbial communities from Yellowstone Lake, YNP, Wyoming, USA - YL17G07_0 | ecosystem: Environmental > Aquatic > Freshwater > Lake > Sediment | place: USA: Wyoming | collected... | reverse complement strand
GTATTCAGCCTCTCGCTTCTCCAGCTCAATCTCCTTTTCCTGAAGTTCTGAAATAAACTGCTTTCTCATCGAGTCCTCAAGTTTTTTGAAATCGATTGTTTGAGTTCTTAATTCGGCTTCCAATTTCTTTATTGTAATATTATGCACGTCCAACTGTTTGATTAGTTCCTTTAATTCGACTTCTCGCTCTTTTATTTCGGTTGTATGCTTCTTTGTTTCAAGGATAAATCGTTCCTCAACTTCGTTTTCTCGTCTATTAAAGTCGACCGTAATTTTCTTTAAGTCTTCCTCCCTTTTCTGTATTTCGATGTCAATTTGGGTGTCGCGCTTTTTTATCTCCTTATTTTTATTTCTTATTTCTTTTTTAGCTACATTGGAATTTCTAGCAAGCAATTCCTCTAGAGAAGCTAGTTGTGTATCTTTCCCCCCCTTTAACTCTTCAAAAGAGTTTTTTATGGTCTTTAACTCAATCTGAAGGACTTCTATATCTTTTGTTTTAGCAACAACCTCTTTTTCTTTTTCGGCTATCTGTTTTTTAAGATTTTGGACTAGCGCAAAATTAAAAATAAATTCATCGTCTCTCATTTTTTCAGTTTCGGCCAGCTCCCTAAGGTTGCTTAGTATCTCACCGCTTTTGCTAAGAATGGTTGCGCCGTATTGCTCATTTAGTTTTTTAATTTCATCCGAAACTACCCCCACATAATTCATTTTTTCGTCGCTGATAACTGATTCTTCTACATTTTTATCGGGTTCATAAGCCTGACCAAATCCTCCTTTGGTTATATCTTCTATGAACTTCCCTGTTTTTTGTATTGCGCCTAAATAATGGGGGTCTGCCAATATGACATATCTTTTGCTTATTCTAAATATATCGCCTAAATTTTTTTGCTCCATATCACCAGGATCTTTCAATATGGTAACCTTAAATTTGTTGTCTTTTATTAGAGGAACATCCCTGAAGTCGAAATAGTTAAACTCCGGTATCTCTTTTGAAGGGTCTCTCTTACCTATTATTGCAATTTCGTTTTTGCCTGCTATATTCAAATTCATTATCCTTTCGATTATTTTTTGTATAATCATGTGGACCAGTTGATTTAAAGTATATAATTCAAGTTTAAATCTATAATTAAGACACGATTCTATCTTTGACTATGGATTCGTAAACAAGATCGTTGTAGTACTCGACAACTTTTTGAGAATCTCCTTGAAAAACTATTTTTTCCCCGAGAAACACCGCCCCTCTTCCGAACCCTTTTCTAGCATCTTCGATATTATCGAATGAAACCAATGTCTCCCCCCTTTCAAAATTTTCTAAAATGTTATCATACTCTTCGCCAAAAACCAATATCCTCTCATCGAGCTTCCTCAAATCTTCGATAAAAACTCTTTTTGTGCAGGTAGGTTCTTCCTTCTCTTTAATAAAAATCCTAAATTTATGAGGTTCTATAATGTTCTCTGTTCCAGGACAACCAATCGATATTTCATAAGATCCCTTTTTTAGGGGAAGAGAGCCAACCTTAAATTTGACTATATTCTTTTCAAAATTTTTAGAAAGTAGTGTTATTTGGTTTCCTTTTCCTTTGATAGTTGCTATAAAAACATCGTGTGGCACGTTTTCAGGAATAAACAACAAGTAGAATGGCTTTCCAGATTCTAAAACATAGGACTCCTTTTTTTCGTGCCCAAAAATTTTCAAATCCTTTATGGTCTGCTTGCCCCTATTCATAGTACTTAACGCCCCTATTATGCCGCGATTATGGCCTCTTAAGTGCTTGTTGGTAAGATATGTCTCATATAATTCTAACACTTTTTCGGTTTCACCAGACGCCCTGACCATCCCATGGTGCAAAAAGATTGCCTTATCGCAGTAATCCCTTATGGAATCCAAAGAGTGAGAGACATATAATATCGTCTTGTTTTCTCTTTTAAACTCGTTGAACTTTTCCAAACATTTTTTCTGAAAAGCACCGTCGCCGACCGATAGAACCTCGTCAACAAGCAACACGTCGGCATCCACATTGATCGCTGTGGCAAAACCTAATCTTATTTGCATCCCAGAAGAAAAATTTTTTAACTTAGTGTCCATGAAATTTCTTAGCTCAGAAAACTCCACTATTTTTTCATACTTATCGTCTATCTGCATTTTACTTAGACCCATTATCGAACCATAAAGATAAACATTTTCCCTAGCCGTGAGTTCTTGCTCGAATCCAACACCTAGCGTAAGCAATGGTGCAATCTTGCCCCTGACAACAACTTTTCCTTCTGTAGGCTCCAAAATCTTTCCAATTATCTTTAACAAAGTGGTTTTTCCAGAGCCATTTTCTCCAACTATGCCTATACATTCACCTCTTTTTACTTCCAAGTCTACGTCCCTTAGTGCCCATAACGTCTTTTTTTCATACTTATTTCTTTTCAAAAACCACACAAAACTCTCTTTCAGACTGGTCGCTTTGTGGTGACTGATATCGAATTTTTTCGATAAATTCTTTACTTCTATAACCTTAATATCTCCAATCCGGATATTTCTATCCAGATTTTCAAGAGGCGAGTCGCAGTAGACCGACTCTTGCGTTCCGATGAAGTTGATGATTTGTGTTCGGTGAACCATATGTCATCGACCTATGGAAAGACCACGAGCTTTAGCTGTGGGTAGTTTACACGTAGTTTAATTTCAGTCCTCCAACATTTACAACTCTCTATTGTTTGTTCTTTACAATTCGCTCTTAAACACAGATTTTCGACTTACAAAACACAGGAACCCGATAATTAAAATTACCACTGAAAATATAAGTAATAGAATTATATTTTCGACTATTGGTATATATTCAACAAAAGATTTAGTTGTGTAAAGTGCCACGCTTTGATACACAAGTATCAGTCTTGCTAATGGATTTAAGAGATATACTCTCCTGTATATCGCCGGTATAAGTTCTATCGTATACACCAATGGTGTAAGAAACATCAGAGCTTGGAATATGATATTCAATATATAATCCAAATCTCTAAGTTTCACATAATATGTGCACAGATAAAGACCTATGCCCAAAATCAAAAACAATTCGACTAAGTAAAGTATTGGGAAAAACAACAGAAAAGCAGTAGGTCTGACGCCCGCAATCATTATTATACCGAAAAACAATATCGATTCCAAGAAGAAGGATATTGAGTCTGAGAGAGTCATGGATATGGGCATTATAACGCTTGGTATGTTGACTCGATTAAGGATGTCCCTACTCTTAACAAGGGCTTTGGTTGCGGATTTCACCCCCCTTTCGAAAAACCTAAATGGTATGAAGCCTGCAAGGAAAAACAGCACCCAATCATAGAAATTCGCGTGAAGTATCAGAGGGAAAACCAACGAGTAAACGGCTATCAATAACAGCGGCTCCAATATCGACCAAAAGAAGCCTAGAGTTGATGACGAATATTTCAATTTTAAATCGCTTATAGTAAGGATTTTTATTGTATCTTTGTATTTCCTTATACTATTTATTTCGTCTAATACATCTTCGAGTCTCACAAGAATTATTTAACCGACTAACTTTATATCATTTTATAGAATTTTGGAAGGCGAGGAATAAGGAGATAAAAATGAGGAGCGATTGTATAAAACGACTCGGAAAATTTATCAATCGAAAGGAAACTAAACTCTTCATCACATTTTTAATAATCTATATTTATTTTATTCAGTGGTATGGGTGGAATGAAGAATCAAACTTTGCTTTGACTAAATCCATAGTCGAAGAAAACAGATTTGAAATTGATAGTTTTTACAACTTAACTGGCGACAGATCGGTCTACCAAGAGCATTATTATTCAGATAAAGATCCCGGTTTATCTTTTCTTGCGTCACCTACGTACATGATATGGAAACTTGTTTATAATTTTTTTCCAACGAAGTTTAAGATAGATCATGCAGGAAGTACTGGATATGTAACAGAGTTGCATGGTAACGTGCCAATTGTTACCTTTATTGACAGAGGGTTCTTTATTTTCACTTCAATGATTTTAGTAACGATTTCTACTTCTGTCTTATTTTCCTCTTTGACAGCAGTTCTTGTATATAAAATTTCAAAATATTTCCTCAAAAATCAAGCTTATAGAATTCTTCTATCTCTGACTTATGGTATTGCTACATTAGCCTTTCCGTCTGCTCTACATTTCATGACAAATGCAACCGCAACATTTTTTGTTTTTCTATCCTTTTACTTACTTTTTAAAATCAAAAATGAAAAATTAAAAGAGAGCAAATACATTTTGTTAGCTGGGCTTGCTGCTGGATTTGGTATAGCCACAGACCGCTTTGGAATCCTTCTTGCACCATTATTAATTATTTACAGTTTCTGGTTGAACAAACGCCTTTCACTTGTCTTTTTGTCTGGTTTATTTCTCTCTATTTTACCTTTTCTTTTGTATAACTATACCATTTTTGGCAATCCATTCGATTTGGCAAGTTCTTACATTGATAGACAAATTTATCGGACAGCATATCCTCAATCTACTTTGCCCATATTCTTTTCTAATGAAAAGCCCGAAAATTTTGCAATGATGAGTCTTCTGAATACAGATGTGATTAAACAGTTATTTGAACATTTTCATTTCATTCCAACTCTTCCAAACCCTTACGTAATAATGCGTTTGCTGCTCTATCCATATAGGGGATTGCTCTTTTACTCTCCTGTTCTTTTTCTATCACTTGTCGGGATTATCTTTATGTTTAAAAAATATAGAGTGGAAACTACCTTCATAATTCTTGCGTTGATTTTATTTTTATGTGTAATATCTATGAGAAGAACTTGGTGGGGAGGTTACGATTTTGGTAATCGGTATTTGTTACCAATCGTGCCTTTTCTCATGTTGCCTTTAGCTTTTGTATTCGATAAAATCAACAAAAAAATAATTATATTTCTTCTATTAATTTCGATTTTTTTCAACTTTCTAGGTTTACAGCCAGCCGAAGATTTGGCATACGACTGGAAAGCCATGGACATAAGGTCAGACTGGCTGGTAAAACAGAATAGTTTTGAGATTTTGGCAAATCCATTGTTTGAACATTATCTTCCTTTAACTCTCCAGTATGGCCCAAGAAGTGCTATTTTTGAACATCTGACCAACGGATATATTTCTATTGACATACGTTTCCCATCGCTATCAAAAGGTATTGATTTTCCATTCTCAAAATTCTATGTACCATTCTTAGTATTGCTACCTGTTTTATTGATTGAAATTGCTATTTGGCATGAAGAAATTATTGATGTGATAAAAGATGCGATCAAATAGGAAGTTTTCCACATCACTTCTGCTTATAATTTTACTATCAATAGTTCTGCGAGCATTTTTCCTACATCCGAATTTCTCGGACGAAAACTTTTATTTTAACGTTGCAAAAAATATTGCAGAAGGTAAGATTCCTTATAGAGATTTTTTCTTTGCTCATCCGCCATTGCAGGTTTATACTCTAGCAATTCTTTATAAAATCTTTGGTTTCTCATTTTTCATAGGTAAATTTCTTACTTTACTTTATAGTTCGATTTCTATTTTACTCTTGTATTTTATCATAAAAGTAATTTATAAAGAAAAGTCTGCTTTTATGGCATCGATTTTGTTTATTCTTTCCCCACCGTTTATCGCATTTTCTCACATATCTTATGGGATGTGGGAAACCATGGCATTTTTACTTCTCTCCCTTTTACTTCTTTTTAAGAAAAGAACTTTTCTTTCTGTTACTTTTTTTGTAGTGGCTATATTTTTTAGATATGTTGTGATTTTATATTTACCCCTATTCTTAGTACTTCTGTATTTAAGAAATGGGAAAATTTCCAAATTTCTTCTACCGTTTATAGTTTTACTCACATTTTCCATTTTAATAGCATCTGGGGTTTTTGGTACAAATTATATTAATCAGACAGTTTTTTACCATATTTTTAAAACATCTGTTCAATCTCAAACTCAATATCTTAACATGAGTTTGTTTTTTATGTTTCTAGCAATAATTTCAGCCTTAATCGGTCTTTTTGAGAAAAACAAACTGATGATGACATTTGCCTTGTTGCCTCTCGCTGTAGATGTTTTACTTCTTCTGTTTCTAAAAATGACATTCTATCATTATTTCCTGCTTTCTGTACCACTCTATCTGATAGCCTTTTCGAAGATTTTCGAGTTAAGATATAAATTCCTTAAGTTTGCTGTGGTAGCACTTTTAATCCTCTCTCTTATTTTAAACTTCAATACTTTAGATTTTTATCTGAATCCAGCATACTCCAAAAAGTTTTACTATGTGGCAGATTTCATCAGAACAAACACAGAAAAAAATGATACTATATTTGGTGAACCTGTCATGACAAATTATGTTTCACTAGTTACTGGTAGGGAGATAGCTGGCGGTTATCTTGATTCTTACGTCCAACATTTGAGTTTCGAAGGAATTGAAAAGGTTGTTAAAGTTCTGAGTGAAAAAAAGCCAAAAATAATTGTAGAAATGGAAAATTACTATATTGCAATGCCCGAATTCAAGGAACTAATCTCTAACGAGTACATGTTCGTCATAGAAGCAGAAGGTTTACCAAGATATTTAATTTACAGAATAAAATCTTAAGATATGAAGTATAAGAAAAATAAAATGATTTTACTCTTGCTTGCCATTTTCCTAATCTTTTTTGCCTTTTTCTTGTATAGATATAAACCCGTTGAAGAGGGTGGAGCTATACATTACTCTCCTGAAATATGTAAAAAAGTAGAATTTGAAATCACTAAAATAGAGTGTGAAGATAAAAAAATGAAAATTTCTTTATTTAACGCAGGCTCTATCAATTTAAACGATACTTTTTTGGTCATCATTTCAACTGAAAAAATGCAAGCTTTTGTTGGAAGTTCTTTGGAAAAAATCTTAAAGCCTAATCAAATTTCGTCACTAACCATAGACATGAGAAGGATTGAAGGTGCAGTTAACAGGATGGAAATAGTATTTCAACCATGTCCATTTTCTACTAAAGTATTAGAGAATCTTGCTATTGAATGTTAAGGCTTGTTTATTCCCGCAGGAGGATAGATATAGATCTTGCCACCTGAGTAGATGTAGATGTATTGGGGTAGGTTAGATTCTTCTGTACTTACAGATGTGGTTGGTTCTAAGGCTTCAGTAGGCGTTGTTTTCCTTATGAAAATCCAATCAAATCGCACTTGCGTTGTTTGATATTGCCAAGTTACCCATGTCCAGGTTACAGGTGCCCATACAGATCTACAGTTTTCATGAGAACCTAATAAAGACCAAGCACTACTGTAAATTTTCCCCCTAAAGCATCCTGTTGAGTTCCTTCTTATCTCATCTATGTACCAGGTGTTCGCAGTTAAAGTAGTTATTGCTGCGCTATAGGTAGAGACAGCTCCGTCTCTCATTTCAATTCTCCATCCTAAGGCGGTATTATCCTGCCAACCATATCGATTCTGATCACACGCATCCAATTGCACAAAATAGTTTTGGGACCAGCTACTAGCTGCAGAGGCATTGAATTTCGTTACAACAGTAACATTTTCTCCTGCTGTCACATTATAAGCCCTCTGACTTAAAATTCTCCCTGTTCCATCAGACCAAACAGTTAAGTTACTTCCGCTAACAGAATAGGAGATGGCACCATAGCCACAATAGGCTGCACCGTAAGTAAATTTTGCTGCATTTGCCGTGTCGAAATCATCGAATAAGAGAAAAACTTTATCACCATTGCTTGCAGATGGTGCTGTTGGATTTCCATAGAATGCATAGATTGTTTTTGATCCTGCCGGGATTGTGGTTACTTTTACCCATACCCCTGTGCTAGCCGTATTGCATGTACCTGGTTCAATCCAGTACGGATAGCCATAAATAGCACCCGTTTCAGCATCTCCAAACCTTAAATCTGAACAATCTGACTTTAATTTCCCTGCTGAAACCAGAGTGGCTGTATCGAGCGTTACTAACACTGTATAATTTGTTAAAGCAGAACCCAGATTGCTTACAGTTATGGCTCTCCTATACTTAAATCCAAACAAAAGATTTGTATTGCCTTGAAGTTCTAAAGTTCCTGTGCTTTGTATCAGGAGATTTTTGCTCATACCGATGGTTTCACCTGTAACTGTGCAGGACGAGCTTATTATCCAATCCCCTCCCCAATATTCACCGCATCCCACAGTAGTTGCAGCGAATGTTATTGTTTGTGAAAAATTAAGAAGGATGAAAATAGCTACTAATAAAAACATTAAAGAAAAAGTGTTTATGAAAGTTTCAGCTTTTACTAGCATAATCTAATCTAATATTATTTATATTAATCGTATGTATAAAAAGAATTTTTGGGTTGGTGAAGGTTGGATTTTTATTTTCAAATTTATGCTGGGTTTATATGTGATTGTAATTTATAAAAACCGTAAATGTTAACTAGGCAACTAGTATCACTAACCTAGCATTCGTAGCGTCCCAGTATATGTCCGAGCGCGCGACGGTGTCGTTGCTTACCGTGAAGTTGCCTCCCACCAAACTTAGCTTCCTTGCCGGGCTCGCCGTCCCGATGCCGACGTTGCCCGAAGCGAACAGGTTAGTAGTGTTGGTGTTCTTTATCCCGTAGACATCATAATTGGCGGCATTCATGTTCCCGCCGAGCGTGAGGCTGTTGACGGTCTGGGTGGATGTCCATGTCTGCGTCGAATTGGTCTTCCCTACAGTGCCGTCGAGCCTGACGTTGGCCAGAGTGGCTGAGGTTATATCCGTGGCGGCGTGCACGTGGCTCGGCAGGTCGCCGGCTGCCAATGCACTCCAGGCCGGAGCAGCAGCGCCGGTTGATTTCAAGAAACCGGCAGCCCCACCCAGTCTGGTAGCAGCTCCGCTAGCTCCGCCATAAATAATATCCCCTGTGGTAGTCATTGGGTTGGTCATCTTGGCATTCCATGTGGCAGCCGAGGCAATTCTTGCATCAGCAAAAGTCCCAGTGGTTATGTTCGCGGCATCGAGGCCGCCTGTCTGGTTTATCAGGTAGACCTTGCTGTCCAGCCTTGCGTTCGCAAGCGTGCCCGCGGTAATCTTGCTCGCGTCGAGGTTTGGTATGTCAGTTGCGGTCAATGCTCGGAAGCTTGGGGTGCCGGAGCTGCCAGAAGGCGCTGCCAAAACATAGTTCGCGGTCTGCGAGTTCCATGCAGCAGTAAGCGTGCCGCTGCTTGTGACGGGGCTGCCTGTCACGCCGAACTCGCTGGGCATGGCAAGGCCGACGCTCGTGACGCTGCCTGCTGGCCAGCTTGTGCGGCAGACATTGCCCACGCATATCTGGTTCGAGGCGTTGATGCTCGTGCCGTTCAGCCACGTCCCGCCGACTATGAATGAGTCGTCGGTCTTGAGCTGGTTCGCGCCTACGCGGTACAGGTTGGTGTCCCCGCCCATGACTATTCCGCCCGATGACCCGCTGAGCGGAAGGAACAGCTGCGCCGTGGCGTTGATGTCGCCGACGACATCGAGCGTCTTGACTGGCGAGGCCGTTCCGATGCCGACGATTGCATTCAAGAAAGATATGTGGCCCGAATTCGAGGTTATGTACTCCTTGGTGTTGTCAGTCGACCCCGCGCCGTTCCCGTAGCCTATCTGCCAGTTGGGATTCGGAGTGTTCGTGTAAGTGAACAACTGAAAATTGTCTCCTACGCCAGATTGTAGAATCGCTCCTCTCGAGCCAGTGCCGACTTCCAAAGTGCCGCTCACGTCGAGCTTGTTGTCTGGTGATGCCGTCCCTATGCCGACGCTGCCTGCCAGCTCGAATATCCCGCTCGCGTTCACAGCAGTGCCGTTCGCCCACTTGGTCAGGTAGCCCGCCGAACCCGCGCCGGTCATGTTGCCGACGTTGCTGGCTGGGAGTCCGCTGATGTTGCCCGCGCCCAAAACGCCAAGCCACGGCCTGTTCAAAGTGTAGAACGAGGAGTTCAGAGCGGCGTTAATCTCCACGCTGGTGTTGAATAGGTCGGCCGAGCACGACAAGGTGTCGCCGAGGCCAAGCATCTTCTGGGCAGCCGTGCACGCCGCGGGATAGCTGTCGTGCGTTGTCCAGTCCGTCCTGCTCACGGCGATTGCGAGCACTTCGGCGGACGTGTTGATGGTCTGCGCGGCGCGGACTTGCGCTGTCGTATTGACCGTCTGCGCGGCCTGTATCTGAGCCGTGGTATTGACCGTCTGTGCCGCTTGGATTTGGGCGGTGGTGTTGAACAAGTCTGCCGTGAACAGTGCGCGTTCTGTCGCATTATTTACATAGTAAGTGAACCACGATGTCAGGTTGTAGAAGCCGTTGTTCGTGGTGTTGACCGCGGTTATGATCTGCGCCGACGTGTTCGTGAGCTGCGCGGCCTGTATCTGGGCCGTCGTGTTGAACAGGTCAGCCGCGCACTGCCATACGCCGCTAGAAACGCCGTACACGTAGTTATTCGACGCGCAGCTTGTAGGCGCAGTAATGTTGCTTATGTTCATCGTGCTGCTGTACTTGTGGAAGGTGTTGTTGTTGACGACCGCGAACACTTCGTTGGTCGTGTTCACTGTCTGCGCGGCCCTCACTTCTGCGGTCGTGTTTATGGTTTGAGCTGCGCGAATCTCGGCAGTTGTATTGTGGCCGAGCTGACTCGTAAACGTTGAGTTTATGGCGGCGTTTATCTCGGCTGTCGTATTGTGGCCTAACTGCCCTGTGAACGTAGAGTTTATGGCAGCGTTGACTTCGGCAGACGTGTTAATCGTTTGCGCCGCTCGGATTTCGGCTGTCGTATTCACAGTCTGAGCGGCGCGTATCTCTGCAGTGGTATTTTTGCCGAGCTGTCCAGTAAATGTGGAGTTGAGAGCGGCGTTGATTTCCGCACTCGTGTTGTGCCCCAACTGCGCATTGTATGATACGTTGTAGGTGTTCGTCATGTAAGAGGCGTTGTATGTGTTCGTAAACAATGTTCTTTCAGTTGCATTATTAACATAAAGAGCGTACCATGAGGTCAGGTTGTAGAAGCCGTTGTTCGTGCCGTTGACGGCGCTTATTATCTCCGCGCTCGTGTTGCCGGTCGTGACCCAGCCTGTGCGGCAGTCTGTGCCGATGCAGATGTTGGTGCCGCGGACGCTGTTCGAGGCGTTGAGGTTCGTGGCGTTGACCCACGTGCCTGCGAACATCGCGGCCGTGGCGTTGACGTCCCCGACGACGTCGAGCGTCTTGACAGGCGAAGCCGTCCCGATGCCGACGTTGCCAGTAGTCCCGTTCACGAATAACAGGTTTCCATTAGTAGCATTGGTAATCCATAATGCATCCGACATCGCCCCCGTGCTTCCACCAGTAGAGTTCGTGGCATTCACTATCAGCTTCACAGTATTATTCATTATCGAAGATGACGTGTTGATGCCGATGATTAAATTGCCACTTGAAGTCAAATCCATCAGTGATGTATATCCTGCTGAAGCTGTGCTTATGCCATAACCATATCCCCATCTATATCTTCCACCTGCTGGTGAGACTCCTGATGCGTTGACAATCGGGAGGACTTCCTCTATGAAGCTTATTGTCCTATCGGCCGTATCCCATGCACGGGCGGTAAAACGGAGCCTTGGAGAAATACGGATTGGCGCTGCCAATGTCGCCGCAGTCGAACTTGAAGACATCAACCCTTCTACAGACGCCGTCGCAGTCGAGGCAACGGACGCTGACACCGACGTGCTGCCTGTGAAAGTAGTGCCAGTGATGGCGCCGCTGAAAGTTCCAGTCGTCCCGCTGATGCCCGCACCGGACGCTATGGCTGTCGGCACCCAGAACGTCCTTGTGACGGCAGTCAATTGCGTGGTCGTCCTGGCGCCGGAATAAGGCCTTGCCGCCGTCGTCGGCTGCAATTGCGCACCCCAAGCCGATATTGAATTCAACCCGTTCACTATGACGACAGTCACATTGCTGTGCGCAGTATTGACGTTTTCCGTGACGGAATACCTCTTCCACGCGCTTGTCAACGACACATTGGCGCCTGTTCCGAGATTGCCATCGTTGTCAATCCTTATTACTACATTTCCACTGGCTGCCTCATTCTCCCTAAGCCACACGCTGAACGTCCAGTTCGTCAAAGTCGAATTGACGATTGTTTGGTTGACATAAGATGTTGAAAGGCTTCCGGCAGGTATGGTTTCTGCTGTGATAGTCCCAATCGGGTCTACTGCGCTATTCGCCACGACCGGGGTGCTGTTGCCGCTGATGTTCCACACATTACTGTTAAATACCTCTGTCTGGAAGAGATAGTTCTGGTATTCCCCAGCCGAGAAAAATGGATTGCTGATATATGCATCAAGGTTTATTGTCTGTCCGCTTCCTGAATTCTTGCCGACACCACCACTCACATCAAGTATGCCGCTCATATCGGTGGTGCCTATTCCGACGTTCCCTCCCTTCTCGTATATCCCGCTCGCGTTTACCGCGGTGCCGTTCTCCCACTTCGCGATGTATCCAGCGGTTCCGGCGCCAGTCATGTTGTTGCCCGCATCCGACGTGGGCCACGCGGTACGGCAGTCTGTGCCGATGCAGAACTGTGTCGAGTTCACGCTTCTAGTGGCGTTGACGCTGGTCGCGTTCATCCACGCAGCGCCTGTTATGCTGTTGGAGTTGGCGTTGGCATTCCCGCCGAGCGTGAGGGCGTTCACGGTGTTCGTGCCTGTCCACGTCTGCGTGTTGTTCAAAAAGCCGATGTTCGAGTCGAGGCGGGCGTTGCTGACGGTGCCCGCGGAGATGTTCGCGGCATCGAGGCCGCCTGTCTGGTTTATCAGGTAGACCTTGCTGTCCAGCCTGGCGTTGGTAAGGGTGCCTGTGGTGATGTTTCCGGCCCCAAGCCCGCCCGCCCAAACGATGTCAAGGCTTCTCGCGGACACGTTCCCCCAGCCGAGGCTTCCGGTCCAGACATTGTTCAGCGACCAGCTCGACAGGTTGGCCCACGTTATCTGCTGGTTGAAGCGGTGGAATGTGTTGTTGTCCACGGCTGCGAAGACCTCGTTGGTCGTGTTTATCGTTTGAGCGGCCCTGATTTCAGCCGTAGTGTTGATGGTTTGCGCGGCGCGTATTTCAGCCGTAGTATTCTTGCCGAGCTGGCCCGTGAACGTGGAATTGATAGCAGCGTTGATTTGCGCAGATGTGTTTCCAGTCTGGTCTGCCGTGAAGAGTGCCCGTTCGGTGGCGTTGTTGACGTAAAGGCTGTACCACGATGTGAGGTTGTAGAAGCCGTTATTGGTGCTGTTTGCGGCAGTTATCACCTGAGCCGTGGTATTGACCGTCTGTGCCGCTTGGATTTGAGCGGTGGTGTTGAACAGGTCTGCCGTGAACAGTGCGCGTTCTGTCGCATTATTGACATAGTAAGTGAACCACGATGTGAGGTTGTAGAAGCCGTTGCCTGTTCCATTTACGGCGTTTATTATCTCCGCGCTCGTGTTGCCAGTCGTAGGCCAGCTGGTGCGGCAGACGTTGCCTATGCAGACATTGGTGGTTGCGTTGAAGTTAGTCGAATTCATCCACGCAGCGCCTGTTATGCTGTTGGCGTTGGCGTTGGCATTCCCGCCGAGCGTGAGGGCGTTTATGGTGTTCGTGCCTGTCCACGTCTGCGTGTTGTTCAAAAAGCCGATGTTCGAGTCGAGGCGGGCGTTGCTTATTGTGCCGGTTGTGATGTTGCTGGCGGACATGCCTGAATTGTTGATAAAGTATACCTTGCTGTCGAGCCTGGCGTTGCTGAGCGTGCCGGTTGTTATCTTGCTAGCGTCGAGGTTGGGTATGTCGGCTGCCACGAGGCTGCCCCATGCAGGCGCGTCCGCGGCTGTTGAGCGCAGCACCTGGTTGGCAGCGGTCGGTCCGGCCAACGTAACGGCCGATGTGCCTGCGCCTATCAGCACCCTTCCGGTCGTCAGCGAGCTCTGCCCCGTGCCGCCCCTGGCGACCAGCAGCGTTCCGGTGGTTATGTTCGCGGCGTCCAATCCGCTGGAGTTGATAAGGTAGACCTTGCTGTCCAGCCTGGCGTTGGCCAGGGTGCCCGCGGTTATCTTGCCCGCGTCCAAGTTGGGTATGTCCGCAACTGCCAACACTCTGAAGCTTGGCGTACCTGCTCCACCTGAAGGAGCAGCTAGCACGGTGTTCGCGCTCTGCGACGCCCAGGCGGCCGTAAGCGTGCCGCTTGTGGTCACGGGACTGCCTGTGACCGTAAGCTCGGTTGGCATGCTGAGACCCACGCTGGTTACCGTGCCGGTAGGCCAGCTCGTCCTGCATATCCCGCCGACGCATATCTGGTTCGAGGCGTTGATGCTGGTGGCGTTCGCCCAAGTCAGGTTGAGGATGTTGTACTGCATCATGTCGAAATTCGTGTCTATCGGAGTGAGCTCGCTAAGCGGGTGCGACTGGGCGTTTGCCGCCAGAGCTGGATATGCGAGAATCTGGAGAAACAGAAGCGGCAGTAACGCCATCACCGGCAGGAATTTAGCAATTTTCGGGTTTTTCATGTTCTTTATGGCGGTTTTGGCCGCGGACGGCTTCGGCACGAAGCACAGCTTGGCGCTTCCGACCTTGCGCTGTACTATTATACCTGCGCCGGACAGCTCGTAGACGTACTTCGTGATCGTGTTGCGGTTCAGTTCGAGCGCCTGGGCTATGCCAAGTATGGTCATGCCCTCCGGATGCGCCTCCAACAGCTCGACCATCCGCTCCCGTATCTCGTTCTCCGCCATGCGACTACCGAGTGCACTCTAACCGTAGGCTGACGCAGTCATCTGCACGCCATAGCGCTACTCAGCGCTGCTATTCAGATGTGCTGAACAGCGTTGCTCAGCAGCATCGCTACGCAGTTCTGCTATGCAGATATGAATAGCATAATTGTCGACCTATCTAAAGTTATGCGGGAATTTTCAAAATGAAAAGCGGAAACACGTCGCGGGAGTGAAAACGAGAACCGTTTAAAGCGTTTCGACATAAAAGCAGCGCGGCGTATCCGGCATAAGGGAAAACAGGAGGGCGGACCGCCCACGAGCGTCGGAGCCGAAACAGACTTTTCGACACATGCACAAATCGCCTCAAAACAGCCGTAGAACGCGCCGAATCGACTGTTCCTCCAAGGAGGTCGCGATGTGAATGTGGGTATATTGCGCGTGTGACGGTTTCGGCAAAATTTTCGGCCCGTGCATGCGCCGGCTGTTCTGCTTCGTGTATCGGGAATTTTTGGTCGTCGCGGACGTTTGGAGCTGCTGGCAGAGGCGGAACGCTTTTGTCGGAAGCGCCGACTGCCAATCGACACGGCGAAAACGAGCGAAAAAGTATGCTGCAGTATACGAATCTATTTTTGAAGCGGAATGCATAAACAGTGTATGGGACTTTTCAAAACGCGCGAGCAGCTTATCGAGGAGCGTCTGCGGAAAATCGATTCGATGAAGCAGAAGCTCGAAGAGACCAAGTTCCTTCCTGTCGAACCTGCCGTACCCCGGTCAGAAGAGCCGGTCCGCAACGATTCTTTTGCCGCAGCCGCGGCTTCAGGCGCAGCGCTCGAGCTGCTGAGGGATATGAAAGGCAGGATGGAGGCGCTGGCAACGAAGGTGGCGGACTTGGAGAGGAAGTTCGAGGAGCGCGTACCGGAGAAGACGCTGAGCGAGCAGGCGTTCAAGGAAGAAGTCGTGGACAGCGGCAACCTGGCGCAGGAGATAATAGAAGGCGTGAAGGAGGAGCTGCACGCGGCCGCGAACGCGAGGCCGATCGTCGCCGCCCGAGAGCTTACCATAGTCGAGCAGAAGCGCATAGAGAAGGTGCTGTCGATACTGCAGGAGCACGGGAAGCTGTCGTCGCCGCAGCTCGCGACGCTGATGAACCTGTCCCGCACCAGGTGCAACGAGTACTTCCGGCAGATGGAGGAGCTCGGACTGGTCGAGGGCATCGAGGTCGGCAAGGAGAAGTTCTACAAGCCGTGCAACTAGTTTTGAAAAAAATAGAATAGCGCGGGAAAGATTTGAACTTTCGACCTTCGGGTTATGAGCCCGACGAGCACTCCATTGCAGGCGATTTATTCGCTAGCTGCTCCACCGCGCTATTTGTAATAAATGATGAACGCAGTAGTTTAAATCTATTTGCGCGTGAGATTTGGCCCGCAACAAGCTGGGTTTTTATTGTAGGACACACAATTTATTGTAAGTGCGCCAGCTGAGACATATGTTTTTCAGAGGCATGAAAAGTGAGGAAAGACGCGGCTGAAAACCTGATTAAAATCGTCCGCTGCCTAAAGGAGGCGGAAGGAGGCTGGCTTTGGTATAGAGAATGTGGTCGAAGGTGCGGGTTGCATCATAAGACCGTTTCACGCCTTATTTCCAAGCACCTCGGCATGTTCATAGACGCGCAAACCATGGAGCCGTTCAACGTTCAGATGATCCGACTGAAGCCAGGCACCGACATAAACGCCGTTTTCCGCTTTCTGACCGTGAAGGAGAAGCTCGAGAACGAAGCGGAAAACAAGAAGAAAGCCAAACAGCTGGATTTTCTAGACAAAAATAACGCTAAACAAGTCTAATTTTATTGTTTTCTATTTTTATTTCGTCTTTCAAGCGGCAAAATCCGCTCATGCTGCCCGCAACGCCTAAAACATGGCATTTTACGGTTTCCTGGCATACTCCAGAAAGCCTCGACAGTTCCGCCATAGTCAATCCATAAGGATGATCGGACAGAAGCGAGTGTAATCGCTCTTCTATTCCCAAAAATCTCTTGTTTATTTTTGTTTTTGAAAGCTTGTAGGTTTTTGGTGAATTCACGGCGGCTTTGCTGTTTATGCTGCGAAGCCCTCCGTCCAGTGCGAATATTTTGAAATCGTATTTTTCAAAGATTTTAATCCAGCATTTTGGCAGCGCTTTCGAAGGCGGTATTACAAGCCATACGTTATCAACGTTGCGGATTGTTTTGGTGAAAGCGAGCTGGCCAAAGACCTTTGCGAGCCAGTTATCTTCGGAGCTTTTGAGTTCGACTCCGATAGTTACGCCGTTTTTGGACAGTACTAAATCGGGAGAATCGTTAACGTATTCTGCTATGATTTTGAATCCGTTAGATTCTGCGAATTCCCTAAATTTGTCTCGAAACTCGCACTCTTTCATGAAAAATGATTGAATTTTCCTTATATATGTCATTTCGAGGGGGTCAGTTCCGCTGACTGCAGCGATGCAGCAGCGCTGCGACATTACTGTTTGATTCGAACCATACGTTGGCCGTCTTCGATGTATCTTTCTATCATAGAAGTCCTTTTCATCGTGTTTGCAAGAAGCCCTCTTAACGAAGAGCGTTGCACTCCAAGTTTTGTGCAGAGGTCGTCATAGCTGATTCTACCAGTCTGTTTGACGATATTGATAACTTCTTGCATTTTTGGCGAAAGAGGAAGTTCTGCCGCCATAGCGTCTATCTGCTCCAAAAGCTCGGTTTTCAGCGGTTCTGGGGCTTTTCTGGCCGTTTTTTCGAGCGATTGAATCAGGAATTCAATCATTTCGAGCTTTCTAATCGAGTTTTCGTCGTGTGCCCGTATGGAATCGTAGATTGCGCGCAATTGCGGTCCGAACTGGGTTGTGAACCATTCCTTGGATGCCATCAGGCTTTCTATCCTAGTCATGGAAGATTCTATCTCCTTCAGCGATCGCCCGGCATATCCTGCGGCCATTCCGAGTTCGAGCGAATCCTTCTGAAGTTCGATAGTGGGCTGTCGTTTCGGTGGCTCGGCAAAAACTGGCATCTGCGGCAAGGGAGTTTGTTGTCTTGGAGGAAAAGCTGGTCGTTTGGAGGGTTGTGCGACTGGCATCTGAGGTTGTTGTGGCAGTTGCCCGACTGGAATTGTTTTCGGAAGCGGTTGGTAAAATAGCTCGGGCTCTTTTTTCGGTGTAAAGTCTGGCAAATCAGGAATCTCTTGGTTCATGGGAGTTGAAGCGCTTTGAAGCGCTGCTGCATCGCTTTGGTAATCTTGAAGCGCTGCTGAAGCGCTGCGATTATTTTCTACATCGCTTTGAAGCGCTGCTGCATCGCTTTTATTGCCGAAAATTTTTCTTAAAAAATCGATTAATCCCATAATTCTTATTGTTTTCCCAAGTATAAATTGCTATCATTTGAATTTACCCTCACATAACTCAAATCGTGTTTGCTCTCACCTCGACTCTGATCTCAACATTTTTCGAGTTTTTGGCGAAGTCGCTTCTAACCCTCACTCCTACAAAAGAGCCTACAATGCTCACTTGCGTGTTCTACAGTATATATTTCTCTTAGCATTCTTTATAATTTATATGTTATATAGAATGTTTTTTATTCCGACCTTCATATAACATACTTTATATGATATATTTTACTTCACAGTTAAATATGAAGAATTATGCCAATTTCGGGGGTTTTAGCAAATCTTAGTGAGAATGAATATGAAAAATATAGGAAATTTTGTTAAATTTTTATTAAAATTTATTAGAAAAACTATATATTCTTCAGTTTTTAGCAACAAATACAACATATAACTAATTTATATTATTTGTAATATGTTTTTAATCAGGTGCTTCAGAACAAATCTTTCATCAAAAATTGGGTAAAAATACAAAATTTTGGCAAATTTTAACAAAACTGGTAGACTTCTGAAACGATGTTTGGTTGGGCTATCTGTTTAATTGCGCAGTACCTGCCTATGACTGGCGCAGTTAGTTAGAAAATACAAAGAAAGAAGCAAAACAGGCGATTTTACACCATTTCGAGCTCCTTTTTGGCCAGCTCAATCAACGTTTTTTCGATATAATGGTAGAAAAGTCCAGGCGTAAGCTCGTAAGTCGTGCGGAATTTCTTCTTTCCGGCCTCGTCTATCTCCACGCGCCGATGCGATTGAACCAGATCCCACTTCCTAAGGCTGGCCAAAGGCTTGTAGAACAGGCTAGGAGCCTCGCTACGTGAGATGTTGATTTTCTTTTCCAGATCTTCGGCCTCGATTTTGCCTCCATTTTCCTTCAAAACCTTGATTATCTGTATGATTCTTTCCTTCAGCTTGGCCGTTTTAGGGTGGTTTCCGACCAAAAGATATGGTATGATCTTCATATTTGCTCAGTCCCTCCATATGTCTGGCGCATTTTTCAGGCACATTGCCGCCCTCGAACCTTACTAGATAATTGGATTTCCTTCTAAATAACGCTTTCTATGTATGGAAAGCGGTATGGGTACATCAGTAAACCGCCCGTGTTTTTTGTTTTTTATACATGACAGAGAGCACGAATGACCTTGATGTCAGACCAGAAAGAAAGCCGAAGACAATAACTATCGATTTATAAAAGATAATATAATTTCGCTTCTCATATTATCCACCATGGTAATGGTGGTAAGAATACAAGAAACAGCCATATCATAATACATATCAATAAAATAATAATCGCAGCCGCTAAGACTTTGTATAATTCAGCAAGTCCTTTCATTGCCATAATTAATGACCTATGGTAATTACGTTTTGTCGAGTTTAAATTTTTTATATTTAATCAAAAATATATTTTATGCAATATGCTTTCTTGAATTACACAAATGCGCCAGTTCGCGTGCAATGAGAGAGCCTAAACGAAAGAAGCAACCGCGATTCCTAGCAGAAGCGCCGCCGTCTCGAGCGCAACGCAGTGCCAGTACTTGCCGACGGCCGCCCGGCCAATCATGCCTACGTTGAACGCAATCGGCGCGTAGAGCGGAAGCCTGACCGAGAGGAAACCCAAGACTGCGGAAAGCGGGTATACCAGGATTCTTACGTTGCTCGGAAGTACGCTCTGAAAGAGCAGCCCGGCCAGGGCGTACAGACCGTAAAGCCAGACGACCGCCAGTTCCAGCGCCATGGATTAAAAATGGCCAGGCAGGGATTTAATCGCGTGGAACGGGGTGCTACATTATCCTCAGTCCTACGATAGGTGCGGGCGCGCTCGGCCGCACGTATATCGGATCGCCTTCTTCGACGCCATAGTGCTCCATCCAGCACGAAGAAGTAATGACGTTTTCCTTGCTGGACGGCCGTACCGACTGCACCGCGTCCGACGGTTCGGCGAAAGCGGTATACCACTGCGTTCTGTATTCCCTTTCAGTGCTTTCCGGCAGTCGAACGCGAACTTCCAAAAAGGCCGGCAAGCTTCCAACAACCCTTTTCCTGAGAACGGACAGCGAATAAAACGTCTCCGGGCTCGTTAAGATGCAACCGGGAGTCAGGTCTTCAATCGGCTCCAATAGCCGTTGGTAGCAATTATGCGTAATTATGGTTCCCAGATCTGGCTTGTACATAAAACTCTGAAAAATAAATCGTGTGTCAAACTTAAGCCTTTTTCAGCAGATGTCTGGGTTCGTAAATTATCGAATAAAAGGAAAAGTCGTTGGGTCGCTTCTAAAAAGGAAACTCTGGTTCGACCCACTTGTACTTGCCGTCCTCTGCTTTCACTATCGTACCGCCAGCGTCCAAATTATTGATTAGCTCTATTGCACGCTTGCACAAGCCATACCGCATGTGGATGGGTGTTGGCGCAACTGCCTCGTCGTACGCCTTCAGGACCGCGTCTATGAGCTCCTCTTCTGTGAGGTTGCCTTTCTCGAAAGCCTTCTTTATTCCACCGTACAACCCGAGGCTCACGACGGCTTTAACCGTCCATGGGTTTGGTTCCTGATAATATTCGTTAAATCCCAACATAATATTTAGATTATCTGTAAGGGATTTAAACGACCCGCTAGAAGGTTCACTTTATCTTGTTCAGCTGCATCTTCACGCCTTCGAAAGCGTGCGCAATGGCTTCGCCTGTGGGCGTGAGCTTCACAATCTTTATCCGGCCTTTCTTCTCAAAATCCACCAAGCCGAATTTCTTGAACTGGTCGAGAAGCTTCACGGTGTGCGAGTACGTGCAGTCTATGTCCTTCGATAGGATGGTCGCGTACTGCGGCCCCTTCTTCAGACTCACGAGAAGATCGACCGGTTTGGTGTGCACGAACAGGACAAAGGACGGCTCAGGAGTTTTCGAGACCATGTGAATCTAATAGAATATAGTCAGTCGGGTATATTTATTCTTTCAACATATCTATTGCAGAACATACTTTTTGTAACATGTTTCTCATATTATATTTTCTTGAGAACAATTCGAGAAATCCCGCATGCCGCCGAACGTTCAGAGATTTATTACGAAACCCAACTAATATTTGTAGGGGTTTTGCGAGGTGCTATGCTGCGTGTTGTTCGTGCGTGCGCCCGTCGCGGCTGGACGGTTCTACGATTTGGAGAAGGACAAGCTCAGGAAGCAAATCGATTCGGCGTTCGGGCACGCGAACGAGGGAGCGAAGATTAAAGGAAAGCCGCGAATGCGGAAAGTCCGCGGAGCGGTGGTGCCGCACGCCGGCTACGAATATTCCGGCCACGTGGCTGCCAAGTTCTACTCGATGCTGAACGAAAAGTCTCCGCGCAATTACATTATAATGGGTCCGAATCACTACATGTTCGGATCGAAGTTCGCCATGATGAAGAACAGTCTGTGGAAGACGCCGCTCGGCGGAGTGGCCGTGCACGAAACGATGGTAGAAACCCTGCTCCGCGACTGCGAGCTGCTGCAGATAGACGTGATCCCGCACCAGAACGAGCACTCGATCGAGGTGCAGTTGCCGTTCTTGCAGAGCAGGTTCGGCGACGACTTCAAGTTCGTGCCGATTGTTATAACGAACGAACTCGGAGACCCGGACCTGCTGCGCGGATGCCAGATGGTAGGCGAGGCCATGGCGGACGCGATACGCAGAAGCAAGGACAAGTGGGTGGTCGTCGCGAGCTCGGACTTCTCGCACTACGTCCCGCAGAACGTCGCCGAAGAGACGGACGACGCGCTGATAAAAGCAATCGTGAAGATGGACGAGAAACTTTTCTTCGAGCGCGCGAATGAGATGAATGCGAGCGTCTGCGGATTCGGACCGATAATGGTGACCATGGTCGCTGCCAAGAAGCTCGGGGCGAAGAAGGGAAAGCTGCTGAAGTATGCGACGTCGGGCGACGTAACGAACGACTACGGCTCCGTTGTCGGCTATGCGAGCATTGTGTTTTGAAATCGACAGTCGCAGGCAATTCGCTTAATACCCTATCGGAATAATTCTAATTATGCCGAAGAAAACCGGCGCGAAAACGCTCGCGCTGAAGCATGCGCTGCTGAACGCGGTGCAGCACGAAGGCAAGGCGGACGCGGGGGTGATCGTAGGCAAGGTTCTCGGCGAGAACCCCGCGCTGAAAAAGGACATAAAATCCCTTGTCGAAGTTGTAAAAATTTCTGTTTCCGAAGTGAACTCTTGGCCTTTCGAAAAACAAAAGGCGGAAATGAAAAAACTGAAGATAGACATCGACGAAGGAAAGAAGCCGGAGAGGGAGGAAGGCGAGCTACCGCCGCTGCCGAACGCGAAACAAGGCAAGGTCGTGATGCGTTTGGCGCCGTATCCGTCCGGGCCGCTACACATCGGAAACGCGCGCATGGCGATTCTGAACGACGAGTACGTGAAGCGCTATCGTGGGAAGCTGCTGCTTGTGTACGACGACACGATTGGCAGTGAGGAGAAGAAGCTGATACCCGAAGGTTACAAGCTCGTGCGCGACGGCCTCGAGTGGCTTGGGATAAAGTTCGACAAGGAATTCTACAAATCGGACAGGCTGAAAATTTTCTACAAACACGCCGAGGAAATGATAAAGAAAAAACTCGCATACGTTTGTTTATGTTCTGCGGACGAACTGCGAAAAGACAGAATCGAATGTATTGCATGCAAACATCGCGGGCAAACTGTTGCGGAAAATATAAAGTTGTGGGAGAAGATGCTGAGCGGCGAACTTAAGGAAGGCGAAGCTGTCGTGCGCTTGAAAACGGATATGAAGTACCCGAATCCGGCGTTCCGCGATCGGGTGTTGCTGCGCGTTTCGGACCGCGAGCACGTGCGCATCGGGCACAAATATCATGTCTGGCCGATGCTCGAGTTCTCGTGGGCAATCGACGACCATGAGCTGGGCATGACGCACATACTGCGCGGGAAAGATTTGGTAATCGAGGATATGATGGAAACTTTCATCTGGGACAAACTTGGATGGAAGACGCCGGAGTTCCTGCACTATGGAATGCTGAAGCTCGCAGAAGCAAAGCTAAGCAAGAGCAGGTCGCGCGCGGCTATCGAGCAGGGCACGTTCGCGGGCTGGGACGACCCGCGCACATGGTCGTTGCAGTCGCTCCGCCGACGCGGCATACGGCCCGAGGCAATCCGCAGATTCATACTCAAGATGGGAATGAGTTTGTCCGACGTTACAGTGCCCGCGGAAATATTCTACTCCGAGAACAGAAAAATAATCGACGCCGAAGCGAGACGTTACTTCGCTGTGTTCGACCCAGTAAAAATTTCAATCGAAAGCATGCCCGCGAAAATCGCGAAGACGAAAGAAATCACGGCGCCCGCGCATCCGGACAACACGAAGCTCGGCGAGAGGAAGATTCCGCTGAAGCGGGATTGCGTGTACGTCGAGAGGCAGGACTTTGAAAAGTTGCGCGGGAGGAGAGTCGGACTCATGAACTTGTTCTCCGTTGAGCTGGCGGAAGCCGTGAAGTTCGCTGGCGAGAAAATCGAGATGGCCGACCCGAAGGTGCATTGGGTCAGCGAGCCGAACGTGCGCGTTACTGTCGTGATGCCGGACGGCGAGAGGAAAGCGGGGCTGGCCGAGCCGGATATCGCGAAAGCGAAGGTCGACGACGTCGTCCAGCTCGTCAGGTTCGGTTTCTGCCGCGTCGACAAGGCAGGAAAGGATACAGTTTTATATTTCGCCCATAAATAAGATTAAAAGGACTCGGGCGAAGCGACCGATGCGCACATTTAAGAAGATGAACGCAAACAGAATTAAGATACGCGCGTGAAAACCGCGCGAGAACAACACAGACACAAAGAATGAAGTGGTTGGAAATGGCTAACGAACTACCGAAAGAAGTCGTCGATAAGATACTCCAGCTAGTCGAGACTGCGAAGAACACGGGCAGCGTGCGGAAAGGCACGAACGAAGCCACGAAGGCCGTCGAGCGAGGCGTTGCGAAGCTCGTCGTGATAGCCGAGGACGTCGAGCCGAAAGAGATAGTCATGCACCTTCCGGCGCTGTGCGACGAGAAGAAGATTCCCTACGCATCAGTGCCTAGCAAGGTCGAGCTCGGACGCGCGGTTGGTCTTGACGTCGGCTCTGCGGCCGTGGCTGTCGTGGAAATAGG
>Ga0315281_10003154_pt1 | contig 24238 bp, 17 predicted proteins | sample YL17G07_0_MG_FD_204540 | JGI IMG/M metagenome (GOLD analysis project Ga0315281, IMG submission 204540) | Sediment microbial communities from Yellowstone Lake, YNP, Wyoming, USA - YL17G07_0 | ecosystem: Environmental > Aquatic > Freshwater > Lake > Sediment | place: USA: Wyoming | collected... | reverse complement strand
TTTCCTTTCATTTTCGAATTGTCTTGAAGCACGGGCGGCGCTGGCCGGGGCTGTTCAGCGACGCGGCCCGCGTCGTAGCTAGACCGTGCATGTTATTTTTTCTCCGTGGATTTAATCGCCGACAGGATCGCCCGCGTCACTACGGTTTTAAGCAGGTCGACTTTATAGGCGTTTTCCGCGAGCGGTCCGGCGTCGGCCAGGGCGCCTGCGGCGGCCTGGCGGATGACGGCTTCGGTAGCTTTTTTCCCTCGCAGAGCGTCTTCGGCCTTTTTCAGCCGCCAGGGGATCGGCGCGACGCCGCCGCAGATGATGCGGATGTCCGCGATCGAGCCGCCCGACATCAAAGCTTTGACCGCCGCGGAAACGACGGCAAAATCCCAAGCGCCCCGCTCCATGAATTTTAAATAGGCGCTCTTTTCGCTCGTTTTGGCTAAAGGAATGCGGACTTCTTTCAGGACTTCCTGGCCGCTCAAGATATTTTCTTTCCGGACATTAACGATGGGCGGCATATAAAATTCGGCCAGCGGCACGGTTTTTTCTCCGGACGGCGCGGCGATCACGGCTTTGGCCTCGAGCGCGATGAGCGCCGGCGCCAGGTCGGAAGGATAGACGGCGTAACAGATTCCGCCGCCGAAAATGGCATGGTATTTATTCCGGCCGTTCGCGGCATAGCATTTGCTTCCGCCTTTTTTATTGCATAAAACATGGGCATCGCGGTAATACCAGCAGCGCGGCCTCTGACAGAGGTTGCCGCCGACCGTTCCCATATTTCGCAATTGCGGAGAGGCGACAACCTTCGCCGCCTCGTGAAGGACGCGGTAGTCCTGCCGGATCAGAGGCTGGTCGGCCAGCTCGGCCACGGTAGTCAGCGCTCCGATGGAGATGGCATCCTTCTCCTTTTTTATATAAGCGAGCCCGGGTATGGCCTTGAGGTCGACGACGACATCGGGCTCGATCGTCCCTTCTTTAATTTCAGCCAACAAATCTGTCCCTCCCGCCATCATAAAAACATTTTGCCGGCCCTTAGCGAGAAAGGCGGTGACCTGGTCCAAGGACGCAGGTTTTCCGTATTGGAAGTTCTTCACGGCTGGACCTCCTTTCTCTTGAGGGCGGCGAGCACTTTGGCGGGCGTCATCGGGATTTCTCTGATGTGGATGCCGAGGGCGTTGTAGACGGCGTTGGCGATCGCGGCCGTCGCCGGGATGCGCGGCGGCTCGCCCAATCCCTTCGTTCCGAGATTGTTCAGTCGGTCATCGATAACGTCGACAAACAACGGCACGATCTCCGGGATGTCCAAGGCCGTGGCGATCTTGTAATCGTGCAAATTGGGGTTGACCATGGTTCCGGTCTCGGAGTCCATGATCTTTTCCTCGAACAGCCCCGCGCTCAATCCCTGGATGATGCCGCCGAGGACCTGGCTTTCCGCGGTCTGCCGGTTAATCACCCGGCCGACGTCATGGGCTGCGACAACTTTCCTGACGTTGACCTTGCCCGTTTCCACGTCCACTTCGACTTCGGCGAAATGGGCGCCGAAGGTCTGAAAGGCGAACGTCGAAGGATAGTCCGAGCGCTCGCCGTGGAAACACATGGGCCGCGGCAGGGTTCTGACGAGGTCTTTATATTCGACGGCTTTGGACGGGTCGTTTTTCGACATGAATTTCTTGTTTTCAAAGACGACATCGGCCGCCGCGATGTTGAGCTTTTTGGCCGCGAGCTGCTTAAGCTGGTCCGCCGCCTTGAGCGCCGCATCGCGGACCGCCGGCGCGACCGAGGGCACGGTCAGGCTTCCTCCGGAAATGGGGGCCCAGGGATAATCGGAGTTGCCGATCTTGACAGTGATGTCCTGCGGTTCGAAGCCAAGCGTATCGGCCGCGACAACTGCAATATGGGTTCGAGTACCGGTGCCGATGTCCTGCGTCCCGCATTCGACTTCAATGCTCCCGTCCGCGTAGATCTTCAGGTCGGCCAGCGTCCCAGGCACGCCGGCGCCGGGCCAGATCTGGCTGGCCATGCCGATGCCCGTCCTAATTTTTCCAATTCCCGCGCCGGGTTTTTTATTCCGCCGGGCCCAGCCGATTTTTTCTGCGCCGAGCTTGTAGCAGGCGTCGAGCCCTTTGGTCGAATAGGATTTCCCTGTGTCCCCTTTCTCCTTTAGGGAATAGTTCTTGAGCCGAAACTCGAGCGGATCCATCCTCAGCTTCGCGGCTAGCTCCTCCATAAATCCTTCGAGGGCGAACGTCCCCTGGGTGTGACCGGGAGCCCGGGTCGCGCGTGAGCTGCAGGTGTTGACAAAGACCGAATATTCCTCAACCTTGACGTTCGGGCATTTATAGACGTCTGTTACGGGCTCGGCGCAGCGGTCGCCGCGGCCGATCCCTCCGCAGACATAGTTCTTCCAGTGGAGAGCGGTGAGCGTGCCGTCCTTCTTGACGCCGGCCTTGAGCGTGGCGTGGGCCGACGGCCGATAGCCGACACAATAGGAATTTTCGCGCCGAGTGAGGACGACCTTGACCGGCCGGTCCGTCTCTCGCGCCAGCCGAGCGGCGATGATTGTGTGATCGTTCGCGCTCAGCTTGCTGCCGAATCCGCCGCCCATGTAGTGCTTGATGACCTTGACGCGGGCCGCGGGTATGTCGAGCGCACGGGCCAGCCCGTCACGGACAGACTGGACGGCCTGGGTTGAATCCCAGACCGTCAGGTTGTCGCCTTCCCATTTGGCGACGCTCGAGTGCGTTTCGGCCGTCTGATGGACTTCCCAAGACGTCTTATAGGTTTGCTCGAAAACGACGTCCGCTTCCTTGAAGCCTTTGTCGATGTCTCCGCGGTTGTATTCGTTGAGCTTCTGGACGTTGCCTTGGTCCTGAACCAGGGGCGCCCCTTGTTCCATAGCTTTCTCTTGGCTCACGACATGGGGCAGGACTTTATATTCGACTTTGATGAGGTTGAGCGCTTCTTCGGCCGTTTGTTCGTCTCCGGCCGCGACCGCCGCAATCGGCTCGCCCGCCCATTTGACGCGGCCCTCCTTGAGCTTTAAAGCGGCCTTAACGCCCGGATAATCGAGCGCTTGGCTTAAATCGATTGAAAGGACGTCGGCGCAGGCGTGCGGCGAGCGGAGGATCTTGGCCTGGAGCATGCCCTCGAAATAGAGGTCATGCGTATATTGGGCTGCGCCCGTGACGATCTTTCTCCCGTCGATCCGCGGCGTATATTTCCCGATATACTTAAATTCGTCGGGCTTCGGCTGGGGTTGAAGCTGCGCTGGCGCGGTCTGGGTGCCCTGGCTTTTTGCCAATTCTGCGTATTCGAGATTCGGGTCATCGATCATCTGTTCTTTCTTCATCTCAGCCCCTCCTCATGGTGTCCGCAGCCGAAGCGACGGCTTCATAAATCTTTTGGTAGTTTCCGCAGCGGCAGAGGTTTCCCGCAAGACCCGCTCTGACGTCATCGAACGTCGGCTGCTTGTTCTTGTTGAGGAGTCCGACCGAGGCCATGATGAAGCCCGGCGTGCAAAATCCGCATTGGTAGGCGTCTTTATCGATGAAAGCCTGCTGAACGGGATGGAGCTTATCCTTGCCGGCCAGACCTTCGATCGTCAGAATATCTTTCCCCTCGGCCTGGACCGCGAGCAGATGGCAGGAATAGACCGGCTTGCCGTCCAGGAGAACGGTACAGCCTCCGCATTCGCCGCGGCTGCATGTTCTTTTAGTGCCGGTGAGCTTCAAGCGGTCACGGAGTGTTTGAAGGAGCGTTTCGCCGGATTCCACCTCAAGGCGGATCGTCTTTCCGTTCACGGCGAGAGAAATCCTTTTCTTGGAATAGAGCTCCATCTCAGCCGGAGCGGATTGGATGGAAAATGGCTCTTGGCCGAGGACGCGCGAAGCCACGCTCATGCCCACGGCCCCTCCGCCCAGGCTCTGGAGAAAAGCCCGGCGGGTGACCGCTTTTTTCTTTTTTCCCCGAAAATCTTCCATGGCCGCTCTTCTTATGCCAGTCTGATGAGAGCCTGGATGACAAGACATAGAGCCGTCGCCAATGAAGGAACCAGGATTCGCAGAGCAGCCGCTTTCCGCGCGGCTGAGACCTTATGCTCCAGGGTTTCAGTCCGGGCTCCGGCCCAGAAGCCCAGCGGAACCGTGACGAGAGATACAGCGACGGCCAGCGGCGCATAATAGAGCGACAAAGGCGTCGTCGAACCGGGAAAAACGCAGGCCGGGATGCCGGTGGCGAACTTGACCAGCGGAAAGAGATTGACGGCGAGGAGTGCCGAAGAGGCGCCGATAAATGCCTGGCCCGCGGCTTTTTGTTTGGAGGATTCCTTCACGAAGGCGATGAAAACGAGAAAGGCCAGACCTTCCATGGCGAAGGCGAAGATGGGGTTGGCTACGGCGCCGTTTTTAACGGGCAGTCCGAGAAGAAGTGCGTCGAAGAGTTTAAAGAGGCTGGCGACGAGGACGAGAAGCGCCGGGCCCAAAATATCGCGGGTCCGCGTCCAGGTCGCCGCGATGAAAAAGAGGGCGACTCCGGTCATGATTGATCCGGAGGCAAGCTGCGCGCAGCTTTTGAGACTCATCCCCAGAGCGGCCTCGGCCAGACCCCAGACCGATCCGAAAATGACGATAGTGCCAAGCTTAAAGGCGGAGTTTTTTTGAGGCATCGAAATCTCCTTTTGGCGGTTGGCGAGTTGATAAAACACTCTGTTCATTATAACGGCAGTGGAGCGCAGGGTCAAACCTACAAAATTCGGTATCAAAATTTGCGGGCTTGATCCCGTGAACCTTCTCCGGTTTTTTTTCGTCTAGTAAAAAGAGGAAATGAATTATGTTTCAAAGACGCTTGGCCATAGCTCTTTTACTTCTGCTCCTATCTTCCTGCTTGATGTTCGCCTCGCTCGCTCAACAAAGCGGGGCTAAAAAGCCTTTGGCTATTCCCAAACTCTCATCGCCGCCCAAGATTGACGGCCTGCTCGACAACTCGGTCTGGGAAAAGGAAGCTCTGAAAATCGAGAATTTCGTCCAGCTGTCCCCCAAAGAAAACGGAGCTCCGTCCCAGAAAACGACGGCTTACCTCGGCTATGATGCGAAGAATTTATATCTCGCCTTCCGCTGCGAAGATACCGAGGTCAAGAAATTGCGGTGCTCGGTGACGAACCGCGACAATTGCCTGGACGACGACTGGATCATGATATTTTTGGATGCGTTTAACGAAAAACGGCGGGCTTTTACCTTCGCCGTTAATCCCATCGGCATCCAGATGGACTTTATTCGGACGGAAAGCGGAGGCAACGACAACATGGATGCGAGCTGGGACACGGTCTTCGAGTCGGACGGGAAGATCGACGACAAAGGCTACACAGTGGAAATGGCGATCCCGTTCAAGAGCATCCGCTTCCCGGACAAAGAAGACAAAGTCTGGGGTCTCACCATCGGCCGGAATATCCCGCGCGCCGGAGAGGTCATTATCTGGCCCGAATTCTCGCGGAATATCCCGGGGCTTTTGTCCCAAGCGCGGGAAATCTTGATCCGGGGCAAAGTGGAAAAGGGCAAGAATCTGGAGATCATGCCGGTCGCTACATCCTTGAAACGGGAAGGCGAAAAAGTGGATTTCGAGCCCGGCGTCAATGTGAAATACGGCGTGAGCTCTGACCTGACCCTGGATTTTGCGCTCAACCCCGATTTCAGCCATATCGAAGCGGACGCCCCGCAGATCGACGTCAATTTGCGCTACGCCTTGCGCTATCCCGAAAAGCGGCCCTTCTTTCTGGAGGGGATGGAAATCTTCCAGTTTCCGGAAATCGAGATGGTTTACACCCGGCGCATCATCGATCCTCTTTTTGGCGCCAAGATTTCGGGCAAGCTGGGCCGGTTCGCCTACGGCGTCCTTTCAACCTACGATGAGCATCCGACCGAGAGCTTATGGGAAGTCCATGGCGGCGGCGGAAGCACCGATAATAAGGCCCTCTTCAACATCGTCCGCCTTAAGACCGATGTTTTCAAAGAATCCTACATGGGTTTTAGCCTGGCCGACAAGGAGATCGACGGCTCTCATAACCGCGTGGCTGGATTCGACGGCCAGTTCAAATTCAACAATAAATTCTTCTTTACGTTCCAGGCTCTGGCTTCGCAGACGAAATACCCTAATGAGGAAACCGGTTTCTCACCGGCCCTCTACGCCGAATTTTTCTACTTCACCAAGAACTGGAGTATCGGCTCATATTGGAAATCCATCCACCCCGACTTCGAGGCATCGTCCGGCTTCGTTAACCGCACGGACTACCGGACGGCGGGAGTATGGACGAGCGCCACGATCTACCCGGACAAGAAATATCTGAACCAGATTAATTTCAACTTCCAGGTCGGCCAGCGCGACGCCTATTTTTCCAACACTGTCCAGGACAAGTGGGCCCGGTTTTCGACTCAGTTCCGCTTCACCGAGTTCAACCGCCTCTGGGTAACATACGAAAACGCCATGGAACGCTACGCCGATATTGATTTCAAGCGCAACAACCTGGAGATCCAGGCGGAAAGCAACATCATCAAGTGGCTGCCGTTCACATTCACCTTTTTGATCGGCGACATGATTAATTATGACACGGAGGATACCTTCCTCGGCTGGGGCACAACCTATGGCATCTCCGCGAATTTCAAGCCGAACAAACGCCTCCAGCTCGGCCTTGATTTCAGCAAGAACACGTTCTGGAAGAAGAGGGGAGGCGACGAGCTCTGGGATTACAACGTCGTCCGGGCGCGGACGACGTACCAGCTATCGAAGTCCCTTTCCGTCCGGGCGATTGTCGACTATAACCATTTTTACAAGCAGATCTTCGGAAGCTTGCTCCTGAGCTATGTCCTGCGGCCCGGGACGGTGTTTTTCATTGGCTATGACAGTAACTACGATCGCAACGAGTTCCGCCGCTACGACCGCCGGAACTATAACGTTTTCCTCAAATTTTCCTACTGGTGGCGAGTGTAGAGGGTTTGATGATGTGAATTTTGCGTCTGCGGGGCGGCGGCGTATAATGATGCGTTGCGCACATGAGCCTCGACTTTCTACAGGACGTCCCCGAGTTCAAGGATCTTGTCCGGGCGCTGGATAAGGATGAGGCCGGCCTCCGGATTTCAGGCCTGGCGGCTTCAGCCAAGCCCTTCTTTTTCTCGTATTTAGCGCAAACGTTCGCCAAACGGATCGTTTATATCCAGCCGGCGGATTTTTCTATGACCCGGTTTGAGGATCAGTGCGCCTTCTTTTTCTCTCAACTCGGGTCGTCCAAAAATGCCAAGGCGCTTCCCGCCCTTGCGGAAAATCTCTATGAGGAAGCGGCGCCTTCGCTTGAGGCTGCCTCCTCACGCCTCAAATTTTTTTACGACCTCCTTTACCGGCCTCCGGCCCTCGTCGTCACGAATATGTTCGGGCTCTTAAGGCCGTTTCCGGCTCCCGACGATCTTCCCCGGCTTTTTCTAAGACTTGACAAAGGCTCCTTTTTTGATCGGGACAAATTGCTCGAGACCCTCGTCGCTTATGGATACGCCCGCGAAGACCTGATTTCTTTCCGGGGAGAATATGCTTGGAGGGGCGGCATTGTCGATCTGTTTTCTCCCTGGCAGAACGCGCCCTACCGAGTCGAGTTCAGCGGCGACGAAATCGTTTCCTTGCGCGAATTCGACCCCTCCACGCAGCGGTCGCTTCGCCGGCTCGACAGTATCTTGATCCCTTCGCTTCTTGAATCGGCCGGGCGCGATGCGTCGTCGGCATCCTTCAGCCACTATCTCAAAGACTCCGTCTTCATCATCGATCATCTTGAAGAAATCGAGAAAGAATGGGATGAGACCTTTCAGGAACTCCGCGGCCGGGAAAGCGAGGCTTGGAGCGCCGTTCGCGAGAAAGCCGCCCTTTGCGGGGAGTTCGAGCTCGAAACAACGGGGCGGCATTTTCATTTTCCTTTTCAGTCCGTCCCCCGCTTCGACAACCGGATTTCCTTTTTTCTGGAATACATGAAAAGGCTCCAGGCGGAGCGGGACCGGTGTTATATCTACCTCTCGAGTCCCGCCGTCCGCAAGAAGATGGCGGGTCTTCTCGGCCAGAATGGCATCGACTGTCTGGAGTCGGATACGCCGCTCACGGATCCCAAGAGCGGAGAATTAATCCTCCTCCTTGGCGACCTTGGCCAAGGCTTCAGCTTTCCCCGGGAGAAGATTTTCTTCTTCGCGGAAGCCGATATTTTTACCGAAGAAAAGGTCATCGTCAGCCGGCCCTCGGTCCGGCCTTCACTTACTCAGTTCCAGGACCTTAAGGCCGGCGATTACACCGTCCACGCCGATTACGGCGTCGGCATTTTTCACGGACTTCTTAAAATGGATGTGGATGGGAAGGCCAGAGAGTTCATGGAACTCCGCTACCGCGATGACGACAAGCTCTTTGTGCCGGTCGAGGATTTGAACCTCGTCCAGAAATATTCCCAGGTGGGCGCGGCCCTTCCGCCTTTGGATAAACTGGGCACCAACTCCTGGCAAAAAACCAAAGAGCGGACCAAGAAGGCCGTCGAGAAGCTGGCCAGGGAGCTCCTGGAGCTGTACGCGAAGCGGAAGGCCCTCAGAGGCTACAGCTTCAGCCCCGAGGGAAACTGGCAGGCCGAATTTGAAAAGACGTTTGAATATGAGGAGACCGAAGACCAAACCAAGTCTATCCGGGACATCAAAAACGACATGGAAGACCAGGCGCCGATGGACAGGCTCCTCTGCGGCGACGTCGGATACGGTAAGACGGAAGTGGCCATGCGGGCCGCTTTTAAAGCCGTGATGGACGGCAAACAAGTGGCGGTCCTCTGCCCGACGACGGTCCTCGCCAGCCAGCACCTAAAGACGTTTACCAGCCGCTTTGTCCTATTTCCGGTCAAAGTTGGAGCGCTGACTCGCTTCCAGTCGAAAGCGGAGCAGCAGAGGATCATCGGGAGCCTTAAAAAAGGCCAGGTCGATATCATCATCGGCACGCACCGCCTTCTTTCTAGGGACGTCGAATTTTTCGACCCGGGCCTCCTGATCATCGACGAGGAGCAGCGATTCGGCGTCCATCATAAGGAAAAGATCAAGCATATGAAGGCGAACATCGACGTCCTGACCCTGACGGCGACGCCGATTCCGAGGACGCTCAATCTCTCGCTCACGGGATTGCGGGACATCAGCCTGATCGAAACGCCGCCCAAGGACAGGCTGGCGGTGCATACGGTCGTGACTGCGTTCAGCCCGAAGCTCATCGCGACGGCGGTCAGGCGGGAGCTCAACCGCGGCGGCCAAGTCTATTACATCTTCAACAAAATCGAAGGAATAGAGCACATGGCGTCGCTCATCGAAAAATGGGTGCCCCAGGCCAAAGTCGTGACCATCCACGGGCAAATGCGCGCCCCGGAGCTGGAAAGAAGGATGATCGATTTCATCGACCAGAAATATAATGTCATGATCTCGACGACCATCATCGAGAACGGCATCGATATTCCTCTGGTCAATACGTTGATTGTCCACCGGGCGGATCATTTCGGCCTGGCCCAGCTTTATCAGCTCCGGGGCCGGGTCGGCCGCTCTTCACGCCAGGCGTTCGCTTATTTTCTTATCCCGCCGTTCACGGAGTTGACGGAGTTCGCGAAACGGCGGCTTGAAGCGCTCAGAGAATTCAGTGAACTGGGCTCCGGGTTCCGGCTGGCCGTGAAAGACCTGGAAATTCGGGGGGCCGGCAACGTCTTCGGCGCCAAACAGCACGGCACCATGGAAGCTGTCGGATTCGATTATTTTATCCACCTCCTGGAGATGGCCATCCGGGAGATCAAGGGTGAGGTCGTCGAAGAGCTTAAGAGCGAGATCAACCTCAAGGTCGATATCCAGATCCCCGAGAATTACCTGCCCCAGATGAACCTCAGGCTGAACCTCTATAAAAGAATTTCATCGGCCGAAAGCCTGGACGAGATCAAAACCATCGGGGATGAAATCCGAGACCGCTTTGGTCCCCCGCCGTCGAGCGTGCTGAATCTCTGCCAGTACGGCCGGATCAAATTCCTGGCCCAGAAATTGAAAATCAAAGCCCTAGACCGGATGGAGCAGCGGATCATTTTCAAATTTCTGCCGACCACGGCGGTCCAACTTGACCGTCTGTCATCTCTTCTCAACAGGTACTCAGGAACGATGACGCCCCAAGGCGTGATGAGCCTGACCTTTCGCTCGCGCGGGGATGAGGACTTTCTCCGTGAAACGATCGCTGTCTTGAAGGAGTTATAGGGATATTATATAATGATTTTATTATCAAACAGATGAGAGACCAGAGAAGACGCGCTTGTCGTCCTTGCCTAATTTTGCCCGCACTGATCTTTTTGTTCTCTTTTGCCGCCTTCGCCTGCCGAAAGAAAGAATATCCGGCCGGCGATCCATCGGCTTATAAGTGGAATGATCCCCAGAAACAAAACAGCATCATTTTGGAAATCGAGGGAACGGTCTTCGTCAACGCGGACCTTGAAAGATATCTCCACAACAATATCGGCGAGAACATAAAGACCTTGACCGTCCCCGCCCTCAGCCGGCTTTTTGACGATTTCGCCGAGGAAAAGCTTCTTCTGAAAAAAGCCAAGGATCAGAATCTGAGCCTGACCGAGGAAGAAAAAAAGGCATTTCTCTCCAAGCACAAGAGCGCTCTCCGGACCGGCGACGGCCGAGAGTCTCCGATCGAAGAGAACGCGGATGATCTCTACGAGCGTCTGCTCGTGGAAAAATATCTTTACCTCCTGATCAAGGACATTTCCGTCGATCCCAATGAAATCGGCGCTTATTATTCCGAGCACAAGAACGAGTTTTTGCAGCCGGACCGGGTGCAGGTCAGCCAGATCCTGCTGGCGTCCGAGGGCAAAGCCAGCCAGGTTTTGGACAAACTGAATAACGCGTCCGAAGATCAATTCCGGTCGACGGCCAAGGCCGAATCCGTGGGACCCGAAGCGTCCAAGGGCGGAATCATGGGAGTTTTCAGCGCCGGCCAGCTTCCCGAGGAGCTGGAAAAGGTCGTTTTCAGCCTTAAGCAAGGCGAGCTCAGCCGGATCGTGGAATCCTCGTACGGCTTTCATATTTTCAGGCTGGACAAAAAGTTCGAGCCGCATCTGGTGACGGTTGAGGAAGCCGCAGCTTCCATCCGGGCCAAGCGGCTGGAGCAGAAAAGCAAACAGGCGATCGCGGCCCATCTCGAAGAACTCAAAAAAACGATGGATTGGAAAGTGTACACCGATAATTTAGTATTCCCCTATCAAAGGATAGAGTCATGAAACAGAAAAAAACTACCCTCTTTTTGATTTTTCTCGGTCTGGGCGTGATCTTGGGCACCGCCGGGGAGATCGTCGAAGAAATCGTGGCGATCATCAATGACGACGTGATCACGCTCACCCAGTACAAACGCGAATATGAGATGCGCCTGCAGGCGCTTCAAGCCCAGATTCAGCAGGCGCAAGCCCAAGGCCAGGTTTCGCAGGAGGAAATCGATCGGGCGACGACGCAGCTCAAGACCGGACTTCTGGATGCCCTGACCACCGACATTCTTCTCCTCCAATTGGCCAAGGAGAAGAATCTCAATGTTACCGATCAAGTCAGAATGGCGGTTGAAAACATCAAGAAAGAAAATAACCTCGAATCGGACGATGACCTGAAGCGGGCGCTCAAAAGCCAGGGGATGGAGTGGGAAGTGTGGCTTAAGCAGCTTGAAGAGAACACGCTCCGGCAAGCCGTCCTGTATACCGAAGTGAACAGGTCCATCGTTCTCGATGACGCCGAAGTTGTCGATCATTATAAAAAACGCCAGCCGGAGTTCATCGAACCCGAAGAATATAAAATCCGCGCGGTTTATCTTTCTCTGGAGGGGAAGTCCGAGGCAGAGCTTGAAGATAAGAAAAAAGAGATCGACAAGAAGGTCAAAGCCGGAGAGGATTTTCTCACGGTTTCGGAAACCAGTTCCGATGCGCCGCTCAAGGAATCCAAAGGGGATCTAGGCACTTTTAAAAAAAGCGAACTGGATAAAACCTTGCTCGCGGCCGTTGAGAACTTAAAAAAGGGAGATATCTCCGCCTGGGCCCGGACGAAAAACGGCTGGTATTTGCTGAAGCTTGAAGATAAAAAAGGCAGCCGGCTCAAAGCTTTTGATGAAGTGAAAAAAACGATTGAAGAGAAGATCTTCATGGAAAGACAAAACGCCAAGATGATCGAATTTTTGAATAATCTCAAAAAGAAGAGTTATATCAAAATCCTGAAGCCCAACCCGCTGAATTTCTAGAAAGACGGGCGGCGTTTATTTCTTGGAAGGTTCCTCTTTTTTATCCCCCTCAAAACGCGGCGGCTCCGGTTCCTTGAAATCGATTTTCCGTGACACGGGCCACTGGCCGAGCAAGACATGCCGGGAGCCCCTCACTTGAGCGAAAAGCTTGACGTAATAGGTTTTCCATTGGGGATTGTTTTTAAACGAATCCAGCGTTTTGCCTTCGACGCCGAAATTGCTTTTCATCGTGATCAATGAACTTATGGCGCCGGGTAACACAGGTTCATGGCCGATAGCCGAAAAAAAGTTATCTCCCAGATTGTCCACGGCGTCTCTTTCCTTAAAGACGGCGTTAAAATTGACATATTTTAGGGGTTCCGGAGAAAGGTTTTTGACCTTAAAAGAAATTGTTGGGACAAGGGTCAGCTTGGGATGAGGCCATTGTTTGAATTCCTTGGCCACCCATTTTGTATCCATATCGATGACCTGTATGGCGTTTTTCACTTGGGCGTCGGTCGGCCTTTTACAGCTTGTCACCATGAAGACCAGGGGTAAGAGCGCCGCGAAAACGAGGGCTCTCGCTCGGATTTTATTTCGATTTCTCATGGCCAGTCTCCTTTATAAAAATAAATATAGCGGATGCCTGAGAATTATGCAAGGAAGCGGCAGACCCCGAGCCCAATTTTCTTTATTGACATTTCCCGGGTTTCATCATATTTTTCTCGTAAAATATTAATATGAACGCAATAAATAAGGTGACAACTTAGAGGCGGCGCTTAGGCCGTCCGTAGCCCCCGAATCCCGAGGAACCAGTCCCGTCGGTTCCCCTCGTCGGAAAAGCCGACGGGGCCCCGCTCCGCTACGGGGATGTCACTTTTATTAATGCGTTAATATTAGATTAATGTGTGACTAGATTTTTGAAGGCGATCGATCAAACGAAAGGACACGGATCATGGGATTGGTCAAGAAAGGCAATAAGCTCTGGTTCTTCGAAGAACTATATACCGATGTAACGTATGGATTCGAGGTTTCGAAAGTCATCGTTCCCGAAATGGATACCGGATATCAAAAACTCATGATTCTCGAATCCGGCCGACTGGGCCGCGTGCTTGTCCTGGACGGCATCGTCCAGTTGACCGAAGAAGATGAAGGAATCTACCACGAGTGGATCGCTCACTGGCCCCTCTTCGCCCTTCCGAAGCCGGCGGAGCATGTGCTGATCATAGGCGGCGGCGATGGCGGCGTCGCCAGAGAAGTCCTCCGCCACAAATACATCAAAAAAGTGACCATGGCTGAAATCGACAGGCTGGTTGTGGACCTCTGCCGCGAACACATGCCGGCTATTTCTGAAGGTATCTTCGACGATCCCCGCTTCGAGCTCATTATCGGCGACGGAGCCGAGGTCGTCCGCGCCATGAAAAACAAATGCGACGCCATCATGATCGATTCCACGGACCCCATCGGCCCGGCCAAAAGCCTGTTCAACACCAGCTTCTATGAAAGCGTCTATGATGCGCTCCGGGAGGACGGCATCACCATCCATCAGACCGGGGCGCTTATCCTCCAGCCGTTCGAGGCTCCGGGAAGCTGGCGCCAGATCGAGCGGACTTTCGACGATGTCCGGGTCGTCCAGTTCGCCAATGTCAGCTACATGGGCGGCCCGTTCAGCCTGACCGCCGGCTCGAAGGGAAAACGGGTCTTTAAAAAAGCGTATCGGAATGCGAAGAGGAATTTTAAACATGCCGGGATCAAAACGAATTGGTATTCTCCCGACATCACGGCTTACCCGTACCCGGAATTCCAGAAGCGGTTGGAGCTCGATAAATACGGCGAAGAGATCATCATGGATATCGAACTCCCCGGCCGGAAGATTCCGACTTTTAAGCAGGTCGAAAAATGGAGCCGGGAAGCGTGCCGGGAGATCCGCATGAAACCCTTCGGCGAGCCCATCGTCTCCAGCCCCAAGCTCGACGCCGGCGACACGCTCGTCCAATATATTGAAACGAGCGCCATTAATTACCGCCGCTTCGGCGGCACGGCCTGCGCCAACTGCTTCACCTGCGCGGCGCTGCCCGTGGACGAGGCCGTCGGTTTTTCCCTGGATTATTTCGGCGCCCAATCCGCCGTCTGCTGGCACTTGCCCAGGGGCTCTTTCGCGGATATCAAATCCATCCGCAAGGCCACCAAGATCTTTAAGGCGACGCTCGCGGGCTCCGAGCGCAAGGCCGTCGAAATTGTCTCCAACATATATAAGCCGAAGCTCGTCGAAAGCGTCGAGGTCTTTTCCAGGAAATTCCGGCTGCCGATGGAAGACGGCTCCTCCTCGGCAGGCGAGCTGATTATGGATATTTACGACTGCGATTATTCCAGGATCTCATCCTGCGAAAGCGTAGCCCGATGGGCGGGCGATGAATTCCTTCGGACGAGCGGCCTCAAAGCGGTCGGCCGACCCGATGCGCCGGATTTCGGACACGCCAAGAAAAAAACGGCCGGTCCTTCGGTGACCCAGCTCCTGAAGTCCGGCTCCAACATCAGCCACTATTCCATGAATTGGCTCATGATCCTCGTCAATATCGTCAGTCAGGACAGCTTCTCCGTCCGGCGCGTGGTGGACGGCGCCATGCGCTATTTCAAAGGCAAATATGCCGTCTGCTGGATCGTGCCGAGAGGCCTTTTAAGCCGCAACATCGCCGATATTGCCGAGCATACGGTTCTCTTCTCCGTGGAGAGGCCATAAATTCCCATGCGGACGAATTTTTTCGGCCTGACCGATATCGGCAAAAAGCGCGAGTTTAACGAAGACCGATATCTCTGCGCCGATTTTTCCGATGCGGTTCCCGAAGAGAAAAGGCCGCTGCATCTTTTCGCCGTGGCCGACGGTATCGGCGGGCATGCAGGAGGGGAAGAAGCCAGTTCGCTGGCCGTTCAAACGCTTCGGGAAACCCTCGAGCCCGGGATCAGGAGCGGAAGCGGGGACATCGCCGGTCCGGAGCTTATTGAAGAAGCTTTTCATCGAGCGAATGAAATTATTTTCCGCAAATCGACCGAGACAGATCGTCTGGCCGGCATGGGAACCACGCTTGTGGCGGCGCTCGTTTCCGGCATGCGGACCGTCGCGGCGAATGTCGGAGACAGTCGGCTGTATCTTGTCCGCGGCAAAACGCTCACCCAGATCAGCCGGGACCATTCTTGGGCCGCGGAACAGCTCCGGTTGAAGGTGCTCTCGGAGAACGATGTCGCCAGGTCCCCTTTTCGAAATATTGTGACACGCTCCCTAGGTTTTGCGGCGAGCGTCTCCGTCGATACTTTCGAAGTCGAATTAAAAGATCAGGATTATCTTTTGCTTTGCACAGACGGCCTGTACGGGCCCCTCGGAGAGCGGGGCATCTTGCGCGTCTTTAAAAAGCATCACGGGCCCACAGACATCTGCCGGAGGCTCGTTCATCTGGCCGAAAAATCGGGCGGCCGAGACAACATCACGGCTGTGGTCGTCCAGGTCTTTTGACGATGGCCGAGACAAGGACGAGCTCGACGCCATAGTGGTCGGCCAGGGGTAAATATGTCTTGAGCGCGGCCAGCGTTTTTTGGCTCGGATGGCAAATGCCGACCGCCTCGCCGCGCTTTTGGGATATGCGGAAGAGCTCCTCGATTTTCGCCTTGATGGCCCCATCGTCGGGCTCGACATCAAGGAAAACATCTCGGGCGGCTGAAGGGATGTCCAGCGCTACGGCCGTCTCGAATGCGACGCTGTTCTTGCTCGTCCGGCTGTCGACGAAATAGAGCTTTTTCGCCTTGATGACTTCCAGGATGCTGTGCATCATCGAAAAATCCTCGGTGATCTTGGAGCCGGTGTGATTGTTTACGCCTTGGCAATAGGGAACTTGGGCCAGGCAGGCTTCCACGTCCTTTTTGATGTCAAGAGCGTCCATCCCGGAGCGAATCATGCCCGCGGGCAGCCCGCCGGCCGGACTTCGCCGCTCCAAGGATTCCAGAGGGAGATGAAGCATGACTTCCAGGCCGCCTTGCCGCGCGAGCTCGGCCGTTTCCCGGGTGTAGGGAGCATACGGCAGAACGGCCGCAGTCAGCGGGCGATCAAGAGCAATGAGGGATCGGACGATATCAAGGCTATAGCCGAGATCGTCCATAATGATGGCGGCTTTCTTCGCGGATGAAGCCGGCCTCGCTCCGCTTTCTTTTTTGGAGCTTTCCGGCCGACAGGTAAAAAGGATATCGAGCCGTTCCTTGTCTTGGGTATCAATTTGCCACGAGAAAAAGATGGTGTCGTTTTTCCGCTCTTGTTCCTTTTTCAGGATTACGGACGGAATCCGACGGATGTCTTTTTCCAGGGCCGCTTCGATCTCGAGATACTTGGCCAGCGGAAGTGTCACTTTGAGATGAAAAGCGTTCTTGGAGTCCTTGAACTCCTGAAGAGGCTCGACTCCGAGGCCGCAGGCCGCGAACGCCTCCGCCGTGACCTGTTCCAGGCTTTTTCGAGCGGGTCGAGGGGCCTGGCGTTCTCCGCGGGGACATTCGACGACAAAGAAAACGATCAAAAGGAGAACGATGACCAGGATGAAGATCAGAAAAAAAGGGGGTCTCCGCATGAAGGGTCAGCGGGAAATCAGGCCGAGGGTTTTTTCCTCGTAGGATTTTTGATCCTGCTCGTTGAATTCGAGTTTGACGTCGGGCGCCACGCCCTTCTCCCAGAGCTTTTCGCCCGAATTCAAGAAGAAGATCCCCGTTGTGAGAAGAAGGGCGTCACCGTTTTCAAGCTTGTACAAGTCTTGTCTGGCGGTCAAGCCGGGCGTCTGAATGCCGACGATTCTGGCCTTTTTAAAATCCTTGAGGACGGCCGCCACGATTTCAGCCGGTCCCATTGTGGCTTGGTTGGCCCAGATGATTAGAGACGACTTCTCGAGCTCCGCATTGTCCGGGCAGCCCAGATATTCTTTAACGGCTCCCTTCTTTTCAAAATAGCCGATCTTATCCGCTTTGATAAAAACATTCAGGAATTTTTGAGCTTCAGCCACGTCGCCTTCGAAACAATTCCGCAAGTCTAAAATGATTGGCCGCTGCTCTTGTTTCAATTTCGGAAGGAGCGACTTTACAAAATCCGCTGTCAAAGATGGATAAAAATGATGGATTTTCACGATGCCGGACGTCCCTTTCAAGGCTGTGAAGGTCAACGGCTTCGGATAAAGGTCGGCGCGGTCGATTTTGATCTCTTGTGTCGAGTTGTCCCGAATAAGGCGCAGTTTGACGGACTTGTTTTCGCTGTCTTTCAAGTAGAAAATGATTTCCTGGAGTCCCTGGATTAGGGTCGATCGGTCGTCAAGAGCGCTGACGTAGTCGCCGATCTTGATCCCCGCTTTTTCGGCGGACGAATTTTCGACCAGCCCGACGACGACCGGAAAGCCGCCGGACCGTTTGAAAATGATAATTCCCGCGTCCTTAAAACTCAATTTCTGGGGATCGGCGCATTTAGCGGCCGCCGGCCCATCCAGATAGCTCGAAAGGACGTCCAGAGAGCCGGCCAGCCCCCGGAACGCACCCTCCATCGTTTTCCGGGGATCGGCCTCATCAATATAGTCGTTTTTGATGTGGCGGATGACAGAGTTGAGGATCTCAAAGTTCTTATTGGGAGGAAACTTATCGGAAACGCCGGTCAGAAAGCTTTTTTCGAGCCAAAAGAAGCAGATCGCGGCCACAGCCGTCGTGAGCACCAGAATTTTCGTTCGTTTTGACACCATTCGTTCAAGTCACCTTCTTCGCGAAGAAGGATTGTATCATCGTCGCAAGAGCCATTGCAAGGGATTAACGGGCTTGGTCTTGAGACGGATTTCAAAATAGAGCGATATCCCGACCAGGGATCCCGTATCTCCGGCGAGGGCGATCGGTTGCTCGGACTGAACGACATCCCCCGTCTTGACCAGGAATTCGGCGCAGTGGCCGTAGAGTGAATAATAGGATATCCCGTGGTCGATGATAAGGAGATTGCCATAGCCCGGAAAATGGTCGGCGAAGACCACTTTTCCGGGATGGATGGACCGGATGCTTAGATTATCTTTGGGCGGCGCGATCTCAACCCCGTTGTTCATGGTTATGGTGTTGAATTGAGGGTGCTTCTGGACGCCGAACGATTGCTTGACTTTGCCGTTGACGGGCCAGGGGAGCTGGCCTTTTTTTTCGTAAAGCGGCACGAGAGGAAAGGGAAATGTCGACTCCTGCTTTTCGAATTTTTGCATCAATTTCTGGAGCTCCTGGGCTCGGAAACTGAGCTCCTCGAGCGTCTGCTCATAGGTCTTTTTGTTCGTCCGGATTTGGTCGATGACAGCTTTCGCTTTGTTGGCTTCGGCGTCGAGTTCCCGTTTTTTCTCGCTCGTTTTTTGGATCAGCGCCGCGATTTGCCGCTCCTTGGCCTTCAGGACTTCGGCGGCCTGTCCGAGCTCGGCGATGTTTTTGGCGTAATCCCCGATCGTCCGCTCCTGGAAGGAGGCGAGGAAAGCGAGGTTTTTGCTTTCGCCGAGAAGGGAGAGGAGCTCTCTTGTTTCCAGCGCGAACCGGACAAAGCTGAACCGGCCGAATTTATATAAGGAGACGAGGATTTTAGCCAGGTCTTGTTTTTCCTGCTCGATATAGGCCTTGAGCTCGGGAATGTTTTTTTTGATGGCGGAAAGCTCAAGCCTATTTTTTTCGAGCTGTATGGTCAGGAGGGCCAGTTCGTTTTTAATCAAGCTTTTGGTGAAGCCGATTTTATCCAGGCTGGAGAGCGTTGTCTGTTCCTTTTTTTCTTCCTCTCCGATCTTCCCCTTGAGGCTTTCAATCTCCTCCCGGATCTTGGTCAAGCGTTTTTCGTATTCGGATGTCTCAGTCTGGGCCTGGCCCTGAAGCGGCCCCGCGGAAAAGAGCGTTAGGAAGAGCGGGATGAGAGCGAGGATTTTTGAGTATTTCATTTCCGTGAGACGTAAATGACGGCTCCGATGAGACCGATGATCAGGCCGAACGCAATTTCGATGATGGAAAAGGAGAAAGCGGTTTCCGGGCCGATGCCGTAGAAATTGAAGATTTCAATGTAGGCGCCTTCCCGCAGCCCCAGCCCGTTGATGGTGATGGGTATGATTTGGATGAGCAGGACGATCGGGATGAAGATGAAATAGTCGATGAACGGGATGGCGATATGGAGCGCCCGGCCGATGAGAAAATAATAGATGATGACGTTCAACTGGAGCAAAACCGCCCACAGGCAAGCGCGGGCGAACGCGGCTCGCTGGTTTTTATAGGCCATCACGGTCTCGCGGAAGGCGATGATTTTTTGCTTGATTTTTTTCAAGAATCCCTTTTCGGGCAACTTCGTCAACAGGCGGCCGAACATGGGTAAAAAGAAAATCACGACTCCGACGAGACCGATGAGGCCGACGGCGAGTGCGGCTCGTATGACCGGAATTTTCCGGGACATGTCGAGGCGGAACAGGGACGCCACCAGGGCGAAAATAAAAAGGGTCATGATTCCGGTGAAACGCTCGACCACGACGATCGCCGACGATTTCAGCAGCGACTTGGAGTAGCGCGAGCCGTCCCAGATGCGGACGACGTCGCCGCCGATACGCGTCGGCAGGAAATTGTTAAAAAACGTTCCGACAAGATAGGATTTCGCCAAATATAAAAGGGGAATCTCGTCGCCCTGGGCGCGGGCCAGAATCTGCCAGCGATAGGCGCTGATGAGCAGGCCGAGCGCGTGAAGCGAGAAGGAAACGGCGAGCCAGCCCCACGACACGCCTTTGAGCTTCAGGCCGATCTCTTTGACCGATGTTTTGGAAAAAAGAAAGAAGGCGAGAAGGCCGAGACTGACGACGAGCTTAAGAACGAAGAAGATGGTTTTTTTTCGCAGGGCCATTCAAAATATTGTATCATAGATCTTCGGATTCGAAGAAAATTTGAAAATATTTCAGGGAATGTATGAATAATAAAAGCGCCAGCTCTCATAGGCTTGCAGAATTTGCGGAAAAGATCTACCGTGCGGCGCTGGCCGAAGTCGAGCCGGGAAATTGTATTCGGAAAAACGTGATTCGAGAAGGAACGTCGATAATCATTCAGAAGCGGCGGTTTGATTTGTCGGCTTATGAAAATATTTATCTCGTCGCTTTCGGAAAAGCCGGGCCCGCGATGGCGAAAAGTTTCATGGAGCTGATCGGGGACAGAATAAACGGCGGGATTGTCGTTTGCCCGCCCGGCGAGAAAATAGACTTGCCCCGCCTAATCAGCCTGGAAGCGCCCCACCCGCTTCCCGACGAAAGGAGTGAGAGAGCCGCCCGGGAGATTCTTGATGTCGCCCGGCGCGCAGGAGAAAAAGATCTGATTTGGATTCTCCTCTCAGGCGGCGCGTCGGCCCAGGTATGCCTGCCATCTCCGGGGGTTTCATTGAAAATAAAAAGGGAATTGACGCGGGAGCTTATCCTTCGGGGCGCGGACATTGCCGAGCTCAACATCGTCCGAAAACATCTGTCGGCCGTTAAAGGCGGTCGCCTTGCTGCGGCGGCCTATCCGGCTCGCGTCCTGAGCCTCGTCATCTCCGATGTGATCGGAGACGATTTGGAAGCCATCGCCTCCGGACCTTTTCATTGGGATTCCTCGACGTTTCAGGACGCCCTTGGCGTTCTTCAGAAATATGATCTTTGGGAGGCTGCGCCGCGTGAAGTGAAAAACATCGTCAAGGACGGCCTGAGCGGGCGTATCCCGGAGACATTGAAAAGCGGCGATGAAGTTTTCAAAAGAATCTCGACGTTCGTCATCGGCCGAAACGCCATGGCTTTGAAAGCGGCGCGCTTGAAGGCCGAGAGACTTGGATTTAAAGCCTTTGTCCTCACTTCCGCCGACCGGGGACAGGTGAAAGATGCGGCGCGGCGATATGTTTCCATCCTCCTCAGTCATGGCCGATCGAAAAAGCGAAATGATCCTCTGTGTTTACTGGCCGGCGGCGAGCTCACCCTCCGTGTAAAAGGAACAGGCCTTGGCGGCCGAAACCAGGAATTCGCGCTGGCTGCGCTTTTGGAAGTCGAAAAGCAAGTAACGGCCTTGAGACGCCATGATCCGGATTTATGGGCCGGCTTTCAAAAAAACGGTCGGCTTGGGGATATGGATTGGCTCATCGTGAGTCTCGGAACGGATGGGATTGACGGCCCGACCGACGCGGCGGGCGCTTGGGCCGGTCCTGCCGCTCTGGGGATGGCCCGCGCCTTAGGCTTGAATCCTCGGCGTTATCTTGAGGACAATGATTCCTATCATTTTTTCCAAAAGACGGGCGGGCTGATCATGACCGGTCCCACAGGCACGAACGTTATGGATATCCGGCTGGTGATGCTCTCCGAGGGCCTTGCGACGGTCAGATCGACGGCCCATTGCTAAACTTCGAGTTGTTCGCTATAATCGATGTCGCTTGAAAGTCTGGCCTCACGGGAGGCGAGAAAGGAGTATCTTTTAATGAAAAAATATTTTGCGGTTTTAGTCCTGGTGATGGCGGTCTCGCTGTCTTTGAGCGCGGATATTTATGTCAAACAAAAGTCGCATTCCGACGCTATGGCGATTATGGGACAGACGCAGCCGGCCAGGGATACTGTGACGGAGATGTGGATTGGCGATGACCAATTTGCTTCTTTCGGCGGCGAAGGGTCGGTGATCATCGACCTGAAAAAAAACGTCATGTATATAATCAATGATAAAAACAAATCCTATGTCGAAGCGACGCTGCCGGTCGATTTCGCCAAGCTCCTTCCTCCAGAGGCGGCGGCCATGGCGGGGATGATGAAAATGACGGCCACGGTCAACCCGACCAACGACACCAAAAAGATCGGACAGTGGAACTGCACGGGTTACGAAATGACGCTGACGATGATGATGGGCATAACCATGAAGTCGAAGCTCTGGGCCTCGACCGAAGTGCCTTTCGATGTCAAAAGTTTCATGGCCAAGATCATGCCGAATGTGTTCAAGGGTCAAATGCACCTGGATGACGCCTCGGTGAAGGAGATGCTGAAGATCAACGGCTTCCAGATTGCCACCGACATGAGCGCCGAGATCATGGGCGCCAAGATGCATACGACATCCGAAGTTATCGAGATCTCCAAGAAAACTGCGCCCGAGAACGTGTATTCACCCCCGGCGGGCTATGCCAAGAAAGCCACATTGAGCATGGAAGATCTGCAAAAAAGATAATAGCCCAGAGCGGAAGCGCTGACGGGCAGGCTTAATAAACCCCCGTTCCTCCAAGGGTGACGATCGGTGATATATGCCGCGGCTTGCCGCGGGGAACCGATCGTCGGGGGTTCCAAGGGGGTATGCCCCTTTGGTCGCAGGGCGAAAGCCCGAGAAGGGGAGGCAGGGAGCGAAGCGAACGTTGGAAGGGGTCTTCCCCTCCAAGGTTGACTATTCGTATTCGGCCCAGTGTTTGATCTGAAGATCGTCCATCGATTTGCTGGCCAGCGCCTGGACGAAGAGCTCGGCGACCTGAAGGTTGGTCAGCAGCGGGATAGAAAAATCGACGGCCGTCCGCCTCAGAATGTAATCGCTGTCGAAGGCGGATTTTCGCTCGGGATCGGGAATCGAAATCACGAACTCAATCTTCTTCTCGATGATGTAGTCCAGAATATTGGGCTTCTTTTTTTCGTGGACTTTGTGAAGCAAGGTGTTCTCAATCCCTTGATTTTTTAAAAAGGCTGAAGTCTGTTCGGTAGCGAAGATCGTGAACCCCAGGCTGCGGAGGCGTTCGGCCGATTCCAGAAACTTGTGCTTGTCCCTACGGCTGCCGATGCTGAGCAAAATCGTTTTGCGCGGCAGGACAAAGCCGGCCGAGAGAATCGACTTCAAAAACGCCTCATGAACGTCCTCGCCGAGGCAGGCCACCTCGCCGGTCGAGGCCATCTCCACGCCCAGCGTCGGGTCGGCGCCTTTAAGCCTCGAAAAAGAAAATTGGGGGGCCTTCACGCCGACGTAGTTGAGGTCAAGGGTGGATTTCTTGTTTTTTACGGCCTTGCCCAGCATGGCCTCCACCGCCAGCTCGATGAAATTAACCTTGGACACCTTTGACACGAAGGGGAATGACCGCGAGGCCCGGAGGTTGCACTCAATGACCTTGATCTCATTGTCCTTGGCGATGAACTGGATGTTGAACGGCCCGCTGATGGCCAGGGCGGCGGCGATTTTTGTTCCCGTCTCGCGGATCTTGCGCATGGTGGCGATGTATGTCTTTTGCGGCGGCAGGACCATGGTCGCGTCTCCCGAATGGACGCCCGCATTCTCGACATGCTCGACGATCGCCGAGGCGATGATTTCGCCGTTTTTGGCCACAGCGTCCATCTCGATTTCCTTGGCGTTCAGGATGAACTTGCTGATGACGACGGGATACTCGGGCGATACCCGTGAGGCTTTTTTGAGGTAGAGGTCGAGGTCTTTCTCGTCGAAGACAACGCTCATAGCCGCGCCGCTCAGGACGTAAGACGGCCGGACCAGCACGGGATATCCGATCCGGCGGGTGAATTCCTCGGCTTCCCGGATGCTGCGGAGCTCACGCCATTCGGGCTGGTCGATACCGAGCTTGTCGAGGAGCTTGGAAAACTTGTACCGGTTTTCGGCCATGTCGATCGATTCCGGCGACGTCCCGAGGATGCGCATCCCCGCCTTAAAGCATTTCATGGCGATGTTGTTCGGGATCTGCCCGCCCATGGATAAAATGACGCCCTGCGGATTTTCGCGCTTGTAAATATCGAGCACCCGCTCGAAGCTCAGCTCCTCGAAATAGAGGCGATCGCAGATGTCGTAATCCGTGGACACGGTCTCGGGATTGTAGTTGACCATGATCGCCTCATGGCCCATCTTTTTCAGCGAGGTCACGGCCGAGACGCAGCACCAGTCGAATTCGACCGATGAGCCGATGCTGTACGAGCCCGAGCCGAGGACCATGACTTTATTTTTGCCCCGG
>Ga0315281_10003153_pt1 | contig 24248 bp, 39 predicted proteins | sample YL17G07_0_MG_FD_204540 | JGI IMG/M metagenome (GOLD analysis project Ga0315281, IMG submission 204540) | Sediment microbial communities from Yellowstone Lake, YNP, Wyoming, USA - YL17G07_0 | ecosystem: Environmental > Aquatic > Freshwater > Lake > Sediment | place: USA: Wyoming | collected... | reverse complement strand
TTTTCTTGATGGTACCCTAGATGAAGTGCGCTTTTATAACCATGCATTAACATCTACTGAAATTCAGGCGCTTTACCAAAATGGGCCTTTAATTCATTCTGATTTGCCTCATACTCCAATAGGCTATATTAGTTCTCCAATTTCCAGCTCCAGCATCGTGGATTCTGGGGGTAGCAGCTCCACGTGGACTAGTGGAACGACCTATACGAATGTGGGTTCTATCAAGACCTTATATGTGCTTTTGGGCACAGTATCAGCTATGACTCAGAATGGCCAGTCTATTCTTGGGATTTCCACTGTGATTTTGGCTCCAGGGGATACTTTTAGCATCACGTTTTCTATTGCTCCCACGGTTAAGGTGTTTGGGCAATGATGGAGGCTACTGGTTTTGGCTGGCGATGAATTGATGTTGAAAGTGATTGTTGTGGGGATCTGTATTTTCGCTTTCCTGGCTGCCATGCTGGTTTTCGGCTCTTATTATGGGGATCCCTGGGAGGCTGTGGCTCAGGGAGTAGCTAAATTCATTTTTGTTCTCACGGTTGCGATCCTGGCCTTTTTCGTGATTGTGCACCTTACTGGGAGGCGTTGATATGGCTAGGAGTGCTGGAAACGCTGGTTTGATCGTTCTGGTTTTCGGGATCATAGGCATGATCATGGCTTACATTGAAAGCGTGGCTTATGCTGATGGATATCTCCTAAATCTCTATCTTACTGATGCTTCTCAGCTGCCAGGCCTTATGATCATAACGATCATTCTTTTTCTTTTGATGGGAGGAGTTGTGGCAGCTGTCACTCAGAGTTGAAAGCCATGATTCGACACAATGAAACTCAAAAGAAAAAGTTGCGTCTAAAATCTCAGCAGCAAAAAGAAGATAATCAAACCAGAAAAGGAGAATCAGAAAGGGCTGATATGGAGCAATCGGCCAATTCTAAAATGAGTGTGCATTTTCAGTTCATATTTAAGGATCCTGGCGTTTACTCGAGCTTCACGGTTTTCCTGAGAAAAAGGAAACTCAGTGATCAGGAAATCACTGAAAGATTGCAGAAAGCGTTTGGGGATCTATGAAATGACTATTTTGGGATTGGGAAAACGAATAGTTAAAAACATCAATAATCTCCTGAGAAGGTCTTTTAAAAGAATTACTAAACCCTTTAGAAAAGTTCCAGGCCCGGAAACAACTGTGGTGCCAGCTAGTTGGCATCGAAAGCCTGGTGCAGCTGCTCAGAAGAAATCTAAGGTGCCTCCCAAAAAGGAGAAAATTGTTTACAGGGCACAGCATCATTGGCCCTGGTTACGAACTTTTAAGCGTGGTTTGGCTGCTATCCTTTTGCTGATTAATTTTACGATCAGCCAGTTTTTGATTGCTAGCCAGGCTCAGGGAGCTGTTTTAGCAGTATTGTTTTTCGGAAACGTGTTTATTTTCATTGATTACCTGTGGAAAACCAGAAGGAAAGAGGAGTAAGTTTTGAGGGCCCTGGCTGATCAGAGAGAATATGAAAAAATAGAGGAGAAGTTTTGCGCTGATTTCTTTGTTGGTTTGATTTTCAGCTTTTTCTACATTTTCATCATGGGCACATGGGGAGGAATTACATGGGTTGTGCCCATTGTTTTGGATCCTTTTCTCCTAGTGCTTTCCACTGTCACTTTAAGCTTTTTCACTGCCACTGTTTCCTGGCGTTTGAATATTCGGAAAAAGAGAAAGAGAGAAGGAAAGTTTTAGGCATGATAATCAGTGTTGTTGTGCCTAATCTTAATGAGGAGAAGAGCCTCCCTTACTTTCTGGATTCTTTGAGGCGCCAGAAGTATAGGGATTATGAATTGGTTGTGGTTGATGGAGGATCCAGTGATCGGAGCAGAAGCATTATTGATGGCTATCGTTTCTTTTTTCCAGTAACTGGCCTAATCAATAATACTAGGCATATTGCATTTGTTAGGAATTTTGGAGCTACGTGTGCCAGGGGAGAGCTGCTGTTATTTACCAATTCTGATGCTGTGTTCCCTGAGTGGCTGTTGATGGAGATTGCTTTCTATTTTAAAATGGATCCTAATCTTCAGGCGCTGAGTGGCCGAACAGTTCCTTATAACGGAGGGTTTCTGTGTTTTGCTGGATACTATTGTTTCGATTTGATCAGAGCTTTTATGGCCAGGCGCCTGGGCAAATTCAGCCCTTCAGGAAATTTCCTGGTGATCAAAACAGATCTGTTTTGGACATTGGGAGGGTTTCCTAATGCCAAAATTAATGAGGATGGCACTCTGGGCCATATGATCTCTGAGCATTGCAGCGTATATGGAGGGAAAGCTGTGTTTGATTTTGGCATGTGGGCTGGCCATTTTGCGAAACGCTGGAAAAACCCTTTGAAAACTCTGTTTTTTTACAGCTATGTTTTTGGAAATTTTAATCAGGTGCTCAAGAGGATTCTGGCGCCTCTCGAGAAAAATTCAGGGGAGGTTTTCAGCAGAAAATGAGCTATATCATAACAGATCCTTTTATCATAGGGGATTATGACTATTTTGGCCTAGATCCTGAAGAGTGGCTGGAGCTGATTGGGAGGATTTTGATTGAAAATAAGCGTGATAATTGCTCATGATCGAGATAGATCTCCAGAGGTTCTTAACAGAGCAATTTTAAGTATCAATCATGAATTATTAGCCATGAATCTGTATGGTGATTTTGAATTATTCGTGGAAATTGAGGGCTCCGTTTCAGAGGCTAGAAATAAAGCAGCTGCTGAGGCTCAGGGAGAATTCCTAGTCTTTTTGGATGATGATATCAAATTACGGAGCAACTTTTTCCATGAGATCCTGGCTCCTTTTTCTGATCCAGCTGTGGGCATTGTGGGAGGCGTTAATCTTAATTTTGATGAAATCCCTTTCAGAGAGAAAATTTCTAGCGTATTGTTTGCTTCTCCTTTTATCATGGCTAAAAGTGCTGCCAGATATACTCCTAGAGGCAGTGTGAGAGAAACTGATGAAAGTGAAATCATTGCATGCGTGATGGCTGTAAGGAAAACTGCTTTTGTGGAGACTGGAGGCTTTCCTCTAGATGTGATTCCCTGTGAGGAAAATGTGTTAGTTAATAACATCCAGGCTGCTGGTTGGAAAGTGATTTACTCTCCTTTTGCAGTTGCTTATCATAAAAGGCCAGTTTTCCCTGGGGAGTATGTACGGAAAATCTTTTTTTATGGAAAGGGAAGAGGCATCATGCTGAGGCGTGATAAATCAAAGGGATCTCCTAAAATGTTTTGGAAACTCTCCTGGCGCTGGCCCATTTATGTGGCTGGCTTTTTCATTCATTATGGAGCTTATGTTTCTGGGTTGATCTATGGCTATTTTAAAGGAAAGAAGAAATCATGAATTGCCCTAACAAACGATCTATTGCTAATCATAATCGGGTTGGTAAATATCATTGGTCAAAACAGGCAAAAAATAGCATAACAGCTGAAAATAATCACAACTGGAAAGGTGACATCGTTGGGTATTTTTCTCTTCATGAATGGATAAGAAAACGTAAACCCAAACCCTGTTTATGTGAAGAATGCAATAAACAACCTCCCTTCGATTTGGCTAATATCAGTGGTGAATATAAAAGAGATGTTACTGATTTCAAATGGTTATGTCGTGGCTGTCACATGAAATCTGACGGTAGATTGTTAAATAATTTACGTCAAAATCAAGAGAGGAGACATTCTTTTCAGGAGGGCACTCTTCAGTGAAAATTCTGTGGTTGATGGCTCCCAGCAAATTTCCAGGCCAGATTCCTCTTGTGAGCCAGAATCGCTGGTTTAAGTACATGCCCTCCAGAGCTAATTTCATTTATCCTGTGATTGCTGCTTATGGAGTTTCCATGCTTTTGGAGGATGGATTTGATGTGGATTTTGTTGATGCTCCAGCTGCTCAGGTAGAGCTCTCTGAGATTCTTTTAGATATTGCCTCTTACGATCTGATCATTCTGGAGGGTAGAACAGCCATCATGCCCTGGCTCTGGCAGCTGGTGAAGATGTTTAAAGAGGTTAATCCCAGGTTGAAAGCTGCTGTTTATGGGGATCACGTTATGAACAGGCCAGATTCTTCTCTGGCCAATGGATTCGATTACGTGATTTGCTGTGGGGATTATGATTGGGGAGTTTTACAGCTGGCCAGAGCTTTAAGATCAAAGGAGGCTATACCCCCCATATTTAAGGTGCCATTAATGGAGGATCTGGATCAACTGCCTCTCCTGGATCGGAAAGCTGTGGATTGGCGTCAGTATTATGAATCATGGAGGCATAGGGAGGAGTTTGGCTGGATTCAATCTGGGAGAGGCTGCTGGGCCCAGTGCTCTTTTTGCTCCTGGAATCATACTTTTTATGGAATAACTATTAGAAATATGAGCCATCAGAGAGTTTTCAGAGAGATCCAAAATGGCCATGATCATTATGGGATCAGGGAGTTTTTGGATGATGCTGATACTTTCATCATGAGGCCTTTTGGTGTTGATTTAGCTAGGGATATTCTCAGGGAAAAGCTGGATGTTTTCTGGAATATCCAAACCAGAGCTGATCTAGTGGCTAATTGCTCAGCTGAGGATCTAGCTCTTATGAAAAAATCAGGTTTGCATATTGTAAAATTGGGCCTAGATGGAGGCAATGATTATACTCTGGAGAGAATCCATAAGGGGATCACTATGGCTCAGATTAGAAAGGCTGTGGCTAATCTGCATGAAGCTGGCCTGGAGATTCATGTGAACATGGTTTTGGGCTGGCCCTGGGAGGATGCTAAAACAGCTTATGAAACTATCAATTTTGTGAAGAGTTTAAAGCCTAATCAGGCTCAGTTTGGGCTGATTCAGCCTTTCATTGGCACTCCCCTGTATTCTGAGGCCCTGGAGAATGGCTGGTTTATTCAGGATCCTGATGATTATGGCACCTGGGATATGCACTCTCCCATATTAGCTGGGAAAATGAGCTCCCAGGAGATCTCTAAACTCTATATCGCTGCATGGAGCCAGTTTTATTTCTCATGGGATTTTGTTGCTAGACAGCTGGCAAAAGCTCTTAAATTAGCTATGGAGGAAAGAGATTTCGATGCTTTTAGGCATCTCTGGAGAGGTTATAAAGCTGTTAAGAATGGCCATCTGAAAGTGGTGAAGCAATGAGCCCTTATGATTTTCTCTATTGGATTTCTACTCTTCAGCTCTATGGAAACAGGCTCAATGTCATGGGTTTGATCTGGCTACTTTCCATGACAGGTTACACTTATTTCCAGCTGAAGGATCCTCTTAACGCTTTCAAAACTGAGAAAGGCAGAGTACACATTAACTCCATTGTGATGCTGGCCATAGCTATTATCCCAGTGATGCTTTTGCACTACATCACTGATGAAATAAACACCATTATCGTGATCATAACTGGATCCTGGAGCCAGCTGGGAGGCACTCCAGCTCTCAGCCTGATCAGCCTGTGGAATATGAAATTTGATGTTTACCTCAGCATCATCCTTTTTGCTCTGGCTGGCATCATGCTGGATCTAAATAGGTTTTTCAAAATTAGGAAATCCTCCATAGTAATATTTACAATATTCATTTTTATGCTCCTGTTTGCTGGCTGGATTCATGTTGGGGATTTTACGCTTTTCCAGGGCTGGGCTAGATTTTGGAGGTTCTGGATCTTTTATCCAGCCACATATATCCTTCTCACATTGCTCTACCTCTCCCTGATTCAGAAGAAACCTAAACTCCTGGGAAAACCTCTTCTGGCCAGAATCATCGACATAGGGAGGCACTCAATGATCCAGCAGCTTTCCGGAGCTGGAAATTTTGGGTTAAACGCTGGCTGTGGGCAAACCAGGTATAAAAATAAGATCAATGTTGATATTGATCTCACTGCTGATGTTGATGTTAAGGCTGATCTCAGGGCTCTACCTTTCAGAGCTGGCTGTTTTAAAGAAGTGATTTTAGATGAAGTGCTGGAGCATATTCCCCAGGATGCCCAGGTTTTGAGTGAGCTCAGAAGGGTTTTGGTGCCTCATGGGCAACTGTTTCTTTCTATTCCAGTTACTGGCTGGCTAGCCAGGATTGATAAGATCCTTTTACACTCTAGGGAATATCATAGCTCTTATTCAAAAACCAGGCTGCTGGAGCTCCTGGAGGCCTCAGGGTTTCTGGTTCAAAAATCATTCATCTATGGCACTCTCCCTCATTTTCTAAAGTTGAAAACTCTGGGAGGCACTCTGTTCGCTATTAGTTTGAAAGAGGTTAAACCTGATGGATCCATTTACTGAGCTCTTAAAGCAGCCCTGGTTTGCTGTGAGCCCTTCTCCCTGGAGTCTAGCTTTTTATGCTATTTTTGGTGTGATTGGAGCCAGGAAACTGCTCAGCTCTAGAAATTACATTCATTCAAATCGTTGGCCCAGAATAATCGCTTTTATTGATGCTCTCTTTCTGCTGGGCATGATTGTTTTCATTCAGGATACAATGTGGCTATTTTGTAACACCTGGAAATGGATCCTCCCTATGTACTCTGGCGTGGCCACTTTCTGGAATTACTATGTTAGATTTCCAGAGAATTTGCTGGGTTTCTGGCTTTTTGGGCTCTTAACTTATGGAAAATGGAGGCTGAGAGCAGTGGTTTTGAGCTGGAAAACCCTAGCCTATTTGTTAATAATTGCCTGTTTCACTGCTCTGGTGTTTTATTTGGCGCCTGATCAGGCGTGGATTGATTGGACTTTTGCAGTGCATTATGGCTTTTCTGATCAGGTGATCCTGGGCAGTTTCCTGATCAGCCATGTTGGATATAAGGCCCTTATATCGCTGGCGTTTCTCAGTCTTTTTCCAGAGTTAAGGTATAAACGATGGAAACCAAAAATAGAGGATAGTTCCATAGGGCTTAAAAAGGGAGAAGAACAGATTGAATCAGTACCTGGAGGCTGATAGTGAATGGTTGTGAGTATGGATCAGGCTGCTGAAGTTACTGAGTTTCTGGATGAACTGAATCAGAGTGGGTTTGTGGCAAATTGCTGGTTTGATCCTGATAAGGTTCTTCATGTTGTGATTCGATCCAGGAAAACTTTAGAAGATCCAATTAGACTGAGGGAGTTTTGGAGGCTGTTTTTCCATAATGAGATTGATGAAATTGAGGAAAGCTGAAAATGAATAAAACTAAAATTGAATGGACAGATTTCACCTGGAATCCGATTACTGGCTGCTTACATGGCTGCTGGTATTGCTACGCCAGGAAAATCTGCCTGAGATTCAAAAAGCTCTTTCCTAATGGTTTTGAACCCACTTTTCATTTTGAAAGGTTGAAAGAGCTCTGGGATCTTAAAAAACCCTCCAAAATATTCGCGTGTAGCATTTCTGATCTTTTTGCGGATTGGACACATCCAGATTGGAGAGATCAAGTGCTGCTGAGCATTTTTGGCTGCCCAGTGAAACATATTTTCCAGCTGCTCACTAAAAATCCTGAGAATATTCCTGTGAACATGAAGTTTCCTGAGAATGTTTGGGTTGGAACCACAGTCACCAATGAACACCTGGATGAAACATCGAGAAATTTGACTTTCATCAAAATGGTTAATGCTCATGTGAAGTTTGCCAGTTTTGAGCCTCTTCTAGGAGCACTGCCAGAAAACATCAGCCTGAAAGGTTTGGATTGGATCATCATTGGAAAACTTACAGGCTCTAGGAAAGTGGAGCTGAATCCAGCCTGGGTTTGGGATTTAATTCATAAGGCTAGAGATTGCAGAGGGATTCCTGTTTTCATCAAAAACAACATTCTTGAGAATTATCCAGAGTTTCCTAAACTTCAGGAGTTTCCATATCCACATTAAAGGAGGTGCAGAGATTAGCTGGTCTAATTCGGCTTCAGTTGGTATGAAGGGATAAGCATCGGGCTGCTTGTATTTCGGTCTCTCCCAGGAGAGCCCTTGCATTTTGAGATAGCTTTCATACGCATAGACTATGAGCATCTTGTAGCCGTCGTTCCATGTTTTTTGTTTGGCCAGGACTTCTTTAATGGTTTCTGGTTCTGATAGTTTGGCGCCTAAGTTTGCCATTCGCTTCATTAGATATGCTCGATTCTTACTCCCAACTTCATCGTAGCCTTGCTTGTTCAGCCAAAACTCGAACTCTAAGAGTTTGCCTTTGAGTGCTTGGTGGTCTATTGAGGTTTTTCTGTCTCCCGCAACAGTCTTTGATTCTGTTGCAGTCAAGTTTTTCGCCTCTTTCAAGACGCATACTTGATGATTGATAGTTTGTTTGACGTTCTTATTAGGGTTATTCTGAACCTGTCCAACACTGAAACGATAACCACATTCTCTGCACAGCCATCTCTGCACAGCCTTTCCAATAGCCAGGTCTCTCCAACCATCCTTATAGGCCCGCACTGAACCGCACTGTGTACATTTAGGCATCAAAAAACCAGCTCTTTCAAACTATGCGTGTGTGAGAGCATATATCTGCGCGTGCGTGTGTGCGTGTGCGTGCGTGCAACTGAATCTCTTCTTGCCTTGTACTAGCTATCTCCTTGCACACTTGCTTTTGTCACCTTTCGTCTTCCTTCCTCTCTCTTGAGTGCGTGTGACGGCGCCAATGTTTCCGCATCAAACCAATAGAGATTCCTTTCCTTGATGTCTCCCATATATGACAGCTCCTTGACCTTTTCTTTGGCTCCTCTGAGATTGTATCCAAACTCTTTCATAATCATGGCTACCAGTTTAGTATATGGAAGACCGTTGGGGTACTGTCGCATTAAGGCCAGAATACGTTTTCGTCTTTCCTGGGTGTCTTCTAGTTCGTGGCTCATTGTCAAATCTCCGCGTGCGTTGACAGAAATTCCTGAATGGCTGCCCTTATCAGATGACTGAGGTTTTTGAACTGGCCCTTACTAATCAGCTGCGCTGCTTGTTGTCTCTGCTCTGAAGTCAAACGGATAGCGATTCTATCATCATACTCTTTCATTTTTTCACCTTTGTTTGTCAAACCTTTTATAGTGTGTTTGACATTTAATTACTAACAATGGGTGTAGTTACTACGTGCATGTAGTTAACAGGTGAAAGGAATGAATAGACCAAAAAGTTTGGATGACCACATCATAGAAATCTTTCAGAAAAGAGGTAATCAAAAGCTACGTTGGAGACAGATAAGAAATGAGCTGCTCAGCAATGAGGAAATTCCTTTAGCTGTTAGAAATTCAGAAGGCTTCAGTGTTAAACTCTCCAGGAGCCTGAATCGCCTAGTCCGTGAAGACGTGTTGAACAAGCATGAAGAGGGCCATAGAAACGTGAGCTACTCTCTAAAAGAAGATGCAGCAGAAAAACTGATTGAAAGGCATGGCCCTATTAGCATCATTAAATTTGGTGCTGGACTATATAGCCCTGGCTGCTCTTACCAGAAAGTCCGAAAGAGAGCATTGCAGCAATGGATAGAGTATTTTGAGGAATACTATGAGCCTGAGCTGTAAAAGGAGGCGAAATAATGGGGAAAAGTGTAACTTTGAAACTGGAAAAGGATGGAGAAACTAAAGAGATCACGTTCAAAACTTCTGGGCTGGGCCTGATTAAAGGTTTGAAGCATATTAATGGTGCCTATAAACAGGGCTGGGCTCTGGTTGATGTTTCTGGTGATGCTGATATGGTTAGCTACATCAAAAAAGTGATTGGAGGCCATAATCCTTTCAATCAGGGAGTTACGCATGGCGTGAAAGAATTGGCTGGCGTTGCTGGTTTAAAGAATCCTGTGAAGGTGCCTGGCATGCTGAAGCGCCTGGCTGGAAAGAAAGTTCCAGGCCCGGAAACGGAGGATCCTGGTGCTGAAGCTGCTCGAGATGGCAGTGAAAAGGCTTAAATTCTGATCGGTACAAATAGGGTTTCATACCTTGAAAGATTTGAAGCCACGACAGAAACACCGAAACCCATCGGAGCAGCCTGGAGTTTGGTGCATCAGAAGCCAGTGTATCAGGCTCCAGCTGCTCACTTTGCATTAGTTTTATAAGTGTTTCAGGGTAATACTTGTTTTTGAGGTTCAAAAGAATGAAAGAAGAAACTAAGAGAACTTTTGCTGTGGCGCTGATTGTTTCCTTGATTTTCGTGGGTTTCGCTGCTGCTATCATTATCAAAACCTATCAAATGACTGCTAACATGCAGAAAGCTACTTTGAGGCTGTACTATGATCCAGATTTGGCTGAGGCTCATGTGATCACTTTAGCCAATTTCAACTGGACTACTGTTTATGGGCCTGTTGTTAGCGGTACTGTGCTGAATATGTGGGCTAGAAGTGAGGGGAACATAGCTGGAAACTTCACTTTTCAGGTTCAAAATGCCATAAATTGCAGCGTGATCATTGCTCCTCCCAATTTGCTTAATTTTGCGCCTGGAAACAATGCTTCTATTACTTTGACGCTGGGCAATGTGACTGATGATTGCAGCTGGCAGATCGGTGTAAACGTCTAAACTTCTTTTCTTTTCTCTTCTCCAGAAGTATATGATGCCAGCTGTGATATTAACGATCCATGTTAAGAGCACGAACCTGGGGATCCAATCTTCAATATGAAAAAAGAAATATATATTGAAAGCTAGGAAAGTGAACAGGAAAATCAACATTATGTGTTTCATCTTTTTCTAAGCCTTCTCCTTTTTCCAGTTTCTATTCTGCACACAGCTGTTCTCTGGGCCAGGTCATTGGCGATTTCCCATCCAAATTTCTCACAGAGTTTCTTTTCAAAGTCCACATTGCCTGTTTTTTTGTCTTTTAAAGGCTTAAGCTGAGGGCACTGTGAACATTTTCTAGCTTTTTGGTTCCAGGTTCTCTCTTTTTTCATGCGTTCACAATCCTCCTGTTATTAACCTGATCATCCTGATCAGCTATAAAATTGGCCAATTTTTCATCTCCATTGAATTTTATCCCATTCTCCAGAGTGCATAACAATAGCTTGTGTTCTGAGATGGTTCTCTCTGTTTAGATCCTTAATCAGTTGTTTCGTTCTGATTTTGTTCTCAAATATGAAATTAATGGCTTTTCCTATTTCTGAGACTGCGTTTTTAGACGTTAATGGTTCTGTTAGATAACCTCTCTTCTGTTCACTCATTTTCTTTTCCTCTCCAGGATGAATCTTTGAATTGCCTCTGGGAGCTCTGGCTCTTTCACTGTTGTTCTGTATTCGGCCACATTTCTGCAAAATGGGCAGCCTATCTCTGTCATGGCATCTGCTCCCCATTTCTCTCTTCTTTCCATGAAGATCAGGTGCCCTCCTTCACAACTATATACATCAAATTCGATTTCACTCATGCTTAGGCGCCTCCTGAGCTTTTTCCGGGCATGGCAACTTTAGCTGTACTCCGTAAGGGTTTTCATTGATTAGTGAGTAGATGTGGATCATTTCTGTGGTTTCCATTCTGAGCATGTATGCTTTCTTGTTGAATCTGATTGTGCGTTTTTCAATGTTGATGTGTACTCCCTGGCCATGGAAATCTCTGTCTAAAACCCATATATCTGGCATTATGAAGCCTCCTCCTCTCTCCAGTTTCTAGTGCCACATTTTGGGCAGCGTTGCTGGCGTTGTTTGGATCCTTCTCTCTGACCTCTAGATTTCCATGAATAACCACAGTTTTTGCATTTATTATCTAGTTTTCTGGGATCTTTCTGTTTTGCGTGACATGACTTACAGAGCAATACTAAATTTTCTATTCGATTATTATGCGAGTTCCAATCAATATGATGAATATCTAGATTCTGAGAAGATCCACAAACTGTACATACATCCCCTAAATATTCAATAGCTAATTGACGATATAGTTTAAGCGTTCAGTTTCCTCCTAGTGTGGTGTGATGGTAATTTCTCCGATGATTACAGCTTTCATTGATACCACTTTTCTTTCTTTTTTCTGGTTACAGCCCAGATTAAAATTATGAAAAGTCCAAAACCCAGTACGGGTAATGTGACTGTCCAAATTCCTATTGGATACATTTACCTCAAAACCTCCTTTAATTGATTCTGTAAAACCGTGTCCTCAGAGATCATGCAAACAATGATCTCAAATTTTATTTTCCTGAGTTCTTCAGGCGATCGTTTTTTATTCCCAAACATTTTTCTTCTATGCCTCCATTTATGGATAATTGGTGACAGAAACAAGTTAATATACCTTATTACCAAACTGAATAACACAAATACACTTCTTTCCATGCTTTCCCTGGCGTGGATGGGGATGTGTTGTTCACTTTAACTGGCCTCTCCCCCCTAGCTTTCCACTCCAGAAATCACTCAAAAAAGTTAGAGTAAACCCTGTTTTCTTTAAACAAAAATCGTTATATGCTGAAAGCAGAGAAAGAGAAAGGTGCTCTCCAGAGGCGCCTCCCAATGAAAGAGAAATGTCAATTAACGCATAGTAACGTATCTATCAGAAAAGCAACATTTCAACTTTTAGACAGAAATCATGATCTTTCTCCATCAAATCTCTGCACTCTTCAGGGTTTGGATCCCAAAATTCATGGAGCAACATTGCGCCAGTATAAGATGCAGTGGAAACGTGAATACAAAAATAGGCTGGGCCTAAAGAGCCTAAAGTTTCATGCTGCTAGAGGCTGGGTTTATCAACTTAAGATGGTTGATAGAACTATGGCATTGGAGAGAGGTTGGAAAGTTACCAGGGCCAGAAATAAGATGATTGTTTGGAATCAGGATAAGAGGGAGCTGGGGAGATTGGAGTGGTTTGCTACTGGCAGAATTAACATTTGGGTTAGAAAGCCAGCTACGTGGGGAAAACTTAAGCAGCTGCTCAGTAAGGCTTTTTGCTGGAATAAGTTGATTGAGGATCCTCAGATTTTCGATCTATGGGCTAATAGTGCCAGGTTTAAAGGAGCTCATTTGACTTATGATTATGGGGAGAAGGTTCCTTACATGAAAATCGATTTTTTGAAAGATGCCTTAGGAGTTGTTTTTAAAACTGGAGATCTGAGTGATCCCACTTGTGCTGAGATCGAGTTTGTTTATCCTGATTGGGCTGAAAGAGTGGAGAAGCTCTTAGAGCAGAATAGAAAAGCATTGGATCTGAATTCTGAGCAGTTTGGTAATTTTTCAAAGTTTCTGGCTGAGCTGGGCCAACCTAAAAAGTTGAAACCTGATAATGATTATTCATGGTAAACATGGGCTATGGTTAAAGAGTTTCTCAGTAGAGAGTATAGACTAAACCATATCAATAGTTGTGATCATTTCGATTGTTTTCCATAGATTAGCCTCTTAGGGAGATGTTCTTTCGTGTGGAGTAAGTTTTATTAATGGATAGGCATAGATTCTATATGTAGAGGTATTTGACATGGGAGATAAAGAAGATTTTGAACTTTTGGATGATATTTCCAATCAGGAGATCGGGATTGTGGCTCATAAGTGGGCTGAGAGGCTACATTGGCCTATTGAGAAAGCGGAGAAGAATGTTTATGCCTGGTTGCGGAGGATCAGGGAGCATGTTAAACGTGAACAAACCTATCTGAACACGGTTTATGCCAAACAGAGGAAAAGTGCCAGGGTTAGGAAATTTACGACTTCTGGAGCTCTGCCTGAGAAAATTGAGGATCTAGAGCAATTCTAAAGAGCTGAAATGATGGAGCCAATAATTTCCGCTGCTATTGCGATTTCCATGCTTTTGGTTGCTGGAGATATAACAATTTACCTAGTCTTTTCAGGATTATCCAAATGTATGAGGGAGGAAAAATGAAGATTTATAGTGATGATCCTAATTTGCCCTATAAAACCACGAAATTGAATTGGAAATACACGAAAACTGAGATTGATGCTGAGCTGGCTAAATGGGGAGTGAAGGATTCAATGTGGCACATGGATTTGGAGCATAATACTGTTTTTGTGGAGTTTAAATTTGCTGAAGTTATAGATGGAATCAATGTGAGCCCTGTTGTTCATGTTGATGCTCCAGCTATCTGGAATCACACGATGCGAAATAAGACTGAGGAGATCAACTGGAATATCAGCTTCAGGATCATGTATTGGTTCATTCATACGCATTTGGCAGCTGCCTATGTCACTCAGAGCAGCAAAACTGTGGCGTTTCTCCCTTACATAAAGGCTGGTGAAGAGGGAGAGCAGCTGAGTAAGATAGTGCTCAGAAACCTGGAGAAGATTCAGAGCATGCCAGCCTTAGAGGCGCCAGCTCATGGAAAAGTGATCATAGAATAGGCTGGCTCTGATGTGAGTAGAGCTTTTCATGGCATGACGTTTAACTTTCAATTCCCTTTGCTTGGGATTTTTCCATGCATCATTGAGAGCTTTCCAGGATCCTCGAGTTATCCAATTATTGATAAGGCTGTTGTTTCTGTTCTATTCTGGATGAAGGGAAGCACTGCATTGTTTCTTTCTGGGTTCCAGAAACCTGATGCATATAGCCCAATTATTATGGCGATGGTTATTAGAGCAATCACTAGGATGGCTGCCAGCCAATCGTCACGGTTCATCTTTTATGGCGCCTCTTTTTGGCTGCATGATCCCTGGCAATCCTTTTGGCCTGTGCTTCTGTGGCCCAGGGATGCTCTTTCTTTTCTTTTTTCCAGGCTGCCTCTCTAGGAGTCATGACTCTTATTCTGTTTGCTGTTCATTTAAAACTTGTGAAACCTTATGGATCCCAGCCTGGGATTTGATGCCATATCTTTCGATAGATCTATCCGATTTTAGTCCTGTCCAGCTTTTGATATCATCAGTGCTTATTTTTCCCTGATCTCTGAGGCGCCTCATGACAGTTACCGTTTTCCATCTGAGCCAGTGAGGAGTTCTATCAGGCCAGATTCTCTTCACTATTCTATATGCTGTGGATGTTTCAAAGGGCCAGAGTTTTCTGCCAGCTCTAACTTTCAGCCATCTCTCTTTGATCAGCTGTACTCCTGGCCAGTCTAGAGGCAGCTCGAGTTCTCCTCCTCTCTCCCCATGTTTTTTAGCTGGCATCTTTATGAACAGGCTGCTCTCCTCCTCCCTGATATCTTCTTTCACCACGTTTAGAGGCTCTGTTCTTCTGGGCCCAATCCAGTATAGGGCAGCCAAATAACTTCTATGTATCAGGGGATCCGCAAACTTGTTGGAATCCAGAGCCTCCTGAAATTCTGCCAGAGTTATTTCCTTATTGGGTTTGCCATGCTTGTATCGGCCCATACTCTCAATCTCCCGAAATATTCTACTGATTGGATTCAGGTTCAGTTTCAGGTTTGAGTTCAGGTTCATCCCTGGGGATTTTCCAAACCTCCGATTTGATCAGATCCCTGATGGCTGTGCGGATTGCCTCTGCCCTGTTGGGATAAAACCTTTCCTCCACAAATTGATCCAGGTTTCTGATGTAAGATTCAGGGAGATGTAGCGTGATCAACTTCATCTTGCTCATAGCGTTTCAATCTCCAGAATATTTGGGCAATTTGCCTGGGCTATTTCCGCAAAGTTTTCCACAGGGTTCACTGAACCTCTCCACCACAAAACGATGGTGAACGAAAGTTATTATACTTTCGTTCACTTTCCATGCACATGAGCTTCTTCTTTTCTGATCAGATGAAAAAATGGCACCCTATACTATTATATTATATACTATATACCATACACACACACAGTTACTGTTCAAATTTTCCAGGGAATCTGAGCTCTAGGTTTCGCTTTATGTTGTATGCTTTCCATGAAGAGATGCTTATGCCATGCTGCTCCCTCAGATGCATACGCATGGCTGATACATTGAGCAGTCCTTTAGCAGTGAGCAGCGAATCCATAACAGGCTCTAGGATATCTTCTAGTTGCTTTTCTGTGAAGTCCTCACTTTCCTTTCTGAGTGATTCTTCTTTTCCCTGTTCATACCTATCCAGCTGGATGCTTCTCTTCTTGCGTTCATACTGAGCTCTAAACACCTGGCAATCATCGAGCTTCTTACAGCCTAAACACGTATCTCTAGAGCAAAGTGGCCAGTCAAACATTCGATAATAAACCTCGCCTATCATGTACCAATAGACTTTTTCTGTTCTCTGGCTGGGGATCACTCTATAAGTTATTGCGTGGCCTCTGCCCACAACATGGGCCACATGGCTGATCAGATAGGCTCTGATTGTTTTATCTAGGAGGGCCAGGTTTACTATGGGAATAAACACTGGATGCACTAGGAATCTCTGGCTCTCCAGTGTATGCACTAACACTTTTTGGAGTTCTTTGAACCAATCTCTTTTTCCCAGGGCATAACTGGGTTCATCAAAAACTATGCTTTTCCCCATGTGTAAATGTGGGATTAATTCCATGTATGCACTCTGTTGAAAAACTACCTGATCGATTTTGAATCTGTCTCTGCCATCTGGCATCAGGCCCTCATTGATTCTGGCCATATCTAGGGCATCATAGGATTTTCCGATTCCTGGCTCCCCTGTCACAGCCACATTTGTATATAGTTTATTGTGTACTCTCCATCTGATTTGAGCAGAAAAAAATGGATAGACAGCTAAATCCTTTGATACCAGGCACTCCCAGCCATTGAAATTCATTAGTTTGAGGCTCATTCAGATGTTTCCTCTGCTTCAGGTATATACTCTGGTTGCTCTCCTCTGGCTCTTTTTCCTGTGAAGATTTCTTTTGGCTGCACTTTAAGAAGCATCTTTTTCCTATGGAGCAAATTAAAGCATGCATGGAAAACTTTGAAATAATCAAATGTTTCAACCAGGATCTGAGTGGGGATTCCTTTGGCCTCACAATATTCATCTCTGGCTGGAATTCCACAGAATTCAGGTCTAGTGTTTACTGGCCTCACTTGTCTAGCCATATCCAGTTCATCATTGAAACCCTGGTCTTTCAGATCATCTGGGATCATAGCCACGAATCCCATAACTGCCTCTCTGAGCTCTTCTTCACTGTAATCTATGTTCAGTATGCTTTTCTGGATGGTTATGATAGCATTTGTTAGGATCAGGTTGATGGGCAATCTATCTCTGATTGTGAGCCTGGCCTCTGGGAACTGATCCATTAGTGCAGATGTATCTGCATCGAAAAATTGGTTTTCAACCATGTTTATCCTTCTCCCTCTGGGATTTTACCTTGAGCAGCTGCTTTCCCTTTCCAGTCTTTATTCCATAGGTTTCTGGCCAACACGTTAGGTTGCTTAACTCTTTCTATCGATTGCACTCCAGCACTGGCACCTATGGCCCTGAGCATATCGGTTCTGCCTCTGCCTCCTATTCCCTGAGATCCTGTTAGCCACCATTCACAGATATGTCCCCAATATCGCACTCCATCATACACATATCTATGGCTGAAGTGGCTCATGGCTGCCAGTGTTCCATCATCGAGTACAGCTAGCTTTCTTTCATCCCATTGGCCCTTACTGAGAAAATCTGGATCTGTGGCCAGCTGAGGCGCCAGGTGTTTGGCCACGATAACTGAGCCCTCTTCTGTTTTTTTGCTTTCAGGTTGTGGCCTGGATGTTGCTGGAGCTATTGGCAAAACCCTTTCTGATCCTTGTTTTGTTTTTGCATCAACAGCCTCTTTCGAGCTTTCTGCTGATCTGGGAGTGTTTCCCTCCATCGGTTTTGGTTTTGACTGTTTCGATCGAGTAACTTCTGGCGTTGTTTCTTTTTTTCCTGGCCCGGAAAACCGTTTCTTTTTTAGCTCTTGTTCAATCTTTAGGATATCAGCTGGACTTTTAGCATCCATTTTACATCACCAGAGAAAGGATCCAGATTGCTAGGGCTGAGGGTTGTGCTGTTGGTGTTGGCGCTGGTGCTGTTGCGCTTGGTGTTTTGATTACACCAAACAGTACTAGGGCTGCACAAACAGCGAATCCTGTGCCAGCTGCCAGCAAAAGGTTTACGATCCACATTTTATCTTTTGAGAATCTTTCTTTCCAGAATGTTCTTGATGCTGCTCTGTCCTCTTCTTTATGGATATCCTCTTCTGATACGACTTTTCTCCCTTCTGGTGTGAGTGGATCATCAGCTAGGCCCACTGTTATCTGGATCTCTGATTTTTCTAAGACTTTTTTCTTTTCTTCTGGAATTTCATCATAAAATGTGTCTCCCCAGATATCTTTTAGGGCTGCTGCCAGAGTTCCCAGTTTTTTCCATGCGCCAGCCTCTAATCTCCAGGTGTATGCTGTACCTGTTCTGCCTAGAAATAGGGTTACAGGTTTCTTTAGGAATCTGCCCACAATGCCCACGAATCCTGGATTATGTTTAAAGAATTTCTGTGGAGGCATGCCTTTTTCATCCTTACAGGTTATTGAAACAGCTGATTCCTCCTCTACATTGAGCTCATGGAACCTGTGTGTTTCTGGATCCATTTTTAAAACACGGTTTCCCACGAAGGGCCTGAGAAAGATTCCCAGGAGGATGCCTATCAGAATAAAAACTCCGAACATGGCATCAACAAAAGGGTTTCCAAAAGTGTCGATTAAAATGTTGAAAGTTACCAGCCAAACCAACTAGGCTCTGGCCTCCTCAAAAAAAGATCTGATAATTAACTGATTTTCTGATTTTAATATTTTAATATTTTCAGTTTTCAAAATCAATCCTCCCAGCTTTTTGATGTTGCTTTCTTGTTATGGGAATAAGTCTTATTAAAGCCTAACCTTTGAAATTCCAATATGCTGAAAAATAACACAGCGAAAGGAAAGAAAAATGAAAAGCTGGCTGAAACCTGGCTGATATCAAAAGGATTTAGAATATTGCTCAGAGGAAAATCATTAGGGAGAGGAAAAGGAAACACACATTATGATCTAATTGCGGAAAAAAATCAGATTCGATACTCTATTGACGTTAAATCTGGTAATCATCTATCAGGTTTAAGAATGATGCTTAAAGAAACGGTACTGAAAAAGCATAAAACAATGCTAATTTTCGTTGAAAACTCTAAGGTAATCGGTGCTTTCATATTTATTGCGGAAATTTGAACCATAAATTATTTAAACAAAACCATCTAAATAGTTAGAGTTGAGGCTGCTGGGAAAATAATGAACTTTCAGATCATTGAACCTTCAGGTTTTTGCATGCTATCCAGATTTTCCTTTCCAGCAGCCTTTCAATGTTTTCTGGGAGGGCAGATAAACATTGCCTAAAGGCGGTAGCTCTGGCCTTTCTGGTTCGATTATGGATGTTGTCAAAACTCCCCTGGGAGTTGTGATGCTTCTCATAATCATGCTGGTTTTGGCCACTCTGTCGATTGCATCAGCAATCTCAGGAGCTTTGACAGCAGCTGCGGTTTCGGCTGCTGGGTTCCTAACGATTGTTGTGTTGCTCGTTGTGATCAAAGTCATAGCGAAGTAGCAGCTGTGATTTTTCTTCGAGTGAAACAACAGCGGAGTTTTCCTGGAGCCTCCAGCACTCCAGGAGAAACAGCTCTCAAACCCAGAAACCTATATGTAAGAGCTCTGATGTATCGATGCTGGCAACATCGTCATTTCTTTTGGGAAAAGGCCCAGGTGCCAAACGCCTGGGCCAGTAACTAATCTGGGCTAGTGAGCTCGAGATGCCATGTAAAATTCATAAAGGGCCTAGAGGAGGCCGATATAAAATGGTGCGGAAAAAAGGAGGAGGCACCAGGAGAGACTACATCTGAACAGATGGACTGATTTTCAGAAGGATCCTTTTGGTTTTGTTGATCGTATAAACTTAACCTATAAGGGATATGATCTTAATTTTTTTCATGATGATGCTGGCATCAGAAAGGTTGCTTTAGGTGCTGGCCTCTTTTGCCTGGTTCTCTGGATGATTTTGGGTTTTGATTCTACTCCTCTTCAGTTTGTTCATGTTCTTCAGGATGGGCTGCCTGGCCTGATCCTGGGCCAGAAATCAGTGGCTGATCTAGTCACGATTTATAATCAGTTTTATGGGAAAGAAATGCATTATTCCGCTTTTGTGATCTACTTTCTGCTGTTCTATTTTCTGAGTAAGAATTGGACTAGTGTGGGGATGGTGAAAACGAAAAATGTTGTTTACAGTTTCGGAACCATGTTCCTGGCCATTGCAGCTTTTGAGTGGTTCTGGATCTATTCTTACGGAGTTTTCCAGAATCAGCCCTGGGTTTACACCTGGCAGATGCCTCAGCTCAGGATCCTTCTCCAAAACCTCATGTTCACCATTGCTGGCGCCTTCTGTACTCTATACATCTGGATTGACAGTTTCATTCTCGAGAATAAAATGATTGTGGGCAGAACTTTCCGCTTTGATTTCCGGGCCTGGAAACTCTGGATCCTGGTTGGTGCTAGTGTGGCAGCTGCTTTTTTATGGATCTATTATCCCTGGAGTGTTCAGCAGATTTCTGTGCCTCTGGTGAATGGCCAGGTTTGGCATAGCTACAGTTTGTTTCCTCAAACTTTGTACACTGTGGATTTGAATCCTGGTGATGCTATTAATGCTGGGGAGTGGTTTTGGGTTGAAAACAACTGGGTTCATGCCTTGAATATAACAGTAAAATTTTTATGGACTGCCAGTATTTATATGCTATTTAAAGTGAAAAAACCAAATGAAAACTGAAAAACAGAAACATAGATTTCTAGGATTAATTCTTCTGGTTATTTTGATGGGTTCATGCTTCATGTTTTCCCTCAAGATTCCTCCTGTTCATGCTTATTCAGAGTTCAATGAAACGGAAACTTTTGAGGCATGGAATCTGGGGAGCAGCGGAACAAACCAATGGTATGGTGACATCAGCAACGGCTACGTTGTCACGAATTATGCCCATAGCGGAACAAAAAGTTACCGTTCATTCACAGACTCTAGTACATGGGCATACTCTTATTTTGAACATGCCTCAATGTTGAATGTTTATGCGGATACGTGGTTTTACTTGCAATCAGATTTCACCATGACAAGTGGGCTTTACACCATCTTCTTTGACCTACGCAATGCTGGCGGAACTGGTGCTAATCCCGCCATTTATTACGGCATTTGGAACAACGGAGGAACTATAAGATGCGCTTATGGCTATGGCAATGCTGCTGGCGATAACGTGAATACTTTGGCCTCTACTTCAGCAGCAGTTGTTAGTAAGGGAGCATGGCATCACGTTACGATGATTATAAGCTATGCAGATGCTGGTAGCGCATCAATAATTTTGGATGGAGCAACAATCTTCACAGCCACAGCTGATTTTCTGGAGGGAGAAAGCCTGGCTGCCAGTTATGTTAAATTCGGAGGTTGGGCTGGAAATGCTGGTGTGCATTACATCTACTTTGATGATGTTTTCAGAGGGAATATTGGAGTTGATGTTTCAGCTGATCTGGAGCCTGATGATACTGGAATTGACTGGGTTTTTACTGAATGGAAATATTACACGTTCACGATTGGCATCCCAGCTGCTCTCTATTCAGTGGATCTAAATTTTGTGTATATGGGTTTCACTGAAATTCTCACAAACAATGGCACAGTGGGTTTCTCTATATGGAGTGATGGTTCAAATTGGAACTCCTCTTTCAACATTCAATTTGCCAGCAGAGATCTAGAGCCTATCAGAATTGAACAGAGCTCCTGGAGCAATACTTCTGATGAAACTGTGGTTACTTTCAAACTATGGTTCACTTCTAAATGCCTAGACCTCTGGAAAGATGAAGATGCTGTGGACGTCCTCCTATGGTTCAATGATACCACAGGAGCAGATTCGGATTGGTTTAGTGCAGCTTCAGATTTCTTCAGAATTTATAATAATGGAGGTTTTTCTCCTCATGCGTTGTACACTGGAAACGCTGGAGTTTTGCCTGGAGGCAGAGATTTCAGCATGTTTGCGTATAACAACAGCTATGCTTTCAAAAGCATGCAGTGGAGGGATCTTCAGCACATCAAAATGATGCCCACAGTGAATTTCAGGGCTGGCCTTCAAACTTTCAATGTTTGGTATGGCATGGACTACATTCTCACTGATGGCTATTACAGACCTGGCCTCAGTGTTCATTTGGAGCCTGATGTTGTAAGTTATACTGGAGTTTTCGCTGATGATGTGTGGATCAACATGACTGCCAGCTGGTACAACAATAATAGCCTGGTGAAACAGGATGTTCTCTACATGTTCTATCATGGAGAAGTCTATAATTCTCCTGATCCTGGCAGATGGCAATTCTGGGTTGATCTCTGGTTTGATAATGGAAATGCCAGTTCTTTTGAGGGAGGCAGAATTAACGCTTATGAGTATCCCATGAATGATGATAGTGCTGTTTGGCTCCGCTGGCTCAGCAGCAACTGGGGAGCTAAAGATGATGTACTGAAGCAATCAGAGTGTATTGTTCCGTTATCTGATAGTGATGGCAACACGATCAGTTCTGAGAACATCGAGTTTGTTAGGGTTTGGAGCAGCCTAGACGTGGTTCCTTACAATGCTGATCAGTATGTGGCCATCACTGATTTCAGCGTTTTCGACACTACTTTAAGCCAGAAATATCCTCTTCAGGCGATTTCTACTCCTCCCTGGGATGAAACGAAAATGCCAGTTGTTGGAAACACTGGAATTTTAGGCGCCATCTGGAGCATGTTTGCTGGAATCGGAAAATGGCTTAATGAGAACATTCTGTTTGGAGGATTGAGCCTGTGGCCCATGTTTGTGGGTTTCCTGGATACGATTGCTGGTTGGCTGGGAGCTCCCCATTTCTTCAGTGATCTTTTCACTTATCTGGGCAATGGCTGGAGCTCTTTTGTGCAGAGCCTAACTTACATGTTCACGATCATCGCTGATATTTTCATCATGCTAGGTTCCACTATGGGCTATATCATCTGGACTTTGGGCCATGCCATTGTTTCTTTTGCCAGTGTCATTGGCATGTTGGCTGGCATGATCGGAGGCAGTATTGGAGGAGCTGCTAACCTGTGGGATCAGCTGGGCCTCACTACATGGCTCACTCTAGGCATTATTCTCTATCCAATTTACCTGGTGTTTCTATGGGAACATGAGGGTATGGATGCAGTGATCTCTCAGCTATCCCTAATCTGGGGAATAATGAGCTGGCTGGCTCACTTTTTCATGGATGTAGTAAGAACAATAATAACAATGCTCAGTGGCATTATCGAATCAGTGCCTGTGGTAGAATAGCTATGGATGAAAAAATAATAATCGCCGTATGTTTGATTGGGCTGTTGCTATTTACAGCAATTATCATCGTTGCCATCAATCCTCCCCAGAACTTGAATAAAGCTTTGAATGTCTATGTTGTAAACTTGCTGGATGGTCAAGTTTTGGCGTGGAATTCTGCTTCTGGGAATTGGACTAACGTAAATCAAACAGGAGGAGGATTGCCTGGTTCTCCTGGAGTGAATGGAACTGTTTGGTACACTAATTCTAGTGCTCCTAGTTCTGGCATCGGTGTGAATGGGGACTATTTTTTTAACAGTTTGAATGGTGATGTTTATCAAAAAGTGACGGGTACCTGGGTACTTATTGGAAATCTTACTGGGCCCCAGGGGATTCAAGGTATTCAGGGAATCCAGGGGATCCAGGGCATTCAGGGTGCCACTGGCGCAACAGGCGCTACTGGGGCCACAGGTGCTCAGGGTACACCTGGAGTTAATGGTGCTACATGGTTTAGCGGTTCGAGTGCTCCATCTGGCGGTTTAGGCGCCAGCGGTGACTATTATCTGGATTCGGTTTCGGGGAATGTTTACAAGAAAAATGGCTCTTGGAATGTGATTGGGAATATTATGGGACCTCAGGGAGCTAAAGGGGATAAAGGCGATACTGGTTCGACTGGAGCCACTGGCGCAACAGGCGCTACTGGGGCCACAGGTGCTCAGGGTGTGGCTGGCGTGAATGGCACTCGATTGATGGATGGACTTGTGGCTTATTATCCTATGGATGAAGGGGTTAGAAATAATGTGGCTGATTGGAGTGGATACGGAAATAATGGTGTGAATTTCGGGGCTTTATGGGTAGCTGGCGTATTTGATAAGGCGCTTGGTTTTAACGGCGTAAACAATTATGTTCAAATACCCTATACACCATCAATACTTTTTACTGATAAATTTACTATCTCCCTATGGGTAAATACCCATTCTTTAGGTTCAGATAATCGCATTTTCGATAAATTAAATAATGCTTTTGATAATGGCATCGATTGTTATAGCGATAACAGTAATTGGAATTTTAGAATAATTACAACTTCGGGATCTATAACAATTTCTGACCCACCAACATTAGATTCATGGATTAACTACATTTTCACTTGGAATAGTTCTTATATTATATTATACAAAAACAATACGCTAATTTCTGAATATGCAATAAATGGCTCAATTACTTCTACACAAGATTTCTTTCTTGGTTGTAGACATGATTTTGTAGCTAAT
>Ga0315281_10003151_pt1 | contig 24250 bp, 27 predicted proteins | sample YL17G07_0_MG_FD_204540 | JGI IMG/M metagenome (GOLD analysis project Ga0315281, IMG submission 204540) | Sediment microbial communities from Yellowstone Lake, YNP, Wyoming, USA - YL17G07_0 | ecosystem: Environmental > Aquatic > Freshwater > Lake > Sediment | place: USA: Wyoming | collected... | reverse complement strand
AATCTACTCCAGGGCGAGGAGTAGGGTTACCATCTTCAACCAAGAATATATTATTAGCAGTAGCGAGGGCGTCTTTAGGTATACGAGATTTATCTATTAGGGTGATAACACCTCTGCGCCAATTTGAGAGCGTCAACGTGGACGGCTTAGGCCCCGTGCTTGGCATTTTGATGCTTAAATTAAGAGGCATTATCGAGCCTCGCTAGTCGCCAATAATTTTCCCTATTCCATCGTCTGCGACAAACCATACATTTATTTCTTCTGAATCTAGGCACCCCAAATACTCCCACTCCTGTCCGGTAGGGACCAGGGGTTTGCCCAGTTTCCAGAATCATTATCTTGTTTCATATTCTTTAGAGCCTCTTCAGCATCACGTAGAGCTGTCTGATAACCTGTCCAGTTACGGGAAGCTCTAAAACGATTAGACAACATATGTTGTACAATAAATCTAGAATTAGGGCATTCGGTAACATCCTCACCGGTAGTGAACTCAGTAGGGTTCTTGTAGTAGACATAATCTATCTGCTTGCCTTTAAGTGATGATGGCGGTGCTGGGTTGAGGTGGAGAGTAAAACCATTTGAGGGGTCGCCAGTAAAGTAAGCAAAAGTATTCAAATCGCCCTTAAATTGCACATCCTGTGGGTCGAGAATGGGATATTTTTGGACGGTATTATTTGATGAGTCAAGGATTTTAATAAACCCCCCACTCTCCCTCATATTACTAGGGCCGTCATAATCAGTTTGTGAAGTAATAATAGTTTGCGCCCCAGAACCGTCAACTTGGTTTGTCTCAAAAAGTTCCTTCCAATAATTAGAATCATAATTCGCCCATCGGTTGATAGCGTTGTTGGCGAAGCGAAGAGCAATAGTGTACTCGTCGTCAGTCGAAGACGGAACGGTAGCTTCACCGCGATAAATACTATAAAACTCAGTAAAAATTTGGTCAAAATTCATGCGGTGCTCCAAGTCTTGCGAAGAATTATTTGGCTTATTGTCGGTTGGCTGATACCGAATTTTTTAGACAACTCAACCTGGGTTAATCCCTTTCCGTGTAGAATACGAATCCGACGAGCAATACTAGTATTTATTTTTGCACTATTGCCGAAATGTCTCGTCCGATTACCCGTTGCCCAATCGTGTCGGATATTCTCTAGATGAGTACACCACACAAGATTTTCTATCGAGTTATTAGCTTTATTATGGTCAAGATGGTTAACATGGGGCTTGTTATCTGGATTGGGGATATAAGTAAGAGCAACGGCCTGATGGGCATATAATCCTTTTCTCTTACCGTTGTCTCCCGCAAGGTCATATCTAACATATCCATTCTTGTCTATACCCTGAGTTAGCCAGCCAGGACGCAGGTTATGTGTCCAAACTCGCCCATCGGTAGTTGCGGAGTAGTTGCTATATTGGGGGATTCGCTTCATGTTTGTTTTGCCTTTTTCTTCATTATACCAAACTTTTCTTAATTGACACTTTTGGTTTAGTGGCTTTAGTCTTGGCTAGGGTTGACCTTAACTTACCAACCCCTTTAACTGAAACCTTGGGAGCGTGAACACTGCCTTTAGTGAGTGAGATTCTGCCGGTGGGGGGTGAACTCGAGCCAGAACGTCTACCGTAGCCCCCGCCAGAACCGCCTCCGCCCAAAGCATAAAATTCGTTACCATTTTTATCTGTGTATTTACCGACATCGTATTGGCCGAGATTATAGATAGCCTTTAGTCCTTTCTGGGAGAAGCCAGAATCTTTGAACTGGGCTTGCCCGGCGTCCTTTTCGAGATTGTAAAGAGAAGCCTGCGTCCAAGTCCTGGTCATCATAGCCCACTCTTTGGGATGAGATTGAATCCAAATTGAGCGAGTCTTATTGCCGCCTCTCGGACCGTCGTTTTTGGGCTGCGCATTATATACATCCATTAGTTTCTGAATTGCTGGCGGTGACTTAGGGTAAGTGTCCAGCTCACCATAGCCCTGAGCCTTCCGCATAGCGTTGTTGTATTCAGCTTGTTTGTCGAATTGTTGCTGAAGGTCGGGGTTGGCACCGACATATTCAGCCGCTTTTATATCATCTTTGATGGCGAAGTAGGTATCCATTTTATTAGATACTTGTGGGGAAGCGCTCGGGAATTCGATGGGGGCTTGGGGCTTATTGGGGTCGCCCGGCGGAAGCGAGTCGAAGAACTTACTGCGGTCTTTTGTCAACGGTTGGTACCAGCTATCGTTTTGGGTGTGCCAGTGGCTACGGTCAGCCCCGCCGGGAGGCATGGCCTGATACTGAAAATACCCGGTAATCTGGTCTTTAGTCTGTTGCCAGAGTGGGTCAACTTTCGAACCTTGTTCGGCAAGATTTTGGTTCATACCAATAAGTCTGTCTATGACTTTAGGATTCTGTAAAAGAGCGGAGGCCTTAGCTCGCTGGTCGTTGACGCTCGGCATAACAGCATATTTTCCAGTTACAGAGTTTTTCTTAGAACCTGTATAAAGTTTAAGAGCGGCAGATTCTTGGGCGTTAAGACCTCTTCCGGCCTCGTCTATACTGCTAAAGTAGCGATTTGTATCAAGAGATTTTCCGACTGTCTTATCGGTGCGGATGGTAAATCCGGTCGAAGAGGCTAAAGATTTAACTAGCGGATTTGAGGACGGCGTACCGGCTTCTAGGACTTCTCTGGATGAGCCGGGCAAACGGTTCTTGACCGCATCGGTGTAACCCAACCCCTGCAAGCCGATGGGTAGCGCACCCTGGATTGCCTTGGTTGCGACCTGGATGGCCTGTTTGCCATGTTGGGCACCCTCTTCATATAGCGGTTTGTTGCCGAATTCAGTATTAGTTGAAACCTTAACTACATCGCCAAGGTTGGGTGACAGCCTGGCTCTTGCCCACTCCCCAACCGTATCGGGCATATTCTTTGGCGAGAAGTTTACACCCAGATGGCCGTCTGCTTGTCTAACCAACTTAATTCCTAGGATATGAGCTACCTCAGCCGTGTAGGTCATCGGTATGCGAATCTCTTGGGTGTTGTCCTTATTATCTTTAATGTTTGTCGGAATAGCTGGGTTGATTAAAGCCCTCAAAACCATATCCCGAACATCGTCAGATTTTTGTCTAACCAGCCAGCCGACACCAACAATCAGGGCGGTGGCGCTAATGGCATTAGCGGCTACATCGGCTCTGGCCATAGAACCAGCCAAACCAACCTTAGTGGCGCCTTTATACAGGTTAGCTAGTTTAGATGGCGTAAACTGTCCGGCTAACATAACTCTTTCGATTCCCTTCACTAAAGTTGGGTGCATGTTCATCGCCGCTTTGTTGATGAAGCCCATAGTAAAGTTAGCTACCTTTCCGGCTTCTAATGCCTCGGGGCTGCCTTCTTTTATGCCGAACTTCTCCATATCCCTTCGCAGGGCTCCGATTACTTCTTTGTGCATCATGGGTATCTGCTTCTCGAAGACCATTTTGTGGCCAACATTGAAGTGTTTACTGGCACCATAGGCTGACTTACCGATTGGCGAGCCATGACGAGCCGCGAATTGAACGTCGCCTCGTGCATAGGCTTCTTCTAGTTTTCGGTTTACGAATCCTTTACCGCCAGGAAATAGCGGGCGGATAGTATTCCCCAAGCCCCTAGCAGCTCGTACCGGGTGGACGCCCATCGTTAAATCTCCGTGCGCTAAGTAGCCAGGTTTGGGCATTACTAATGCTGGGGCGGCTCGTAGCCCCGCTATGTTAACGGTGTGAAACTGTGAAAGCGAAAGCAATAGCCCCTTGCGGAAGGAGTTGCTGGCATCATAGAAAGTACCAAGCTTGGTTTTTTTAGTGGTCATTGATAGGATTCCCCTAGCCTGGTGTAACCCCTCATCACTTAGCCTGACGGTCGTTCCCCAGCCCAAATCAACCGTATGTGGTTTAAGGGGATTATTCCTGTCGGCTTCGGCCAGTGACTTAGCCAGAGATTTGCGTTCAAGTGCCGAGGTAGTAGCGGTAACATATTTTTGGAGTGCCACTCTAGGGTTCTTTTCGACACTTAAACCAGCTTTCTCGGCAGCGGCTACGAACTCAGCGTGGGTGGCGTATTTACGCTGGATGGCGTGTTTAGCCACACTACCAAGTTCTCCAGAGCCTAGTTGTTCTGGTGTTACATCCTTTAGGCTGGCTGCCCGTAGCTCCCAGTTCTTTTGATAGCGGGTTGGGGTACCCAGTATGTTAGATTCTTTATGAATTCCGTTAGCTGTTTCTCTAAACCATTTAGTGGCGGCCTGGAAACTAGGCGGTGCATCTTTGGGGATGACACCTTTTTCTACAGCATCCCAGAACTTACCATGTAGCGAGGGACTGTCTTTGGCTAGTTTGCCAAGATGGTAGTCAGCAATCTTGCCAGCGGTCATCAGCGGGGCGGATACGGCATCTCCGGCCGTTCTAGCACCTACCCAATTCCCTGGTGCAACTTCGTGAATATTGGATTTATAGGGGTTTGACTTCATGCCCGTAGCAATCTGCTCTTTACTGGGCGGCCCCATGCCTTGAAGTTTAGCCAGAGTCATTTGAACTTTGGGAGATAACCCAGCCAGTTCTTCTGGAGTCTTAGGTACATACCCAGGAGAGGTCTGCAAGAAGTCGGGAGGAGTTGTCATATCCCCCTGCCCTTTCGCCTTGACTACCCCCCTAACTGGGGTGGGGGGAGTTTTAAGTGAAACCTTGGGTAGGTGTGTCTTACCTACTTGTGGGGGTTGGGTAACTGATGGGTTGAAATCTCCTTGAATCTGTTTGGGGTCTAGTGGCGTGGCGTGGCTTCTAATGCGACCAGTTGGTACGCCGTGGTTATCCAGTTCCGCCACCACAGTATTTCCGTTAGCGTGACCGAGTATTACGTCCCTTGCATTATGAAACCGCCCATATACCTTGCCTCTGAACTGCTGGTTGATGGGGTCGGGGTGATTGGCGAATAAGTCATTAACCTGCTGAATCTCTGGCTTACTTAACATCACGCCTTGCTTACCAGCCTTCGGGCTATCCATCTCTTTAAAGGCTTCATCTATGCTGGCGAACTTAGGCTTCGCCTGTACTTCGGGTACATTAGGCTTATTTACATTCTTACCTACTGCACCTCTAAGGGGTATGTTTGGGGTGGGCGGATTTTGCTTAACTCTGACGGTGGGTCTGGGTACAGTTGTTGAGGCTACGTCTGGGTTGAGTACGATACTCTGGTCTGCTTTGGCGGCTTGGAAGAACTTGCGCCCACTACCCTCGGTTGCCCTATTCTTAGCCACGTTCGTAATGTCCACCACATCATACTTGTTACGAAGTGCTGTCCAGAATTGTGGGTCGTCAGGGTGTACGCCAAGTGAGTTGGCCACATCTTTTAATTTGGAAGCACTATCTATGGTTAGTTTCCTAGCGTTGGGCGAGATGTGATAATCCACCCCCTGTAGCTGTTTAGTATCAAAAGCATTCTTATAACCAACATACTTCTGCTGCTTATAGTCCATTACGGGCGTAATGCCGTTTTTCTGAAAATAACCCTCTTTCATCATTTTGGGGGTGACGTGGTCAATATTAACTACTTCTGGATTCGCCTTTGGTATGTTCGCTACGCTCCAAACTTTGTCATTCTTGGATAGATAAAGTGCTGGCTTGCCGTCATTAACAAATTTGCCTGTTGTTTCCCCTCGTGCGAGATTACCAGTTCCATGTATAGGATTCTTGGAAAAATCAAAGGCCGCCCCACCCTGTAATTGTTTAGCTACTTCTGGGCTTGTAAAATGCTTTAATGGTTGTCCACCCACGTTTTTCCCAATAGCACCTATTTGGTTTTGGGCTTGGTCAAAAGTCTTGACAGCTCGACCCGCTTTTAAGGAAACCATGGCACCGCCACGTAGGCCACCGGCAGTCATAAGAGAGTTGAGAACAGCCTCAGCCTGAGCCGTGGTTCTGCCCTTTGTAGCCGCTGTTTCTTTGAAGGTTTTTTGCCACGACGGGATGGGCTCTTTACCCAGTAGGAAGTTCTCCGTAGGTGAATTGGCGGTATGAGAGCGCTGATAAACGTCGCCACCAGCAGGATTTAATGATTCACCTAAACCATATACGAATCGTGGTGTTGCTTGAGCTAGTTGCCTGGCGGTCGTTGCGTCTAATTGGAAACGTTGGCGAGCACTATTAGCCACTTGGTTGTTGTGGGTGAGGTTTGCCAGCCCCAACCTGGCACCCTCTACTGGTATGCCCGCTGTATGATAAACCCCACCAGCCAAGCCTCTGACTAGGCCCGTTACGGGCGCGGTGGCGTTAGATACGAAAGAACCCTGATTCGGGACAGGTCTACGATTCTGTATAGACGTATTATAAGTCGCCCCATTGTCAAAAGGGTTGACTTGAGCACCAATAGCATCAATCTTCTTGCGTATATCTCGCAAAGAGAATCCCATTGGGGTTACCTACTGACTCTTTTTACGTGTTGGTGATGTGAATAATGGTAGGTCTGAAGAAAATGGTGAGTTTTGAAACTGTAGGGGAACGTTTGAACTAAAGTTGAATGGATTAGCGGCAACCTGTCCAGCACCAGCTAAGCTAGCAGCCGTAGAACGTCGTTGGTCTTTTGAGGTAGGTTGGACGCCAGCTACACCTCCAGTTAGTTGGTCGCCAAACTGAGATAGAGCTTGTTCAATTTGAGACTGAATAGCAGCCTTTTCTTGTTCTATTTGGATTCTTTCAGGCAGAGATTTATCAGCTGCCCAGGCATCAAGAACTGCTAGTTTATCGCGGTGTCGAGATACAGCTCCTGCAATATCTTGAGTTTCACTGGTTCTAATTCTATTTGCTCCAGCTTGAGCTTGTGTATTAAATGTATCTTGAGCCAAACCAATATTTCGGTCTTCAATACCATATTGATTACCAGTATTACTGAGTTGCCCACGACCTATTTCACCATAAGCGTTAGCTAGGGCGGCTGAGGCAGAAGAATCAGTCGCGTTACGGTTAGCCAGCATAACTCCACCAGAACGTATACCATTAGCGACCATACCTAAAATCCCAGCTCGACCCTGCTTAAGAGATAACTCATTCTGAATCCCACGTTCATCGATACCTTGCTGACCCTGCCTAAGAGAGTTTATGTAGTCACTTATACGAACGCCCAAGCCAATACCGTAATTTCCTGCCCAGTCGTTAGCTGAACCGGTAATGTTTTGTCTTTGAGTGTTAAAAGAACTAATATCAGCAGGAGTGTAAGTGGGCTGTACAACACCAGCCGCATTACCCCCTGGTAGACTGACATCACCTACCCCGCCTCCGCTAGTAAATGGTGATACCTCGCCAACATTAATTTCTCCTGCTCCTGGGTTAAAAGCCCCCCAATATTTATCCGCCATTTCTCTAGTAACAGGATTCAACGTACCGCCTATATTATAATTTGGGTCAGCCATTAAATCTGCCATATTCCGCATTTGTCCAGGAGAACCAGAGTTATCTCCAAAGGCTGAACCAATATTTGCTCCGAGTCTTGATACTCCTTGACCTATAAGGTTAGCTCCAGGTATATCGCTTACAAGTCCGGCTAACGAATTTATAATACTCATTATTTAACCTCTCTACGCGACTACCAGCGAGCCAACCTTGCGACTATAGGTGGGTGTTTTTACGTGGCAAGGCACACACAGCGTCCTGCCGTTAGTTATTTCAAATCGTAAGTCAGGGTACAGGGCGAACTGTTTGATGTGGTCTGCATGAAGTCTGCCACCACGAATACCGCAGTCTTGGCAGGTAAAGTTGTCTCTTTTTAATACGGCCATGCGCCAGTCGCTATACTGGGCTGATTTTCTGATTCTGCTGGATAGTACTTTAGCTCCACCTCGCCAGTTCCAGTGACCACTGCCTCTTTGAAATAATTTGGCACACTTTAAGGAACAGTACTTGTTTTTAACACCATTCCTCGTGAAAGCTATTTTGCAATTCAGACAGTCGATAACTCTACCGCTATTCATCCTATCCCAACTGGCTCTACAAGTTCTAGAACAAAATGTCCATTTAGTCCGACTACGACGCTCCGTCCCACAGTCAATACACTGCCTAAAAATAGACATAGCTTTATTAGCACAGTCACGGGAGCAAAACTTACGTCTGTTCTCCCATTGAAGCACACTACAGTTCTCTGGTTTCGCAAAGCCCCCGTTACAGTATTTGCAGTCTTTTTTCATTATGCAGTCGCTTTTACCGAACTATCTGAACTTAATGGATACCACATACAGTAATAATCAATTACACCAGAACTAACTGACTCAACTGAAACGGTCTGGATAACATCATCAGTAACAACTTTTTGGGTTAATACGGACGAAAGTTCGACTGTAGAGTCAGGTGTAGCATCGTGCCATATTTCTTTGGCGGCTAATAGGAATGATGAAGTAGTAGCGAGTAGTCCGGTTGGGTTAGCGGTCGTACCAACAGCGATTTGACCAGCGTTGCCAGCCGACTGCGAAGCTGATACAGACGCGGAAGGCGATAGAGAGAGAGAAACCGAGACGCTTCCCGAAGCTGATGGAGATACCGAAGTTGATGGAGACAATGAGCCGGAAGCACTTGAACTTGCTGAAGCTGATGGGCTAAGAGAACGAGAGGCGCTGGAACTGGGCGAGACCGAGGCCGAGGCACTGGAACTTGGTGATAGTGACCCAGACGCACTGGCACTGGGCGAAACTGAGGAACTGGGTGAGACACTTGATGATGGGCTGATAGATGTGCTAGCTGATGGAGAACGGCTAGAGCTTGGGCTTACCGAAACACTAGCTGACGGTGATACTGAAGCCGAACGAGACGAACTTGGGGAGAGTGATGCGGAGGTAGATACGGATTCTGATGCGCTTGGGGAAACTGAACTAGAAGGACTCAAACTGGCCGAAGCCGATGCGGAAGGGGATGCACTGGACGAGGTTGAAGTCGAAGCAGACGGGGATAACGAAGCCGAAGCAGCACCGGGGGCCGTAACCACCCTGCCAAATAAACGCATCAAGACAGACCCAGTAACCGTAAATAAAGTAGCTGTACCAACAGCACCAGCACTATCACCGCCAGTAAAGGTCATGGTTTTAAGAGCCTGGATAGACCAGTCAGTATCAGTTACGGGAGCATTGTTGGAATTATTTTGAAAAGCCATTTTTTTTGTTTTATCCTTTTATATTTCTATAGTATCATAGTTTATTAAAAATCAAGTCCTAGTAATATCCGATTGAATCTGGAATGTTCCACGATAAGCCGATAGATAGTTACCAACCGAATCCTTGAACTGACTATCATACCAATAATCCCCAGCGTCTATATTGGTATCGGAGTGGGTGAGTGTGAAGATATGGTTGCCATTGGCGGCGTCCGTAAATGAAGTAGCGGACTTTTGGATAGAAACTCCCGTATCGTCGCTCGGGTCACCGGAGGCATTGACTGTGAAATAAACCGTACCGCCAGCTAGATTCAAGAGAGTAGTCCCGTCCTCGTCATAAAAAGTGCACGACACTCGCCTGGTGTCTCCTCTGATAACATCGCGGATTGGTTTACCCTTCCTTACTGCCACGCTAATCTCCGATTCTTAAAGTTGAGGTACGCCTGATAACGACATTTTCTGCACTCTCTATTGTTCCTATCCTTCCGCCGATAGGTATTCTCTTCATTGAATTCGTGTCCGTTGACACAATGAGTTTTTCTGTGGTTAATGCCAGCGAATGTTATGGAACTCCTCAGCATATTATCTCTTCTAGTTACTGGCTCTAGGTGGCTAGGATTGACACACTTTCTGTTGTTGCATAAATGGTCTAGTTCTAAGTCTTTAGGAATTTCTCCTACAAATAACTCATACATTAAACGGTGGGCACGGTATGGCTTGTTCTGATATGTCGTCTGTCCATAACCACAAGTGTTTAATGCTTTATCCCAGTTCCAACAATCTCCAGTTTTTGTAAAGCTGGACATAAGTCTCTGTTTCAATTCTTCAATCTTTGCCATTTTTGTTTTTCCTTATATTCGAATTATATCAAACCTAATTACTAATATCAACTGTTGGGCTATCGACTATATTTAATGTGTCTATTTTCTTAGTGCCCGTTAGTTCATCAGTGTCGGGTTTAGCGACCACTAATTCGTCGATTTTCTTAGTAGCGATTATATGGGTAATTGGACTTTTGGCGATAACTAACGGGTCGAGATATTTTTTGGCGACAATAGAATCTATTTGTTTAACGCCTATTATGTAATCTATCCGTCCGTGAATCTCTAGAGAGGGGGAGGGGGAAACACTCGCAGATACACTCGCAGATGGACTGAGGGAGGAACTGATACTGGCAGAGGGACTTAGCGATAGGCTGACGCTGGCCGAGGGGGAGAGACTCGGACTAGCAGAAGCGGAAGGGCTAGGGGAGAGAGAAACCGAGGCTGATGGTGAAAGACTGGCACTGACTGAACTGGAGGGTGAAACAGAACTCGACGGGGAAAGTGAGCGAGAGACCGAGGCTGAGGGGGAAACACTGGAGCTTGGAGAAAGGGATGGGCTAACAGAGGCGCTCGGTGAGACAGAGCTACTCGGGCTAAGCGAGGGGCTGGCAGAAGCGCTCGGGGAAACACTTGAGGAGGGGGATAAACTTCGAGAAACGCTAGCGCTAGGACTAACCGAAGAGCTCGGTGAAACCGATGACGAGGGACTAAGACTCCTAGAGACGGAACTCGATGGAGATAGAGATGGGCTAGTAGATGTACCTGACGCATTTATCTCGATACCGACGGCAAACATCCTGTCATTGTTGGACTGATAAGTACCATCAACCGTGGTGTCATTGGTAGTCTTGGACTCGACGGTCATGTTTATTTTGGTCGAGTCAGCAGTTACACCGTTGTTGGAGAGGGTTGTAAAGCCAGAACCAGGAGTAAAGGTCATCGTGGCATTGGCTGTGTCTACCGCACCGAAGAACCCGATAGTTCCGTTATTGGTTGAGGCAAATGCACCGAGAGTGACAGTCAGTGTGTCGGCGGTGGTTGTGTCGCTGACCGACTGCACCACACCATCGGTGGTGTGGACATCTGAACCCGATACCGTAATGACTTGCCAAATAGAACCCAACATAGCCTGTGAACCGAAATCGAAAGTCACAGCCCCCGTAGAGGGCGCACTACCAGAAGCCCTAAAAACACTGTAGCCGTAACTGGTGCTACCCCCATCGGTAACTCGCCTAACTTGAGTCCAAGTTAAGCCATTACCAGTACAAGTAGGCGCGGTGGTCAGGTCGCCAAAATAGTGGATTGCGGCTAGTGTTGTTTGGTCGGCAGTCGGAGTTATTGACGCTGTAGCATAAGACGAAGCATTGGTATCAGAACCATTTACAGTTAAAGACGTTAAACCAATTGCCATTTTATTTTTACCTGTTTATTTAAGGACTGTTATCAGTATATGTCGTTCAGAGATAAACTCCAACCAGGTATCTTATCTATAGTTGTAGATTCAAAATTTACGGCGGTATCACGTTTGCGGAAGTGTTCAATTTTTTTCTTGTTGTACGTAAGATTCCTGCCAGTACGAATATCAATATAAGCGACGGGGGCTTTCCACTGTTCAGAGCCTTCGCCCGATAATGGCTCGAACTTTCTATCAAAGTTTTCTGGGTCGAACTCAGCCACACGCTTACGGTAGAACTCTAATAGGTCTTCCCTAAAGGCACAAAGTCCACTCACCTGGTCGGCTTCCCAGTGTACTACCACACCGTCGGAGTGAACCTTGTACCAGTTAATATCGTAATAAAACTTGTGTTCGGTAGGGGTGAAGTCAAAATGTTCGGGTGGATAAAGGACATCATGTTCCGCCATAAAGACTATATCTGATTCCATCGTCTCCAACCCCTTCAAAATCTGATGGAACATACAGAGATATGAACGTGGCATATCGGTGACTACGTTCTTTCCCATATTCCCCATCGGTTTTCGAGTTGAGGAAACCAATTCCATGTCTTTGTCTTTGGCTATTTTCCTTATCCTGCCTTGGACATTCTTGGCTATTTTAAGGGGGAGTTCGTTATCGGTAAAATATAAAATACCTTTTGTAAAGCCCAACTTTCTTTGTGACTGGGCGCCCTTGACACTGGCTTCTGTCCACATCTCCTCGTTGTCATGTACATCCTTAAGGGCGAACCAGAACTTATCTAACAACCACGATAGTGGGTAGACGGCTTTATTCCACTTGTCATTTAAGAATAGGTCCATACATATCTTTCTGGCTTTATCCTGAGATTTACCTGACTGGAGGTAGGGGAAACTAAACCCATGTTGTGTCCTAAATAGATGGGCATACCAAGTATCGAAATTACACATCACCCGCCCACCAGATAGCCAAGTCTTAAGAGCTACTTCCGAACCTTGCTGACCCCATGAACCCCACGATTCATCACATAGTTTCAGCGACCAGTATTTCTCACGGGTACACATAAAGCAACTTCCCTGTAGACTCATTGATTCCTGTAGACCCTCCCTAGGCAGTTTTTGTCTAAGTTCGGGGAAATATTTGAATCTTAATTTCTTATTAAATCTATAGGCAGAGGATTGAGGATTCTTCTTGGCTATCCAGGTTACTTCCTTCTCAAACTTCTGTTCTACATTGGCACACTCTTCATTTCTACACTGTTCGGGCATAGGTCCTTGATAAGAACGCATCTTACAGTACTGACATACCCAATCGAAAACATGGAGATTGCGCATAACGGGAACCATTGTGATGTCGTCTTCCATTCTATCTATCATCTTTTTATCAAAACCTTTATCAAACGCACAGTGGGCGTCAACTTTCATCACGTATTTAGCGGTACTCATCTCCGCCAATCTATTTTGCATAGCCCGTTGTCCTATAGATTCGTCTACATGGTGGACTCTTACTCTGGGGTCTTCTGGTACGCTAATCTCAGGCATATAACCGTCTAACCCAACTAGAATCTCTGTCTCGTCTTCTATATTCTCAAGCAGGTCTTCTACTGTCTTAGACAACCATTCTTCGTTGCGGGCAGGGACAATTATTGATAATTTCATTGGTATAATTTTACCACCTCTTTGGCTGTTCCAAAGTATGGTATTTCAAGAGCTCTTATTCTACTGGCTCGTTTATCGCCTCCCATATAACCAAAGGCATTAGGGTGGGTGAAGACAACTACTGGGTTATAGGTTTCAAAGGTTTCAAACTTTTCGTTTTTGCGACGACCAGGCTCAACCATCTTACTCTCGTCGGGATTAGTCAATCGTTCTTCCATGATTCGGATAAACTCTTCCCTGGGGGCTATCAGGGTGGCTAGTATCTTGCGCTGTCTAAGGGAAAAGAACGGGGGTTCAGACCAAGTATAAAGATTCCACCTATTGGAGTTGTAGGCGAAAGTCTGGAGATTGGAGGGACGTTGATTAAAATGTTCATCTGGCATTAAAGCGTCATCTTCCGCAAACGCCACATAAGGGGTAGTTATGGTTCTGCATACTTCCAGCAACTCCTTATAGTAATTTGTTATCGAGCTGGCTTCGGGTGTCGCATGAAGCTCAACTATAGGATAATCTTTTGCCGACTCCTTGAGCTTATCAAATACCCGCTGTCTAAATGCTTCAGGAACTTTGTGCGCACTAGAGTAAACTATAGTCAAATCAATAGAGTTTTTTAACATCGCTCGCTTTTCCCCAGAATGGAATCTCTAACGCCCTTAGTTCACCAGCTCGTTTGCGTGTTCCCAAACCTTCAAACGATAGTTCAGTCTGGTGGGAGAACTTTATGTTCGGGGGTTGACTATAAAAATCTTCCGCCTCCTGTATCTGGACTCCTAATTGCCTCTCATATCGTGAAGGTTCAGCCCATATATCTTTTAGGTGTTCTCCTCCGGGGTTGGGGTACTTAGCAAAGCGTTCCTCCATCGCTTCGATAAAAGCCTCTCGCTCACAAATTAAATTGCCTAGGTTCTTCCGACCTTTGTAGTTATAGATGGGTGGGTCTTGCCAAGTGTAAAGTCCCCAATACCCTAGATTGTAGGCAAAGGGGGTTTTGCGGGGGCGGTATTTGAAATGTTCGGGACTGTAGAGCTGGTCATCTTCAACGCAAGCGATGTACTTAGTGGTGGCTTGTTTTGCTCCCCTAAGTGCCATGCGGTAGATGTTAAAGTGACTGGGCGTGCTACCATCCAGTTCCACAATAATAAGGGGTATGTCTCCCAATGCTTCTTTGAGTTGCCCCATCGTATTATTGGCAAACTTATCGGAGATAGTTCGGGCGGTGTACATGACCGAAGTCAAATCAGATGTGTCGGTCATAATATCTCAACCCTCTCTTAATTCTATAAGCCATATCTCTAGCGTTCATTATTCTAGGGTAGGTGTCTAGGCTTCGTTGTAGGTAGTATTCTCTGGATGGGTATTTGTAATGTAATAGTTCAAGACCTGATTCTACAGTGGGTAGGTTCACAGTATGCCGACCATCCCCTAACTTTACATCTAGCTTAGGGTTGAACACTATAGGTTTGTCGAACGTACTCATTCTTACCTGTTTACAGTCTTCTAGCTGACCAGTTAAACCAACCATCATATATCCAGTTGTCTTAAGAACAACCTCGCTTGTGACTAATTTGTCCAATCCTGTAACGAATTCATCACAATCCACTACCACCGCCCAATCACTAGGGTTATTCTTATAAAACGAGTAGAAGGTATCATTGAATTCATCCTCGTTTAACCCCTCAAACCCGTACAGGGAATACTCTACCATGGGGTGGGCTTTGGCTATCTCAGCCGTCTTATCGGTAGAGTGGTCGTCTATAATGAAGATTTTATTAGCAAACTGCTCGTAGTGCTTCAGGAAGTGGGGGAGCATGAACTCCTCATTGTAAACTATGCTATACACGTTAATCATCTGTTGTGCTCCAGATATTTACATTTCAGGTAATCCTCATCGATAACATTTTGCGACACGCCCTTTATGGCTTCGGTTAGGGATAATTGGTCTATGGAGTGAAAACGGGCTATAGCGACCCACCAAGCCTTTAATGCTTCTTTGACCTCTGTTGTGGGGCGGTATATAAAGACTGTAGAGGCGAACAGCTGTCCGCTGGGGTCGACTTCTGCCATCTGACCGTCTATATCCTCTCCCTCGTATCGGGGTGTAATATAAGGGCAATTTATCTTTAGGCGGTGCTTAAGATAATCGGCTTCTTCCTGAATGGTCTTACGACGGTTATGTCGGAAAACTGCCATATCTTTGTCTCCGAGTTGTTCTATGAACCACCTGAGTGAATCAGTCCGAACTAGGTTTGTAGAACTGTCTACCCAAAGATAGAAGTCGTACCCAGGCTTGAGTTGCCAAGCGTGAGTTTTGACTATCCTAGCCTGGAGGCGAGGCGTCATGGCTTTCATACGGGCTGGTAGTTCCTTCTCTGTAGCACACCAGTAATCTGCCGACTGATTGGCGTGGTTCTGGGGTTTATCGAATCTCCCGAAATTAGCAGTGTGTATTAAAGTTTTCATCCGTGTTTTTTATGTCTTTCCACTTTCAACCAATCGCAATCTCGGTAATCATCCGGTAAGATTTTAACTCTCAGACCACTTTTCTTAAGAACATAAGCCCAGCTCATCTGGTCAGATATGCAGTACCTAGAGACGTGATAGAACCACTCTTTTAGCATTTCGTGAACCTTCGGGGTGTTGCGGTACATAAAAACCCCACCGTTGACCATATAATCGTCCACATAGTCCTTATCATCTTTGATGACCTTTATTTGTTCGTCTAGCCACTCCCCCGTATATCTCTCGGTAAGATAATTGGAGGGAGCATTATTGTTTAGACCACGCCAGTTATAGCGGTACTCCCACCATACGGTGTCTCGGTCGGGGTGTTTAAGGACAACCACATCATAGTCCTTATCCATAAGATATTTAACTCCGTCTGGGCTTTTCAGGCTGAGGTTACCGTCAAGCCATACATAGAAGTCGTATCCTGGCTTCATCTGCCAACCAAACATTTTGGGTATTTTAGCCTGTAGCCGGGGGGACATTGAGTTCTTCCTGGGAGGGTAATTATCATCTGTAAAAGTAAAGTAGTCAGCCTTGACCGTTTGACTTGTGTGCTTAACGTGCTGGTCGAAACTGCCCAACGATGTTGATAGGACTGCTACTTTCATTTATTGCTCCGGTTGGAAGAACATCCAACTCCTGTGATTGTCTCGCTTTAAAGATTTATCAGCTTTAGAATTTAATCCCCAAACGTACAGTTGGATGTGATTGTCGGCAACGTACTTGTTTACAGATTGAACAACAGCGTAGCGGTTCTCGCCAGTGTGCTCGCCCCCATCGATGCGGGCGTAGTCATGTCCCGAAACCACTCCACCCTTACGAACTTTCTTTGCCCACTCTGTAATATCCTGCATTACCCAGGGGTCGGAGTGATTGCCGTCAATGTAGACCCAGTCCAGTCTGCCGTCCTCAAAGTCTTTTAGGGCGTCCATAGAGGTCTTTCTTACAAAGTGATAGTTAGGGTATTGGTCTAATCTAGTGTGGGCGTCGGCTTGTAGAGCCTCAAAGGTTCTTTGGAGCTGGTAGTCCTTATACCCTTCGTAGACTTCGTAGGGGTCGACTCCGTAAAGGGTTAGGTTGGGGTTGGCGTCCATCAATATCTTAGAGTATTTGCCATGAGCGACCCCCACCTCTACTCCCGTGTTGCCGATTTTAGCTAAGAACTTGGCCAGGTCTACTCGGTTGGTATCCCGTATCTCTTGCACCCCGAGGTGCCCCTCAACCAGTGTATAATCATCAAACATATAACTCCTTAATTTCTCTTACTTTTAATCTGCGACCCGGGCAATTGAATTCTGTACTCCAACTAGGGACAAGATTTATCCACCATAGGAACTCTTCCTTATCTATTACAAACCTGTATTCATCCCTTATCTCAGCTTCGGGGTGGTTCTTTAGGTAATTGATTAGTGTATTAGAATTAGTACCCCAAGAGATATTTCCCAACCTTACAATCGTATATTTCTTCCAATTAGATTTAATAATTTCTTCCATCTGACGTTTATGTATTTGATACCGTCCCTCGGCATAGAATATCGACAGAGAAGAAAAATAGACCAGATGTTTATCTTTGTTCTGACTCATCAAAAGGTCAATCTCTCTACCATACTCTGCCTCTCTTGCCTCCTGAGAATGACTCACACCAGAGGCAAACCAGATAAAACCTGGTCGGTCTTTGAGAACTGAGGCTATATCGCCCGAGCCAACAACACTCATTTTACGAAGTACCAATCTTCTTGTCTATCGTCTCTCTCCGCATTGGGGTCATATTCAGTAGTTAGCAACTCATAATTGTTTTCTTTAGTAAATTCATTTACAGCAGGTATAACGCCAATTTTATTCCATTTTCCCCATATGTAATCATGTCCAGAGACAATACCACCTTTTCTGACTTTGGGTGCCCAGTCAATGATGTCCCGTTTAACAGCTTCGTAATCGTGGGCGCCGTCGATGAATACGAAGTCCAGTGAGCCATCAGCTATCCACCTACTTGTTTCGTGGGCGTCCGCCACCACCATCACAAAGTTTGGATAGTCCTTAAGTGCTTCGTGGGCGGTAATCATATTGGCGTCGTGGGTAGACTGTATGCGGTTAATGCCATGTCCTCCGTAGGGTCGGTAGGCATCTATGCTTAGAAGTTCCAATCCTGGGATATTATCATAGAGAATCTTGGAGTAGCGCCCGTGGCATAATCCAACCTCTACTCCTTTCTTGAACCCAAGGGAGGCGAAGTGGCGGGCGAGTTCGGTGCGGTTACGCATAATTGATAAAACGGCCTTGTTCATCTCTCATATCTCTAACTCCGGTAATCCCTCTGAATTGACCCATCCAGATGGTTGCTTTGACGGGTCCCTAGACCAATCAGTTTTAGCGTCTTCATGTATTCGTGTCTCCCAGTCTTTCGGCCAGCCAGGTGGATTAAAGGTGTCTATTAACCACTTAAAGTCGTGGATTCTGGGGGGAGAAGACCATTTATTTAAGAGCCAATAATTCATCATATGTATACGGGCCTTTTCTTTATAGGTTTCGTGTCGCTTGTATTGCTCCCGAGAGAATCCATACCCCTTGCCATCCTTGCCCTTGTGGTAGTGGGCATAGAAAGTTTTCTTATTTACCATTACTCTACCCCCACTTAACTGAGCCTTGAAGCCGATTTCTTGTGCCTCCCCGTTAAATGGACCATAATTATCATTATCTAACCCGTCAGGGAACAATTCATCCCAATAAGTCTTTTTCATAAAATAGCATGAGCCTTGCCACGACATCGTGTCGTCGATTTCTGTATCAGAACGGCTTATATGGCGTTGTTTGTCTATACCCCCGCCATATAAGCCACAACGGCGGTCAAACGGCCTCTCGTAAGGATAAGCGATATACATGTAGTCGACAGGGGGGCGACCGTCATTTATAATTTCCCATTTATCGGCGTCAAGCCGGTAGCGACGAGGGACGACAACCCAATTATCTTCACAATCTAACTTTAATTTTTCATCAAAACCTTCATCCATAAGCACATGTTCATCAACTTTCATAACATACTCACCATTAGCAATAGACATGCCAGCATTTATGGCAGACCTCATCCCCAGATTGTCATGTAGCTCACCCTGATGGATAATAGTTAGTTTGGGTCTATCCTCAAGTTTCGTCTTGGGCCAGTAACCATCTAAAATCACAATAATCTCAATTTCACCCCTAGCTTGGTTCAGTAAACTCTCAATAGTTTTCTCTAGATACTGGTCAACCCTAGATGGGATAATTATCGATAGCATTGTATTTCTCCTTTAATTCTTCAATTCTTTCAGTATAAATAACTCTCCACTCCGGAGATAATGGTATAATTGCCAGTATCATAACCAAGTAACCAATCGTGTATTCAAGTTGTAGATGTTCATTTAATTTTTCCATAGATGTAATCCATAAGTTCTACTTTGGGTATCCAGTTAGGGGTTGTGTTCGGGAGTACGGATTTAGTATGTGTTATCTCTCCCTTGCGAGCAGGAGCAAATTTTATCGGTTTATCTATGGCTTTAGCTACCTCTAAAACACTATACACTTGGTTACTACCCAATTTGTAAGTGCCAGAATCCCAATCTATAGAAAGAATAATTGCCTCAACAATATCTTCTACATATCCATAGATTCGTTTAGTTTGTCCATCACCGTAAATAGTAAGTTCGTCTCCTACTAGCCACTTGTCGACAACACTACGACTACCCTTACCGTAGACATTTGGGAATCTTAAGATGGTAGGGTGGTTGCATAGCATTTTTACATATTCCTCACAGACGTATTTAGATAATCCGTATGGTGATTCAATGGTTTCCTGAATAGTACCACCGGAACTTGCAAAAATAAACTGAGCATTTTTGTATCTTTCTGCCAACCTTATAGTTCCTAGAATATTAGTTTCTGCATTTTTGAAGGGGTCGGCTACTGAGGCAACCACCCCAGGTTCAGCAGCTAGATGAATGACTAAACCAACATCTGGTAAGTCGCAGTCTAGAATGTCGTTACCTTCTTTTATATCTAACCCTATAGCATTTTGTAGTTTAGGCATCAAATAGCTTCCTATAAAACCTAAATGTCCGGTAACTACTATTCTGCTTAAGCCCATCTCAACAATTTCTGTAGTTCATCAACATTAAAAACCATTTCTTTACCGTCTGATACAAGTACAATTCTACCAGCCGGAACACCACTATAGTAAACCCCAGGGATACGATTATCTACATGCCAAAGAATTGAACATCTATGATTGCTTTTTTTATCTATAATATGCCCCCACCCCCTATCACGAACACTACGAATCGAAAATCCGCCATTTCTTTGTTGGCGTTGTTGATGTTCAGCTAATTCCGACTCTTCAAGCTCTTGAGCTGTGAGTTTGCTTTTACGCATATTTTAGTCCTTAGGTAAACAATACAAAAATCCCCTATAAAACACAAGGGGATTATTGTAGAGCGGTCAGTCTATCTGTTTGCTCGAGGGTCATTGGGGTCTACGTCTAGATGTAGTTTATTAGCCATTAGATATTAGCTCCCCCGCTTACTCTAGCAATCGCAGCCGCAGTTGGAGCGATTGTAGTCGCATTAGTTACGGTGGTAACTGCTTTTTCAGCATAGATAACTGCTTGCTCTAGAACAGAGTCATTCATGTACTTCGTAGCTGTGACATCTACATTGACAGCACCAGCGCGAAGTATAAGTTCTGAACGTGAAGGCATATTATCCCCTTTCCTTATTAGGGGCGGTTAATAGCCCGCCCCATAAGCTAGCTCACTAAGGAGCAGTAGTACGAGTAAGCTCCTGGAAGCTAGATGCTCGTTCGACGCCTACACCATAGATTGCGTGTAGAACAGTTTTTAAACCAACATAGTCGACGGAGTATTCCATCTCGAACTTAGGTCGTTGAGCTTGAGCCAGAACTAGAGCAGATTTGTGGAAGAACAGATTGCGGCCAGTTGTAGAGGTTTGAACATTACCAGAGTGGTAAAGGTCCATACCGTACAAAGAGCCAACTAAGCCTGTGCCACCGTCAACGGCTTTGCCGGTTTTTCCGGTTTGGTCGTAAGCGACGTACTTGTTGATAGCAAGCAGGTCACTTTTTGTGTTGTGACCGATGATACCACGGCGTTGGCTTTGTGGAGTGTTGGCATTATCGAAGTTGTAAACGAGTGTCAGGATGTCTGCATCGTCGATTACTGCACCACCAGTGACAGTTGAACCTACTGAACCGTAAAGGCTCATTAAGTCAGTGTCGATTTGGCGGGCTACGCCCTCTGCCATTCGGTCTCGGAAAGCAGTTTGCAGGTCGTAGTTAGATAAGACCTTAGCGATGTCCTCGATTAGAACAGCGACGTAGTAGTGTTTGTTGATTGAGTGGGCGATTGCTGTGCCTTCGGGTGAGTCGTAAGTTACAGCAGATGAAGCAGATTTTGCACGAGCGTTGACGGTACCAGTGAATGGTACACGGATAGTGTCTACACCTTTAGCCAAACCAGAGCGGTCAGTGACCAGCTTGGAGGCTTGCAAAATAGCATCAAACGGAGCTTGTACGTCTCTAGTCCAGGCTTCCTGGACATATTGAGCTGTCTGAGCAATCGATAAGATTACATTAGAGCCAGTAGTTCCCATTTTATTTCCTTTTTTGTTATTGGACTTTCGTCCTTACTTTTGTATGTTGCGAACAGAACGTTTTATGACCGCCGACAATTCTTCGTCAGTCATCTCTTGGGGAGATTTGTTGAGATTTAGTTTCGTGGTTGAGCCGTCTGGTCGAAGACCAATATTAGCTGCCTGCGAAGCAATATTCTTTTTACTTGTTTGGAGTTTATCTCCTGCCATTGAATCAGACAGTTCCATGATGCCTTCTACAAAATCCGAGTATCGAACATTTGGGTTTATGACAGTATCGGTTTTGGGATTGTATCCCACGCTAGTTAAATACCAACTGTTGATAGCGGAAGCTGTCTCGGGTTTGAAATCTGGTGAATCTTTGTCGAGAATCGGATATTTACCCTCAACTTTGGGGGCATCTATCTCGAGCCGAGTGTGGAATTGCATCGACTTAGCCTGTTCACGACCCTGATTAAACGACGCTTCGGCGGTGGCTAGACGGTCATTCTCAAACTGTTCGATAGTGTCATCGTCAGCATTAAGAACTTCTCGGTAGTCAATACCTTGCGGTTTAGGGACTTTAATAGGAGTCTCATCACCCTTTAATTTGGATACTAGATTCTCTAGTTTAGCTAACCTTTCGGCTTTGCGTTTACTCATCGGCGGAGTAGCTTGTTCTTCGCTTTCTTCCTCGACCGAGGCTTCCTCGTCTAGGGTTTCCTCTTCGGTTTCCTCTAATTGTTCAGGTTCTTGAGGTGGCGTTTCTTTCGGTTCTTCCTTGGGTTCCTCTTCTGGCTTAGTAGCCACTACGATTTCTCCAGGTTTAGTTTCTTCTAGTTTTACCTCATCTTCTTTCGCCATTTTGTTTTCCTCCATGACCTCGTTTTAACATCCGGTCGGCAATGTTTATCTTTATTTCATGCCACGTAATCGGCGGCAGACCCGTTAGTTGTTACTATACACTACTTTTTTGAATTTAGGTAAACCATTTGTATCAACACCATCTAGCAAGTAATCTACGGGGATGGTTTGAACCAACGAACCCATTTCAGTATCAGCTATCAACTGGTTCCCCTGTTGTCTCCAGTTTCTTGGTCTAATACTTTTAAGATTTGTAGAAATAGGACTTTCTAAAGAGTCGGTTCCATGAAAATCGTGAGTGGGTCGAGGTATTTTCCAGTAATCAAAATCTTTAAGTTCACGTTCGTTGTACATCATTTACCTGTTCCATCACATCAACTGCATTATCATACCTAGACAAAAAAGCGTTTATCTCATTTATCATATTATTAGCTAAAACCCACATCTGTGCTATATCGTCATTGGGGACCTGGAACCTTATTTCGGAACCACTAGGGGTATAAGACATGAAAAAAGTCTTGCGATTCTCCCAATACTCACGTATTTCTTTAAATTCTTTAGATTTCGAGTATTTGGCTAAGTTCTTTTCTTCAGTTAATAATTCTTCTGAAATTTGAGTTTTTGGGAGGTCTGTACCGAATGTATCGCCAGTCATAACGTGTTCTGCCATATATTCTCCTTAAATCTATTTTACTGTTGGAGTAGGTTTTTGTCTAGCCGTTTCTTTGGTAGTCTTAGCCTGTAGCTGAGACGCCATCATCTGTTGTTTCATTTGCATTTTAGCTTGATTATCTTGATGACCAGAATCAACGGTATGTTTGTGAGCATCGAGCATCAATTTTGCTTGGTCAAGTTCCTGTTTATGGTCTTGTTGATGAGCTTTTAAAACCATATCGGGAGTCTGAGGATTCTGAGAGGGTTGATACCCGTCGGCGGATTCCATCTGTCGTTTAATGTCTTCGGGAGCATCTTTGTAGGTTAAGAGTTGTTTAGGAGGAACTGGTTTCTGAGCTATTTGTTGTTGAACTTGATGAGGAGCAGGTTGATTAGGGTCGAACTTAACAAAATTCTTCGCACCTTTAACACCTGATAGTTTCTCACCAGCTTCTAATATAGCTCCCCAGTTGACGTCTACTCGTGGGTCATCTTTGAAAATATTCTGGAACTTAGCAATCATACTAACAAATGTGTCAAAAGCCTGTTGTTCGGCTTGACGGTCTGCCTTAGTTGTAGAATCAGGTGAAATATTGAATCGATATTCTATCCCTTTAAGTTTTTTAGGGTCTACCTTTAATTCTCCGGCCGTACCTTTAGATACCAGCTTTAGAGACTTAGCCGTGAACAGGTCTTGAAGGTCTCCCATACCAGAATCTATTATTTCCTGTATGTCGCTAGCGAACAGAGCAACAGGAATATCTTCTGTCCCGATATTAGCAGTAACAGAGAATAATCCATCAAATAATTGTTCTATAGCACTCTCTAGATGCCGAAGTTCTGACCCATCACGAGAAGCCTCCTTAGAACCATAATAACCAATAGCTGCCGGTGTTTTACCCTGAGAGGGGTTTAAGGCTTCGGCACCAGGGAGAGAAGCGTTTTGAGTGCCATACATAGACAAGAGAGAGCCAGTTAGGTCGCTCATAGCCGCCTGATATGTCTGGAGACCGGCAGAAGAAGTTTCTAGTCGGCGGATAGAGTTAGGTAGGGTCTCTAACATTACCGCACCCTCTCGATAGTCCAAAGTATGTTTAATAACACCGTTGGAGTTAGCTACAATCGGTGGTATAAGATTCATCTTAACGCCCTTGAAGTAGAAGTTTCGTAGACCATCACGCCCGAACTGAATAGCTCTAGAACGTTGGAAATCACCTAACCCGTAGAAAGAGTCAAATAGTGGTTGGGAGTATTTAATAACAAATGGAATCCGACCATTCTTATGGGGGTTGGGAATTTCTCTAACTTGGATATGACCATGGTCAGGTGCAAATGTACACCAATTACCGTCAGGACCAGATTCATAGCGAGTAGCCAGACAAACACCGCGTTTACGAGATTGAGCTACACGAATCCGTTCAGTAAGTGTGTCTTTGTGGGTGTCAACATGGGTTGATTGTTCTGAAAGTTCGATTAGTAAATCTAGGGCATCATCATCCACTCCCGGTTTACCCTTCATACCCTCTAAGAACTTCTTAGATACCCAGGTAAGAGCAGTGACATAATCCATATCTAC
>Ga0315281_10003150_pt1 | contig 24253 bp, 15 predicted proteins | sample YL17G07_0_MG_FD_204540 | JGI IMG/M metagenome (GOLD analysis project Ga0315281, IMG submission 204540) | Sediment microbial communities from Yellowstone Lake, YNP, Wyoming, USA - YL17G07_0 | ecosystem: Environmental > Aquatic > Freshwater > Lake > Sediment | place: USA: Wyoming | collected... | reverse complement strand
TGTAGGGGTTCGATTTATCGAACCCGCATTGAACATATTTTCAACGGGCGCGATACTTGCCCGGCTTCAGACGGGAATCACGCCCCTACAACAAGATTCATGTACTGTAGGGGTTCGGATTTATCCGACCCGCTCCCATCGCCTATAATTTGACTATCCGCACGGGCGTGATGAATCACGCCCCTACAATAAAAGTTATTTACTGTCGGGGCAGATTCATTCTACCTGCTCCTCTGCTGTTGCAGGCTGCACAGATCGGCCCCCCATTGACCAGATCATCCACTCGATGAGCATGAGGAGCGCGGCGAGAAAAAGGAACAGGGCGCTCCGATCAGGAGGCTCGTGAGGGGGAGGGCTCACCGCGACCACCTCCGCGACGGTCACCCTGTCCTCACCCTGTTCATCGGACCGCAGATCTGATTCTATCCGGCTGCACAGATTCGCCACAAAAGTTTTTTCGACCGACTTCCCGGTGAGCATGTAGCAGCCGGCATAATCCGTGCCGGCGAACATGAGCGGCTCTCCCGGCCTGACCCCCACCCGTTCCTCACCCCCGCGGGGATTGATCACCGTGTAGGAGCCGGCGGCGGCCCGGTTGCCGGGCTCCGTTGATTCACCGCCCCCGGAAACGCGCCGACCGCCTTCCGGAACCAGCGTCTCATACGGTTCGCCGGTCTTGACCTGGTCGCGCTCATCCGTGCTGAGCCACTTGATCGCGTTGAGGAGGAGAATCAGCGCGGGCAGTGAGCTGTCCTTTTTTAGTTCCATCTCGGATAGGTCAAAGCCCATCACCGCCGCCCTGCGCCCTCTGTACTCACCGCACATCACGAGCGGTATATCCCCGGCGGTCGTTGCCGAGATCACCACGGGCTTAGCCCAGGGAGGGGTATCAATCACGCGGGAGCCGCTCAACGCAACATTCTGAAGGCCCCTGAGATTCTCTCCGACGGGGTGGCTCTCATCCCAGTCGAGGAAGCTCACCCCTGAAACCCAGTCGTTCGCGACGCGCACGATCCTGCTCTTCGTCGGCGGACAGATCAGGAGGAGATTGGCCCCGGGTTCCTTTGCCGGTTCGCAGCGGTGAAAAATCGCGACCTGGTACGGCGCCATGTCGGCATTGCCGTACGCGTCGGGGTTCAGCACATCGAGCGTGAGGTGGGGGATGGCTGCCGCGACCCCGCGAAATTGCTCCGCACATTTCACATCTCTGGTGAAAAGGGCGATGCGCGCCGCCCGCCTTCCCGAGAGCAGCAGATACGCCCTGTTGTCAACCTGGAGGGAGTCCGGGGGATCGAGTACGATCTCAACCACGCCCTCGGGGAGCTGTTCGCCGACCTGGGTGGTGCGCGCGGAGCCCGGCTTCAGCGTAATCGGGAGCGAGGCAATTTCCTTCCCCTTCGCGACTGCCCTCAGCGAACCCGAGAAGGTTTCCGCTGAAAGATTCTCCACGGTGACATACGCTGAAACCTGCGGGCGGGCGGAGAAGAGATTCCTGTAGATGGAGAGCGAGGTGATCCCCGCGTTTGCCTTCGGCGAACCGACGCGTTCGACATGGATAGCAGCCGCGGGAGGATGCGCCCCAAGGCCAAGCGATTCACTGCTCCTGTCGGTAAAAATATGGAGCGCGGCCTCTCCCTGCCGCTCCGGAGCAGTTCCGGGTTTCGTACCCCTCGGCTCGCCGAGCAGGCCGAGCGCAATCTGAAGGGCGGGGGCCATCGCGTCAGGCGTGTCGGCGGGGGTGAGCCCCTGGAGAATCGCCCCAAGCCGTGACCGGTTCCCCTCGGCGGAGGCGAGAATCTCCGCCCGCGCCCCCGCGGCGATGAGCGTGACGCGGTCATGATCCCCCAGCCCGCGGACAAGCCTGAGCGCTCGATCGCGGGCTGCGTCCCACCGGCTCATCCCCCCCTCGCGCGTCTGCATGCTCGCCGAGCGGTCCATGATCACGATGACGTGGCGCCCCTGCGTTCCCGGTGCGGCGCTCCGCCAGTACGGCCTGCACGCGGCGGTCGCCAGGATCAGCAGCAGCGCGAGCTGGAGGTAAAAGAGCAGGTCTGCCCTGAAGAGGCTGCTCCTCACCACGCTCTCCCTGAGCAGCCGCCAGGGGATGATGCTCGAGATCTCCACCCGCTTCTTTTTCCGGCTGAAATAGTAGATGTAGACAATCGCCGGGATGGAGAGGAGATAGATGAGGCCGGATAGATTAGCAAATCCCATAATATTTCACCACGGAGACCTTTAAAACAGCAACAACAGTTTCTCGTTTCTAGTTTCTAGGGCAAGAAATGATCCGTGTTTATCTGTGCTTAAAATCAATATGCGATCATCCGCGCAGTCCGCGGTTAATAAATGGAACAATTTCTCCGTGCTCTCCGTGCCTCCGTGGTGAGAATTGTGCTGCTTTAAAGATCTCCGTGTCCTCCGTGCCTCCGTGGTGAGAATTGTGCTGCGTGTGTTTTACTTGATGATCCCGATGCGGGGAAGCTCCCTCAGGACAAACGATTCGAAATCGTTATTGGTGAGCGCGAGCGCGTAGATGATCCGGCTCGACCTGCAGAACTCCCTCAGTTCCCGCATGTGGGTCTCCAGCGCGGCGGCGTACTTCTTCCGGACGCCGGGGGTAACCGAGATCACCTTCTTCTCATTCGTCTCCACGTCAACCACCTCCGCGGAAGACATGCCGTGGAACGGGTCCATCTCCCCGGGGCCGAGCACCTGGATCACCTTCACGTCGTAGTTGAGATAGCGGAGCAGGTTGAGCCCGCGCCGCCGCGCTTCGGGCTCGAAGAGAAAATCCGAAAGGATGACAAAGACCCCCCGGTGTCCCCTGGTGAGGCTCGTGTAGCGGTTGAGGTACCCCACGAAATCCGTGCCGCCGCCGGGAGTGATGCCGAAAAGGTAGTCGCTGATAGGAAAAATACCGCTCCGTTTTGAGAAGAACGGGGGGCCGTTAATAAACGAGGTGTCGGTCAACTGCTCGGATGTCTCCAGGTCCGAGAAGGCGGCGACCTTCACATTGCTGTGGGTGGAGAGCCCCACGTAGCTCAAGGCGAGCGCGAGCTTGCGGGCGTAATCAAACTTCCCGTCTCCCTCGGGGTACAGCATCGATTTGCTCGCATCGAGGAGGACGTGGGTAGAAAAGTCAATATCCTCCCTGAAGGTCTTCAGGTAGAGCCGCTCCGTCCGGCCGTAGATATTCCAGTCGATGTGGCGGATCTCGTCGCCGGGAAAGTACTTGCGGTAGTCTGCGAATTCGAGGCTCGTGCCGCTGATTTTGGCGAGGCGGTCGCCCTTCCGTACCGTGCGGAACTCCTTGATGCTCTGGATGCACAGGGCTTCAAGTCGCCTCAGGAACTCGGGGGAGAATATCTTAGTGAGCATACCGTGCACTCACGAGGATCCGCGGCCGATCTCGCGCGCCCTCCTCACCTCCTCGCGCACCTCGTGCAGAATTGTATCGGCGGAAACCTTATCGGCCTCGGCCTCAAAGTTGAGCACGACCCTGTGGTTAAGCGCCGGGGAGAGCACTCTGTCAACATCCTCGTAGCTCACGTTCGCCCTCCCGTCGAGGAGCGCGACAACCTTCGAGGCGAGCACCAGCGCCTGGGCGCCGCGGGGGCTCGAGCCGTAGCTCACATATTTATCCACCATGCGGGCGTCGCTGGACGAGGCCTTTCTCCTGTCCGGCCGCGTCGCCGTGACAATATCAATAATGTACCGTTCGATGTCGGCGGAGATGAGAACCTCGCGAACGAGCTTCTGCATCTCCATGAGCTCGGCCGCGGCCGTCTCCCTCGGGAACGCCGGCTTGACCTCATAGCTCCCCGCCGCGGTCGTGCGCTTGAGAATCTCCCTGAGCTCGGAGGGAGTGGGATAATCTATAAACACCTTCAGGAAGAAACGATCCACCTGGGCCTCGGGCAGCGGGTAGGTGCCCTCCATCTCAATGGGATTCTGCGTCGCGAGGACAAAAAACGGTTCCGTGAGCGCCCTCGTCACTCCCGCCACGCTCACCTGCCGCTCCTCCATTGCCTCGAGGAGCGCCGACTGAGTCCTGGGCGTCGCCCGGTTGATTTCGTCCGCGAGGAGGATGTTGGTGAAAATAGGGCCGGGCGAGAATTCGAAGCGCTTGACGCCGTGCTCGCCCTCCATGACGAGCTGGGTGCCGATGATATCGGCAGGCATCAGATCAGGGGTGAACTGAATGCGCTTGTAATCAAAGCCGAGCGCCTTGCTGAGCGACTTCACGATCAGCGTCTTCCCGAGGCCGGGGACTCCCTCGAGGAGCACGTGGCCGCGGGCGAAGAAAGTGATGAGCACCTGCTCGACAATATCGGTCTGGCCCACGATGAGCCGGCCGATCTCGGTGCGGAGCGTGACGAACGCCTCGCGGAACTCATCGATCGCATCCCTGCCTGCGAACTTGCTTTGCCGGCTGACCATAACAATGCTCCTTATATTTTTACCACTTCTTGCCGCAGATTTGCGCGGATAAACGCAGATAAAAGTGCAAAGTTCAAAGTCTTCGATAGGGAAAATCCGTTTTCATCTGCGTTTATCTGTGGTTATAACATTGGTTCTCAATCCGCATTCATCCGCGTCCATCCGCGGCTGAGCCATGCAAGTTTTTCCGTGGCCTCTGTACTACAAACGTGCAAAATTTTGTTTTTTTAGAAACTTTTTCACCACGAAGAACGCGAAGAACACGAAGATAGTGCATTTTATGCTTTTCCTTCGTGACCTTCGTGGTAGAAAAACAACTTTGGTTGCGGCCGAAGGCCGCGCTGTGTTCCCTGTGGTGAAAACTTGTTATTTCTTCTCCGTGTTGATGCGTTTGATAATCTCCTGGTATTCAGATGGGACAGGAGCCGATTCGACAGCATCTTCCTCTGCCTGTTCCTTCGAGAGCCTCGCTCCCGCATTCACGCCGGTGAGCGGCGCCTTCTCGGCGGCTTCCCCCCCGCTCTCAGCGGGGGAGAGCGTGAGCCGCTTCGCGGATCTTCCCGACCGGTCTTCTTCTCCCTTGAGCTTCAGGTACACCTTATCCTTGACCTCCGTCGGTGGAGCTGCGGGTTTTTCGGCGATACTCGAGTCATGCGGCCCGCTGCCCGCGCCCGTTACGCCTGTTCCCTGCTTGCCCGTACCCTCACCAGCGCGCCCTTTTTCCACTTCTGATCCTGTCTGCGACGCGGGGGCAGATGCGGCCCCCTGACTTCCGGTTTTTGATGCCGCCTCACCTGAACCTTTTTGCCCGCTCTGCCCTTCCCCTCCCTGCGACGCGGGGGCAGATGCGGCCCCCTGACTTCCGGTTTTTGATGCCGCCTCATCTGAACCTTTTTGCCCGCTCTGCCCCTGCGCTCCCTGAGATGCGCCCTGCGGCGCGGCTTGAGGAGCCGCTGACATGGGCGCGCCTGCCGCCTCCTTCTGAGCGGAACTGCTGCCACCCTGTTCCTGGAGTTTCTCCTGTCCCTCACCCTTCTCAGTCCCCGAGCCCTGGCCTTTTTCTAAATGCTTCTTTTCTCCAGCGCCTCCCCTGGCTGATCCGCTCTCTCCCTTCGATCCGGGCTTGCTTTCCCCTGCGGCCCCCGCTCCCGCTTTCTCCTCGCGGCTTTTGCCCTCTGCGCCCTTCCCTGCCTTCAGCGATGGCACGCCACTTTCAGATGGGGTCTTGCCGCCCGCGCCGGTCATTTCACCCTCTCGAGCGCCACCCTGTTGTTCCCCAATAAGCCCTTGATTCTCCTCACCGGTCCCCTGGCCCGACGGGGGAGGGGTTCCACCTCGCTCGGCTCGCATGTCCTTTTTCGCGCCGCCCGTACCGGTGCCTTCCTTTTCCGCCACGCCCTCCTGTCCTCTTACGCCTGTCCCCTCAGCAGTGGCGTGTTTCTCGCCTTTTCCCCCACCTGCCTGGGCCCCGCGAGAAGGTTCAGCTCCACCCTTCGATTCAGGCGCACCCTTCTCTGCCTGGGCCCCGCGAGAAGGTTCAGCTCCACCCTTCGATTCAGGCGCACCCTTCTCTCCAGAGGCAGCTCCTTTTTCTCCCTGACTTTTACCCTCTCCACCCTCCTGGCCCATTCCGGACTTTGAACCGGTTTGTGACCGGGCTTCGGCACCCTTGCCGGGCATGGCGCTCTCCTTCGAAGCGCCTTCCCCAGCACCCAGTTCGGGCTGGCCCTTGAGGCCTCCTTTAATCCCTTCGCCCTCTCCAGCGCCTCCTCCGAGAGGTTTATTCCCGGCGCCGGATCCGCTCTCGCTGCCCGATTTTCCGCCCCCCTCTCTTTCCGCCCCCTTCTCTTTTCCTGCCGCCGCTCCACTCTCAGCCTGGCCACCGGATCCGCTCTCCCCACGTCCCGCGCTGCTCGCCTTCCCCGATCCCTGCTCTTTATCCCGCGCGCCCTCCGCTGCTCCGGTGGCTTTAGTTCCCATGCCTCCGCCGCCGCCGGGTGAACGATCTCCCGTCTGGAGCCCCGATGAAGAGCCTGATTCAGTCTGGGGAGAGGTCGCGGCGGTGCTGGAGCTGGTCTGACCTTGCTTCTCTTTCTCACCCTTCTGCTTCGCGGGTGATTCGCCACCTCGCTGTCCACCCGGAGATTGGGGCGACTCGCCGGCGCGCTGCCGGTCCCCTCCTCCTCCCGGTGATTGCTCACCGCCGGGCTGCTCTCCGGCGGGAGACTGGCCTGAAGACGACGTTCCACCGCTCGACGATTTTCCGCTGCCCGGCGTGCTCTCGGATTGAGGAGACTTCCCGCCTGATGCCCCCCCACCGGTCCCCTGCGCTCCTTGTTCCATCCGGTCGAGCTGCTGTGAGATATTCTGCATCATCTGGTGGAGATCCTGCCTCATCTGCGCCAACTGCTTCGGCTCTCCGCCCTTTGCCGCGATCTCCTCCTGCGTGCCCTTGCCGCCGCGCCCATCCCCTTTCGACTCCGGCGTCGGCGTCGGCAGCCTCTCGCCTCCCTGTTCATCTTCCCTGAGCGTGAGGCGATCTTCTTTCTTTCCTTCTTCAGTGACGGTCCTCGCAGTGTCGGGGGCGCTCAACTTGAGTGACATGTCGAGCGAAAAAGCCAGGGCGATGGCCAACGCGATATACGCCGAGGGAGGCACGCGCCGGGGAAGGATTTTTCGTATGTTGCCGGGGCTGAGGTCGGAAATGATCTCATCCGCGAGCCTGTCATAGAGCCGCGGTTTCACCCGGTGGGCCGCGTACTCGATGAACGTCACCAGGCGCTGCTTGAGTTTCATCTCGCCGTCAATGAGGGCGGCCGCATCCTCCTTGTCTGTCCACCACTTCCGCACGCGAAGCAGGCGGAAGATGGCGAAGGCGATCAGTGCGCCCGCACAGAGATACAGGATGAGGGAAGGGAGCGACGCCGTCCGACTGAGGATATACCACGTGAACATCACGGCCAGGGCAACTGCCAGGATGTCGAACAGAGCCCTCTCCATCTTCAGGCGGTTGGATCGCACACGGACACTTTCCAGCCTGAGCTCGATCATCTCCTCGGGAGAGGAAGATTTCGGCGGTAGTGCGCGTTTTGCTTTCAAGAAATTAAAGAAGTTCATACACACATGGTGAGCCTGACGGCCGGCCCTCAAGACCGGTGCGGCATTGAGCGGTTTCAGGGAATGCTGGCTGACTGAGCGGGCTTGTCCTCAACCCACACCTTCTGGTCCTCTTCGGCCCAGTGGCCCGAGGGGATCAACCGCTCCTCAAAGTGAGCCTCGATGACCTTCCCGTCCACGACCTTCTCTTCAACCCAGACACGCTTCTCTTGAGAGGTATCGACCCACTTGCTCTTCTTGGCGACCTCGTAGTGGCCCGGTCCGATCCCTTCAACCTTGCTCGCGGCCTTGCCGCTCTTAATATCCTGCTCAACACCCTTCAGGAGATCTTTCTCGGCTTTTCTCCTGCTGTAGTTCTCCATGTGGGAGCCGGCGAGACCTCCGCCGAGACCGCCTGCCATCGCGCCGAGCATCACTCCCTCACCGACGTGGCCGGTGGCTGCGCCGAGCGCAACACCCGCGCCCGCGCCGAGCAGCGTTCCCACAGCGGCCATATTGCGCGTGTTCGCAAAATCCGCGCAGCCCGCGCCGCCTATCGCTAAAACTACTATAATTGGAATTGTCAACCGGCGTGACACAAACCCCACCCTTTCTATAAAACCACATTATATCAAAACAACCCCTGATACAAGAGCGCTAATAGCTGGAGTTTCCCAATTTTATTTAAAAGGCGGTTCTCACCACGAAGAGCACGAAGAAAGACCGGGTTAATCAGCCTATTCCTCTATCTTCGTGACCTTCGTGTCCTTCGTGGTAAAAGACGATAATGCAGTTGTGAAAAATTTCAACACTGACTCACCCCAATATGTTACAAAAAGGGACGGCGAAAAAATGGGGAATGTCCTTCGCTAATAGAGGAACAGGGCAAAGGGGATCATAATTGCGGCGTCAAACAGTCTGCACGTTCAGACTCATGGAATGTTCTCATCTTTCACATAACGAAGGCGTGAAGCACTGAAATGTGTTCCGGCCAAGATCCTTGGCGCGATAGAGGGCTGCGTCGGCGTTCTTTACTAATTCCTCGGCCTTTTTGCCATCGTCAGGGTAGAACGCAATCCCGATACTCGTGGTGACGTTAATTTCAGGCCCCTCCCAGCGAAATGGCTTTCTCACGGCCTCCAGAATTCTCTGGGCAAGCATGCGCACCTCTTCTATTCGTGTGAGCTCTGGTATTAACATCATGAACTCATCGCCCCCCATGCGCGCAACGGTATCGCTCTTACGCAAAAGGCCCGTCAGTCGTTCACCAACAAACCGCAGCAGCTGGTCTCCCGCGCTGTGCCCAAGTGTATCGTTGATGTTCTTGAATCGATCCAGGTCGAGCATCATTACTACGAACTTCGGCTGATGGCTGCCGGTCCAACTGAGCATGGTGCTGATACGGTCGTTGAATAACATGCGGTTTGGTATGCCGGTGAGGGCGTCACGATAGGCCGTTTGCTTGATTGCCTCTTGCGTTTCATAATCGAACAGGCTCAGCATGCGCATCATGCTATACGCCATGACTATGGCGCAGAGAGTGCGGAATACTTGAACAGGTATGCCCACGAGACCTGAGAATCGGGTATAGTTGAGCGCGGAGGCCGGGAAAAATCCGCCATCGGGCACAATCAATGCGGCGAAGAAGCCGTAAAGAAAGAAAGAGCCGGCCGCCAGCCTTAATTCCCTGCTCACTTCCTTCAGTTTCATCGTGCCGAACTTGGACGATTGCAGCGCAAACGCACACGAGGTTAAAAATATCCCGGGAAATGCAAGCAAATAGCGCCCCCAGATATCTCCCGCCAGGGAATGTTGAGTGCTCATAGAAAATATCGCCACCCACGCTATGGGCAATACCACCGAGAGCGCTTTCAGTGCCGAATACTTCTTCTTCGTAGCGATAATCATCGTCGCACCAAACTGCACGAGGAACAGAAATGAAGCCGGCAAAATGACCACGCGCACCATCTGGAGTGCTCTTATTGCGAACGGACTCCCAATGAGGATAAACATGTCAATCCACTCATTGATGCCGTGGAGAATCGCAAAGCCGGCAACGAGCCATAGCTCGCGCACAAATTCAAATGCACTCCTCTTTTTGGGAATCAGCGCTATCGCCAGTCCCGCGACAAAAAACGCCAGGCCGTAAATAAAGAATATGAATATCATTCGCATTCCCCTGCTATAGCCATCTGATCGCTGCCATCAGGATTCTCTCTCGGGGGCGTATTCGGACAAATGCCGAATGTACATCCGGTTTCTTCTGTCCCATTATAATAGCCTCAACCATAAAAAGATAGGGGAGTTTCCCCAGTTTTATTTAAAAGGCGGTTCTCACCACGAAGAGCACGAAGAAAAAGTAGAGCAATTAGCCTATTCCGCTATCTTCGCGACCTTCGTGGTAAAAAACGATAATGCAGTTGTGAAAAGTTTTAACACTGACTCACCCAATATGTTACAAAAGGGGACGACGAAAAAACGGGGAATGTCCTGTAAAAAGATACCCTTATCCTCAAAAGTCTTTTCAAGAGTGAGCCTGTTGACTTAGCTCGCCCAAAGGATCTTCCCCGTCTAGGATTATCCATCTTGAAGAACATTGACATCGAAAGATGGTCAAGGGGCGCGATGAACTTGTCCTGAGCGTAGCCGAAGGGTCGCGCCCGGGCCACATATGCTACGTGGCAAGTTCGATACTTGCCCGGCTTCAGACGGGAATCCCTGCCCGGCCGGCAGACGGGGAACCCCTACAGATTTATACCTCCCGTAACTGACCCATTACTTCCTCAGCCAGGCAGTACTTATTACACGCAGCGTAAGGTCTATAAGCGATGAGCAGGGGATCTCAGGCCATCGACTGACCTTCAGCTGCTGTTTGGGCGTACTAGCGGATCTGAATTAAATTCGAATTCTCGAGCGGCCGGCCATCCGTGCGTACAAATCTCCCTGCACCATGGATTAAGAACAGGGTGGCGAAAACGTAGTTACCCTTACATGCGGGACTCCGGGAAGTATTGATAGTGAGTGAACCGGCGGCGGGGATTGGGGGGAAGGAAATGTTTCTAAAGATAGGTTGCGGCATGATTCCGCAGTAACGGTGCGCACGCTCCATATTCGGTCCGAAAAGATAAACCGGACCACCAGAAAGCGCGTCGCTCACGCTCGACGGGGCGCCCACAATTGATGGGTTTTGTATCGCGGCAAGATAGACGTCCACTCGGACATTCCTGTAGTCCCATGTAGTAAAATCACATGTCCACGAGAGCGTCACCGGTGAGCCAGATGTGACCGCAGTAGGACTCGCCTCGACCTCAATGTAGTGAGGAACAGGGGTGGCAGTGGGTGAAGGCGTCGGAGTGATGGTGGACGTTGGAGTCGGGGTCGGCGTATGCGTGATCGCGAGCTCGTCGAACGTTGTGCCGTTACTGTACTTGGCCTGTAAGTGCAGTTCCCCTCTGAAGACATCAACCGTGCAGAAGTGGTGAGTACTCTCGACATACACTTGATATGGGTTGGGAAACCAAGGAGAAGCGAGACTCCCCCCGCCTCCGCCGGACGTGATATAGGTAATGCCATCTTTGTAACTGCGCTCGTAGAGGTGGGCATGGCCATTGAAGACCACATCAACACCTGAGGCCTCCAAGAGGGTGACGAGATCCGTATAGTATCCCCCCCAATCAGGGATAACAGAGGAGAATGGCGGCTGGTGGAAGAAGACAAAAATCCACTCCTGTGCTGTTCCGGCGAGGTCATTCTCAAGCCATATATATTGAGGAGAACCGACGGTGCAGGAAGTATTGGTGTCGAGTATAACGAAATGCGCATTGCCAAAGTCGAACGACCACCACCTGTCGGAAGTAGGGAAGTAAATAAAATCGGTCACCCAGTGGGCCCATTTCTCATGGTTTCCCGCCGCAACATAGAGAGGAGTTATGTAGAGAAGGTCGCCGGCAGGTGCAAAAAACTGACTCCCCCATTCACTATAGATATTGCCATTGTCGACAACATCCCCCACATGGAGAACAATGCGGGGCATAAACGCTAATATGCCTTTGACGATCTCTTCGTGCACCGCCACTCCGTCTTGATTATCGCCGTACACCGCAAATCGGAACGGTGCGCCTTCATTGACCGACGTCCTAAAGGTGTGATCGGCACTTGAGGAACCGGTGGTCGTCACCATGTAGTGGTATATTGTTTCAGCGTTCAGTCCCGTGAGAGGTATCTCGTGGAGGTAGGTGCCGCTCTCGGGAAGGTACGTTGAATATGTCCCGGCAATGAAATCACCGTATGATGCCGTCAGTCCGTAATCCGCGCGGCTGTCTGTCCCCGCGTCAGTCTCCCATCGAATTCGGATGCTCGTTTTCGTGACATCCTGGAGATACGGGCCTTTGATGATAGCCCCCTGAGACAGGCTCACAACCTGAGCCACTGCGAACAAGAGCCAGGTCTTTTTCATCTCAGTCATTAATCATTAATAATAGTATATGCTCCGGGGGAGTGTAAGTGCAGGGGGGCATTGCAGATATAATCTCACGTATAGAGGCAGGGCACGGCATCTAAAAATAACTTATCCCTAATCCCTTATCGCTTATGCCTTATCTCTAATCCCTTATCTCTTATCCCTGCATTTATGGTGGAGGTGGCGGGAATCGAACCCGCGTCCTGATGGACACCCGCGACAGCATCTACATGCGTAGCCCCGCTTTGATTTCGCCACCCTGGTCTCCATCGGGGCGGGATACCAGGTCGGCTATCCTCTGACTAACGATGGCTACCGATCCCAGAGGAGCGAATCGACAACCAGCCTGCTTCCGGCGTCCTTCCCGGTCATGCAGGCTAGTCCCGGGAGGACGTGACCGCTTAATTAAGCGGCCAGTGCTAACTGCTCGTTTGCAGTTATGGTTTTGCCAGGTGTTTAAAGAGGCCTCCTGACAACCTCTGCACGCAGCTGACGCACGCGCACACCAGTCGAAACCGATCACCCCCATTCTCGATTTGCGCCTATATTATATCACAAATGCCCGCAATATCCAGCTTCAATTTCGAGAGTCCCGCAGACGTTTTCGCTATCATCTTGGCGGGCAAGCGATTGAGGCCGAGAAGTCTCTCTTTGATCTTCCTTTCCCCATGGTGGGACGGCCGTTGATCTGTTTGAGCCGTTCAATGAAATGGGATAAATGCCTCGGTCACGGTAGGAGAAGGACATTCCTCGCCGTAATATGCTACTGGTGAGAGAGATAGGGAAAACGTCTGGGAAACCCCGAATCTCGCATTCAGATCTTATTACTGAATTGTAAAAAGGTTCGAGTTCTCCACGGGCAGGTCGGTGCGGACGAACTGCTTGGTGTCCCTCCTGATGAATGCGGTTGCGAAGACGTAGTCCCCCGCGAAGCCCGCCGCGCTGGGCGCGAGGATGGTGAGCGACCCCGCAATGGGGAATGGCGGGAAGGCCACGTTGCTGAAAGTTGGGCCATGCACACTGCCTGTGTAAATATACACACTCTTCATGTTTTCCCCGAAGAGGTAGACCGTGCCGCTTGCAAGGGCATCACTCACGCTGGACTCTGCGTCGGAGACGAGCGGGTCCGGGTCCTTGATCGCCGCGATGTAGATGTCCACGGGGATCCCCTGGTAGTTCCAGATGCTGAAGTTGCACCCATAGGCGAGCGTGACGGCGCCTGCGGGGACCACGCTCGAGGGAGTCACCATAAGGTTGATGTAGTTCATCGGTAAAGTGCTCATATTTTCGTTATAGAGGCTATGGGAGTCAGTAGCTGCCACAGCATTCAGGAATTCGCAATATTGGGAATAAGTAATCTCATATTTGCCAATGTAGTAACCGTAGTTTACTCCCCCATATCCGGTATCATCATTTGAATTTGCATCCCCTATAGAGACCAAGGTGAGGGCTACAGGAGTAACGCTGTGTGAGCCTTCAACCGCGCTGAGTCCCGTGCGCAGAAAGTTGTTTTTTAACATCGTCCATGCAGTGGAGGCGGTCGCAGTAGTGCTGACTCCAGTAGAACTCGCAACACGGAAACCGGTGTCTTCTGAGTCTCCCGAGGGGTTCCCTCCTTCCGGGTAGTCTTCCCAGTAAGCATTCGCATCCGCAGAGCCTCCAGAATCCCAGCTAGACCCCACGACTGGTCTAGTCCCGTCACTGCCCTTAGTTTCTATCCATTCATCAATGTTAGCGCATTGATCATAGGTGCCGTAAGGAGAAGGAGAATTTGTATATGAACCCACATCTTCTGTTCCGAGTGGACCGTACACTGGCGGATCCTCATGCAGGAAATTTGCGGAATTTTGACCTCCGGGTGGAGGTTCTGCGATTGGTTCAGTATCCGAGCCCGTTGGATAGTCGTAATAAGTTCCTTTTGATGACGAGTAGTAGGCTGCCTTATACCATTCGTTTGCCGTTGGGATCCAGAAGAGGGCGCCAGATTCATGGGCAACCGGGTCATTGGTAAGGTCATCATCATATCCCCTGGGATCATTAGAGTCACCAGATGCAAAATTATAGGCTCCTTTCTCCGTGTCACCACTTCCCTTTCCATTGTGAAGCCAATTACAAAATCTTGCTGCATCATACCAATTGACCCAGCAAACAGGTCTATCCCCTCGGCCAGGAATTACACTATAGGTATAACTCCCGCTAGAACCTGAGCGGGTGATACCACTCCATGGATAATACAGTTGTGCATACGAATCTTGAGAATAAAAAAGAGCGGCAAGAATGACAACCAGCGGGAGCAGGGATCGCTTCATGTGCACCTCCTTTTAGAACAATCAATTATATGCCATATGGGGATAAAAGTACAACAAAAAACATCAGGGTCAGTAAGGGGGGCATATTTGATACACTGCGAACATGGCAAGATCGCTGAGGATTGAATATCCGGGTGCATGGTACCACGTCACAAGCCGTGGGAACGAGCGGGGGGAGATATTCAGGGACGACAAGGACAGGAAGCGGAGCCGCGGTGACGAATAATCATATCCGCCTTCAGAAGCAGATGTTGAAAGACCGAAGATTGGCGAAACGGGTGAAATAGATTCACAACAAACTTGTTAGTGTATAGTAAAGGTCTGACCCTGACGTTTCCCTGTTGATCTTCCTTTCCCTCGGGGGATGGGACGGCCGTTGATCTGTTTGAGCCGTTCAATGAAATGGGATAAATGCCTCGGTCATGGTAGGAGAAGGACATTCCTCGCCGTAATATGATGTTGATGAGAGAGATAGGGAAAACGTCTGGGAAACCCGTTACAGCTTCCTCCCCCCTTGAGGGGGAGGATGAAGGTGGGAGGGGGGGGTGCATTAGATCAAGATTTTTTACTCGCCTGAGTGTTCTGGGCACTGAAATTCTGATATCTGAAACATTCACGCGAGTCAAGGCGGATGGGTTTAGTCTTTGATGTTTTTTCCCGCCGCGATTTTCCCCTCGATTTCATTTCCCCGATTCTTCAATTCATTGTAGAATTATTTCCCGGGCTGTTGTACAGGGCACTTTGTTGATTATGAGTGTTGGGTTTATTTTCCTTCTGCGCAGCGGAAGATCGAGCGGGTGGATCGAAAACTAAAGATTAAAGATATGACCCCGGAGGCAGGTAAAGCGGCAGCGTTGACCACGGCGGCAGCATCCGAACGCATGACTAGGCGAATAGACCCTGGGAAATAGGATTATTCCTTCATGCAACTTGCAATCCAGACGAACACAGTGCCAGCATATCCACCCGGATTGGAGTTTCTTGACGACCCCCAGCTCCAGCTATTTTTTATTTGCTCTACCAAACTCGGCTGCCTGTATCGCGGCGATTGTCTCAATCTCTTGCCCCGTGTCCAATCCAACTCCATCGACACGATATTTGCCGATCCCCCTTTTAACCTCGCCAAAACGTATGGACAACTTGTAAACGACGATCTGCCGGATCGAGAATATATCGACTGGTGCAAGTCGTGGTTGACGCAATGCATCCGTATCCTTAAGCCCGGAGGAGCTCTTTTCGTCTATAACCTTCCCAAATGGAACGTTATCCTTGGCGGATTCCTGGGCGAAAAAGGTCTTTGCTTTCGCCATTGGATTGCGGTGAACATCAAACTCAGTCTTCCCATCCCGGGGCGGCTATATCCATCGCATTACAGCCTGCTCTACTTTACCAAGGGGAAACCCAATATCTTTCGCCGGATTCGGACGCCCATCGAAAAATGCCGCCATTGCGGAGGGGAGATTCGAGATTATGGCGGACACCGTAACGCCATGAATCCTAACGGAGTGAATCTCACTGACGTTTGGAACGACATTCCCCCGGTCAGGCATTGGAAGTTCAAAAGCAAGAAGAGATCGGCGAACCAACTTTCCACGAAACTGGTCGAGCGGGCGGTCCATCTATCTACTAAGGAAGGGGACGTCGTGCTTGATCCATTCGGCGGCAGCGGAACTACCTTTGATGTATGCGAGCGTTTACGGCGCAAATGGATCGGGATGGAAATCGGGAACTGTGATGTGATTATCGAGAGGCTTTGCGCCCCCCATCTTCATCCGCACAAGTCGAATGACTTCGTGGAAAAATAGAGAAGGCATGGCATGGCGGCTAAACGCAATCCTCGAGATGTCCTGGCAACCGGTCTGACCGATTCAATCTTCCCGGTATCCAGACAGCTTCTCCCCAATCTTGACGATATTTATGAACTCGAACTCGCCTTCTATGAAAACAGTCTTCTGGACGATGCCGGCCTGATCCGAAACGGCGCCTATTTCGCCAAAATCGCAGACCAATTCACTAATCATTTCCTGATGTGCGCAGGCGATCCCCTGAAGCTGCCTGACTTCTCATCTTCCCGCCTCAAGTCATTTTTTCAGAAAAATATTTTCCGCACGGGGTACGGCACACACGGTCTGTTCCCATATCGAGGGAAATTTCATCCTCAAATGATCAAGGGCCTGTTGAACGCGATGGGGCTCAAGCACGGCGATACCGTGCTCGATCCCATGATGGGATCCGGCACCGTGCCTGTCGAGGCGAGCCTTATGGGAATTCGATCCATTGGGATCGATGCCAGTCCATTCTGTCGATTCATGGCCCAAACTAAATACGACGCTTTGGAAATGCCGCTTAAACGTTCCCGCGAAGCGCTAAAGAAGAGCGATGAAGTGTTCAATTACTTCATTAAGCGTGGTGGAAAACCATCCTCCGCGGCTAAGGCAAGGTATACATCGCCCCGCAAAGGTTTGCTGGCCGTGATGGAGGATGCCGCTGAATACCTTGCGGCAAAGGAGGAAGCTAAACCCAAGGAATCGCCGTCTAGCGATACAATTCAAACCTACAACTTCCTGCTCCTAGCCTTCCTTGATGCATGTGGTTATTCGGAAAGGAGCGCGAGAAATGCCCCCGCTGAACAGTTCAAGGCTATCCTCAACCGTTACCTCGGGGTTGCCGACAAAATTCAGGGTTTCCTTGAAACCACCAAGTTGGAAATCGCGCCAGCGACTTTAAGCGAAGGGGACGCCAGAAATACCGCAATCGAGAGTGAAAGCGTCGATGGTATCGTTTTTTCACCGCCTTACAGCTTTGCCATCGACTATCTTGAAAACGATTCTTACCATTTGAAGTTTCTGGGGGTTGATATCCCCGAACTCCAGAAACGAATGATCGGCCTGCGCGGGAGATCACTCCGGGAGAAATTCGATTTGTATCGTCAAGACATGGATATGGTCCTTGCGGAATGCGCCCGAGTTCTTCGCCGAAGTCGATTTTGTTCCATCATCATCGGCACCAACAGCAATCAACTTGGTAAGGTTTTCGATAAGGATCCGGAAGAAGTCCCGGGACTTCACGAGATCATGGCGGATATAGGCGCGAAGCACGGACTGAAATTGATCAGGCAGATCAGCCGTTCAATCATGGGGATCTCGAATACGATGCGGCGGGAATATATTCTGATGCTCTGCAAAGACAACGTCTAATCATTGAAGAGAACGACCGTCCGTACCTTTGGGGATTCTCGGCACAGCCGAACTTACAGCATCGTGCTCGATGGCGTAGACGATAAGAACCCCTTCTGCAACCGGTATGCTCCTCCATAGTGGAAAATATGGTTCAATTTCCGGGAAATTGCCTATTCTGTCCGTCAAATAAGTATACATCTTTCGAGACGGCAAGATGAGTGCGCCTCCGATCAACACCCTCTTCAGCATTCCGAGGCACATCTTGTTCAGCGCCCGATGACTCGAAGAAATATTCCCCGTCTCCCATTCCACGCAGAAGTATTGTTCGCCAATTTTATAGGTGGCATCCAGGGGCCCAGGACTTTTTAAAGTCGCTATATCCAAAGGTGTTTCAAATCCCCATCCATAGGCCCGAAGCTTATCGAGAAACATCTTCTTAATCGGGGTAACGCCGCTGCCTTCTCCCCTCTTCTTCCCCGGTTGGTCAAAAAGAGTAAAAGTCCCCGAGCCAGGAGGCCAATCAACGGCCTTGATGGCTTCTACGATTTGAGAGTTGATGACCTTCCATTGTTCAGATTTCGGGAAATCACCCGATTCAATCAATGTTTCTGTGTGGATGATTTTCAAGCAGGTTTATTTCTCGGCAACGAGCGTCATTAGTTCTGACATCGACAGGTTTAATGCCCCCGCGATCTTCTCGATGTTGCGAAGGGAAACGTTCCTCTTCCCTCTCTCGATATCCGCAATATATGTGCGATGGAGATCGGCTTTCTCAGCAAAAGCTTCCTGAGACAACCCCAAGACCATGCGTCGCTGTCGCAGGGCTTGGCCAAATCGGAGGGTGATATCTCGTTTGTTTGCTTTGGGCATGATTATATGATGAGATTATGATGACTATCGGTCAACAGACTATGAGTGACATTCTAAGTGGCGAGAAATCTGCCATCCGAGAATCCCCGGTAGCAATTACCTGGACACGATGCAAAATTCGTAGACGTCCGGCATAAAACCAGCCATTTCGAACGCCGGAAACTGGTCGAAAAATCGAAAGATTGTAACCGCTGCCGTGAAATCTCCTGATTTCGCCGGTTTATAGATGTACCAAAATCATGGCATGCAACTTGCTGTATGCGGCCCTGCAACTGCATCGTACGCATCTTATTGGCTTCGGGAGCTTCACTTTTACCGCAAGATGGCTCCTGGCCAACTTGAACAGGCAAGAAGAAGACGAAGAAAAAAGGAGATTTCAAACCGGCTGAAGAAGATACATTTCAAAGTGGCGTTCACAAAAAGTCCCGCAGACGTATTCGCTATCAACTTGGCGGGCAAGCGATTGAGGCCAGGAAGTCCCTCTTTGATCTTCCTTCCCGCCGGCGGATGGGACGGCTGTTGATCTGTTTGAGCCGTTCAATGAAATGGGATAAATGCCTCGGTCATGGTAGGAGAAGGACATTCCTCGCCGTAATATGCTACTGGTGAGAGAGATAGGGAAAACGTCTGGGAAACCCATCCCGACGCGATATTTAATCAGAGAAATTGATTATAGACCCGCGATCCAGAGTTTATCAATCCTGGCTTTTGCGTTTTTCTATGGCATTACTTACCGACTTCGGCTTGAATAATCTCCCTCGCACAGAAACTATTGCAAGAATTATCCCCCATATAATCATGGCAATCGAAGCTTTGAAAGAGTGATTAAAAATATTGTCACTACCCAATTCTGTCATCCATATAAAGACAGCCCCAATCGTAAACAACACGCTCAGTAAACCTGCCAATATCCTGAATATAGGCCTAACTGGGCCGCCCCAATCCATTTCAAGCTGTTTCATGATTAAGGATCACTGCTACTGTTTACACATTCAATTGCACAATAAACACGTGCTCCGAAGGAGAAGCCAGTAGCTCCAATACTGACAATGCCCATTGATTTTGACAGGCCTCCCAAAATCGCCCTTCCCGTTGCAATGCGTGCAGCTGTCTGGCCTCCCGCTATAGCCGCAACTTGTTTTGCTATTATTCCTTTTTCCCATGCACCGCATATTTTGGCGTTCTTGGCAGCTTGTGAAGCAATCTTGTCAACCCCAGAAACAAAGGCATCTATCGTCAAACCACTTAATGCCGCCCCTATTCCCCAATAGCCAAGATTGTCTATGTATCCTAAAGCAGACCCGTAATTTTCTGTTAAACATCGATCCATACAGTTTCTAAATGATCCTTGCTTTAGTCCTAGCGGGTCAATCCAGTTTATTGGGTCATTGATTGTAATGCTGTAGAGATCCAGCCCATTGACATAGCCGAGAGGGTCTTTGCTCAGCCAGATGCCCTGCGCCGGGGAATAATAGCGGAATCCAAAATAGCTCAGTCCTGAAGCAGCATCATATTCCTTCGTACTGAACTGGTAGGGACTGTCGAATGTACCTGTCTTACGTACCATGTTCCCGAAAGCACCATACCAATACTCGGCAACCTCATTCCCGCTTGAATTTGTCACTGAGACTACATCACCCCTGTGATTGTAGTGGTAGAAATAATCTCCCGTGTGATACCCATTGGGGTAGATCTGAGGGGTGCCGTTCCGGTGGACTGATATAATCCCCCCAATCCCTCCCCCGAGATCCGCCCCTCGCGTGTAGTAGGACACAAAATCATCGCTCCCCGCACGCTTCTCCCCGATCACATTCCAACCATCATACACGAACCTCCGCTCCACGCCGTTCTCGATGCTCTTTAACCTGCGTCCGAGTCCGTCATAGAAATATTGATGCCTCGTCCCGTCAGGGAAAGTGACGGATCTGAGCCTGTTCATCGGATCCCAGTCGTATCTGCTTGTTCCTGTCGCATCGGTTCTGGAAGTCATGTTCCCGCGGGCGTCATACGTATAGCTCACATTCTGAGCAGCGAGCTTCGTCATATTGACTGAGTGTGTCCCGGTCTCATGTGTGCTCAAGTTTTCACCTGAAGCCGTGAGCGTGTTTGGCCCTGGAGGCAGATTGAGTCCCTCTGCAATATACGTCCCGTCAGCCTCAACCGTAGCAGGTGTTCCATTCACTGTCACATTCCACTCCCCGCTCTTCGCCTTCCCAACCACGTCCACCAGCGTGCCTACTGACATCTGGATAATCTGATTGTCCCGGGTGGATGTCGAGGTAGTGACTCTGCCGTTCTCAGAATATCTCTTCCTGTTCCCGATCTCATCATACCCGAACCGCTCCATACCCTGAATAACCCCGCTCGGATAATCCCTCATCCGGCGAGTGAGGCGGAATAGGTTATCATACTGATAGGATTCCACGAACCCTCCCTCATCCGCAATCCCGGTGATCAGTTCAGGGAGATTGTAGCCGTATGTGTACGAGGCTAGAATGTGCTGAGCCGAGTTTTTGCTTGTGAGGGAGGACAACCTATTATAAGAATCGTACCCGTACGCTGTCGTATCGCCGTTGCCGTAGCTTATGGCATCAAGCCGCCCGTCCTGGTATGTGTATGAGGCGGATGCGTAGGGGCTCGTCACCGAGCTGAGTCTGTTCACAGGATTATAGGTGTAGCTCGTCGTAATACCATTCACCGCCATTGTCGCCCTGTTTCCCGCTGGATCGTAGGTATACGAGACCGTATCGCTTGTATCAGGCCCATCTACTGAACTGATTCTTCCCAGCTCGTCATACGAATATCTGCTCATCCACACGTCCTCCGGGAAATCGTACGTGACCGTGGTGATCCGATCATTGTTATTGTAACCATAACCTATGCCCCATAAACCGGTGAAAGCCTGCGTGAGCCTTCCCCCGGTATCATAGAGACATTCTACGATTTCCCCTGATTCCAGGGTCATTGTCTTGGGCTCGCCGGTCCAATAATAACTGAACTGCTGCCTCTTGTCTCCCGGGAATATGATTGCCGCGAGGTGATTTAAATGGTTCTCCTGATTATTGGGATCGTCCGCGGGAGTGGCGTAGTCGTATTCGACAACCGTCTGCAGTGAGCCGTCCCGGGTGGCGCGCACTCTGGTGATGTTGCCGACCGGATCGTGAGTGTATTCCGTCTGGTTCCCCGCGGGATCCGTGACGAGGGTAAGGCGCGAGAGTTCATCGTAATCATAGTGTGTAATCTTCCCCGCCCGATCTCTTGCGGTGTTCACACCGCAGCAGTTGTAGAGATACGCTTTGTATGTCCCGTCGGGGTAGTCAATGCGGATCGGCCTGTTGAGACCGTCATAGTCATAGCTCAAGGTAAACCCTGTGGGTGAGGTCACTGAAGTGATCCGGTCTATCTCATCGTAGCCGAATGACATCGAAGTCCCGTCGGGGAAATCGATATCCGTCAGGCGGTCGAGCGAATCGTAACTACAAACCGTTGCATGACCCCGGGCGTTTGTGATGGTTTCGATCTTGCCGTGCGGCGTGTAGGTGAAGTCTGCGGTATTGCCGTCAAACGGCGGCGGAGGGATAACAGAGGTAAGATTATCCTGTCCATCGTAGGTAAAGATTGTTGTTCTTGACAACGGATCGGTGAGCGATGTGAGGTTGTCATCCCCGTCATAGCCGTAGAGTGTCTGGTGGCCGCTCGGGTCCGTCTGTGAGGTTATGTTCCCATTTGAATATGTATAGGTCGTTACTCTATAGGAGCATGAGCCGTCTCTTGGATAGCAGTTGTTATCGATTGCTTCTTTGATAGCTACGCGGTTCAGCTCAGCATCGTACTCATACTGCAAGAGCCGTTTGCCTTCCGTTGCGTAGGTCCCCACACTGCCTTTTGCTATATATTCCACTACATTGCCTTGCGCCTCCTCGCGAATATGATAGCTTGTCATATTGCCGTTTCTATCCGTGAACGATGTCGGCCCATATCCTTCTCCCCTCCAGTAAAATGTTTCCGTATAGTTTTTCGGATCGGTTACCGTGATTTTGTAGGTCTCCCACGTATGCGTTACCGGCGGCCACTCCACTATGTGGTCAGGAAAAGCGTGGGTAAATGTCCATGTGCCTGTGGGGCGCGTAAGGCTGAGAAGATATTTGTTGGGATCATATGTGTATGAATAGGTATATCCCCCCATGTCGGTGACGGAGATGAGGTCGCCACTTTCGTTGTAGGTGAAGTGTGCCGTCCTGCCGATGGGGTCTTCTATGAGAGTAATTCTATCATTCTCGTCGCTCGTGAGCGTCGTCTCCCTGCCTGCGGCGTCCACAACTGAAACGAGATTCCCATCCCCATCCCGGTTCAGGATGAGCGTGTTTCCCCACCTGTCCTCAATCGAGGAGAGCAACTGGTGAGCCGGAGAGTAGTTGTATTTCACCTTGGATCGCTTGAGCGTCAGCGTGAAGCTCCCTTCCGGATTCTCTATCAGCGTATGATAGACCTGAACGGGAGGAATAAACGTATGCTCGTTCGGCGGGGCATTCCGCCTATAAAGGTCTCTACTTCCATCAGGCATGACAATAGCGACATTGCCGCCTGGATCCAGAAGATAAAAGCTGCTAAAGTTGAAACTCCATTTATTTCCAAAAGGATAATAATTATGCCCTCCGACGCCTCCTGTGGCATTCTGGGGATCCTGAGAGTTGTACGTGATGGTGAAAAATACTGCGGGGCCGCGCGCGGGTCGGTAGCCAATAGGAGTATCCCCAATAATGATATTGAGGTTTTTCGGATTGATAGATACTTTAGGGGAACCGAATTCATCTGTTGTCGGGAAACCGAGCCCACCCGTCATTGGGAAACCAAATCCATCTGATGTTGAGGAACCGAGCCCACTTGTTACTGGGAAACCGAGCCCGCCTGCCGCCGAGGCACCGAACCCGCCCGTTACCGAGGAATCGGCCCCTGCAATCGAGCAACCCCCCACATCGATATCATCGCCCCCATTTCCCAGCTCATCAGCGGGGTGTGATACTCCACAGCATCCGCCTTCAGTGTTCTTCATCTGTTCTTCGGTGAGAATGCCGCTGATCGCACTATTGGGCTGGTCAAATAGGAGCGTATAACCGTCCCAGATATGGAGGAATCTCTCCCGTGATAAGATCCTTTTCCCGCCATGCGGATCAAAAGTAAAAACATTTCGCGAATCGGCTTTTTCGACAACAAGAAAGTGCGGCGGCTCAATATGGACAATGGCAGGGCTCTGAAGAGACATCAAACCATCGTAATTCAGCTTTACTCCCTGGACCTGGATATTTTGCTTTTTTGCCATGCCCGCAATTTGAGAGAAAGAGGATAATTCCTCTCTGAGGTATTCGTCTGGGATAAAGAGCCCCCTCAATTCAAGAATCTTTTTCAGCGCGAGTGTTCCGCAATTTGCGGTTCGTCCTCTCAGCATTTTTAAGCTATGAATTCGCCTGAGCCAGCTCCGGCAAAATGTTTTTTGTTGCCAGTTCGGCTGAGCGTCCTCGCATTTCCTGAAGCAGTCAAAGGCTTCGTCATACCGCCCAGAATCGGCATACATGACCCCCAGCCGGATAAGAGCTTTGCGGACAATCTGACCGTTCGGATATTTCCGAAGCAGGCGCTTGAATACCTCCTCGGCCGGATCATAGTGCCCTCTATAATAGTTGTAACACCCGATATGCAGCTCGGCCTCGGCAGCCCATGGGCTCTGGGGATGATCTTTAAGATGATTCTTGAGTTTTTCTACCGCCTCATCATAGCGGTGGGTATTCCAATCCGATATCGCAAGACCGAATGAACGGTTGTCGTCATTCGACCATTTCCCCTCTACCGGTGTGAGCGGCCCCCCACGCTCACCCGCGGCAATGAGCTTCTCTTTGCTGAAC
>Ga0315281_10003149_pt1 | contig 24260 bp, 16 predicted proteins | sample YL17G07_0_MG_FD_204540 | JGI IMG/M metagenome (GOLD analysis project Ga0315281, IMG submission 204540) | Sediment microbial communities from Yellowstone Lake, YNP, Wyoming, USA - YL17G07_0 | ecosystem: Environmental > Aquatic > Freshwater > Lake > Sediment | place: USA: Wyoming | collected... | reverse complement strand
AAGCGACCTTGGCGTCGAAGTGGAGCGCCCCGGTGACAACCACCGCAATGACGGTGACGATGGTTCCGGTCCAGAGAGTGACTGTGATCGTCGCGATCGAGGCGATGCGGCGATACAACAGCGCGACGTTCGCGAGTCCGATCACCGTCACGACAAGGATCGTCTGGCGGGCCGTGATCCCCTTCCATATGTAGCCGAGGTACTGCGAGAAGCCGATGTAGCCGGACGCAATCTCGAGTGGACCGCTGAGCACAAACTGCCAGACAAACAGAAAGCCCATCATGCGGCCGACTTTCTCCGCACCGTAGCCTTCACGGAGATAGCCGAACGAGCCTCCCGAGCCGGGCATCGCAGCCCCGAGCTCGCTCCAGACCATGCCGTCGCAGATGACGATGACGAGCGCGACGAGCCAGCCAAGCATCGCCTGCGGGCCGCCGAGCGCGGACATGAGCAGAGGGATCGTGATGAACGGACCGATCCCGATCATGTTCGTCATGTTGAGCGCCGTGGCGTGGAGCAGGCCGAAGCGGCGGGCCAACGGCTGCGCTCCAATCGGTTCCGTCAGATGGCTGCCCATCGGGACAGTATGCGTCGGAGAAACCGCAACCGGTAAGCCCTGGCGTGAGGCCGGGCGGCCGGACGAAACGCGCTCCCGGGGCGACTGGTCCGCGTATCGCCGGGAGGCTACAATCCTCCCCGTGACGGCTACCCCTCGACCCATCCCGCAGGCTCCAGCCCTCTCCTTTCCGGACGCGGCGTCTCTGGCGACGCGACTGGAATCCGAAATCGGCAAGGTCATTCTCGGCCAGCATCAGGTACTCCGAGAGGTGCTGATCTGCCTCTTGGCCGGCGGCCATTGCCTGCTGCGCGGTGTGCCCGGATTGGCGAAAACGCTCCTCATCAAGACGCTCGCCGACGCCGTCCAACTGAAATTCAGTCGCATCCAGTTCACGCCGGACCTGATGCCGTCAGACATCCTCGGCAGCGAAGTCATCGAGGAGGATATCGCCACAGGCAAGCGAAACGTGCGGTTCATTCCCGGTCCGATCTTCGCCAACATCATTCTCGCCGACGAGATCAATCGCACACCGCCGCGCACGCAAGCCGCGCTGCTCGAGGCAATGCAGGAGTACCAGGTGACCGTCGGTGGCGTCCGCTACCCCCTCGACCGGCCGCTGTTTGTACTCGCGACCGAGAATCCAATCGAGCAAGAAGGCACGCACCCACTCCCTGAAGCGCAGCTCGATCGGTTCATGCTCAACGTCGTCATCCACTACCCGGCCGCGGTCGACGAACGCCGGATCCTGGCCGAGACGACGACGGGGCGTGAACCGGTCGCGGCGAAAGTTGCCGCCGGCGCGGAGTTGGAAGCGGCGCGGATGCTGGTTCGGGAACTACCCGCCGCCTCGAACATTATTGACTACGCGTTGCGCATCATTCGCGCGACGCGGCCTGCGGACCCGTCAGCTCCTGAGGCCGTTCGCGATTGGGTACGGTGGGGCGCTGGTCCACGCGCAGGACAGGCGTTGATCCTTGGCGCCAAAGCGGCCGCGCTTCTTGACGGCCGGACCGTCCCCGCGCTCGAGGACGTGACGAGCGTCGTGTTGCCGGTGCTGCGACATCGCGTGCTCGTGAATTTCCAGGCCGAGGCGGACGGGATCGATACCGACACCGTCATCGCGAAGCTGCTGGAGTCCGTCAAGCCCGCCTGACCTCCGACCCGCCAGGACGCCGCTATTGACTCGGCGCGGTCGCCGAGCGTAAGCTCGGCGAGGCGCGAACACTTGCGATACGACACGCGGTGCAATGGTGACAATCCCTCGACGATCCGGCGCGATTTTCGCGCATGCGACCTGGCCACCCGTCGAGGAGTACCGGAACATGCTCATGGCAACGAAAATACGTCGATGGACGCTCGAGGAGCTCAATCATCTCCCCGGGGACGGCAATACCTACGAGTTGGTGCACGGAGAGTTGCTCGTGAGTCCGGCCCCCGCTCCGCCCCACGACGACGTCGGTGCGCAGCTTCTCCGCATCCTCTTTCCGTATGTCGAGGCTCAGCGCGTCGGCCTGATATACCTACCGCATTCCGTCGTCCAAGTCCTGCCTGACAGTCAAGTAGAGCCGGACTTGATGGTGCATCCCGGACCGCGCCGCCCTCTGGAGCCGTTTGCGGAACGCGCGATGCCGATTCTCGTCATCGAGATACTGTCGAAGCACTCGCGCCGTCGCGACCGGGTCCTGAAGCGAGGCTTCTACCTCGAGCAAGCCATCCCGGACTACTGGATTGTGGACGCGGAGGGCCGTTCAATCACGACGGCCCGGCCCGGATCAAACGATGTTGTGGTAACCGAACAGTTAGTCTGGCATCCATGGGGCGCCAGGACGCCGCTCTCCTTCGACGTGGCCGCGATGTTCCGCCAGGCGCTGGGCCAGGTCAGCGCTGACTGATTGTCACCAGATCTTCACGCGGTCTGCGGGCGCGCGGTACATCTTGTCGCCGGGCTTCACATCGAACGCATTGAGGAACGCGTCGTTGTTGGTCAGAGGCACAAACACTCGATACTGCCCTGGTGAATGCTCGTTTGATAACAGTTGCTGTCGCAGCGCATCGTCCAGGTATTTCGTCCGCCAGATCTGCGCAAAGCCGAGAAAGAATCGCTGGTCGCCGGTGAACCCGTCGATCACTGGCGGCTCCCGACCTCCGAGCGAGATGTGATAGGCGCGGTACGCCTGCGCGAGACCACTCAGATCACCGATGTTTTCGCCCATCGTCAGGTTGCCGTTGATGTGGATGCTGTCGATCGGCACGATTGCGTCGTATTGCGCACCGAGCGTCGCGGTCCGGGCGTCGAACGCGGCAGCGTCGGCCTTTGTCCACCAATCGCGCAGATTTCCGACGGCGTCGAATTTGCGGCCCTGGTCGTCGAACCCGTGCCCGATCTCGTGCCCGATCACAGCACCGATGCCGCCGTAGTTGACCGCATCGTCCGCGTCCGGATCAAAGAAGGGCGGTTGGAGAATCGCTGCGGGAAATACAATCTCGTTGTTGCTCGGGTTGTAATAGGCGTTGACGGTCTGCGGTGTCATGCTCCAACGGGATCGGTCGACGGGGCGGCCCAGATCCCGCGTCATGATGTCGTAGGCGAAGATGCGGGCACGGCGCACGTTGGCGAACAGCGTGGCCTTGTCCGTCGTCATCCCCGTGTAATCCTTGTACTTCGCCGGATAAGCGATCTTGACCGCGAGTCGGGCGAGTTTGGCGCGTGCCTGAGCCCTGGTCGCCGGACTCATCCAGGCCAGACTGTCGATGCCGGTTTGGTACGCCCCGATGAGGTTCCGGATCGTGGTGTCGATACGCGCCTTGGCCGCCGGCTTGAAGTTGCGCTCGACGTAGAGCTTGCCGATCGCGTCGCCAAAGGAGGCCTCGACTTCGTCGACGGCGCGTTTCCAGCGGTCGGTATTCAGCTGCTGGCCGGACAGCGTGCGGCCGCGGAACTCGAATCGCGCGGTCACGAACGCGGCTGGAAGATCGTTGGCGTACGAGTCGAGCAACTGCGCGGTCATGTATTCCCGCCAAGTCGTGACGGGCGTCGCGGCGACAAGCGCGTCGAATCCCGAGATGTAGTCCAACTGACGGACGTCGACCTCGGTCGCCCTCACCAGCCCGGCGACGGCGATGTATGCCAGCCAGTCAAAGTTCGCGGACATCGCCCGGAGATTCGGTACGGTCAACTTGTTGTACGTCGCGTTCGCGTCGCGATCGCGCGCCCGTTCCCAATGGAGCGTCGCGAGATCGGCCTCAAGTGCGAAGACGCGTGCCGCGGCCCCACCGGGGTCGGGCTGAGCCGCCAGCGAGAACAGTTCGGTGAGATATCGTTGGTACGCCTGGCGCGTGTCAGCCATCTGCGGCGTATCGAGGATGTAGTAGTCCCGGTCGGGCATGCCGAGGCCAGACTGATCAACAACGACGATGTTCGCCGCGGATTTCTTTGGATCGGGGCCGACGGTGACTCGAAACGGAAACTTTACGCCTATGCGCGCGGCGTGAGCAAACGCGGCGGGGAGCTGTGACGTGCTCCTTATCGCAGCGATCGCATCAAGCTCGCCCTGAAGCGGGGTCACTCCGAGCTTCTCGATCGTCGCCGAATCCATGAAGCTGGCGTAGACGTCGGCAATCATGCGCCGTTCGCCACCGACGGCCGCCTTCGAACGCGTCAACTCTTCGAGGATAGCGCGCCTCGCCGTGCGACTTCGCTCGGTCAGCTCGTTGAACGCACCCCACCGCGATGCGTCGGACGGCATCTCCACCTTGGCCAGCCAGCCGCCGTTCACATACCGGAAGAAATCGTCCTGGGGCCGGACTGATTTGTCGAAGTTCGTGGTGTCGATCCCGAGGGCTGGTCCCGTCCCCTGCGCGCTGAGGGCGCCAACGGAAAGGGCTGAGCTCAGCGCGATGGCGGCAAGACGGGGGAGGTGCGGACCGCAGAGCATGACGTCGATCTCAGAAGGTGAGGGCAAGAGCGCAAAGTATATCGCCAGACACCGTTGCTTGCACCGGCACCCAATCCTGACCCCCGTTTCGCTCGCGGTGGACTCCAGCGTATGGAAGACTCTACCTTCCCTCCTGATGACGCCCGCCACCTCCAGCCTTTCTGCGTCGGTCGTCGCGGCAATCGACGATCTTGAGCTCGCGGCCAGGCTCGTTGTCGAGGGCCTTCGCGCTGGCGGGCATCGGAGTCCGTTTCACGGCTTCAGTGCGGAGTTCCAGCAGCATCGCCCGTATCGCGTCGGAGACGACCTCAAGTACCTCGACTGGAAGATCCTCGCCCGCACCGACCGTCTCTACTCGAGGCAGTTTCGCGAGACGACGAGCATGTCGGTGATGATCGTTCTCGACGCGAGTGCCTCGATGGCGTTCCCCGAACAGGGCGTGAGCAAGTTTCGCTACGGACAGGTGATCGCCGCGTCACTCGCCTATCTCATTGCGGCACAGGGCGACGCCGTCGGATTGATGACCACCTCGCATCCGCCTCGGGGCCTGCGCCCGGACCCCATCGGGCAACGGACCGACCGACTCACCTACCTCCCGGCAAAAGGCGGGCGACTACATCTCCGATCGCTCATTGCCCAGATCGACCAGCTGACGCCGGGTGGATCGTGGCAACCGGATCGCGTTATTGCCCGCGGCGCCGAGCTCCTCAAGCGCCGCGGCGCGGTCGTCGTCATCTCCGATTTCTATGACGATGATCCGGCAACAAGGCGCGAACTCAGGCGCGTGGCCAGTCGCGGTCATGACGTCGCGGCGTTGCAATTGGTGTCGCCGGCTGAGACGACATTCCCGTACAGCGGCGACCTGGATGTCGAAGATCTCGAATCCGGTGAGCGGCGCCTGCTCAACGCCGGAGCCGATGGCGGCACGTATCGGTCGGCGCACGCCGAGTTTCTTGCGACGTGGGAGAAGCAGGCGCGGCGCGACGGGATCGACTACGCGTTGATGTCGACCGAGCAGCCGCCCCAGCAGGCGTTGCGGGGCTATCTCCTCCGGCGGGGTGCGACGCGTCAGTCGGATAACGCGGCGCGACAGTTCTCCAAATGATATTGGCCAATCCATGGGCACTCAGTGGACTCGCGTTGGCGGCGGTCCCGCTGATCATTCACCTGATCGGCAGACATCGCGCACGGGTGCTGAAGTTTCCGTCACTCCGATTCCTCGCGGCATCGCGGCTGACGCCGACTCGTCGGACACGCCCGAGTGATCTGGCGCTATTGGTCGTGAGGCTCGCGATTGTGGTAGCGGCGGTCGTCGCGATGAGCCAGCCGAGATTCGAGACTCCAACCCGGATCGCAGCACGGGAGCAGACATTCGGCCGGCTACGTGCGCGGGCGATCATCGTCGACACGAGCATGAGCATGCGTCGACTGGTCCCGGGCGGTGAATCCGCTCTTGCTGTCGCTCGGCGCCAGGCGAAGGGCTTCGCCGCCGACGCGACGACCAGCGAGGTCATCGAGACTTTTGCTCCGGCACACGTCCTTGCGGGTGCTTCGCAGTGGCTCGGTGGTCAGAGCGGGAAGAGGGAGATGATCATCCTCTCGGACTTTCAGGTTGGCACGGTAGACTCCACCGCGCTGGCCGCCATCGCGCCCGAAATTGGGATCCGACTCGCGCGCATCGACGCGTCGCAGCCTCGGGGCGCGATGGAGGCGCGGACCGGCGACCGAGTCGCCCGAATCATCTTCGACGCAGACACGCTTGCTGCCAGAGTGGAATGGAGTCCTGCCACGCGCGCGACCAACGCGGGACCAACGCTCTTTGCAGATGCGGGTGAACTTGTGCGCGCGGGGGCTGCAAAGAATGCAGCGATGATCCTCGGCGCGATCACCACGCCCGACTCCGGGCGCCCAATCGCCATTGTCTATGTGAAGTACGATCGCCGGGCGGACTTGGTAAGAGTGGCAAAGGCGATCGACCAGCCATGGATGGGCGACGCGGTCGCGCGACTGCACGCAGATGCCGGCCTCGTCTCGGCTGCGGCTACCGCCAACGTTGCAGCGGATGCGTCCGTCGTTGGCGCGCAGTTCGCGGTCGTCGTTCGAAATGACCGGTTGCAGCCAGTCGTCGTGGCGTCGGCCGGCGAAATCGGAAACAGCAACGGTCTTCAACTCTGGATGCTGACCGACGCTGGCAGCGTCACTTCCGCGGCGTTGTTCGCGGGGCTGGCGCATGCGACTGACCGCGCTGCCCCGATCGAGGAGCTCCAGCCGCGGACGCTGTCACCGGACGTCCTGTCGAGATGGGAGAGGATGCCTGGTTCAGCGGCGCCGCGACCCGATCAGAATGGCGAGTCGGACGGGGGATGGTTCTGGCTCCTTGCGTTGCTGCTGCTCGCGCTGGAGTCGCACGTCAGGCGAGGCCCAGGTCTGGGACCACTCCCTCGGGTCGAAGGGCGACCTGACGACGACACCGGAAGCGATAACGGGGACCCTGGGCGGAGGCGACATGTGGCCTGACGCCCCTTCATTGCGCGTCTTTCTCGCTCGCGCGTCACGGCGACTGACGCTTCTCGCCGCGCTGCGAGGGGCTTCGGTCGGCCTTGCGATCGCCCTCGATATTGCGCTGATCGTCGCGATAGCCGGCTGGTCGCGAGCGTCGGGTCGCGAGTTGATCGGCGTGGGACTGTGGCTTGGTGCGATTGGATTCGTAATCGGGCTTCTTGTCGCCAGCGTCCGACAACGCCGGTCCACGTCCGTCGCGCTCGACATCGAACGCCGCGCTCCTGCCTGCCGCAACGTCGTGATTACCGCCGCCGAGTTGATCGCCAATCCATCGGGTGTCGGGCCATACGTTGGAGAGATGGTCTGCAAAGAAGCGACTCGGCAAGTCGCGAGCCTCAGTCCAGCGACACTCTTCCCTGCCCGGAGCACAGTCGCGCTGCTCAGCGCGATCTCCACGGTGTGGGCGATCGCAGTGACTGCTGTTGCTGCACATCCAGCACCGCGTTCGGCGCGCGATGGGTCGTCTGCATCTTCCGGCACGTTTGCCAATGTTCGCCGCATCGACGTCACCATCACGCCGCCAGCGTATTCAGGGCAACCGGCGCGGTCGCTTCACGACCCGACCCGTATCGAAGCGCTCGCCGGGAGTCGCATTCGCCTGGCGGTTCTTTCGGATGGCGATTCGGTCGTCGTGGAGACGCTCGACGGTCGCACGGCCCTGACCGCAGGGGATAACCGTATTTTCACGGGCAACATCACCGCCGATGCCGATGGTTTCATCGCGATCGAGCCGTTTGCAAAGACTGGGCAGATGGGAGGGCGCCGGCTCATCGGCCTCAGCGTCACACCCGATCGATCGCCGCGAGTGAAGATCGTCGCCCCGGGCAAGGACCTGTTTCTCGCGACGGCGAAACATGCGCTCGATATATCGGTCGAGGCGGACGACGACCTCGCGCTGGCGTCGCTCACACTGCGCTACACCAAGGTGTCGGGCTCGGGCGAGAAGTTCACGTTCGCCGATGGCGAAGTGCCGGTCGTCCTCACTCGCGCCGGCGATCGCACATGGAAGGCGCGCGGGACGCTGCGACTCGACGCGCTCGGACTCGAGCAGGGTGACGTGGTCGTCTATCGCGGCATTGCTTCCGATCGGCGGCCCGGAATGCATCCGACCGAGTCCGACGCGTTCATCGTCGAAATCACGTCGCCAGGGATGACCGCGGCGGAAGGGTTCTCGATGGACGACGCGCAGGACAAATACGCGCTGAGTCAGCAGATGGTGATTCTCAAGACCGAACTCTTGCTGGCGAAAGCTCCGGCGATGGTCGCCGATTCGCTGACCTACCAGTCACAGACGATCGCTGCCGAACAACGGGCGGTCCGTGCCCAGTTTGTGTTCATGATGGGCGGTGAGTTGGCCGAAGAGGTGATCGCGGCGGCGGGACTCACGAACCTGAATGAAGAGGCCGAGGCGGCCGGCGAAGCGGATCTCGCAGCTGGTCGGATGCTAAACCGCGGGCGGGTCGCGCTCGTTCAGTCGATTCGGTTCATGAGCCGCGCGAACGCGTCGCTCAACGCAGTGCTCTTGGCGAAGGCGCTGACCGAGGAGAAGGCAGCGCTGACCTATTTGCAACAGGCCTTCTCGCGAACCCGATATTTGCTGCGAGCATTGACGAAGCGAGAGCAACTGGACCTGTCGCGCCGATTGACTGGCGTATTGGCGACCGCGTCTCCCGACGTCAGGCCAGCGGCCGGACCAATAGCCGATCCGCGGATAACGGCGTTGCGCCAAACGCTGGCGGGGATTGCGACGCTCGCCGCCGCCACGCCACTCGGGGCCAACTCGGCGGCATTGGTATCCGCACTGGCGCAGCGGATGCTGGAGGTCGATCCGTCGGACGAGACCCTGCAGCGCGTTGCGAGCCAATTGACGGCGGCTGGAAGCGCGATCGGCGACGGCAAAGGCAACGACGCGAAGAGACTCCTCAGCGATGCGGCGATGACGCTGGCGTCCGTCGTGCGTGCCTCATTGCTCAACGGACCGCCGAGGGCGCAGACCGCTGAAGTCAGCCGGCTCCGTGGCGAATTGGCCGATCAGTTGCGCCGCGTGAGGGACGGACGATGAAGCCACTGATGTTAGGCGCCCGCCTGCTGGCGATCGCGATTGCGGTCGCGGCGGTCGTCGATCCGGCGATTACGACGGGGCGGCGCGGTCGACCGGTGATTTCACTTCTGGCGTCCGAAGGCGAACCCGATCACAAGCTCATAATGGCCACCGGCAATGCGCTCGCCCGGGACTATCAGGTGATCCTCGCACCGTTTCCGAACGCGGTGGCCACGGTGATTGTCGGCAACGGGCTTCCACTACACGCGAGCGAGCAGACGTCGCCGGTCTTTGCCCTGGCTCCGCGTCGCGATGGCCCAACCGTGACGCTCAATGCCGTCACCGCGCCGTCGACCTCGTCGATCGAATCGCGTGTGCAGATCGTCACAACGGCACGGGTCACGGGAGCCCGCGGACGGAGCGTCACCATCGAGCTATCCATTGGCGGACTCGTCGTGGACCGCGTCTCGCGCGCCGTGGTGAGCGATGACGATCGAATGCCGATCGCGCTTTCCTTCGTCCCGACGACGATCGGCGCCGCCGCGTTGCGCCTGAGCGCGCGGGTCGGCGGCGGCAGTGATTCTGCTGTTGCCGACGTCGCGGTTGATATCCGGGACAAACGGTGGGCGGTGCTCTTCTTTGACCGTCGGCCGTCGTGGATGTCGACGTTCGTGCGTCGGGCGTTGGAAAACGATCGGCGGTTCGTCGTTGCAAGTCGGGTCGTGACGTCGGGGAACGTCAGCACGATTGCTGGACGGCCGCCGTCGTCACTCGAGGATGCAACGCTCCTCGACTTGTATGACGCGATCATCGTCGGCGCACCGGAGGCGATGACAGCCCAGGATGTGGCCGGGTTGGACGTGTTTCTACGCCGACGCGGCGGCGGCGTGGTTCTGCTCTACGACGAGGCCGTCGCGGATGGTGGCGCATCGACACGATTGACCGGCGTCGCTCGGTGGGCCGCGGCAACGAGTCCAGCCGCGGTGCCCGTCGAGCCAACGACGGGGGACGGCGCCGGCTTGCGAGCAACCGAATTCGCATGGCCGGTGACGATGCCAGCAGGCGGCGAGGCGGTGGCGCGAACGGCGAGTGCGACTGGGCCAGCGACGAGTCGGCCGGTAGTGTGGCGGTCATGGCACGGCGCGGGACAGTTGATCGTGAGCGGAGCACTCGACGCGTGGCGATACCGCGACCGGGCAACGTCCGGCTTCGACGGGTTCTGGCGTTCACTACTTGCCGACGCGGCGGACGGCGCGATGCCCCCGATCGACGTCTCCGTTGACCGATCCGTCGTCGGGCCCGGCGAACCGGTCGAGGTTGATGTGACGATCCGCGACGCGGCGCTCGCTGCCTCGGACCGACCGGTGGGCACGTCAGTGAGCGCGGTGATTGGCGACGGACCGAGTCGATCGGTGATCCGGCTTTGGCCGAAGGGGGTGGGTCGGTTGCGCGGAGTGGGGCGCGCACCCGGGGACGCTGGGGCGTACCGCGTGAAAGTCGTGGCGGACGGGGCGAGCGCTGACGTTCCGATTGTTGTTTCTCACCAGGTGGCGAGGGTGACGCCGGATGATGGCGACATGGTCGGGGCGTGGGTCGGCACACGCGGTGGCTCAGGCGTTGGTGGTGATCAGATCGGGAAGTTGTCCGAGGCGTTGGCGCGGGCGGTCAAGCCGACAACCCGGGTGGAGACGTGGCACCCGATGCGATCCGGATGGTGGGTGGTCCCGTTTGTTGTGCTGCTGGGGATGGAGTGGTGGTGGAGACGGAGGCAGGGGTTGGCGTAGGAACGGAGGCATTCCGTAGGCAGAACGGCGCAGTGAGCGGAACGGCAGCGAACTCGGCATCGCCGTACCAAGCCAGACACGCTCTCCTCGGCTTGACACCCTTTCCAACGCTGGCCACAATCCGCCCCATGTACACTCGCGAAGAAGTCAAAGTCATCGTCGACAAGGTCATCAACATGGCCAAAGCCGACGCCGTCGAAGTCAACGTCACCGGCAGCGAACGCTCCGCCACTCGCTGGGCCAACTCGGCCATCACCGTCAACATGGTGCAGTACGACCGCCAGGTCACTGCCACGGTTCGCGTGGGCCAGAAATCCGGCAGCGCGAACACCCGCGACTTCAGCGACGCCGGCCTCAAAGCGATGGTTGATGAAGCGACAGACGCTGCCACCAACGCGAACGACAATCCGAACCTCCCCGAGTTGCTCGGCGCGCAGGACTATCTGCCGATCGATGCCGCGGTGCCGGAAATGATCAACTACGGCCCCGCCCAGCGCGCGCGGATGGTCAAGGACTCGATCGATCTCAGCGAGAGTAAAGGGGTGCTCGGCGCCGGGTACATTCCGAAAGTCGATCAGACCAATTGCGCGGCGAACTCAAAGGGACTGTTTGCCTATTATCGCAGCGCCGACACGGGGTTCGTCCTCACTTGCCGCATGGCCGACGGATCTGGCTCAGGTTGGGCGGGCATTACCGGCGTCAAGGATCTCAAGCTCGTCGACGCCAGGGCGCTGACCGAGGTTGCGGCCAACAAGGCGCTCAAGAGCCGAAATCCGCGCGCGATTGAGCCGGGGCGTTACACGGTGATTCTCGAACCGCGGGCAAACGCGCGGTTCCTGTCGCTGATGACCGGCATCTTCAACACCGGCGGCGGCGGCGGACGTGGTGGGGGCGGTGGGGGCGGCGGTGGTGGCGGTGGTGGCGGTGGTGGCGGTGGCGGTGCACCTCCAGGTGCTGGTGGTCCGCCAGGCGCAGGCGGCCCGCCGGGAGCCGGTGGCCCGCCCGGTGGCGGGGGCGGGTTCGGCGGCGGTCCACCGAATCCGTTCATGACCGGCAAGAAGCCGGGCGACAAACTCTTCAGCGACCTCTTTACGCTCAAGAGCGATATCGGCAATCCGATCCTTCGTCAAACGCCAATCTTGGCTGACAATCGGCCCGCGAAGGCAGTGTCGTGGGTCGAGAAAGGCATTCTGAAGAACCTGGCGCAAGGTGCGCCAGCAAACGTCAACATGAGCCTCGTGCAAGAAGGCAGCAATCTGTCGATCGAGGAGATGGTAAAGCAGACTCGTCGCGGACTGCTCGTCACATTCTTCTGGTACATCCGCGGCGTTCCAGCCGAGGGCCAGCCGCTGCTGAGCACCGGCATGACCCGCGACGGACTCTTCCTGATCGAGAACGGCGAAATCATGGGACCGGTGCAGAACTTCCGCTGGAACATGTCCCCGCTCGTCGGCTACAACAACCTCAGTCTCGTCGGCAAGCCGGTCCCGATTCACACCGGTGAGGCGTACGACGGGAACGGTACCGCCCTGGTGCCGCCGGTGCGCATTGAAGAGTTCTACATGACGTCGGTCTCACCCGCCGTTTCGCCATAGGCCCGAGGGCGCACAGCATCCGAGCGACCCAATTGTCCGTTGAAGCCTGCCACTCCTAATGAGTCGTCGACCATGAGCACAAATAGACGTACCTTCGTGAAAGGGGCGAGCGCCGCCGGACTCGGCGCATTGTTCGCCGGTCAGCTCGACGCCGCCGACATCATCGCCGATCTCATCGCGACGTCGCCAAAGGGCCGGCCAATGGAGACCCGGTTCAAGGGACTCGCTGACCTCGTCCTCAGCGAAGCGAAGTTGGCTGGCTGTAGCTACGCCGACGTGCGCTTCACGATGACGAGTAGCATTCCCGGTGCGAATTCAACCTTCAACGCAGCCGGTGCGGGCGCGGGAGCAGGCGGTGGCGGACGAGGTGGCCGAGGCGCCGGTGGTGGTGGCGGCGGCCGTGTGGGTCGGGGCGGTCGTGGCGGTGCGGCCGGAGGCATTCCGACTGATGCCGACCGACAGGCCGGAGGCTTTGGCGTCCGCGTCATCCACTCGGGTGTCTGGGGATTTGCCTCGAGCCCGATCGTGACCGAAGACGAACTACGGCGGATCACTCGCCTTGCGGCAGAAGTGGCCAAGGCGAGCGCGATCGCAAAGAAAGCCGACCTCAAGCTCGCACCCGTTCCCGCTTACGTCGAACACTTCATCACGCCGATGAAGAAAGACCCGACGATGGTATCGCAGACCGACAAGACGGCGTGGGCGCAGACGATTGTCGACAAGGCGAGCAAGGTGAAGGGCGTCACCGCGGTAACCGTCTCGGCGACCTGCAACTACGAATGGCGGTACTTTGCGTCGAGCGAAGGATCGTATATCGAGCAGGAGCTGTACACGACGACGCCGAACATGAACGTGACGGCCAAGGTCGGCGACGTGACCAAGACGCGGCAGTATCCCGGCGTCGCGGGTTCGGCAGGCTGGGAGATCGCCGAAGAGGCGGACTTCCTCGATCAGGCCGAAAAGGTCGCCACGGATGCGGTGGAGATGTGCACCGCCAAGCCACTCGGGACGAGCGGACTGCGCGATCTGATTCTCGCCCCGGCGCACGCGATGCTCACCATCCACGAGATCGTGGCGCATGCGACCGAGGTCGATCGCATCGTCGGGTACGAAGCGAACTACGCCGGCACGAGTTTCGTCAAGCTGTCGGACATCGGCAAACTCAAGTACGGCTCAAAGCATTTTAACGTTACTGCGTCGAAGAACGATCGCGGCATCGGCTCGACTGGCTTCGACGACGACGGCGTAAAGTCGATGCAATGGCCGATCGTGCGCGACGGCATTCTCGTCGGGCTCCAGACGAACCGCGAAACCGCGAAGTACATCGGCGAAGACTTCAGCCGCGGCTGCACATTCGGCAATTCGTGGCGCGACTATCCGTTTCTCCGCATGCCAAACGTTCACGTCGAGCCCGGGCCGGCCGGTTCTCCAACGTTGCCCCAGCTGATCGCCGACGTGAAGGACGGCGTGATGATCGATGGGCGCGGCAGCTATTCTATCGACCAACAGCGGTACAACGGGCAATTCGGCGGCCACATCTTCTGGGAAATCAAGAACGGCAAGATCACCCGCCAGTGCACCGACGTGACCTACAACGCGATCACGACCGACTTCTGGGGCAACCTCGACGGGGTCACCAAGGAGTGGCAGATGCACGGGACCGGTGGTGACGCCAAGGGCCAGCCGACGCAGACCAACTCGATTTCGCACGGATCGCCCTGGCTGCTGATCCGAAAGATCATGGTGGGCGCAGCGTTCGACTGAGCCGACGCGCGCGGACGAAGACCCTCGACCAGCTCAGGTCATCACGTAAACGACGAGATTGACCGCGAACTGCGTGTTGTCCCTGGTCCGGAACCGCTTGTTCCGCCAGTCATAGTCCCACTCGCAGCCATAGTCCTTGTTCGTGTAGATCACGCCAAGCCGCCCATGGCGCTCGATGCCGCGCATGTAGTCGTGCACGATGTCGTCCCCCCACCCGTTCAGCTCGTGCGACGTCTGCGGCGGCCCGTCGGGGAACTTGAAGAACGCACGGTAGATCGGATGGCTGTTCGGGATCTTTGCCAGCACGTTCGGCCCCGTGAACGCGCGATGCATCTCGGCCTCGAACGACTTCGCGTACAGGCCGTTGACGTCGTGGTTGCAATCGTCCGAGAGCAGCAGCCCGCCGTTCTCGACGTAGCGAACGATTCCCTTTCGCTCCGCGTCGTTGAACCGGACGAGCTTGTGGCCAGTCATGAACAGAAAGGGAAAGGCTTGCAGCTCGGCCGAGTCGGCGGTGATGACGACCTCGGTCTGGTGCACGGGGATCTCTGTGTACTGGACGACCGAGTCGAGCACGTTGGCGCAGACCTTGGGGTTGTAGTCCCAATCGCCCGAGTCATAGCGCAGCCGAGCGAAGACGAACTCGGACGACCGGTATCTCGCACGCACCTTGGCCATCGCCTGCACCGCGTCAGGCCCGACAGCCAGTCCGGCGGCCGCGATGCCGAGCTGGTTCAGAAAGGCGCGACGGAGCATGGAAGAAGTGTGGGGCTACAATCATCGAATCGCAAACCATCGCGGTGTCGGCCCATATACGCTGCCCGCGGATCGCTTACATTGATGCCACTTCGGCGATTCCCAGCGCACAACGATGATCGAGTGGCAGAGCCGCGATTGACATCCTCTTCACCGACTACATGACCGCACCGGCGCACGCGATCGTCGCGCAGCCTCTGCCGCCGCTTCTCGTCTGGGTCTTCGCGCCGTTCCTCGAGACCACGGATCCGAACCTCGACTACTACTACGACTACAGCCAGAGTCGTGCCGAGTATGACCGGGCGTTCGCTGCCCTCGGGCTTGAGTGGCGGTGGGAACTGGTCACCATGGGCAACTTCGAGGCCACCATCGATCGCGTTATTCGAGAGTCTACCGGGCGCCGACCAGTCGTCCTGAATCTCTGTGATGGTGATGGAATCAATGGAGTTCCGGGCCTGGATGTCATCCATCACATGAAGCGTCTTGGTCTCTGCTTCACGGGCGCGGATACGCACTTTTACGATGTCACAACCTCAAAGATCGTGATGAAGCGGGCGTTCGATGCGGCGGGGGTTCCGACCCCGCCGTGGGAAGAGATCCCCGCCGGTTCTATGGACGGCGATGACCTCCTGTCCCGGCTCGGCGCACCGCTGATCGTGAAGCCGGCCGTCTCGGCGGGGAGCATGGGCATTACGACCGCGTCCGTTGTCCGTACGGCGGATGCACTCAGGGGCGAAGTGAAGAAGCTGTATGATGGCTATCGTGGCTGGGACCTCACCCGTGGCGGTGTCTTCGCCGAGTCGTTCATCACCGGGCGCGAGTTCACCACGTTCATCGTCGGGTCGTACGATGCACCCGCCAGGTGCCGCGTATACCCGCCGGTTGAACGCGTCTTTCACGAGCGATTGCCGGCCGCCGAACAGTTCCTCTCCTTCGACCGGCTGTGGGAGATCTATGAGCGCGAGACCCCGCTCGGTGATGGCGAGTACCTCTGGCAATACGCGGCGGCGCCGGCGGCGCTCGCGCCGGCCATCAGCGAAGTGAGTTGGGCTGCCTACGTGGCCGTCAGGGGCACCGGCTATGGGCGCGTCGACCTCCGCTACGATCCGGTGACGGAACGGCTGCACGTGCTCGAGGTGAATGCGCAGTGCGGGATCTCCGAAGACGAGGACCACACATCCATCGGCGCGATCCTTCGCTTCGCCGGCGAGTCGTTCAGCAGCGCCGTCCGAGAGATCCTCGACGATGCGCTGACCATGCGTCCCCCGAGCGGACCGGGCATGACCTCATGAAGGTCTGCGTTCTACAGCCCGACTACTCGTCGTCCGGCGTCGACTATCGCCACTATGACCCGTTGCGAGATATCTCCGCGTTGTTGCCACAGCACACGGTGGACCATGTCGCGCTGAACAAGGTGACAACGTACCGACAGCTGAAGGACCTGTCGCACCGCGGGTACGACATCTTCGTCAACTTGTGCGAGGGCTACCTCGAGTGGGATGTGCCGTCGGTCGATGTCGTCCACTCGCTCGACCTGCTCAACCTGCCCTACACCGGGCCCCCGGCGCATCTGTACCACGTGCCGAAGCCACTGATGAAATACGTCGCGCACGCGGCCGGTGTACGGACGCCCGCACATGGGTTGGTGCGGGATCTCGAGGGCGCGCACGCCGTGGCCGCACGGCTGACCTTTCCGTTATTCGTGAAGCCGTCGCACGCCGGGGACAGCCTCGGGGTCGATGACCATTCGCTGGTTCACAACGAAAGTGAACTGCTGACGAAGGTTCGCCAGACGCTCGAGGAGTATGACGAGCTGCTGGTCGAAGAGTTCGTCGACGGCCGCGAATTCACGGTCCTGGTGCTTGCCGGGAGCCCGGACGGAGGACCGTGTCGCTGCTTTACGCCGGTGGAATACGTGTTCCCGCCGGGACCTCGCTTCAAGACATACGCCCTGAAGACGTCCGATCCCCATCCCGACGCCAACATTGCGGTGCTGGACCCCGCGCTCCGCGGGCGCTTGCACGACGCCGCCCGCACCGTGTTCACTGCCTTCGGCGGGGTCGGCTACGCGCGGATGGATTTCCGCATGGCCGCTGACGGAACGCTCTTCTTTCTCGAGCTCAACTTCACCTGCTCGGTCTTCTATCCAGCCGGGTATGAGGGTTCAGCCGATCACATCCTGCGGTTCGATGCGGTTGGCCCATCCGGTTTCGCCGAGCTCATCATCGCCGAAGGTATCGCCCGACATCAATGGCGGCAGCCCCCGTACCGGATGCAGGGCAATGGCGTCTCTGGCTACGGCATCTTTGCCACACGTGCACTGGCCGCCGGGGACCTTGTTTTCCGCGGCGAAGGGCGCGCGCATCGTATCATCACACGGCGTCATGTCGAGGCGCACTGGACGGGTGACGACCGGGTCGCGTTCGCCCGCTATGCCGTACCGCTGAGCGGCGAGGTGTACGCCCTCTGGGACGAGGACCCGTTGGCATGGGCACCGGAGAACCACTCCTGTGACCCCAACACAGCCTATGCGGGGCTGAACATCGTCGCGCGACGCCATATCGCGGTCGGTGAGGAACTGACGCTCGACTATGGAACGATGGCCAACGAGCAGAGCGAGCCGTTCAACTGCACCTGCGGCGCCCCGTCCTGTCGCGGGGTGGTTCGCGGGTTACCCGGGAACTCGGTGACCGCCCGCGAGGCCGCCGCAGGCATATCGCGGTGAGGTGATGGCTGGCGCCCCGGCTCGCCGAACAGGCGCTGGATTCGTATACTCAGTCCAGCCAGACCGAGACTCCTCTTTCGTCCAGTGACATCCATGACTCAGCTGATCATTCCTATCGTCTTCCTGCTTCTCGTTCTCCTTGCGATGTCGCTTCGCGTCGTGAAGGAATACGACCGCGGCGTCGTGTTCTTTTTGGGCAAGTTCACCGGCGTACGCGGCCCGGGCCTCATCATCCTCATTCCAGTTCTTGAACAGATGACGCGCGCGACGTTGCGCACGATCACGATGAACATTCCGTCGCAGAAAATCATCACCAAGGACAACGTCTCGATCGACATCGCCGCGGTGGCGTACTACCACATCGTCGACCCGGCCAAATCGGTGATCGCGATCGAGAACATCGACTCGGCCATCAATCAGATCAGCCAGACGACGGTGCGGAATGTCGTCGGCCAGTTCAGCCTCGATCAGCTCCTGTCGCAGACCCTGGACATCAACGCGAAGATCAAGGACGTCATCGACGGGCATACCGAACCGTGGGGCGCCCAGGTGACAGCGGTTGAGATCAAGGACATCACGCTGCCCGACAACATGCAGCGCGCGATGGCCAAGGAGGCGGAAGCCGAGCGCGAGCGTCGCGCGAAGATCGTCGCGGCCGAGGGTGAGTTTCAGGCCGCGGTCAAGCTTGGCGAAGCAGCGGACATCATCTCGGCGCATCCGGTTGCGCTGCAACTCCGCACGTTGCAGACCATGGCCGAGATCAGCGTCGAGAAGAACTCCACCATTATCTTCCCGGCCCAGTTCATGACCACGGTTCAGGAGGCAATCAAGATGATCAAGGGGGATTCGCAGACCTGAAGCGCTTGGCGCGGATGGTGCGCGCTTGCGATTCCGTCAGGACTCCGCGAGTCGACGCCACGTGTCGATGACCGAGTCGGGGTTCAGCGAGATCGAACTGATGCCCTGCTCCTTGAGCCAGATTGCAAAATCAGGCTTGTCGCTCGGTCCCTGTCCGCAAATGCCGATGTATTTCCCCTGGCTCAGGCAGGCGGCGATCGCCTGACTGATCAGCGCCTCGACCGCCGGATCGCGCTCGTCGAAATCTGCTGCCAAGACCTCGAGTCCCGAATCACGGTCGAGCCCCAGGGTGAGCTGCGTCAGATCGTTCGACCCAATCGAGAATCCGTCGAAGTACTCGAGAAAGCGCGTCGCCAGAATCGCGTTGCTCGGGACCTCGCACATCATGATGATCTGAAGGCCCTTGTCGCCTTTCGCCGCATTGGCGCCAGCGCCGCGCCGCAATCCATGCACGGCCAGCAATTCGGTCACCTGCCCCGCCTGCGCCAGGGTCCGCACGAACGGCACCATCACCTGGACGTTGACCAGCCCCATGTCGTCGCGCACGCGGCGCAGCGCCTCGCACTCCATCGCGAATGACTCGCCAAACTCGGCACTCACGTACCGCGCCGCACCGCGAAACCCGAGCATCGGGTTTTCTTCATCGGGTTCGTAGCGGCTGCCACCCATCAGCTTGCGGTATTCGTTGCTCTTGAAATCCGACAGGCGTACAATCACCGGCTTGGGCCAGAAGGCGGCGGCGATTGTCGCAACGCCCTCGGCTACGCGGTCCACATAGAACGCCCGCGGCGATTCGTGTCCTTGGGCCAGCGCCTCCACGGCCTTCTTCAGGTCGCCGTCGACATTGGGGTAGTCAAGAATCGCCCGCGGGTGCACGCCGATGTTGTTGTTGATGATGAACTCCAGGCGCGCGAGCCCGACCCCTTCGTGTGGCAGTTGAGCGAACTCGAACGCCAACTCGGGATTGCCGACATTCATCATGATCTTCACCGGACATGGCGGCATCGCCCCACGCTGCACTTCGGTGACTTCGGTTTCGACAATCCCTTCGTAGATGAAGCCGGTATCCCCCTCGGCGCAACTCACGGTAACGACAGTGCCGGTCGTGAGTCGCTCCGTCGCGTCGCCGCACCCCACCACGGCTGGAACTCCCAACTCACGGGCGATGATGGCCGCATGGCAGGTTCGGCCGCCACGGTTGGTGACGATCGCGCTGGCGCGCTTCATCACCGGCTCCCAGTTGGGATCGGTCATGTCGGTAACGAGGACGTCCCCCGGCTGCACCGCGTCCAGTTCGCGAACATCGAGCACCACCCGAACCGTGCCGCTTCCGATCTTTTGGCCTATGGCCCGACCCTCGGCGAGTACGCGCCCCTTGCCCTTGAGCTTGTATCGGGTCTCGACCGTTCCCGCGACCCGGCTCTTGACGGTCTCGGGGCGGGCCTGAAGGATGTACAACTGGCCGTCGATGCCGTCCTTGCCCCATTCGATATCCATCGGACGCTTGTAGTGCTGCTCGATCAAGAGCGCGTAGTGCGCGAGTTGCTCCACTTCGGCATCGGTCAGCGAGTAGCGATGACGATCAGCCTCGGGCACGTCGACGGTCCTCACGAACCTGCCATTCGCCTCCCCCTTGTCGGCCGCGGCAAACTCCATCTTTATCAGCTTCGAGCCCAGCCGGCGGCGGATCACGGCGCGCTTGCCTGCACGGAGCATTGGCTTGTGGACGTAGAATTCGTCGGGATTCACGGCGCCCTGCACGACGGTTTCGCCCAGTCCGTAGCTCGACGTGACGAAGACCACGTCTTCAAATCCCGACTCGGTGTCGATCGTGAACGCGACGCCCGACGCGCCAACGTCGGAGCGCACCATCCGCTGCACGCCGGCGCTGAGCGCCACATCGTGATGCGTGAACCCCTGATGCGCGCGATAGCTGATGGCCCGGTCGTTGTAGAGGGAGGCGAACACTTCACGCACTTTCTGGAGCACTCCATCGATCCCCACCACGTTGAGAAAAGACTCCTGCTGGCCGGCGAACGACGCGTTCGGCAGATCCTCGGCCGTGGCCGACGAGCGAACGGCGAACGATGCGCCGGGGAATTCCCCTTGGAGTTTTGCGAATCCCTCACCGATCGCCTGCCGGAGGTTCGCCGGGATCGGCTGCGCCATGACCAACCGCCTGATCTCAGCGCCGGCCGCGGACAGCGCGCCCATGTTGTCCGTGTCCAAACCAGCGAGTCGCGAATTGATCGTGTCCGCCAGGCCTCCATGGGAGAGGAAGACACGAAACGCATGCGCTGTCGTCGCAAATCCCGCCGGCACGCGCACGCCCGCCGGTAGCTGCGAGATCAGTTCGCCGAGGCTGGCGTTCTTGCCGCCAACCGCCGCCAGATCGCTCATGCGCAATCGCTCGAACGGCACAACCAGCTCGGTAGGATTGATCATAGTGCAGTCCAATTTGGGGAACACGGCATCAAAATGCGATAGATTGCCGCTCGCGCGATTGGCGCGACCGGACGTCCTCCACACGCGAAGCGCCCACCCATGGCCAACCGAACCGTTTTCTTCATTTCAGACGGCACGGGAATTACCGCCGAGACGTTCGGGAACGCGGTCCTCGCCCAGTTCGACCTGACCGCCAAGCACATCCGTCTCCCGTTTCTCGACACGGCCGACAAAGCGCATCAGGCCGTACGCCAGATCAATCATGCCGCGGTCGTCGACGGATGTCGCCCGATCGTGTTCTCGACACTGGTGGACCGCGAGGTCCTCAAGATCATCACCGAAGGATGCCAGGGAATGTTACTGGATATGTTCGGAACGTTCGTTCGCCCGCTGGAGGCCGAACTGGAGATGACATCGACCCACCGCGTGGGCCGGTTCAGTGACGCGAGCACGAGCAAGGTGTATCACGACCGGATCGAGGCAATCAACTTTTCGCTGGCGCACGACGACGGACAGTCCAACATCGACCTCGAGCAGTCGGACGTGATCCTCGTCGGCGTGAGCCGGAGCGGCAAGACGCCGACGTCGCTCTATCTGGCGATGCAATATGGGTTGAAGGCGTCCAACTACCCGTTGATCCCCGAGGACTTTGAACGGCGCGCTCTTCCCACCGCAGTGATGCCGCATCGGCGCAAGCTGTTCGGCCTCACGATCAGCCCGGAGCGCCTGAGCGAGATCCGCAATGAGCGGCGCCCCGACTCAACCTACTCGTCGCTGGAGAACTGTCGGATGGAAGTCGCCGAGGCCGAGGTATTGATGCGGCGCTCAAGCATCCGCTGGCTCTCGACCACGACGAAGTCGATTGAAGAAATTGCAACCACAATCTTGCAGGAGATTCGTCCCGAGCGTTTGGCGTATTAGCCAGGTATCAGCCGCTCCGTGCGATCACGCGGTCGCTCGTGATGCGCTTGACCGATACGGTGCCTGCCTGCCGCATCACGAGCTCGAACTCCCGGCGCAGCAGGGTGAGCACCATCTCCACGCCCTCCTGACCGAACGCGCCTAGCCCCCAGATGTATGGCCGGCCGATGCCGGTTGCGGTCGCACCGAGCGCAAGCGCCTTGAAGATGTCGGTGCCGCGCCGCACTCCGCCGTCGACGATGACCGGCGCCCGCCCCTTCACCGCCGCGACCACTTCAGGGACGCAGGCAATCGTCGGCCGGAGGCTGTTCTCTGCCCGACCACCGTGATTGGAGACAAACAGCCCATCAACACCATGTTCCATGGCAAGCTCGGCGTCTTCGTGCGTGACGATGCCCTTGATCAGCACTTTCATCGACGTCGAGTCCTTGAGCCGCTTGACGAAATCCCACGTCGGCGTGCCCACTTCCGGAATCGGTGTTCCGGCAGCGACTACCGCGAGCATCGGCTTGCGCCGATTGTCCCGATCGTCAACACGGCCGCTGATGCCGGGAGCAGGCCTCCCACCGAGGTGGCAGTCCGAGCAGACACGTGTGTCCATCTGCTGCGAGCGCAGCAATGTCTCGCGGTTGCTGCCGCCAAGAAGATCGACCGTAAACACGACAGCCGGCGAACCGGCCCGCTCGGCGCGCTTGACCATCCCGCGCGTCTGGTTCCAGTCCTGAGTGTGATAGAGCTGGAACCACACCGGCTCGCCGCGCGCCGAACTCACTTCTTCGATAGAGGTCGAGGCGACCGTCGAAAGTACCTGTAAATGGCCCTTCGCTTTTGCGGCACGGGCGACGGCGAGCTCCCCGTCGGCGTGAAACGCCCGGTTGCTGCCGACCGGGTTGATGACGATCGGCGTCGCCCAGTGCTTGCCGAAGATGTCCACCGACGGATCGATCTTGCTGACGTCCACCAGCCGCCGGGCACGCAATTCCCAGCGACTGTATCCGTCGCGATTGGCGCGAATCGTGGCGTCGTCGTCGCTGCCGGTCATGAGGTAGCCCCAGTGCGCAACGGGAATGTTCTTTCGCGCGACGGGCTCAAAGTCGAAGACGTTCAGCGCGTCGCGCGCCGACGTGATGAGCGCGGGCTCCTGCACTGCCTGTTCGACGAGGCCGAGCGCGCGTGAGGCGTCACGGGTCGTGCCATTGAACAGGCCGTCGAGCTGCGTGAGGTCTACTCCGGCAACTGCGAGGAGAGGACTGCCGGCGACAAACGCGAGAAATCTGCGTCGCGAAGAAGGATCGGTGGCCATGGGACGTTCACTCCGTCATCTGTGTTTCCTGTTCGACGTGCGCGCTGCGCCAGCTACGGGCGCCCTCGGACTCTGGCTCGAACCTCGGACGCCCAGTTGTGGACCGCAATGAGCTGCGCTTCTGCCTCGGCCAGCTGCAACGCAAGGATCGACACATCATCAGGCATTAGATCATAGTCGGCATGGATCGTGTTGAACGAGAATTCGCGCTCGATCACAACCCGTCGTGAAAGCACACTGAAATCGGGTTGAGTCCGCACACTCGCCACCACGAGGCGCCGCCCAATCACGTAGTAGATTCGCGTGCCGTCGCGCGACCAAACCGGGGTGGTGCCCCCATCGAGAGAAATCTGTTTGCGCGTTGCGAGCGACGGAAAGGGGCGCACGAAGATTTGGCTGGCCCCGGATTCGCTCGACGCAAGCGCGATCCATTTTCCATCAGGCGAGAACCGCGGGCTCAATTCGGCGCCCGCGGACGCATCAATCACCTTCGGCATCGTGTCGCCCTGGAGGGCCTTGTACCAAACGTCGCCGATTCCCGTCGTGTCTCGCTGAAACGCGAGATACCGGCCATCGGCGGACATCACGCCTTCATCGATTTTCGAGCCGTTCATCGCGAACAACAACTTGGCATCGCCCGCTCCGTCCACTGGCTGCGTCCAAATGGCGTTCAGCGCCCCGCGATTCGACCGAAACAGGACAGCCTTCCCATCAGGCATCCATTCAGACCGATCGTTCAGCGTGCCACCCGTCGTGACTCGATTCAACGGGCCCGACGGCAAATCGTAGACCCAGATGTCACTGCGACCCGATTCGCCGATTGTCATCGAAATGCGCTTGCCGTTCGGCGACAGGCGAGGCCAGCTGACATTCTGGCCTTCGGCAAGAACTGGTCGCGGCGCGCCCATCGGAGCGACAATCATCAGCCGCCGCCGGCTCGAGCCACTGTAGTACGTGAGCTCGCCGTCAACGGAGAGATCGGCGTACGCCTCTCCCGTCGCGTCGGTCGCGA